>OGHE01001881.1_pt1 | contig 12046 bp, 9 predicted proteins | sample 1571431 | NCBI WGS metagenome assembly OGHE01 (sample SAMEA2581966, study PRJEB24529) | metagenome | biome: Human gut stool | place: China | collected 2011 | reverse complement strand
CCTACGGATAGAGAGAGCCGGTTATGGCAAAATGAATGCTTCACCTTACCATAACTGGCCCTCGTATTTTTGCCTTACTCTTTGCGCTCTACCCGGTAATTGACGTACTTGCCTCCCGTATCTGCCAGAAGCACCGTTGCATCATAGGTTTTGCCTGTCTTTTCGGAATAGAGGCCCTTGACCTTTGCCTTACCGTTTTTGAGCAGAGCGGCGGCGATCTTCGGTGTGAACGCCTTTTTGCGCTGCTCAAAGAAGCGGTCATTCTTCCACATCACGAACTGACAGCTACGATTCCCGCAGTAGAAGTTTTTCTTGCCCTCATAGACGTTTTCACTGCACCGGGGACACTTGCCGATAATAACCCGTTCCGACTGGAACAGGTTTTGCTTATCTGCACTGATACAAGAATAGGTCTTGACCAGCTGGCGCACCTGCGCTTCAATTTCGGCCATGAACTCGTCCGCGTCTGCATTGCCCTTGGCAATCTCGGTCAGGCGGTTTTCCCATTCGGCGGTCAGGACGGGAGAGGTCAGGCTTTCCGGCAGAACCACCGCCAGATTGATGCCGTCCTTGGTGGGGACAAGCTGTTTGCCCTTGCGCTGCACAAAGCCCATTTGCACCAATTTTTCCAGAATCGCGGCGCGGGTGGCGGGTGTGCCCAGCCCCTTGCGTTCCGCTTGGCCCAGGCCACCCTCTCTTGCTCCTGCGGAGCAATTCACCTTGTCCTCCGGCATATCCTCGGCCCCGGCCCGCTCCATTGCTGACAGGAGCGTATCTTCGGTGTAGGCTTTCGGCGGGGACGTGAAGTGTTCCGAAACGTTAGCCGTCACGGAAAAACTCTGTCCCTCGGCCAGTTCCGGCAGGGTGTTCAGCACTTCTTCCTCGGTATCTGCTTTCAGGGTGGAGCGGAACCTCTGGTCGATCTCTTTCCAACCGGGGACAAGTACAGTCTTTCCTTTGGCGGCGAACTCGTTCCCTGCACAGGAGAACACAGCCGTCACAGTTTCGTACTCATGGGGCGCGGCTATCACGCAGAGCAGTTTGGAGCAGACAAGGTTCATCAGCTTGCACTCACTTTCAGCAAGGCCGGTGAAGCCCTGTTTTACAAATTCGGACGTGGGGATGATGGCGTGGTGGTCCGATACCTTTTTGCTGTTCAGAATCCGGCCCACTTCCGGGGTCAAGTCAAGCCCTTGGGCAAAGGGCAGCAGCCCCAGCAGGGCAGACACAAGATGTTGTGCTGTCTGGCCCATGTCCTCGGTCAGATATTGGCTGTCGGTGCGGGGATAGGTCAGTAGTTTCTTTTCGTAAAGCTGCTGGGCATAATCAAGGGTCTGCTTTGCCGTAAATCCGAACAAGCGGTTTGCTTCCCGCTGCAAGGTGGTCAGGTCATAGAGCTTGGGCGGCTGTTCTGTCTTTTTCTCCCGTTTGACAGAAGTACAAACGGTAGTTGTGCCTGTGCATTTTTCTTTGAGAGAATTTGCGGTTTCTGCATCCGCAATGCGCCCACTGTCTGCTTTCAGGCTACCGGAATGGATGCCGACCGTGTAATACTTCTCTTTCTGGAAGCGCAGGATTTTTGCGTCCCGGTCCACCAACATTTTCAGTGTCGGGGTCTGCACCCGGCCTACCGTCAGGGTTTTGTGATACAGCACCGAAAACAGTCGCGTTGCATTGATACCCACCAGCCAATCCGCCTTTGCACGGCAGAGGGCCGATTGATACAGAGCATCATAATCCGAATCCGGGCGCAGGTTTGCAAAGCCCTCCCGGATAGCGGCATCCTCCATGCTGGAAATCCAGAGCCGCTTCACAGGTTTTGTGCAGCCGGCCAGTTGGTAGACAAAACGGAAAATCAGTTCTCCCTCCCGGCCTGCGTCGGTCGCAGCGGTCACACTGTCCACATCCGAGCGGTTGAGCAGGGCACGGACGATTTCAAACTGCTGTTTCTTTTCGTCCGGGACAATGAACTGCCACGGCTGGGGCAGGATGGGCAAATCTTCATACTTCCACTTGCAGTATTTTTCATCGTACTGGCCTGCTTCCGCAAAGGACACCAGATGCCCGATGCACCAGCTGACAAGATACCCGCCGCCCTGCCAGTAGCCGTTTTGCTTTTCAGCGGCCCCGATCACGGCGGCAATGCTGCGGGCTACGCTGGGCTTTTCGGCAATTACCAGCTGAACGCTCATGTTTCGTCCTCCTGTCCGTCCTCCGAATAAATCTCGATTTCAGCCGGTTCCTCGTTTGCATCTTCGTCCTCGCCAAAATCGTATTCGTCCAGATCATCGTGCCCGGTGGTATCGGCCTTGGGCTTGCGGAACTTGAAATAATAGAGGGCCGCACCACCGCCAGCCAGAGCCAGCACCAGTAGGATCATCAGACTGCCCATGTTGGACTTCGGCTTTTCCTGCGGCGTTTCGGTGTCAGTTTTCACCGCTTCCGGGGCCGTGCAGTTGCGCAGGCTCTTTTCACACAAGGGGCAGTTTTCATTGACATCCCCGGCCTCACATTTCACGGTGCAGGTGCAGACTTCGGTTTCCTGCGGTTCTTCATCCAGCAGAGCCAGCAAGTCGGCATCGTCCACTTGGTTCAGGAAGTGGACAGAGGTTTCTTTGTCCTCGTTGGCGCGGTCAATGAGAATGTAAAAATAATTCCCGGCTTTAGTGGTCACAGTGATAAGCTGCTTGTCGCCGTAAAAATCATCCACCAGTGTTGCGTTGCCCTTGGGCGTGATGGGCACGCCCTCCGGCTCCATGCCGCCCGTGGTGGGTTCTTCTTCGATAATCTCCGGCAGAGGTTCCGGGGCAGGGTCAGTACCGCTTGCGAAAGCGGGCATGGAAAAGGAGCAGAGGCAGAGCAGGATAGCCAGCAGTCCGGCAGCGAAGCGGTTCCAGTTGTCAGGTTTCATCGGCGGCATCCTCCTGTTTGTGGTACGGGGTGACGGTGGGTGCCGCGTTCAGCGCACCGCTGCGCAGGAAGGCTGCAAACTCGTCCGGCGTCATGTTCATGCTGCGCACCAGCTGAATGATTTGAAGATTTTCCTGTTCGGTCTTTGCAGCTTCCAGTTCTTTCAACTGCTGCTGGTATTCGGAGATTTTTTCTTTGAGCCGTTCAATGTCGCGCTCAATGCGGGAAAGTCTTTTTGCCATACAAAATCCTTTCTGGCGTCACGGTAAACGCCCATAGCTGTAAAAATGTTCCTGCCAATATTTTGAGTTGAGATTTGTGTAAGAGATGGGGTCGCCGCAGTGCAGCATGATGGAATTGCCCACATAGATGCCGCAATGGCTCACGCCGGGGGTATCGTAGGTTCCCTTGAAAAACACAAGGTCGCCCGGTTTGACCTGCGCCGCTGAAACAGGGGTGCAGAGGTTGTAAAGGCCCTGTGCCGTCTGGCGTCCCACGTTCCAGCCGGAATGATTCAGCACCCACGAAATGTAGCCGCTGCAATCAAAGCTGGTGCTGGGGGAACTGCCGCCCCACACATACGGGTAGCCGATGTACTTTGTCGCTTCCTCCATCATGGCGGCGAACCTATCATCTTTGAGGGCTTCCGGGGGAATATCGTAATAGGTAGGCTGCTTGATGGTGGACGCATTGGGGTACTGGGCTTGCCCGAACAAATCCGGCCGATTGCCCAGCGTGCGCATATAGAGCGAATAGGCACTGAGCTGTTCTTCGGTCAGCACTTCCACGGGCAGATGGGACAAATCCTTGTTCTTCAGCTTGACGGTACAGATGTAGTATTCATACGGCTCTTGGTAGGTGATGAGCTGCGGCACGCCACCCGGCCCGATGATGAGCATGGTCTTGGTGCGGTAGCGTATCTGCATGGTTACGGTCTCGGTCAGGATGTATTGCTTTTCAAACAGCATTTCAAGTTCGCCCTGCACCTCGGCCAATGTAAAAACGCCATCATGCAGCGCGGACAGAATCGAGATCAGCACATAGGGGTCATGCTCGATTTCGTCCAGATAAAAGTGGTATTCGTCATAGTTGTGGGTGGCCTCGTAGGTGTCGAGATACCGTTGCATCTTTTGTTCCAGCTTGGCATAAGCCTTCTCTGCACCCAGCATATCCTTGTCCTTGGAAAAATAAGAAGATGCCGTCACGCCGGTCCCAGCGGTGCCCGCCATCACCGTGCAGGACTGCAAGCCCGTTATCAAGAGCAGAGCCAGCAGACCGAACACCGCCACGATCAGAATGGTTTTCCAGTTCTGGGCAGCAAATTCGGCCACCCGTTCGCCGCCTTCGGCTGCCAGCTTTGTTACCCGGAAACCGTTCTCTGCGGTGGCGGCTGCACCCTGCGCGGCGGCTTGTCCGGTCTGCCGCGCGGCCTTGGCGTACTGCTGCTTGATACGCCGTTTCTGCCACATCCGGGAAATGGGGTTGCTGGCAGACTGCGCAAGCTGTGGGTTATCCCGCAACGACTTCTGATAGAAATACTCGGCGTTGGCCGAACGCAGTTCCCGTTCTGCCTTTTCCACGGCCTTGTAGGGCTTCATCTTGTGGTGTCGGATGCCGCTGCGGATGGCCTTAGCGGTCTGCCGCTCCACCAGTTCTTCACCCTTGTGGCCGCCCTCTACACCCACATTTTCGTGTTCGACTTCGTGGATTTTTCCGTGGGCGAACAGCAACGCTTCCGAAATTGGACGGCTGGCCGGGTTTGGTTTCAGGTTGGGCGGGCCTTTGTCCTGCTGCTCAAAGCGCAGGGTGGATTTCGCCTTGCCGCTGGCGGCATCGTAGACTTTTTCTTTGACCGGGACACGCTTTTTCGGCAGAGCGGCGCGGGCCGCATCCAACTTGTCAGCTTTCTTCTCGGCTTTTTGGATGAACGGCTGCAACTCCGGGTCTGCGCGTTCTTCCTCGGTCAGTTCCAGACGTGCTGCCGAACCATGCAAGCCATCTTCACTTTCGGCAGTTTCCACAGCTTGCTTGGCTTTTTTCTTTGCCTTGTGCTTGTCCTTTACGTCCTCGGCGCGTTCCAGAATTTTTTCAGCTTTGCCCTCGGCATCCGTGGAATAATCCTGTTCTGCCTCCCGGCTGGAAACGTTCTCCACAGTTCCGTCAGCCTGATTTTCTACCACCAGACCGTCACGGGTCATGGTCTGGGTGACTTTGGCTTTTGCCTGCAATTCTTTCAAAGTTCTTCACCTCCCATCGGACAGCGACCCGTTTCAATGTCCGCAATGTATTTGAGAATCGGGAACACCTGCGGCGGCGAAACTGCATTGCCCAGTGTTTTCATCCGCTTGCTGCGGTTCGGCACATCTTCGGTCAGGCGCGGGATGTCGGCGGGTTCTTCGGCCCAAAGGGAATGTCCGTCCATTTGCGCGGGAAACCCATCAGCCACTCTACCCAGTCCGGGTTGAGATAGGGCTTTTCCAGCGTGGTGGGTGTCATACGGTAGATCACATGAGAGAGCCGCGCCGTCCATGCTTTGCCATCCTTGTTCATCTTGCGGTAGCTGCCATTTGCAGAAATTTGGATGTCCAGCCCCTTGCCCACATCCCCGGTGTCGCTGGCAAGGGGCGTGGGAAACAGCGGAGCCGATGATGAATACCCGTTTCCGTTCGTGCCATGCGCCAACGGCAGCAGCAGGTAATACGAAAACCCGAACATCGTAACCTGCCTGCTCCAAGTCAATGAGCGTTTTGTCGAGCCCCATACGGAGGAAGCCAGCAACGTTTTCTCCAAGCACCCAACGGGGCTGCAATTCCCGGATGACCCGCAGCATTTCGGGCCACAGGTAGCGTTCATCGTGGAAGCCGCGCTGCCGCCCTGCGGTGGAGAACGGCTGGCACGGGAAGCCACCTGAAATGAGGGTGACGGTGCGAAGTCCTGTTTTTTCAAAGAAAGCCTCCTTTGTTACAGTGGTGATGTCCTGAAAACGGGGCACTTCCGGCCAGTGGCTTGCCAGCACAGCGGCGGGAAAGGCTGCCCACTCGCATTGACAGACAGAGGTAAACCCCGCTGCTTCCGCGGCAAGGTCGATGCCGCCGATGCCGGAAAACAAGCTGAAATGTGTTAAGCTCATAGCTCCACCACCTCGCTGAGCCGGGTGGTCATGATCTTATAAAGCTGTGTGTTTTTCGGGATGGGGTTGGAAAACGGAAGCACCACGTTTTCAAAAATCAGCAGTCCTTCGCCCGGTTCCGAATTGTCGATGTACTTCTGCTGGTCTGCGGAGAGGTTCAGCCGTTCCGAAAGGATTTTGCGGTCGCCGGATGCCTGATTCAGCAGCGTGATGAAGTCGCTGTTTTCCAAAATATTCTCGATCTCCGGGGAAGAAAGAAGGTCCTTCACATTTTGGGTGGCACCTGTGGGCACGCCGCCCCATTTGCGGAAGCGCTTCCAAATCTCGGCACTGTACGCGGCGGTCTGTTCCTCTTTCAGCAAAAGGTGGAACTCGTCTGCAAAATACCATGTGGCCCGGCCTTGGCTGCGGTTCTGGGTGACGCGGCCCCATATCTGGTCTTGGATAATGAGCATCCCCAATTTTTTTAACTGTTTTCCTAACTCTTTGATGTCAAAGGCCACAAGCCGGTTGTGGATGTCCACATTCGTTTTGTGGTTAAACACGTTCAGCGAGCCGGACACATACAGGTCCAATGCCTGCGCTACCCGGTCCGCCTCCGGCAAGTGCTGGTCGAGCAGGGCTTGGTGGAGGTCAGACAAAATCGGCATATTCTCCGGGCAGGGGTTTGCCAGATAGGGGCGATAGATAGCTTTCACGGCACGGTCTATCACGGTGCGCTCAATCGCTTCCAGACCTGTTTTGCCGCCCATGACCAGTTCACAGAACGACAGCACAAAATCCGATTTTAGGGCCAAAGGGCTGTCATCTTCGGAGTAGTTCAGGTTTATGTCCAGCGGATTTACATAGTCCTTGCTGGTGGGCGAAAGTTTAATGACCTGCCCATGCAGCCGCTTGACCAGCGGATAATACTCGGCCTCTGGGTCTGAAATAAAAATATCGTCAGCAGTTGTTAAAAACACACCGACGATTTCGGACTTGCAGCTCATGGATTTGCCGCTGCCGGGCGTGCCCAGCTTCAAGCCGTTGGGACACCGGGCCTGCTTGCGGTCCAGCATGATCATGTTGTGGGATTTTGCGTTGATGCCGTAGTACATGGCCGCACCGCTCTGAAAAAGCTCCTGCGTTACAAAGGGCACAAACACCGCCACGTTGGAGGTGGTAAGGCTGCGCTGAATTTTTATCTGGTTGATGCCCAGCGGCAGGCTGGACACAAGGCCCTGCTCCTGCTGGTAGTCCAGCCGGACAAGAGAGCAGTTGTACTTCTGGGCCACACCTGCGGCTTGGAACACATCGTTGCCCAGCTTTTGCTTGGTGTCGGCCACGTTCAGCACTAAAAAAGTCAGCATGAACAATCGCTCATTTCTTGTTTGCAATTTGTTCAGCAGCTTTTTGGCATCCTCGCCGTAGGTGGCAAGGTCGCTGGGCAGTATATCCATGTCGTACCCGGAACGGACAGCCTTTTTCTGTTCCTGAATCTTCATAGCATCAAGGTCTGTGATTTTCCGTTTGATGGTTTTGATGGCCTCGGTCTGGTCGATGGCCTGCACATGGAGATTGACGAGAATGCCGCTTTCCGTTTTGAGAAAGTCGGCCAGCATTTCGTCTGAAAGTTCCGGCGCAAGGATTTGTAAAAAGCTCACGGCTCCATACTTGCCGCCCAACCCAAAGGTTTTGGCCGTACCGAAACAGAGGGAGGACGGGGCCACAAAATCTTTGGTGGACAGGCCGGAGGGTGCCAGCCAGTCCCAGTCAAAGCGGAACGGTTCCCCGTCCGGGTGGAAGATGCCGTGCAGAACTTCCAAACGCTCCTGCCCGTCCATAACGTGTGCCACACAGCCCATGGTCTTGAAATAGCCCAGCAGGTCAAGGCCAATGCGCGTCAGCCGTGACCGTGCTGTTTTCAGACTGTCGGCCTCGATGGTGAAGGTCAGGTATTTCGTTTTGACGATGCCGTTGTTGCCGCTGGCAAGCTGCTTTTGCAGGATGGCGGTGTACTCGGCGCGGATGTCGTCAAAATCATCCCCCTGCGGTGCGATCTCAAAACTTTTTGCGTACTGCACCGGGTCAACTTTGCGATTCAAAAACGAAAGCTGCACATGGATGGACGCATCCACATAGTTGTACAGGTCGCACAGGTGTTCAAAGATGGCGGTCCGTGTTTCCGGCTGGGCCAGCTGATAGCTGATGTCCTCAAAGGCAATGCACTTGGAGAACGTGCGCCGGTCAATGCGGCACACACCGTCCGGGCAGATGGCTTCATACGGGATGGTGGCCTGCGCCGTGCGGGGCTTTCCGTCGCCTTTGTACTTGCGGATAACGGCATCAATTTCTTTTTTCTGGGCGCGGGTGAGCTTTTTGGGCTTTTCGGTTTCGCGGGGTATCGTTTTTCTGGACAATGGCCTTTACCTCCTGTTCCATTTGGTATTGCCGCACAAGGGCGGCGTAAGCATTGTTGGTCTGATAGGGCCTTTCCTTGGGACGGATAAAGCAGCACTGAATCATTTGCTGAATCACCACTTCAAGGGGCTGGCCGTGCCGCTCGAACAGAGCGAACAGCAGCCCCGGCAGCATGGCAAAAATCATCAGCAGGGCCGCTGCACTGTTGGAAAGATAGTCCCGGGCCAAAAAATAAAGCGGTCCGCCCGTTAAAAGCGCACCGCCGAAGCAGACCAGCTGCCGCTTGGTCAGCCCGAATAAGACTTTGGATTTTACATGGGTCAAATCTTTGGGAACGGTCACATACGCCATTCAAACGCTCCTTTCTCAATGGGCACCGAACACCGATTTGCTGATGCTGCCGGTCTTGAATAGACAGAAACAGAGCAGAACGGTATAGCCCATGCAACCCCAGATAGCCCCGGCAATGTCCGCCGCGCCCGAAATGTTGCGTATCAGCACCGCGTAAATGCCCACGACAATCATAATCAGGAACGCTTGGAAACCCAGCGCCAGCAAAGACTTCAAATAATTCTGCCCGGTGCTGCGCCACTCGCTGCTGCCCATGGTGGCAAGCGGGATAGGGCCTAACGCTGTGACCACATAAATCTCAATCATGCGGCCGTAGGTCACAAGGAAGATGCAGATGGACAGGATGTTCATGGTCAGGCCCACTACAAGGGTCTGGAACCACAGGCTGAGCAGACTGCCGATGGTCATGCTTTCCAGCTGAAATTCCAGTCCGGGTATCAGGCGGTCAAAGTGGATGGATGTTTCGCCGATGATAACGCCGGAGCTTTGGTTGACAACGCTCTGGGTGGCATCGAACACACCCATAACGATATTCCATGTGTTGCTGACAATGAGGATGGCAAAAGCAGACTTGAAAATCCAGCGGAAGAACATAGAGGTGTCGAAGTCGTGCATATTGTTCTTTTCGGTAATCATCTGGATAAGCTCATGGCACATCACAAGGGCAAGGATAGCCGCTGCAATGGGCAGCACCACCGTTTCGGAAAGACTACGCAGCATATTGAAAATGCCGCTGTTCCACGCCTGCGGGGTAGAGCCGACATCCGAAGCGATTTCACCCACCTTGGCGTTCACGTTATCGAACAAGCCGGAGAGGTTGCCCGTGATGCCATCTATCAAAATGCCCTTTATCCATTTTTCGATGATCTCACTAATCAAGCAAAGATACCTCCTTTCCCGCGCCCTCCCATGTGAGCGGGAGAGCGCGGAGTAGGATTTTAAGTGTTAGTCGTTCGGAAAATTGTGGACAGCGATGCAGGGCTTAGCCCAGCAGCCCGGACAGCAGCGGGACAAGGGTCACGCCGATCAGGGCAACGCCGCCGCCCGCGACCAGCTGCTTCACGCCCTGGCTCTTGCTGCCGGGGTTATCCTGTCCATAACCCTCCAACAGGTTGATGCCGCCCCAGACACACAGGGCACCGCCCAGACCGACCACGATCGTCTGCAAAGTATCGACTGCGCTGTTGAAAAATTCCATAAGGTCCTCACTTTCTGCCGCTTATTCTGCGGCACTCAAAAATAAAATTATTCGGCTGCATTTTCATCCGACAGGTCAATTTCATACAGGTCAAAACTTTCGTCCTGTGCGACTACCTGCTGCCGCTTCCGGCGCAGGGTAGATAAAAACCTGTCCACATCAAAGGTGTTTTTCTTGTCCGCGTCCGCAAGGTACTTGTAGTGCGGGTGCTTGGTGATGTCGAACTTCTCCGAGAAGAACGGCCTCACACCTCGCAGCTGCAAAATACACTTGCCGCCGTCCATGATTGCGATTTCGTCCTCTGACATCAACGCCTTTCCTAATTTTTGATAGTTCAGTCCGTGGGAGGTTTGAGAACCCCGGTTCTCGCTGGTGTTGAAACTGTCGATGGTTTCTTTCCCCAGCGCATCGGAGATCTCTTTGGCATTCTTGCCCCGCCCACTCAAAAAGAGAACAGAATCGCAGTTGTCCGAAATGATTTCGGCCGCATCCTTGTAGATAGCTTTCAGCTGCGACTGGCTCTGCAAAATGATGGATGCCGAGATTTCCCGGCTGCGGATGGTGGCGATCAGCTTGTCGAAGTTGGGAATCTGCCCGATGTTGGCGAACTCGTCCAGAATCAGCCGCACATGGACAGGCAGCCGACCGCCGTATTTATCATCTGCACGGTCACACAGCAGGTTGATAAGCTGGCTTTGGAGCATGGCAAGAATGAAGTTGAAGGTGGTATCCGTGTCGCTCATAATCAAAAACAGAATCGTCTTTTCATCCCCGATGGTGTCCAGCTCCATTTCATCGTCCTCCATCAGTTCCCGCACCTCCCGGATGTCAAATGGGGCTAAACGGGCGCCGCAGCTTATCAGGATGGAGGAACGGGTCTTGCCTGCCGACAGCAAAAACTTTTTGTACTGCCGGACAGCAAAGTGGTCCGGGTCTTTCTGTTCCAGCCGTTCAAACATGAGGTCCACCGGGCTTTGAAAGTCCGGGTCATCCTCGCGGGCTTCACTGGCGTTTATCATTTCCAGCAGGGTGGTGAAGTTCATTTCTTCTGCCGGGGCCTCGTACCAGATGTAGCCAATGAGTGCGGTGTAGAACAGCCGTTCCGACTTCACCCAAAAATCTTCCGCCGATTTTTCACCCTCGCCCTTTGTGTTGGCGATAAGGGTATTCACCAGCTTCAGCACATCCTTTTCCGAGTGGATGTAAACAAACGGGTTGTACTTCATGGACTTGGAAAAGTTTATCGTGTTCAGGATTTTCACCCGGTAGCCTGCCCGCTGGAACATTTGGCCCGTTTCTAGAACCAGTGTGCCTTTTGGGTCTGTGACCACGAATGAGGTGGGATAGTCGGAAGTGGGAAAGCATTGCATGAGGTTGGGCTTCACATAGAAGCGGGTCTTGCCGCTGCCGGAGCCGCCGATCACAAGCACATTTTTGTTCCGGGCCGTCTTGGGGTCTTTGGGCCGCCCGGTCATGGTCAGGCGTTCGGTCTGGGTCAGCAGGATGTTGTTTTCAAACTTGGGGTCGATGTACGGGGCAATGTCTTTGGCGGTGCCCCACCGGGCAGAACCGTATTCCTCACCCTTGCGGTACTTCTTGGCGTTCTTGCCCTTGCTGTACACGATGAGCCGGACAGCCACCGCCCCGGCAACGCCCACGCACAGGTCAAACGGATGCAGGCTGGGCAGAGGGCTTGCAAAGGCAGCAGAGATGCCGTTCGTTAGGTGGAGCAGCTTTGCCGAAGCATCTGCGCCCGCCGCAAGACGGTACGCCTGCCCGCATTTGGCGAACAGGTACACGAACAGCAGATACGGCAGATTCAACACCAGCAGCTTTTTCAGTTCAGGCTTCATCGTTCCAGCCCCCTTTGCTTGATTTTTTCTTTGGCGCGTTTTGGCTGCTGGGCCGCTTTCTGCTTAGCCACTGCCAGCACTTTGCGGATGGAGGGCCGCTGCTCCTTGGTGAGTGTTTTGGCCGTGAACTCCCGGAACGCCTGTTCCAAATTGTCCGCATCCTTGGCCTTGAAGATCACGATGTAGTGGGGCGGCTGGGTGGTC
>OGHE01001875.1_pt1 | contig 12076 bp, 12 predicted proteins | sample 1571431 | NCBI WGS metagenome assembly OGHE01 (sample SAMEA2581966, study PRJEB24529) | metagenome | biome: Human gut stool | place: China | collected 2011 | reverse complement strand
TCATTCATATAGAGTAGATTATTAATATTCGTATTCATTCTTTTTTCCGATGGATAGGAGGTTACTTCCATATTTTCCCTTTTTCTTCCAACAGTTGATTAAGCACTTCATTGGCTGTATTATATCCCTGTCCGAAGATTTCTTCTGCTTTCTCCAGTTCGGTATTGCTATATCCGTATAAATTGTATGGTTCGATTAATAAATCACACTTTTCCCTTTCTGGAAAAGTATTGGCGCGGAACATAAAATGGAATGAACGCATAGCAATGCTTACAATATTCATTTTGTAGTCCTGTGCCATGATGGGGCTTACGTTGACAGCCACTACCTTGTCGCACACTCTACGCAGGGTAGAGACAGGAAGATTCATCATCAATCCTCCGTCTACATAGTTTGTACCATCTATATTGACTGGTGCGAACATAACAGGCATACAGCAGGAAGCTGCGACCCGTTCAGCAATACTGCCGCGGTGAAAATGAACCATGCGTCCATGATCGAGGTCGGTTGCTGTGATAATCAGAGGAAGTTGTAAATCTTCCAAGTTTTTTGCTTTAACGTTGGTTCGGAGAAAGTCTATAAATTCACAAAGGTCAAATAATCCTTTTTTAGGAATTACCAGTTTGGTTAAATCCTGGAATTTATGTCCGGAGAAATAATCAAGAACTTTGTGGGGTTCGTTGCCATCAGCATAAAAGACACCGGCAAGTGCTCCTGCGCTTACTCCGGAGATGATTTCCGGTTTAATATCATGCTCTAAAAGAGCTTGCATAACTCCCAAATGGGCAAATCCTTTAATAAATCCTCCGCTTAGTGCATAGCCAATCTGATATTTCCGGCTATTCCTGTTATTTGTGAATACCTCCATGAGTTGCTTTCTTTAGTTCGCCACGAATTTAGTGAATTTATTGAAAGTAGGAGGAATATAATGAATAGTTTTTTTAAGAGAACGTTATAAGTAGTTTTTTGTTATCCATAGAACACAATAAATGCGGATAACATGGAACTTTAATTGCGTAAGTATAAAGTTTTGTTATCCGCATTTAAATATATCACAATAGAGCACAAATATACGGATGGAATCTTTTACACCGGCACTGTGTGCTGATTAAAAACCGAAATCGTCTATCTCCACTTTATGTTCTTCGTTTTCTTTAAAAGGTTTTGCTTCTTTTTGTACTGGATTTCCTTCGATATAGATAGCGCGGAATGGACGGGCAGGGCAAACATATTCGCATCCTCCACAACCTACGCATATTTCTTTGTTTACATGAGGGATCGTTAATCCGTCTTTATATGGTACCATTGCCACAGCCTGTGTAGGACAGTGCTCGGAGCACGCTCCGCAACTGGTTCCATCAGTATAAACGATGCAATTTTCCTCGATAAAAACAACATATCCCATTTGTGTAAGATGTTTTTGCTCTACACTTATGGGAAGAATTGCTCCATTGGGACAAACGTCTCCGCAAACAGTACAGTCAAAATTACAAAATCCTTTCTCAAAACTAACGGTCGGCTGCATTATACCTGCCAAACCATACTCCATAAAAGCAGGTTGCAGAACATGAGAGGGGCATTTGCTGACACAAAGATGACAGGATGTACATTGCTGTTGAAAGTGTTCCCGACTGATAGATCCCGGAGGAGTGATTGGATTCTCTTTTTTGTATGCCTTTTTGCCTTCCAGTCTTGCAACGGATTCTTTGGCTTGGGACAGGAGTTTGGGTGCAGCCCCGGCAGTAACAAGACCGGTAACCAAAAAGCGGCGTTTGGATGAATCCGTGTCCGGTGATGATGGCACAGGGGCTTCTACGTTTGCTTGTTGTTTCTTTAAAGAAGGGTTGTAGACCAATGCCTTTTGCTTGCATGCTCCCAGGCAGTCGAAACAATCTACGCAGCGGCTATAATCAATGGCATGTTCCTTACTATTGATGCAGGAGGCTTTGCATTTGGTAGCACAAAGCCCGCATCCATTACATTTTGCAGTATCGATACGAATCTTAAATAATGAAAAGCGGCTCAATAATCCCAATACTGTTCCTACGGGACAAACCGTATTGCACCATGTCCGCCCGTGTTTCCATGCCATTACAAGAATAACTGCAAGAGTGATAACAGCAATGAGAAGAGAAGAAATGCTTAAAACAGAGGTATCTACCTGATAAAACGTATAATTGTCGAACTTGGAAAAGACGGATTCCAACAGATTATTCCCCAACATGTAGATAGGTTTGAATATATGCACTACCACACGTCCATACGCACTGTATGGATCGAGCAGGCCTACAATAAATGTAAATCCGCATAGAAACCCGATTACTGTCAGTCCAAGTACGCCCCAACGCAATTTATTTTTTGCGGGACTGTAACTATATCTTTTTTTCTTTTTCCCTGTTGATTTTGAAATGCGTGCAATGACATCCTGCAAAATACCCATAGGGCAAATTGTAGAACAATAAACGCGTCCAAACAAGAGCGTTAACACAGTGAGAAATAGTAAGATACCTATACTTAGTGAAAGGACAGCTGGAACAAACTGCAAATGTGCCAGCCGATGAAAACTGTTCGGTAATATTTCTGCGAAATCGAGAAAAAAGAAAGAAATCAGCACAAATAAAAGTGCTGATATTCCAATACGTAGCCTTCTTAACATTGTTATTTTACATCTTAATTCGCTTGACATTCAGCTTGTCAATGTTCATGGTTCCTATTTTCAGTGCTTCTCCTTTAGCGAGGTGTCCCACAGTATCTAGTGGCATCTCACGTACTTGATTGAAGAATTTGGCGGCAGCCGTGTCCACTGCTACAATATCCGGTGAAATGAACAGTCCTTTCGCTAACACGACATCCGAGGCAGAACGTCCTCGCGGACCATTGGTTTTCATGATACGATAAGCGTCCACTACGTTCAGCACAGCTTTCTTTTCCAGTGTACAGATATCGGCAATACATTGTTGCAAGTCATTCTGGTGGAAAAATCCACGATCCCAGACAATTCCCATGTGATTTTTCATTGAGATAGTCAGATTGGCGCCCCCATGATTTTTCAGGATGGGAACATTGATCCATACATCGCAATTCAGGATGGCTTCATGTATCTTTGCTTTCTTCATCTTTTGACCGTTGGGTAGGTTTACCGGCTTGTAATAAGACTCCAAATGAGCAGGCATTACTTTTGCTCCGGCAGCTTTTGCCGCCGCTTCGATGCCGCTGTTTTTGTAACACTTCTGCCAATCGTCACAAGTATGATCGAATACGGTCACTTCTTTAGCTCCGGCAGCAAAGCATTGTTTCACGATTTCAGCAATCAGTTGCGGGTTGGTGTTTCCTGCCAGTTCCGGCACTTTATCCCAACCGATATTAGGTTTTACGACCACCTTCTGTCCCGGTTTTACGAATTGTTTCATACCGCCCAGTTCGCTGATAGCACGGCGGAACATAGCTTCCGGTTCTCCACCCATAACGGCTACCAAGTCCGGATTGCCTCCGTTCGTATTATTAATAGTCTGGGTTAATATTTCCATTGCCTCCGAATGCTGAATACTCAATGCGGCACCGGTTATGGCTACTGTTTTTAAAAAGTCCCTTCTGTCCATTTTTGATTTTACTTTAGAGTTTTGCAATCGCTTTCAGTAGGGTGTAGCCGCCAAACCATTGAATTAACATACCGGGAATACCAATGCGGAAATCTTGCACTGCTGCATGGAAATTTCCGATGAATGCCCATTCAAAAGCAGTTCCTATAATCTGATAGGAGAGAACGACACCGAGAATAGCCCATAAAGAAACGGATTTCAGTGTTCGTGCAGCCAAGGCGGAAGTACCGGCAAGTAAAGCGGATTTTATCAATATAATGGGGAGTGCAGCTCCCGATGGCATTGCAAATAACAGGTGATTGATGACAGGAGAAAGAATTGCTGTCAGTAATCCCACACGAAAGCCATATTTATAAGCTGCGATCAACGTGAAAAAATAGATCGGCAATAAAGTAGGACCACCGTATGGTACAAGATGACAGATTTGTGGAAGTGCAATGTTGCCTGCCACAAATAGCAGGGCAAAGAGGTAAGTCCTTACATTGCTGTAATTCAGTGAATAGAGTTTAGCAGATGTTTCCATTTTCGTTGATAACTTTAAAGTTTAATAGAACGATAATATATAAAAAATTAGACTTCTTTCCGCAGAAAAGGTTTAATCCGGACAAAGAACTATTTGCTAAAGTAACTGTCTAAAATTAGTTAATAGAAAAAAGGAGACTTCGTTGCGTTTTGAATAACAACTTATAATACGAACTAATTTAAGCATTTACTTTATGATATTAAAAATGGGACAGAAAAGTTTCAAGCCTATTTGAAACACTTTGTTTCACTACGGGAAACTGTTTGTTTCACCGCTTGAAACCATTCGTTTCACACCGAGAAACAAACAGTTTCAAAGCTTGAAACATATTTTGAAACTATTTGGTTTGTACTTTTGCCTTATTCGGCGCCCATTCTTTCCCGGATCTTTCCCCATGCATGCGTATCAAACAGGCAACTTTGGCGCATAGTCCCACACATTTCTCTGAATCTGGACATAGGTATCGTATAACTCAACTTATCCGCTTCAAAGTACGGACGCACCGACGGATCGAAGAAACCAATAAATGTCCGCTTGCCTCCTTTGCGGTTTTCAAGAGTGGCTTGTGTCACTATGGAACTGCAACCGGAACCGAATTTAGTTATGTATGTAGGTCTTTGTACAAAGTTAAAATAAAAATAGACATTCATCCTCTTTTTAAACAATAATTACTTATATTTGTCCGGAACAGAATATAAAGAGAAGCGTTATGAAGTATTTACTAATATATATAGGGTTACTTTGTACATCCCTGCAATTGTGGGGACAAGAAACGGTTGCTACAAGAATCGCTCCTCCGACGGGATATGTCAGGGAGGCTTGTTCCGATCATTCGTTTACAGGTTACTTACGTAATTTGCCTTTGATGCCGAAAGGTAGTAAAGTGATGCTTTATAATGGAAAAGAAAAATCGAATCAGTCTGCAGCTTACGCTGTAATTGATATGGAGATAGGTAACCGTGATTTGCAACAGTGTGCCGATGCGGTAATGCGTTTGCGAGCGGAATTTCTGTGGAAACATAAACGATATGGAGAAATAAAATTCAACTTCACCAATGGTTTCCTTGCCGGGTACAAGAAATGGGCGGAGGGAAATCGGATAAAAGTCAGCGGCAATCAAGTGCAATGGTATGCTGCGGGCAAAGGAGTGGATTATTCCTATAAAACTTTCCGTAACTATCTCGATATGGTCTTTATGTATGCCGGAACGGCTTCTTTATCCCGCGAGCTTCAGGCTGTGTCTTATACTTCTTTGCAACCCGGTGATGTATTTATTAAAGGAGGCTCACCCGGACATGCGGTCATTGTTGTAGATATTGCTGTTCATCCGACTACCAAAAAGAAAGTGTTCCTGTTGGCGCAGAGCTATATGCCTGCACAACAGATTCATATTCTTGTAAATCCTGTCAGTCGCAGCCTTTCCCCCTGGTATGAATTGGCGGAAACGGATGCGGGGAAACTATATACTCCGGAATGGATTTTTAGCCGGAAAGATTTAAAACGCTTTAAGGAGTAGAATCTTTTCGTTATCTTTGGCATTTAACAAACCGTTTTAATCATACAACAACGAAAAACAACCGATTATGAATCAAGATTTGTCAATGAATGCTAACCAGTTGGTAGCATTCCTTCAAAAGCCAACTTCAGAGTTTACCAAAGCCGACATTATCTCATTTATCCAGCAAAAAGATATCCGCATGGTTAATTTCATGTATCCGGCGGGAGACGGTCGTCTGAAAACCCTGAACTTTGTCATCAACAATCAAGCTTATCTGGAAGCTATTCTTACTTGTGGAGAACGGGTAGACGGTTCCAGTCTTTTTTCTTTCATAGAAGCGGGCAGTAGTGACCTTTATGTGATTCCCCGTTTCTGCACTGCATTCGTTGATCCGTTTGCCGAGATTCCGACGCTGTCCATGCTTTGCTCTTTCTTCAACAAAGACGGCGAACCCCTCGAAAGTGCACCAGAACACACCCTTTACAAAGCAAGCAAAACTTTTACAGAAGTTACCGGAATGGAATTTCAGGCAATGGGCGAATTGGAATATTATGTAATAGCCCCGGATACAGGTATGTTTCAAGCAACCGACCAACGTGGTTATCACGAATCGGGTCCATACGCTAAATTTAATGAGTTCCGTACTCAATGTATGTCTTATATCGCGCAAACAGGCGGGCAAATAAAGTATGGACACTCCGAAGTGGGTAATTTTACGCTGGATGGCTATATTTATGAACAGAATGAGATTGAGTTCCTGCCGGTTCCTGTATCGCAGGCGGCAGATCAGTTGATGATTGCCAAATGGGTGATTCGTAATCTGGGATACAGATATGGATATAATGTGACCTTTGCTCCTAAAATTACAGCCGGTAAGGCAGGGTCGGGCTTGCACGTACACATGCGTATCATGAAAGACGGCAAGAACCAAATGTTGAAAGACGGCGTTTTGTCGGAAACAGCGCGTAAAGCAATTGCCGGAATGATGGTGCTTGCTCCTTCAATCACTGCCTTTGGAAATACCAATCCTACTTCTTATTTCCGTCTTGTTCCTCATCAGGAGGCACCTACCAATGTTTGCTGGGGAGATCGTAACCGTTCCGTATTAGTACGTGTGCCATTGGGATGGGCTGCAAAAACAGATATGTGTACATTAGCTAATCCGTTGGAAGCCGAAAGCCATTTTGACACCAGCCAGAAGCAGACTGTAGAAATGCGTTCTCCGGATGGTTCGGCAGATTTATATCAACTGTTGGCCGGTTTGGCTGTTGCCTGCCGTCATGGTTTTGAGATTGAAAATGCGCTGGATATCGCTGAAAAGACGTATGTGAATGTGAATATCCATCAGAAAGAGAATGAAGATAAACTGAACTCACTGGCACAACTGCCGGATAGCTGTGAGGCTTCTGCTGATTGCCTGCAACAACAACGGGCAATATTTGAACAATATAATGTCTTTAGTCCGGCAATGATTGATGGTATCATCCGCAGACTTCGCAGTTACGAAGATAAAACGTTGCGTGCGGATTTGGAAGGAAAGCCGATGGAGATGTTAGATCTCGTACATAAGTATTTCCATTGTGGATAATCTGCAAACTGATATATAAAATAAAAGGCTACCTTCTGTTTCAAAGAAGGTAGCCTTTTATTTTCTGATGCAGAATTAACTATAAGTATTTGTTTTTCAAAGAGCTTATAACAAAGAAACTATAGAAGACTAATCCGGTGATTGGTATGAAATAGCCCGATATAAAAGAATGCGAACGTTAAGTATTGGCCTATTTTCATAAAAAAGATGTTTTGAGAAAAGAAAAAGGAGGGAATATAGTGCAATATCTCCAAATAATGCTTTCCTTTGTACCAACAACAATAAAGAGGTTTATTACGATTTGATTTTTTTACGTGTATCTTCTCATTTATTTGAGCATATCCATCTCTAATTAAGATCTTCCTAAAACTTTCTTATTGAATTATTAATTTTTTATATTTGTATTTTATGAATTTGTACATTGGAAATCTTAGCTATAATGTTAAGGAATCGGATTTGAGAAATGTAATGGAAGAGTATGGAACAGTTGCTTCAGTAAAGTTAATCACAGATCGTGAAACTAGAAGATCAAAAGGCTTTGCGTTTATCGAAATGCCGGATGATACAGAAGCTAACAACGCTATCAAACAATTGAACGGTGCAGAATATGTAGGTCGTTCAATGGTAGTGAAAGAAGCATTGCCAAAGAACTAATACTGAATAAATAGACAGTAATAGAGAAGGGCGCACTAGGAAACTAGCGCGCCCTTCTTCTGTTAATCCTCATTATTGTCTTCTTCATCATCCACCATATTATTGAGTTCCAATTCCAGGTCTACCAGCTCTTGTTCCCATAATTTCAGGATATTCTTCGGTGTATCTTTTGCAGCTTTCTTTATTCTTTCTTGAGCAACAGATACTTCATGCTCTAATTGTCTACGTCTGCTCATATTTTTATTGTTTTGATTATGAAATGATAACAACTCGTGTGTGGAATAGTTCGACAGGCAAAATTAAAAAGTAGTGGGCTGAACTATTCGCAAATAAAGTATGTTTTGTAGTCTGAATCTTTAAAAAATACAATCATGCTCAATTTAATAGCCGTATTCTTAGTCTGTTCAGGTATCGGAATAGCAGTACATATTGCCATAGACCTGACACATCGTCCGCAATCAATGAAAATAATGAATGCAGTTTGGATATTATCTGCATTGTGGGGAAGTTATTTAGCTTTATGGGCGTATAATAAGTTCGGACGGAGCAGTCCGATGAAGATGGAGGATGACGGGATGAAAGGGATGGGCATGTCTGACATGAAAGATATGGATATGTCAATGGGAGAGATGAGGCGTCCATATTGGCAATCGGTAGCTCTGTCGGCTCTTCATTGTGGCGCAGGCTGCACATTGGCAGATATCATAGGAGAGTGGTTTACGAATTATGTTCCTGTAACTGTTGCAGGCAGTCAACTTGTTGGGAATTGGGTACTTGATTTTGTATTGGCTTTGATTATTGGCGTTTATTTTCAGTTTTATGCGATTCGGGAAATGGAAAAAATCTCTGTGGGGAACGCGCTGACTCGCGCTTTCAAAGCAGATTTCTTTTCTCTTTTATCCTGGCAGGTAGGAATGTACGGTTGGATGGCAATTGTTTATTTTGTGCTGTTCATCAATGAGCCATTGCCCAAAGATACATGGATATTCTGGTTTATGATGCAGTTGGCTATGCTTTTCGGTTTCTTCTGCGCTTATCCGATGAATGCTCTTCTTATAAAATTAGGTATAAAGAAAGGTATGTAAAATAAATGCAGATTCACTTAAAATGATAAGTATGAAATTACTTATTTTGAGTGAATCTGCATCTGTAATATTACTACTTCTGTTTTTTATTTCTCTTTTGGAGGTTACTTTTTCAATAGTTTGGGTATATCCGAAGGCTCTTGTGCCACCCGGATACCAGCTGCTTCCAAAGATTCAATTTTCTCTTTTGCCGAACCGGAACTTCCTGAAATAATAGCGCCCGCATGGCCCATTTGTTTTCCCGGAGGAGCTGATTGTCCGGCAATAAATGCAACCACAGGTTTAGTTACATTATTACGGATATATTCGGCCGCTTGTTCTTCCGCATTTCCTCCAATCTCTCCAATCAGGACGATTGCTTCTGTTTCCGGATCATTCTGAAACATTTCCAACAGTTGGCGGAAGTGAAGCCCTACAACAGGATCGCCCCCGATGCCGATAGCGGTAGATTGTCCCATTCCATTAGCTGTTAAGTGATATACAATCTCGTAAGTAAGTGTTCCGCTACGGCTGATGACACCTACATTTCCTTCTAAAAAGACTTGTCCCGGTAAGATGCCAACCATGCTTTTTCCCGGAGAGATAAGTCCCGGACAGTTAGGCCCGATCAACATGGCGCCTTTTTGTTCGGCAAACCGATGCGCCTTAATCACGTCCAGTGTGGGAATTCCTTCTGCAATGCAGACTATGATACGGATGCCTGCGTCCGCTGCCTCCATGATAGCATCTGCCGCAAAACGTGCCGGAACGAAAATGATGGAGGTATTAGCCTTTGTCTGCTCGACAGCGTCATACATGGTGTTGAATACGGGGATTCCGTCCACATCTGTTCCTCCTTTGCCCGGAGAAGTACCTCCGACCACATTGGTTCCATATTCTTTCATCTTCTTGGCATGGAAAAGCCCGTCTCTGCCAGTGATTCCCTGCACAATCAAACGGGTGGATTTATCTATTAGTATGCTCATAATTGCTTTATTTTTTAGTGATTTGGTACGTATTATGCTTTCAGAGCCATAAGAGCAGCCTCTTTCATCGTTGTGGCTATTTGGAAACGGCTGTAATTCCGTAACAGTTCCCGTCCGATATGTTCATTGGTGCCTGTAAGCCGGACGATGACGGGGACATTGCTATTTATCTGCTCGAATGTCTGAAGAAGTCCCATTGCCACATCATCGCAACGAGTGATCCCACCGAAAATATTAATCAGGACCACTTTTACTTTCTCATCCTGCAATAAGAGTTTCATAGCTTCAATAACCTTGACAGGATTGGAGCTGCCACCGATGTCGAGAAAATTAGCAGGCTGACCGCCGTAAAGTTTTATCATGTCCATAGTAGCCATGGCAAGTCCGGCGCCATTTACCATACAACCGATATTGCCGTCCATGTGGACATAACTGAATCCTTTATCTTTGGCATCTGCTTCCACTTTTTCTTCTTCCGTCGGATCAAACAAAGCATGAATCTCCGGATGACGATAGAGCGCATTGTCATCAAAAACAATCTTTGCGTCAATAGCCATTAATGTACCTTTCTTTGTAAGTGCCAGCGGATTTACTTCCACTAACGACGCGTCATTCTCCACAAAGATTTTATAAAGTTCCTGAAGGATGGCAGCCATTTTACCTGCCTGTTCCATTTTGGGGAAGAGAGTGAAAGCAAAACGCCTTGCCAGATAGTCGGGAAGGCCAATGAATGGATTGATTGAATATCGGATGATTTTCTCCGGTGTCTGACGGGCTACCTCTTCAATATCCATACCACCGGATGCACTCATCATCAGAACGACAGAACGTGTATTCCGGTCGATGGTATAACTGACGTAATATTCTGCAGCAATATCAACCGCTTCGCTGACCAGAACTTGATTGACTGGAAGACCTTTAATGCTCATTCCGAGAATGTTCTTGGCTTCCTGATAAGCATCTTCCGTATTGTTTACCAGTTTCACTCCTCCGGCTTTTCCCCGGCCTCCGGTTAATACTTGTGCTTTTATAACCACTCTGTCTGTTCCCATCCTCCGGTATGCAGCTATGACGCCTGCGGCAGTACGGCATAAAGTGTGCCTCTCGACAGGTATTCCGTACTTGGAGAAAATCTCTTTCGCTTGATATTCATGTATTTTCATGGCTCATAAATTTGAGTAAATGATTCCTATAATAAAAACAATAGCAAGATACGGAAAGTTTGCCGGAAAAGAAAAGTACCAGGGTGTTTTACAACATGTTCGTTTGTATTCCATTTATGGTTTTCATATAAAAAAACGTGTTGGCAATAGTTACCAACACGCTCTATATCACTTAAAGATAAAGTCTGCTTACGGATATTTATGCAATACCGTGAGCATTGACAGTACCGTCAATCTTTTTAATCAATCCTTGAAGTACGGCACCCGGGCCACATTCTGTAAAATCAGTAGCACCGTCAGCAACCATATTCTTTACTGATTGTGTCCAACGTACGGAAGCAGTCAATTGGGCAACCAGATTCTTTTTGATTTCTGCAGGGTCAGTGTGAGGAAGTGCATCCACATTCTGATATACCGGACATTTAGGAGTATGTATTTCGGTAGCTTTGATAGCAGCTTCCAGTTCTATTTTAGCAGGATCCATCAATGGAGAATGGAAAGCACCACCCACTTTCAGCGGAAGAGCACGTTTGGCTCCGGCAGCTTTCATCAGTTCGCAAGCCTTTTCGATACCCGGTACAGAGCCGGAGATAACGATTTGTCCCGGACAGTTGTAGTTGGCCGGTACGCAAACTTCACCTTCTGCATTTACTGCTGCACAGATTTCTTCTACTTTTTCATCCGGCAATGCGATAATAGCAGCCATGGTGGAAGGAGTAGCTTCGCAAGCTTTCTGCATAGCCATTGCACGTGCATACACAAGCTTCAATCCATCTTCAAAACTCAATGCACCGGCAGCAACCAATGCAGAGAACTCACCAAGTGAGTGGCCGGCAGTCATTTCCGGTTTGAAGTCGTCGCCCATGCAAAGAGCAGAAATAACAGAATGAAGGAAAACGGCAGGTTGAGTAACCTTTGTCTGACGAAGATCTTCGTCTGTGCCGTCGAACATGATATCTGTAATGCGATATCCGAGGATATCATTTGCTTTTTCAAACAAT
>OGHE01001858.1_pt1 | contig 12206 bp, 6 predicted proteins | sample 1571431 | NCBI WGS metagenome assembly OGHE01 (sample SAMEA2581966, study PRJEB24529) | metagenome | biome: Human gut stool | place: China | collected 2011 | reverse complement strand
ATCCCACAAATTGTGACGCACATCTTGCAGAAAGCCTTTTTCAGACACGCTCTAAGGCGGATATATTGCAAGGTAAAATACATTGCAATATATCCATTACGGTATTATTTATGCATTTTTTTCTTCTGCTTTTTTCAGGTTTTTCTGAGCTGTGGAGAGCATCAGTTTGATTCGGTTGAGCTGGTTAACTTCACTTGCACCCGGATCATAGTCGATGGCTACAATGTTTGCTGTAGGATATTCGCGGCGGATCTCTTTGATAACACCCTTACCTACGATATGGTTTGGCAGACATCCGAAAGGCTGGATACAAACAATATTCGGAACATCTCCATGGATCAGTTCCATCATCTCACCTGTCAGGAACCATCCCTCACCTGTCTGGTTTCCGGTGGAAACGATCGGAGATGCCATTTTTGCCAGATCTCTGATATCAGCAGGCGGTGCAAAATGGCGGCTCTGTGCAAGAGCTTCGCTTGCAGGCTTTCTCACCCATTCGATTGCTTTGATTCCCCAGTTTGCCATGGTTGCCTTGGACTTTTTGAATCCAAGATTTTTTACCTTAAAGTTCTGATTATAGAAGCAGTAGCACATAAAATCAATCAGATCCGGTACAACTGCCTCAGCGCCTTCAGACTCCAGAAGCTCTGCAAGATGATTGTTTGCGGCAGGCAGGAACTTGACAAGGATCTCGCCTACGATGCCGACACGAGGTTTCTTCACATCGCTGATCGGAATGGTGTCAAATTCATGGACCATTTCACGGCACATTTTCTTAAACTGGCTGTGGCTGACACTGCTTCCGCTTAAGAAAGAGATTACACGCTGTTCCCAGATTTTGTGTTTTCTGTTTACGATTCCATCTTCCAGTTCATAAGGACGCATACGATATACGCATTTCATCAGGATATCTCCGAATACGGCACCGTAAGCAACTTTCTTCACTAATGGAAGCGTAAGTTTGAACCCGGGATTGCTTTCCAGACCGCTTAAGTTAACAGAGATAACCGGAATCTGTTCCATACCGGCTTTCTTTAATGCGCGTCGTATAAATGCGATATAGTTGGAAGCACGACATCCGCCACCTGTCTGTGACATGACAACGGCCGTTTTGTTCAGGTCATATTTACCGGAAAGCAGAGCATCCATGATCTGTCCCACAACGATCAGAGACGGATAGCAGGCGTCATTGTTTACATACTTCAGACCAACATCCACTGCATGCTTATTGTCATTCGGAAGCACCTCCAGGTTGTATCCGCAGGAATTGAATGCTGCCTGCAGGAGGCTGAAATGGAACGGTGACATCTGCGGGCAGAGGATGGTATAGTCCTTTCTCATTTCCTTTGTAAAGGATACTTTATCAATAGAAGCAGGTTTGACAGTACGTTTCTGTCCCTGTGCTTTCTTCGCGCGGATCGCTGCGATCAGGGAACGGATACGGATTCTTGCAGCACCAAGGTTATTTACCTCGTCAATCTTTAAGCAGGTATAGATTTTGTCACTTCCGTCAAGGATTTCATAAACCTCGTCTGTAGTAACTGCATCCAGACCACATCCGAAAGAGTTCAGCTGGATCAGATCCAGGTCATCGCGTGTCTTTACATAGTTTGCGGCAGCATACAGTCTGGAGTGGTACATCCATTGGTCGTTGACGCGGATCGGGCGTTCCACAGGTGCCAGATGAGAGATGGAATCCTCAGTAAGTACGGCAATACCATAGCTGTTGATCAGATCCGGGATACCATGATGGATTTCCGGGTCAATATGGTATGGGCGTCCTGCAAGGACAATACCATGGCGTCCTGTATCTTCCAGATATTTCAGGGTTTCTTCTCCTTTTTTCTGTACATCGCGGCGTGCAGCAGCCATTTCCTCCCAGCCCTTATGCACAGCAGCTTTGACTTCTTCTGCCGGGATATCCTTAAATTCTTCTACCAGACGATTTGCCAGAATTTCCTCAGAAGTAAATGCAAGGAAGGGATTGCGGAAGGTAATGGACGGATCATTTAATTCGTCTACGTTATTCTTGATATTTTCGGCATAAGAAGTAACAATCGGGCAGTTATAGTGATTGACTGCATCCGGGAACTCGTTACGTTCATATGGGATACATGGGTAGAAAATAAATTTCACGCCATTGCGGATCAGCCAGGTTACATGGCCATGGGCAAGCTTGGCAGGATAGCATTCAGATTCACTTGGAATGGACTCAATACCCAGCTCATAAATCTTTCTGGTGGAAGTAGGAGAGAGCACAACCTCATACTTCAGTTCTGTAAAGAAAGTATACCAGAAAGGATAATTCTCAAACATGTTCAGAACACGGGGGATACCTACTTTGCCTCGCGTTGCCTTATCAGCAGTAAGCGGTGTGTAGGAGAAAATTCGTTTATATTTGTATTCATAAAGATTCGGAATATGATCTTTGTTCTTTTCCTTACCGATACCGCGTTCACAGCGGTTACCGCTTACATACTGGCGGCCGCCGGAGAATTTGTTGATAGTCAGACGGCAGTTATTGGTACATCCACGACAGTTTGCCATAGAAGTTGTATATTTCAGCTCGTTGATCTTATCAATGGAGAGCATAGTCGTTTCTGCGCCTTCCTGATGGCGTTCACGGGCAATCAGTGCGGCACCGAAAGCACCCATGATTCCGGCAATATCCGGACGAATGGCTTCACAGCCTGCAATCTTTTCGAAGCTTCGAAGAACCGCATCATTGTAGAAAGTACCACCCTGTACAACGATGTGTCTGCCAAGTTCGGAAGCATCAGAAACCTTGATAACCTTATAGAGTGCATTTTTGATAACAGAGTAAGCAAGACCTGCGGAAATATCGGAAACCTCAGCTCCCTCTTTTTGTGCCTGCTTTACCTTGGAATTCATGAAAACAGTACATCTGGTACCAAGATCAATAGGATGTTGTGCGAAAACAGCAGCTTTTGCGAAATCCTGTACTGTATAATTCAGGGATTTGGCAAAGGTTTCAATAAAGGAACCGCATCCGGAGGAACATGCTTCATTCAACTGTACGCTGTCAACGGTTTTGTTGCGGATCTTGATACATTTCATATCCTGTCCGCCGATATCCAGGATACAGTCTACCTCTGGGTCAAAGAATGCAGCTGCATAGTAATGGGATACGGTCTCAACCTCGCCCTCATCCAGGAGCAGGGCCGCTTTGATCAGAGCCTCGCCATAACCTGTAGAACAGGAATAAGCGATCTTTACGTCTTTGGGAAGCAGTTCATAGATTTCTTTAATAGAACGAATGGTAGTTTTTAACGGGTTTCCGTTGTTGCTGCTGTAAAAGGAATAGAGAAGTGTTCCATCTTCGCCTACCAGTGCAGTTTTGGTTGTGGTGGAACCTGCATCAATACCCAGATAGCAGTTTCCTTTATATGTAGCCAGATCTCCTGTTTTTACTTTGTAGGAACTCTGACGTTTCGCAAATGTATCGTATTCTTCCTGAGAAGCGAAAAGTGGTTCCATACGTTCTACTTCAAAATCCAGCTTAATGGAATTGCGGAGTCTGTCTTTCATTTCTGTCAGGGAAATGGAGTTGTCTTCTTTTGCATTTAATGCAGAACCAATGGCTGCAAAAAGATGGGAGTTCTCCGGAATGATAGTGTGTTCCTCATCCAGTTTCAAGGTACGGATAAAGGATTCTCTCAATTCGGACAGGAAGTGAAGCGGACCACCAAGGAATGCAACATGTCCACGAATAGGTTTTCCGCAGGCAAGACCGGAGATGGTCTGGTTTACAACTGCCTGGAAAATAGAAGCTGACAGATCCGGTTTGGTTGCACCGTCATTGATCAGCGGCTGGATATCCGTTTTGGCGAAAACACCGCAGCGTGCAGCAATCGGGTAGAGCGCTTTGTAATCTTTGGCATATTCATTCAGACCTGTGGCATCTGTCTGGAGAAGAGAAGCCATCTGGTCGATGAAAGAACCGGTACCGCCTGCACAGATACCGTTCATACGCTGTTCTACGTTTCCGTTTTCGAAATAAATGATCTTGGCATCCTCACCGCCAAGCTCGATGGCAACATCTGTCTTTGGTGCCAGCTTCTGCAGAGAAGTAGAAACTGCAATAACCTCCTGGGTAAAAGGAACGTCCAGATGGTTGGCAAGGGTCAGACCGCCGGAACCTGTGATCACAGGATGGAGAGTCATCTCGCCATACTGGTCAAAGGCCTCCTGAAGAAGGTCTGCAAGGGTTTCCTGAATGTTCGCAAAATGACGCTTGTAATCCGCGAAAATGAGATTTTCATTCTCATCTAAGATCGCGATCTTTACAGTAGTGGAACCAATGTCAATTCCAAGTGTTTTGTAATTCATAAAGTAAATTCAAGCCTCCTCGTATTGTATATAAACAAAGTTGAATTTTTCCTTACTGTTTGCTGCTGATATCATGCAAAGCGTGTTGCCGGACACGAAGTAAACAGTAAAAATCTATCCTGTTCTTTCCTATTAAATATCTGTTTCCAGATATGGAATATTCCGTAATATTATACGCTAATGGTCTGGAAAAGACAATATGAAAGTTTACCAATGATTACCTTATTTGCAGTTGAAAATTCAGCTATTTCGGGATATAATAGAAAAAGTGATTTTTATCAAGAGGAGAGAAAAAATGGCAGAATATAAACTTCTTAAAACAGAAGGCCGTGCCAAGCGTGCAGAATTTCATACAGTGCATGGCACGATCCAGACTCCTGTTTTTATGAATGTGGGAACGATCGGTGCGATTAAAGGCGCTGTATCCACCATGGATTTACAGCAGATCGGAACACAGGTAGAATTATCAAATACTTATCATCTTCATGTGCGCCCGGGTGATAAAATAGTAAAGCAGTTAGGTGGCCTTCATAAATTTATGGTATGGGACAAACCGATCCTTACAGACTCAGGCGGATTCCAGGTATTTTCCCTTGCAAAACTGAGAAAGATCAAAGAAGAGGGAGTCTATTTTAACTCCCATATTGACGGACATAAGATCTTTATGGGGCCGGAAGAGAGTATGCAGATCCAGTCCAATCTTGCCTCCACTATTGCCATGGCATTTGATGAATGCCCCAGCAGTGTGGCTGACAGGGATTATGTGCAGAAATCCGTAGACAGAACCACACGATGGCTTGCCCGCTGCAAGGCAGAGATGGCAAGACTGAACAGTCTGCCGGATACCATTAACAAAGAACAGCTTCTGTTTGGAATCAACCAGGGCGCTGTTTATGAAGATATCCGTATTGAGCATGCCAAAGCGATTTCTGAAATGGATCTGGATGGCTATGCTGTCGGCGGTCTGGCAGTTGGAGAAACCCATGAAGAGATGTACAGGATCCTGGATGCGGTAGTCCCCTATCTTCCTCAGAATAAACCTACTTACCTGATGGGTGTGGGAACACCGGCAAATATTCTGGAAGGTGTTGAGAGAGGAATTGATTTCTTTGACTGCGTATATCCAAGCCGTAATGGCCGCCATGGACATGTATATACCAATCATGGAAAGATGAATCTGTTCAATGCAAAATATGAACTGGACACACGTCCTATCGAAGAAGGCTGTCAGTGTCCTGCATGCCAGCATTACAGCAGAGCCTATATCCGTCATCTTCTGAAAGCAAAGGAAATGCTGGGAATGCGTCTCTGTGTACTTCACAATCTGTATTTTTATAATCATATGATGGAAGAAATCCGTGATGCTATTGATGCCGGAAATTTTGCAGAATATAAGAAAATGCGGCTGGAAGGCTTTGAAGAGGGCAAAATAAACTCGAAAAGATAATCTGTATATAAAATTATTATTAAATATGCCAAAAACTCTTGAAGTAAAGCGGTTTTTTGTGTATGATGTGTAGTGACGCTTTAATCAGATTGTTCTGCATGAAAACAAGATTTCATACAGAAGGTAACGGAGATTATAAGTGGATCGCAAAGCAGCTCTTCAGTATGAGCAGCCGTCAGGACGGTCTGTGAATACATGATGGACTGCAAATATGCAGAATAACAGGAAAAGTTACAGGAGGAATCAAAATGAACGCATCAAGCGGAATGGGTATGGTTGGCGCTATTGTCTGGATGGTAGTACTGTTCGGAATTATGTATTTCTTAATGCTTCGCCCTCAGAAAAAAGAGCAGAAAAGACTGCAGGCAATGTTAAATGACATGGAGGTTGGTGACAGCATTGTTACTACCAGCGGCTTTTATGGCGTGGTCATTGACATGACAGAAGAAGACGTGATCGTAGAATTCGTTAACAAGAAAAACTTCCGTATTCCAATGAGAAAACAGGCAATCGCTGAAGTTGAGAAAGCCGGAAGCGCTGTCGAATAATGAAAGAGAAATGATAAAAAGCAGAACACATAGTCAGTGATGACTGTGGTTCTGCTTTTTTATTTTTACAGTAGAATGTCAGCAAAACAGCACTTTTGTATTTTTTCACTTTAATAGGTTGAAATCTGTCGGAAAGTGCGTTATTATAATAACAATTACGCAATTAGAGTATTTTTGGAGGAAATTATTATGGATTATAAGATTGCATTGATCCCCGGTGACGGAATCGGACCGGAAATCGTAAGAGAAGCAAAGAAAGTACTGGACAAGGTATGCGAGAAATATGGACACAGCTTTTCCTATTCAGAAGTTCTGTTAGGCGGCGCATCCATCGATGTACACGGCGTACCCCTTACTGATGAGGCAATTGCCACTGCCAAATCATCAGACGCCGTACTGATGGGCTCTATTGGCGGAGATGCAAAAACTTCTCCATGGTATAAGCTTGAGCCGTCCAAACGCCCGGAAGCAGGACTTCTTGCAATCCGTAAGGCATTAAATCTTTTTGCAAACTTAAGACCGGCTTACCTTTACAATGAGCTGAGAAAAGCCTGCCCTCTCCGCGATGAGATTATCGGAGACGGATTTGACATGATCATTGTACGTGAGCTTACAGGCGGTCTGTATTTCGGAGAACGTCAGACTATTGAAGAGAATGGTGTGAAGAAAGCAATTGATACACTTTCCTATAATGAAAACGAAATCCGCCGTATTGCCATCAAAGCATTTGAGATCGCACGTAAGAGAAGAAATAAAGTAACAAGCGTAGATAAGGCAAATGTTCTGGATTCTTCCAGACTCTGGAGAAAAGTGGTAGAGGAAGTTGCCAAAGACTATCCGGATGTTACCTTAGAGCATATGCTGGTTGACAACTGCGCAATGCAGCTTGTACGTGATCCAAAACAGTTCGATGTTATCCTTACAGAGAATATGTTCGGAGATATCCTTTCAGACGAGGCAAGTATGGTAACAGGCTCCATCGGAATGCTTTCATCTGCAAGCTTAAATGAGACAAAATTCGGTCTCTATGAGCCAAGCCATGGTTCTGCACCTGATATTGCAGGACAGGATAAGGCAAACCCTATTGCAACCATTCTTTCCGCAGCAATGATGCTTCGCTTCTCCCTTGATATGGATGAAGAAGCAGATGCAGTAGAAGCAGCAGTACAGAAAGTCCTGACAGAGGGATGCCGCACAGGTGATATCATGTCAGAGGGATGCAAGCTTGTAGGAACAAAGGAAATGGGCGATCTGATCGCAGCAGCTCTGTAAGAATTGATATTAAGAGGATTCAGCCGGCGCAGGCAGATTACGGAGTCAGGAATTTCGGTTGAATCATTAAAAATAAATAAAACAGTAAGAAAAGAGGAAATAAAACAATGAGAAGTGATGCAGTAAAAACAGGCACACAGCAGGCACCTCACCGTTCCCTGTTTAATGCTCTTGGAATGACAAAAGAAGAAATGGACAGACCTCTGGTAGGTATCGTAAGTTCTTACAATGAAATCGTACCGGGTCATATGAACCTTGACAAGATCACACAGGCAGTTAAGCTTGGTGTGGCAATGGCAGGCGGTACACCTGTTATGTTCCCGGCAATCGCAGTATGTGACGGTATTGCAATGGGACACGTTGGAATGAAATATTCTCTGGTCACCAGAGATCTGATCGCAGATTCCACAGAAGCTATGGCAATGGCGCATCAGTTTGATGCACTGGTAATGATTCCAAACTGTGACAAGAACGTACCCGGACTTCTGATGGCAGCAGCCAGACTGAATGTTCCTACTGTATTCGTAAGCGGCGGTCCAATGCTTGCCGGACATCTGAACGGACACAAGACAAGCCTTTCCAGTATGTTTGAGGCAGTAGGTGCTTACGCAGCAGGCAAGCTTGATGAGGACGGACTGACAGAATGCGAAATGAAGACATGTCCTACATGCGGATCCTGTTCCGGTATGTACACAGCAAACTCCATGAACTGTCTGACAGAGGTTCTTGGTATGGGTCTGAAAGGAAACGGAACCATCCCTGCTGTATATTCCGAGCGTATCCGTCTTGCAAAACATGCAGGTATGCAGGTTATGGAAATGTACAGAAAGAACATCCGTCCAAGAGATATCATGACAAAAGAAGCAATCCTCAATGCCCTGACAGTAGATATGGCACTCGGATGCTCCACAAACAGTATGCTTCACCTTCCGGCTATCGCTCATGAGATTGGAATGGACTTTGATATCAGCTTTGCAAACGAGATCAGCGCAAAGACTCCAAACCTCTGTCACCTTGCACCTGCAGGCCCTACATACATGGAAGACCTGAACGAAGCAGGCGGTGTATACGCAGTTATGAACGAACTGAATAAGAAGGGACTCCTTCATACTGAGTGCATGACAGTTACAGGCAAGACAGTAGGCGAGAACATCAAAGACTGTGTAAACTTAAATCCTGAAGTTATCAGACCGATCGACAATCCATACAGCCAGACAGGCGGACTTGCAGTTCTCAAGGGTAACCTTGCACCGGACGGCGGTGTTGTGAAACGTTCTGCAGTTGTAGAAGAGATGATGGTCCATGAAGGACCTGCAAGAGTCTTTGACTGTGAAGAAGATGCAATCGCAGCTATCAAAGGCGGCAAGATCGTAGAGGGTGACGTAGTAGTTATCCGTTACGAAGGACCGAAAGGCGGTCCTGGCATGAGAGAAATGCTGAACCCTACATCTGCAATCGCAGGTATGGGACTGGGATCTTCTGTAGCCCTGATCACAGACGGACGTTTCAGCGGTGCATCCAGAGGAGCATCCATCGGACATGTATCACCGGAAGCAGCAGTCGGCGGACCGATCGCACTTGTTGAAGAGGGCGATATCATCAGCATCAACATTCCGGAACTGAAACTGGAGATCAAGGTTTCTGATGAAGAAATGCAGGCAAGAAAAGCAAAATGGCAGCCTCGTGAGCCAAAGGTAACAACAGGATATCTTGCAAGATATGCTGCCATGGTAACCTCCGGAAACAGAGGAGCGATCCTTGAGGTACCAAAAGCAAAATAAAGATGAACAAGTACCCGGCGGGAATTGCAGCATAACCTGTGATTCCTGCCTGAAAAGTTAGGAGGATATGTAAAGATGCAGCTTACAGGTGCTGAAATCATCGTTGAATGTTTAAAAGAACAGGGCGTTGACACTGTATTCGGATATCCGGGCGGTGCCATCCTGAATGTATATGACGCCCTCTATGAATATAAAGACCAGATCACACATGTACTGACCTCCCATGAGCAGGGAGCATCTCATGCAGCAGACGGATACGCAAGAGCTACCGGTAAAGTCGGCGTGTGTCTTGCAACTTCCGGCCCCGGAGCTACCAATCTGGTAACAGGAATCGCTACCGCATACATGGATTCCGTACCAATGGTGGCAATCACATGTAATGTAGGAACACCGCTGCTCGGAAAGGATTCTTTCCAGGAGGTTGATATTACAGGAATTGTAATGCCTATTACAAAGCACAGCTTTATCGTAAAAGACATTACTACTCTGGCAGACACTGTACGCAGAGCATTCTATATTGCAAAGAGCGGACGTCCCGGTCCTGTGCTTGTAGATGTGACCAAGGATGTGACAGGTGCGAAATATGAATATACTGCCTGCGCTCCTGCTGAGATCACACCGAAAACAGACACCATCAAAGACGAAGACATTGCAACTGCAGTACAGATGATCAAAGAAGCGAAGAGACCATTTATTTTTACAGGCGGCGGTACGATTATCTCAGAGGCATCCAGAGAAGTGACAGAACTTGCTCACAGAATCGACGCTCCTGTATGTGACAGTCTTATGGGTAAGGGAGGATTTTCCGGAGAAGATCCTCTGTACACAGGAATGCTTGGAATGCATGGAACAAAAACTTCCAATCTTGGTGTCTCAGGCTGCGATCTCCTGATCGTGCTGGGAGCCAGATTCAGTGACCGTGTCACAGGAAACACGAAGACCTTTGCAAAGAATGCGAAGATTCTCCAGATTGACGTAGATGCTGCAGAGATTAACAAAAACATCGTAGTAGATGCAAGTGTGGTAGGAGATGAGAAAGAAGTTCTCAAACGTATTCTGGCAGAGGTTCCAGAAATGAGACATTCGGAATGGACTGCACATATCAGTGAACTGAAGGAAAAATATCCGTTAAGATATGATCATTCCCAGCTTACAGGCCCATACATTATTGAAAAGCTGTACGAACTGACAAAGGGAGATGCCATCATCACAACAGAGGTTGGACAGAACCAGATGTGGGCAGCTCAGTATTTTAAATACAAAGAGCCAAGAACCTTCCTTTCTTCCGGTGGCCTGGGAACTATGGGATATGGACTTGGTGCAGCCATCGGTGCCAAGATGGGAAGACCGGACAAGACAGTGGTAAACATTGCAGGTGACGGCTGCTTCCGTATGAATATGAATGAGATTGCAACAGCAGTCCGCTGTGGCAGACCTTTAATTGAAATCGTATTGAACAATCATGTACTGGGAATGGTACGTCAGTGGCAGACCTTGTTCTATGACCACAGATATTCCCATACAATTTTAAATGATGCAGTAGATTTTGTGAAACTGGCAGAAGCCATGGGAGCAAAAGCAATCCGTATCACAAAGATGGAAGAGGTAGAGCCTGCATTAAAAGAGGCTCTGGCATGTCCGGGACCTATCGTACTTGACTGTATGATCGATCAGGATCTCAGCGTATTCCCGATGGTACCGGCAGGCGCAAGCATTGATGATATTTTTGATGAGGAGGATATGAAAAACAATGAGCAGAGTGTATAATTTTTCCGCAGGACCGGCTGTACTGCCGGAAGAGGTACTGAAAGAAGTAGCAGAGGAGATGATGGACTATCAGGGATCCGGTATGTCTGTAATGGAAATGAGCCACAGAAGTGCTGATTTCCAGAAGATCATTGACGAGGCAGAGCAGGACCTTCGTGATCTGATGAAGATTCCGGATAATTATAAGGTATTATTCCTTCAGGGCGGAGCTTCCCAGCAGTTCGCAGCAATCCCTATGAACCTTATGAAGAACAAGGTAGCTGATTACATTGTAACAGGACAGTGGGCAAAGAAAGCATACCAGGAAGCACAGAAATATGGAAAAGCAAACAAGATCGCTTCTTCCGAGGATAAGACTTTCTCCTATATTCCTGACTGCAGCGACCTTCCGATCAGCCCGGATGCAGACTATGTATACATTTGTGAAAACAACACAATCTACGGAACAAAATTCAAGAAGCTTCCGAATACAAAAGGAAAAACTCTGGTAGCAGATGTTTCTTCCTGCTTCTTATCTGAGCCTGTTGATGTATCCAAATATGGCATCATCTATGGCGGTGTACAGAAGAATATCGGACCAGCAGGTATGGTAATCTCCATCATCCGCGAAGATCTGATCACAGATGATGTTCTGGAAGGAACACCTACTATGCTGAAATTCAAAACACAGGCAGATGCAGGTTCTCTTTACAATACTCCAAACTGCTACTGCATCTATGTATGCGGTAAGGTCTTCAAATGGCTGAAGAAAATGGGCGGCCTGGAAGAAATGCAGAGACGTAACATTGAGAAAGCGAAAATCCTCTATGATTTCCTTGATCAGAGCAAGCTGTTCAAAGGAACTGTTGTACCGGAAGACCGTTCTCTCATGAATGTACCATTCGTAACAGGTGATAAGGACATGGATGCCAAATTTGTAAAAGAAGCAAAAGAGGCAGGACTTGTAAACTTAAAGGGACACCGTACAGTGGGCGGTATGCGTGCAAGTATCTACAATGCTATGCCAAAAGACGGTGTGGAAGCACTGGTTGCTTTCATGAA
>OGHE01001855.1_pt1 | contig 12241 bp, 7 predicted proteins | sample 1571431 | NCBI WGS metagenome assembly OGHE01 (sample SAMEA2581966, study PRJEB24529) | metagenome | biome: Human gut stool | place: China | collected 2011 | reverse complement strand
GTTTCTTCCAATGGCTTCGTGGACGCGGCTTGGACGGCGTAAAGCTCATCGTCGGTGACAAGTGCATGGGGATGCTGGAGGCCGTGGGTGAGGTGTTCCCGGATGCCAAATACCAGCGCTGCACGGTGCATTTCTACCGCAATGTTTTCTCTGTTGTGCCCAAATCCAAGGTCAAAATTGTGGCAAAAATGCTCAAGGCGATCCACGCCCAGGAGAGCAAGAAGGCGTCCCGCGAGAAGGCAAAAGCCGTCGTTGCAGAATTGAGAGCGATGAAACTGAAGGAGGCTGCCAAGAAGGTCGAGGACGGCATTGAGGAGACACTGACCTACTGCGATTTTCCCAGCGAGCACTGGACGCGCATCCGCACAAATAACGTGATCGAGCGGCTGAACCGTGAGATTCGCCGCAGAACCCGCGTGGTGGGGACGTTCCCCGATGGCAACTCTGCCCTGATGCTGGTCTGTGCAAGGCTGCGCCATGTGGCGGGCACCCATTGGGGCAACAAGAAATACATGAACATGAAGCACTTGGAGGCGGCTTTGGACGACGCCTCTATTGCCGGCTGACTTCACTCAGCCGGAGCCTGCAAACAATTTTGCGCATAAATCTTGACGGAACCGAAAAGCGAGAAGCAACAGAATGATTGAACGATAAGCTATTATAAAAAGCTCGTCTCAAGCGAGTACGAAAAAGACAAATCCACATTTTCGATTGATGGATTTGCATTCTTGGAAATCAAGCTATGGTTCTAATGTATTGGGGAACTTACAACTTGAAATCCAATTTCTTCAAATCTCTTTTTCTGAGGTTCGAGATTTCCCTTGATTTTCGAGCTATCCAATAAAATGGTTAGATTTCTCCTTGCCCGTGAACACCCTACATAGAATAATTTGTATGCGCTCAGAATACTATATGCCGTATTACCTTTTAGGCAATCTCTCGCTTTTGTAACCCCCGGCTTTGAAAAGTAGCTTTCATAATCTGCACCATAAATAAATTGAAAATACGGATCATCTTTAAATCTATCAAATACTGTGTGCAGCTTCGCCTTAATCATTTCTTCGTTTGCTATATAAGTTCCCTTTTTTAGCACACTTCCTTTAATACCTATACTCTGCTGGATATTGTCTACTTCAGCCGCAAAATTATAGTAGAATTGGTTAAGCGTTTTGGCGGAAATCTGTATCTGTCCCCACATTTCAAAAAAACGATACATTGCAACGCACGGATTATTTGAGCTATCTTCGGCAACAAAGACAACACTGTCATGACTTTCTCCTTTCACGCCATGCTGGGTCGAAACTCTCGGATTGCATAAATAATCCGCAACATGGACCACCTCAACTACAGGGACAAGTTCTGCTAGTTTATAGTCATCGTCATCAACAATGCCACTCAAGTATGCTTCGTTTAGTAGATGCACATTTGAAAGGCCTCTAATTAAGTCAGCTATAGTTTTGCTTTCACTTTCAATAATATTAAAAACTTGCTTTATGCTATTAAAGACCGTTTCTTTATCATTATGTGTTTTAATATTCCAGCTATCTTTGCTAAAAACGGATTTATTTCCTTTCAGAATCTGAATAATACTCCCGTACTGTTGCGCTTTATAGAGCCTTAACAACTCAACAATACAGAACAACACTTTTAAGAGGGAGTCAGGATTATCTTCATAATGTGTTGTTAGTACATCCACCGCAGACACGGCTTTACCAAAAGAGTATTTCTCCATTTTATCGAATGCGTTATACAAATTAATTGCGTCAATATCAGAAAAACGTTCTTTGTTAAAGAGATATAGGATCAGCGTGTCAGGATCTGTTTTTCGAAGGTTCTCAATTTCCGCTTGAATAGAATGGCTAATAATAATCCTTGGATCAAAATCAGAGTCAGTACTTCTCATTTTCTCAGAGATGTTTTGAACAAACGCTGGATCATTGTAGATTCTGTTCAAGATGTTCACAATGCTTTTTGTTGAGCGGTAATTTGTTGTCAATGCCTTTGTCGTGTCAAATAGCTCAAAGCTTTCTTCAAAAGATCCATCATAGTTTTTATATATCTGCTGCATTCGATCCCCAAACAAGAAGAGCTTGGTTTTCGTATTATGTACACTTTCAAAGAATATCTTCAGAACATCGCTCATTGTATCCTGATACTCATCGATAAAAATAAATTGATACTTACTAGTCATTCTTTTCTTGATAACAGGATAACGATTGAAAATTGCTTTTGAAAAGCCTATTAGATCATCATGAGACAATCCTCCGTAGTATAAAGAGCTAAATGGAGATTCGTTATATGAGAGGACCTTGATGTTGTTTCTAACCATATCATAATCTAACTTCCCGTACTTCTCAATATAACGAGCATTGCTCTCAGCTATACTTTCTTTTTGGCTTTTATTATCTATCCGTTCGGATATTTGTGCACCATAGATTTCAAAGTACAATTCCAATATGTCTTGGTGGGCAAAATAAGGTTTCAGAAAAAAGTGCAGAAAAGAGTGAATTGTACCAATGAATACATTTTTAGAGAGAATACCCTTTGATAATTCATCTGCTGCACGGTTCGTATATGTGATGCAGAGAATATTGTCTTTTGGATTATCTATGATACACCTTTGCACTATCGACTTTATTTCTGTCGTCTTCCCGCTGCCTGCTGGCGCATTTATTAAATAACAGTTGTTCAATTTGTTAGCCACATTAAGCCCTCCTCTATATAGTTGGGAAGCATAGTGTCCACTAGCTTATTGAGAATGACTGAGTACATGAAGTCTGTTTTGTTTTTGCTTGTATGCTGCACGATTGCCCGAATACTGCATGAATCTGCTTTTTGTGGAATCACAAACATTAGTTTGTCGTTTTTGCGTAGAATAGTCCATTCTTCTTTTGTTTTCGTATCCAGAGCTGATACATTATATCGTTTAGCAAGCATTGCTTCCTCCAGAGTCCGAGCATAACCGTCGGTCTGCCCCTGAAATTCCAGACAAATATTATTACTCACTATACATCCTGAACTGTCCTTCCAAGAATAAAGTGTCTCTACCGTGGGTGCAGCGTCACTAAGAGCCTCTGCTGCAAATGTATTTATTGTAGCATTTGTGGATGATGATTGACGCACATCAGCTTCTGTTTTAGCTTCCGTTTTATAGTCCAAATCTGTGATGATAAGAGATTTGACATTCAGATATTCAAGTATTGGCTTATATTTTATTGCATATGCACCACCGACTTGCACAAAGGAGATGTACTGGTTTCTTAGTGTTTCAAACCGATCCGAAAGCAATACATTTTTTATAAGCATTCTTTCCGTGTCACCTTCGTACAGTATTACTTTATCAGCGAAGATTATATCTGGAAAATTAATGGCATAAAAGCCGTCATAAAATTCAATCAAATCTTTTAATTCTTGGTTTGGCTTAATTACTTCATCTATAAATTTATGTAAGTCATAAAGGCAGCATTCAAACGGTCTAACTTGTCTAAGAACTCGAAGTTGAGAAATACGACTATTCCGGACGACTTCATGCGAATGTGTTGTTACAAAACCTTGCATCGCACTCTCTTTGCTGTAATAGGCGAATAGGTATTGCGAAAAAACATTTTGCATCTGTGGATGCATATGAGCCTCAGGTTCCTCAATGACAAAGAAGTTTACGAGCAGAGGATCAATGGTCTTCCGGTACTTTTCCAACTGAAGGTGAATAAAGATAAGGTTGCTATATCCCAAACCTTGAGAAGATTCTCTCAAGAAAAAATTATCCACTTGATATTTTGCGCTTGTAATGCTTTTGAGCAGGGATTGGACTGCTTCATCTGTTACCACCATATCGATGGTAATGTTACCGGCTTGCCCACCATTGGTTTTAGATATTTGTTCTATAGTTTTTCCAAGCGTTTCAATAGATGCCTTACGAACCTCTTGCTGAATTTGTTCGTCTTCAATCGATTGCTTAATCTTATCCGGCAAAGACTGAATTAGTGTTTTCCAGTTATCTTCTTGGCTTGCTATATCTATCATGTTTTTGCTCAGTATTTTAGCCCTATCTGAGTTCCCATCATCCAGTGTTCTGCCAGCCATAATATTCTGATAATTGAAAAGCCCCCTAAACGATGCCACATCCATAGGAACAATATTGCTATAGGTTTTATCAGAGAAATAGGCAGCATCCTTACAGCTATCAGTATATATCTGAATCAGCATTTCCTTAATGATACGAATCCCTTCGGCGTCCTTATCATCATCTCCAACCAGTTTATCGAAACGATTACATAGCTTTTCATATTCTGAATCCAAGGATTTTCTCAGCAAATCCTTGTCTAGTTCAAATCGGTAAATGAAATAAAAGCTGCTGTTATCCGGATCAAGCTCCATGATGTAGTCGGCAAAGTTCCGAATGTCATCGCCGGCGGGATCATAATCTACTTGAATCAGGACTTCTATTGGAGTAAGCAGCATTTCATTTTCTGGATTCTCAGAGGGCACTATTGTTCCAAGGATATTTGCAATCAAATCATCTTTTTTATTTTCTTGTTTAAATTGAGCTTGAAAATAAGGAAATACTGCAGTACACCATTCTTGAGATTCATATACGGGAAAGTCATCACTGCACAACGCTCCTTTAGCGTTAAAGACATAATTAAAAAGCTCTACAATAGATGTCTTCCCGCTATTGTTTGCTCCGGCAATAACGGTAATATCATCTTCCATATTGATTGTTGCTTTCAAAATCTTTCGAAACCCAGATATCTGAATGGTTGTGATTTTCATTTATATTCCCTCCACACAGCAGATCACGATTATGCCTGTTTTATAAGGTTTTATGCCTTCGAAGAATTTGATACCCTACCGGTTTCAATCCGTTGAATCGTACCGCCCTCTACCAAGGCACCCGGCTCAGCCTTCACTGTCGTGAGACTGACATCCAGCAAAATTTGGGATATCTCAGTTTTGGAAAGTATTTGTGCCAAAAACTCTGTATTCTGCCACTGTATAAGTACCTGTTTTCAATATACTACATTCTCATTCTTTCGCCAACCCTTTTATCGATTTCATCGTTCTTGCAAATTTCGCTTACCCCAATTACGATTGCTTCATCACACCATAAAGGAGTTATCGTAATGCCCAAGAAATACCCGCTCGAGATCAAAAAGCAAGCGATTCGTCGCTATGAAAAAGGTGAGTCCATTCCAGTTCTCTGTCAAGAACTGCATATATCGCAAAGCACTTTCTATCACTGGCGAAACCAGTACCGTTCTATTCAGACATCTGCCCATACCTATACGCCTGCTGAGTTCGATGCTCTTATCAGGCGGCTTCAAAAAGCGGAGCACAAGCTCTCAATCATTCAGTTATCCGGTTACCTGTCCAAAGTGCCTCTACAGGACAAGTTGGCCACTCTGGAGCATTTTCACAACGAAATGTCTGATTTGTACAGCGTTCACGAATTATGCGAAGCCTTGGATGTATCCCGCGGTACATTCTATAATCATATTTTCCGTCGTGCAGATCGTAGCAAATATGAATCCGAGAAGGCTCAGCTCATACTGAAAGTAAAACAGATCTTCGATGATAGCGAACAGCGGTATGGCGCTGATAAGATCCGTGCTGTTTTGGCCGAAAGCGGTCTGCGCATCAGCACAAAACGAATCTCGTCCATTATGCAGGAACTTGGCTTGCACAGTATTCGTACCGACGCAAAAAAGGTCTACAAGAATCAAATGCGAAAGAAGCAAAATCTGCTCCGCCGGAAATTTACCGCGGATCATCCAAACCAAGTATGGGTGAGCGATATTACTTACTTCAAAATCAAAAATGCATGGGTCTATCTTTGTGCTATCATTGACCTCTTCTCCCGCAAAGTCGTCGGGTATCGAGTATCCCGCACAGCCAGTACCCGTCTTGTCACAACCACTTTCCGTAGAGCTTATGCAGAACGAGGCTATCCGCAAAGTCTGACCTTTCACAGTGATAGGGGCGGGCAGTATATTTCCGCAGCATTTAGTAAACTTTTGCAGCAATATGGCGTTAAGCAATCCTTTTCCGCAAGCGGCACGCCTCTCGATAATGCGGTCGCAGAGACATTCTTTGCCACATTCAAAAAAGAGGAAGCCTACCGGCGCGAATATACTTCTGAACGGCACTTTCGAAAGAGCGTGGATGAATATATCCGTTTTTACAATGAGATTCGCCCACATCAGACGCTGAAATACAAGACACCGCAAGCGTTTGAAGCAGCATATCAAGGTAGCTATATCGAAAAGCCGTGTTCATATAGCAATGTTGGCGTTTAAAAACATCTTCGCAATTTTGATGTTTCATGATGCATCCGGATTATTTATAAAAAGCGGAAAGCCCTGCAATGCAAGGCTTTCCGAATAAGAAACCACCCGTGTTCCGATAAAAAAGTTCGAAACACGGGTGGTGTTCAATTTTTGTCCTGAATGATATTGATAGGTTTTCCGTTGTCAGCAACTTGTGTAAATTTTGCACGAGTTTCTTTTTCTGCCAGCTCCCCATCCTGAAAGATGTTCTTGAGGTGCTTGGTCACTACGCTTCGGTCTACATCAAAAAGCTGTGCGATCCCATCCTGAGTCAGCCAGACCTCGCCATCCTGCACACGGACTTCAATACTGTCGTCACCGGCATCCTTAGTGAAAACGAGGAAATCGACTGTACTGTTACGAATGGCTTTTCTGTTTTTTTCGTGTTCATTCCCTCGTATGATGATGGCCGGTTATTTCACGCAGCAACCCCTGACATCCCGCCAGCACATCCTGCCACGTCGCCTCGAAATCGCCGGTGTACCACGGGTCGGCTACATCGCAGGGATGGTCGGTATAGTCCATCAGGAGGTGCAGTTTTCCGGCAAAATCGCCGCCGCAGATGCAGTGCATATTCCGCAGGTTTGCGCTGTCCATGCCGATTAGGAGATCGTATTTTTCGTAGTCGGCATTGGTGAGCTGCCGCGCCGCATGGCCGTCGCAGGAGATTCCATGCTCCGCCAGCTTGCGCCGCACCGGGGGATAGACCGGGTTGCCGATCTCCTCCCGGCTGGTGGCCGCCGATTCGATATGGAACTCTGACACCAGCCCCGCTTTCTTCACCAAGTCCTTCATCACGAACTCGGCCATGGGGCTGCGGCAGATATTTCCATGACACACAAAGAGTATCTTCTTTATCGCTCTCGCACTCCTGCGTTACTTCATTTTCACCAGTATAGCAGGAAACCGCCTGTTCGTCGAGAGAAGAATACAGCCACGCCTGCGTTTTGATCGATTCCAATAATTTCGTTTTTTTCCATCCAAAACGCAGAGCGGCTCGGATGTACCACGCCCGTTCCTCGCTGCTGCCACATCCCTCTAAAATCGCCACATTCCGCGTCCAGCCGAGGTGTATCGCCAGCCGCATGATTTCAGGAGTTTTCTCGTAGGCTGCGTAAAACGCCCGCATACGGCGCAGATTGCGGGGAGAGAAGCCCTCGGCCGCGGGATAGGCCGCTTGCAGGTATTCCGACGCCGCGACAGCCGCTCCTTTCTCTGCTCTGCCGCTGACCACTCGGCCAATCTCGCAGTACAATTCCATCTGCGGGAGCTGCGCCGCCATAAGCGTGTCCAGTGTGGTGAACATGGTGACGTAATCTGTGGGTTTGCGAATGTTCATGGGCTTTCTCCTTTCCGGCGCGGTGCGCCTGATTAACGCTCAAAGCAGAGAAAAGCACGGCGGTGTCACCGTGTTTTCCTCTGCTTTGACCTGCTTCAGATGATCCGCACGATCTGTTCCCAGAGCAGGATGTGCTTTTCATCAATGGCTTTGTTGTCATGGTAGTGGCCGAACAGCCAGTAGTGGTATCTTGCTCTTTCCCGTACCTCTTGCAGGAAGTCCGTGAGCCGGTCCGCCTCGTTGTGGCGGCTTCCCATGAGGGCGATGCTGGTGGGAGCGCAGTGGGTGATGATGTAGTCCACCTGCCAGCCGACCGCGTCAAGGCTTTGCCGCGCTTCATCATATTCCTCATCTGAGGGCAGTTCCTGCGCCCACCACGAGATATGGTTGATGCGGTATCTCGCTCTGGGCTTGCGCTGGAGCGTCATGAGCCTTCGCTCAAAATCCGGGGTATCCGGCTCCAAAATTCCATCCTCGATGTCATGGCTTTTGGCACCGCCCATGGTGAAGAAGCGGAAGCCCTCCAGCTCGAAGATCTGGCCGCGCATCAGGTGCAGAACATGGGGACGAATACGGTGTACCTTGCCGCCGTGCCACTCCGCCACAGGGTATCGTTCCAGCGCGTCATAGTTTTCATGGTTGCCGCAGACGAAGGCAAGCGTGAAGGGCAGGCGTTCCAGCCAGTCCAGCGTTTCATCGTCGCGGCTGTCACCAAACCACACGCCGCCGCAGTCTCCGGTGATGATGACCGTGTCATCCTTCGTCATGTTCGCTTGTTCCGGGAAGTGTTTTTGCTCAAACCTTGCAAAATTTCCGTGGCAATCGCCGGTCACATAAATCATATGAATTTCCTCCTCTTAGGTTGGTCTACGGTCTGTTCGATTTCTACGCCGTTGCGGAAAGTGACCTTGATGCGGTTGCCTGCCAGAACGGTGACCTTTTCCAGTATCTGATAGACTACGCCATCGTCCCACTCTGTAATTCCCATGGTCACCGCGGTCATTGCCGAGGCTGCCGCATGGATACGGCGGCCGATCTGCTCCTGTTCCTGCCGGATACTGAGGATTGCCGCCTTGCGGCGCTTCAGTTCCTCCATCGTGGTGGAGATGGTACGAAAGCGCTCGGCGTATTCGTCCGCGTCACCATTTGCCGCTTCTGCCAGAAGCGTATCGAATTGTTTGCCCAACTCTGTGACCGCTCGGTCGATATCTCCAAGGCTCATGCTCTCGCCGGGAACCGGAGCCAATTCATGCTCCATCGCATCTACAAGCTGATCTGCCAGAACCTTGCACCCTGACATGGATGCATTGATGGCTGCCAGCACCGCCTGCTGAAGCGGCGATTCGTCCAGCGTCGGAGATTCTTTGCAGTATTTCTTTCCATAATCCAAGCGGCTGCTGCAGCGCCACACGGCTCGTTTCTCACCGTGCTGTGTCCACACCACTCTGCGGTACGCCGTACCGCACTCGCCGCAGAACAGCAGACCGCTGAGTGCGTATTTGCCGCTGTAACGGCTCATGCCGGTCGGAGCGCTCTTTTTCGTGCTGCTTGTCAATGTTTTACGTCGTGCCAATTCCACCTGCACGGCATCGAATCGGTCCCGTGGGATAATGGCTTCATGGTGGTTCTGAATCAGATACATGGGAAGCTGTCCGGTATTTTTGATAACCTTTTTACTGATACAATCCTGAATGAATGTTTTCTGGAGCAGGACGTCACCGCAGTATTTTTCGTCAGAGAGGATCGTCCGCAGATTAGAAGTTGTCCATTCCATTGTTCCTGCCGAATTCTTGAAGCCGCCGGATTCCAAGGCTTCCTTGATGCTGCGCAGCGTCTGGCCGGATAAGTACATCTCATAAATTCTTCGGACCGTTTCCGCCTGCTCCGCATTCACCACCATCTCACCGTCAGGGTTCTTTTCATAGCCCAGCAGGGTCTTATACTGGATATTCGCCTTTCCCGTCCGCATCGCCTGATGCTTGCCCCACTTAACACGGGAGGAGATGCCCTCACTTTCGGACTGTGCGAAGGCACCGTGGATAGTGATCAGGAACTCGCTTTCTGGGTAGATGGAGTTGATATTCTGCTCCTCAAAGATGACCGGGATGCCCATGCCGCGCAGTTCGCGGGTATAGTTCAGCGTGTCCACGGTATTACGGGCGAAGCGGGAGACGGATTTGGCAAGGATCATGTCGATTTTGCCCTGCCTGCACTGGCGGATCATGCGAAGAAAATCCTTGCGCTTGCAGGCGGAAGTGCCTGTGATGCCTTCATCCGCAAAAATATCCGCCATCGTCCAGTCGGGGTTTGCCATGATTTTTTCCGTGTAGTATGCTTTCTGGTTTTCGTAGCTGTTGAGCTGCTCGTCCTTTTTCGTGGACACGCGGCAGTATGCGGCTACCCGGAGATTTTTCTTCTTTTCCTGATCCTGCGGCGATTCCTCCTTTGCGGGAATCACGATGACCTTCGGTTCAGGGCGGGACTGCGTCATGTATCATCACACTCCTCTAAGACTTGATTGTTTTTCAGCAGGACTTTGACTGTCTTACTGTCATAGGTGATTTTTCGGATGCTCTGCCGCAGGAGGTTTGCGTCCAGCTCCCACAGCTTTGCCTGCGAACCAAAGATGCGGCGGAGCCGGTGTGATTCATATTCCTCCGTTTTGACACTCGCCAGCTTTAGAGACGCGACCTCCAAGGCTTTTTGCCGCGCGGTGTCCGCATCTACAGGTGGTGTCTGTAGCAGCGTGTCAAGTTTCTGCTGGAGCCGCCGGATATCTTCTGTGGTGGGAACACCGGATGTTTCTATCTTGATGATCTGCGGATCGTCGACCATCTGATTCAGTATCTTGAGGACTTTTCGTGCAACGCTGTCGGGTACGGTGCCGCCGCACAGCTTGCGTAACTCCTTTTGCGCAGGTGTCTGCTTATACTCGGGGCGCATCTCTTTCCTGCGTTCCTGGGCGGCGTGGAATTGCTTCGTTGGGATGAGCGCCGGGAATTCTTTCTCACCGATATACCGGTCATCCTCCAGAATTCGCGCCACCATATTTTTGTTCCAGGACTTGTCCTCATCGTAGGGAACATCCTCTGTCTGAAGCTGTTCGGCAAGCTGCTTGAAGGAGGCACCAGCAAGGTATTGCAGGTAGATGCTCCGCACCGTTTCCGCCTCCTGCGGCTGCGGCACGATCTCGCCGAGCTTCACTTTATAGCCGAAGGGCTGCTTTCGTTTTCCCATTATCTCCGTGTCCTTTCTATTTTTTCTGTGACCTCCAGTCCATTGAGAAGGCGGAAGCGCAGTGTTTCATTGTCCACGACCACGATTTTCTCGACCATATCGCTGAATAGCTGCTCATCGAAGTCATCCAGCCAGTCCGGTCCGCTTTCGAGGAGATCCAGCAGATCCTGTGTTTGCTGGATGGTGTGATCCTCCTCAGACCGCAGGATGCGCTCCTTTTGGAGTTTCAGTTCCCGGCGGCGTTCCGCAAGCTGATTGCTGCGGGATATAAAAATGTCAGGATCGACCGCTCCCTGCTGCTTGAGCTGGGCCAGAAGTCGTTCCTGACTGGCGATATCCGATATTTGTTTGTTGATCTCCACGATGTTTTCGCTCCAGAGGAGACTGCCGGTTCTGGCGGCGTAGAGGTCAGAGATGAGTTGGGTGAGAATGTTCGTTCCATAATGTTTAAGATTGTAATATACATGGAGGAATGCGTTTTTCATCTGTTCCTCTGGAACCTGCGTATTGGGGCAGGCGGTGATAGACTTGTCGTGTCTGCGACACGCCCAATTTACAGAGCCACCACAATTTTTCCTTTTGCAGAGTGTGCCGCAATGACCGCACACGACTTTACGCGCGAAAGCGTGGGGGACATCTGACCGTGGATGAATCGCGGCACTTCTCTGTGTCAGAAGTTCCTGCACCTTTTGAAAAATCTCTCTACTGATGATTGCGGGATGAGAATCTATCACAAGATACTGTTTTCGTTCGCCGTGGTTGATTTTTTGCTGCCGAGGAAAGCTGCGGGTGGTATATTTCTTTTGAGACAGAGAATCTCCGGCGTATTTTTCGTTTTGCAGTATGTACTGGATGGAGGTCAACTGCCAATATTGAGTGCCGTCCCGCGTTGGACAGCCCAGCGCCGTGATTTCCTTTGCAATATTCTCCATACTGACACCTGCAAGGTAACGGTCGAAGATATGTCGGATGATTGACGCTTCATCCTCTTGAATCTCCAAATGATCTTTAACGAGCCGATAGCCATAGGGTGCTTTGCAGGTGGAAAATCTCCCTTTGCTCATTCGGACTCTGTAGCTCCACCGCACCCGTTCGGAGATAGCCTCGCTCTCCCGCTGGGCCAGTGCCGCGAACATGGCGATAAGAACTTCGCCGGACACCTGCGCGGTGTCAATGTTTTGCTCCTCAAAGTAGACGCTGATGTTGAGAGACTTCAGTTCCCGTACAGCCGCCAGACTTTCCTTGGTATTCCGGGCGAAGCGGGAGGAAGATTTCACAAGGATGCGGTCGATGCGCCCTTTTCGGCAGTCCTCCATCATCCGCAGGCAGTCATCCCGCT
>OGHE01001854.1_pt1 | contig 12252 bp, 8 predicted proteins | sample 1571431 | NCBI WGS metagenome assembly OGHE01 (sample SAMEA2581966, study PRJEB24529) | metagenome | biome: Human gut stool | place: China | collected 2011 | reverse complement strand
ACGGTAATTCACATACCTGCCGCCAGAATACACCATCCGCGTCACTCTGTCAAGCCTGTCGTAGGTATATTCGACGACGGTCCCGTTGCCATATGTCGTGGAATCCAAAAGGCCGTTGTTCGCGGCGTAGACATTCTCCATCAGCACCCACGGCGTACTGGCATCCGGGCCGCTCACGCCGATGCTCGTCGCCTGGCCCCACTGGTTATAGCCGAAGGAGTAGATCTGGTGCTGCGTGGCTCCGCTCCGGAAGGTCTTGCGGTCGAGGGTGGCAAGGCGGCCGTTTTCGTAGCCGTAGTCGATGGCGGCGACGCCGTGGCGGTAGACCATGGCCGTCCGGCGGCTGTTGGCGTCGTAGGTATAGTTCGTCTCGCGCTTCAGGGCGTCCTTCGTCTGAAGGAGCTGCTCCGTCAGCGAGTTATAGTCGTAAAGCGTCGTATTGCCGTTGACGTCCGTCACGCTCTGCATGTGGTTGCGGTCCGGCGTCGCGACGGCGCTGCTCTCGAGGTACTTCTGCTCGTTTTTGTCCGTCGAGGTCAGCTTGGAGCCGGTGACGTTTCCCGCCTCGTTATAGGTCGTGGTGCTCTTGATCCCGGCGACCGAAGCGGAGGTGACGTCGTGGGCGGCATTGTAGGTATAGGTGTACTTTGCGCCGTTTGCGGCCGTGTAAGAGGTCAGGTCCGTGCCGGTATATCCGGCCTTTTCCGTGCCCGTGCCGGTCTGCGTGGCGGCCGTGACGTTGCCGTCGGCGTTATAGGAGTAGGTCTGCACCGGCTCCTGCCGCAGGGAGAGGTTATCGAACCGGGCCGTGCCGGAATTGTGGTCGAACGCGCAGTAGACAATGATCCGCCGGATCGTTTTGCCGCTCTCCTTCGGCACGATGGTCCCCACGGCGCACTGCCAGTCGGCGGTGGCCCAGCTGAACGGGACGCTCTGCCGCTCGGGCTTTTCCACGCCCACATAGAATATCTCCGCGATCAGGCCGAAGTAGCGCGTGCCGCTGCCAAACTCCAAAGCGGCGTTCGGGGCGGCGTAGTCCGCCTGCGCCCAGCCGGAGAGCAGGAACGTCGTATCCGAGGAGCAGTTCAGCGCGACGGGCTGGCTGACATGGAGGTTGCCATTGTAGCTGCCCTGCATGGTCATGGCCTTCGCGCCGAATTTGGTTTCCGCAGCCGCCGCCGAGCCGCCCTGCAGGTTCCAGCCCGTATCGCCGAATTCGAACGAGGCGTTCTGCAGGAGGTTATAGGTGGAGGCGGCCTCCGCCTGCTCCAGCTGGAGATCGTCGAGGTAGGCCGTGCCCGTGCAGCCGCGCATGCGGAAGGCGATGCGGCAGGACGCCGCCGGGGCCGTGAACGTGGCGGTCACGCGCTGCCAGCCGTTTTCGATGGCGGCGGACGGGCGGGCATCCGTCAGCAGGACGGTCTGCTCCGCGCCTCCGCCCTGCACGACGGCCTCCAGCCGCGCGCCGCTGCTCCAGCGCAGGTGGGAGCTGGCGGAGAAGTAGCCCGAGAGGGTGTAGGTCTCCCCGGCGGTGAGCGTTACGGGGCGGGAGATGGCGGCTGCGTCGCCGCTGCCTGCGCCGTCCGGGAGGTAGAGATTCAGGCCGCCCGTGCCGTGGCGGCGGTTTTCGTCGTTCGTGATCGTCGTGCGGGCCGCTGCGGAGCCGCTGCCGGTCGAGGCGTTCGTCCAGCCGTCCTCCGATTCCAGCCCGCCGTCCCGCAGGAGGTTTTCCGCCGTCATGCCCGTCGAGCCGACGCTCGTCAGGCGGTTATTCTGCTTGCTGCGCTCTGCGGTGTCCGTATAGGAAGCGGCGGAGCTGCCGAGGATGCGCGTGATATCCGTATTGGTGGTATAGGTGGAGACGGTGCGGCCCCAGTTGTCGAAGACGACCTCAAGGCGGATGTCGTCCTCCGTGCCCGCCTGCCGGTCCGCGCCGAACGCGCGGTAGCTCGAGCGGTTTTTGCCGTTCCAGCACTTGACCGTGTCGCCGAGCACATGCGTCCCGCCGTCGAGGGTGAATTCATAGAACTGGTCAATGGTGCCGTCCGTGTGGTAGGTATACCAGATGCCGTAGTTGGCCTCGCCGTCGTGCGCGCCGTTCAGGCCGGTCGTATCGTAGGTGTAGTTCAGCTTTGTGCCGTCCGGGCAGAGGAGGTAATCGAGCTGGCGGACGCCCGCGGTGTTGTCGTAATGGAACTTTGTCTCCTTCCCGGCCTCGTCGCCGACGCGGAGGAGCCTGCCATCCGCGTCGTAGATCAGCTTGGCGAGGTATTCGACCGAAGCGCCCTTGTTCTGGCGGCAGATGCGGGTCAGGCGGTTAAAGACCTCGTTTGTCGGGCGCCAGCTTTTGCCGTCCGGGGTGTCGAAGTTGATGTCGTTATAACAATAATAAATGCCGTTGCCGTAGGCGTCCTTTGTATAGGTCAGGATGCCGTCGCGGAAGAAGGTCTCATTGCCGTTGTCGTCCGTTATGGTGAAGTTCGTGTGGCCGGTGTCGCTGTCCGGGTTCGCCTGGCACGTCATCTTCAGGCCGAGGCCGTCCTCGTCCCGGAAGACGCCGTCCGTTTCGGCTCCGCCGCCTCCCTCCTTCGAGAAATAGTGCTGCGTGCCGTCGGCGTCCGTGTAGACCCAGTAGAGGGTCTGCGCGTCGTCCGAGCCGATGCGGACGGACTGGACGCATTGCTGCGCGGAGAGCTTCCAGCCGGAGCCGAGCAGCATATTGCGGTAGTCGCGCGTATAGTCGGGCGGCTCGTTGGGGTTTTTCTTCTGCTGCACACCGAAGGACTCCCGGCTGAGGCCGGAGTTGTACACGAGCGACAGCCCGAAGGGCATCACGCTGCTATCCGACGAGAGCAGCGGCACGACGAAGGTCAGGCGCTGCATGTGGTCGGAGATATAGCCGGTGCCGGCGCGGCCCGCACTCTGGGTCTGGTAGGTGTAGTAGCTCTCCAGGCCGAAGTCGTTGCGGTAGGTCACCGTGAGATACGACGCACCCGTCTGGAACGAGGAGACGATGCGCTTGCTCGCGCTGCAGTCCGAGCGCAGCAGGATCGCATGGCATTTCCCGCCGCTGTACCAGCTGCGGGCCGCGCGGGTGATATCCAGCGAGCGGTAGCCGTTCGTACTGGTCAGGCGGATGAAATCCTCCGTCGCGGTTTTATAATGATTCGTTCCGTTTGCATAAATTTTATTCCACGTCAGGGTCTTGATCCAGTCGCTGTACTTCTGATTTCCCGTCTTGTCAATTGTCAGCTGGTGGGCGTACAGGTACTGGAAATCGTCGGAAGAAACGTTGCTGAAGCCGGACTGCAGCGCATGGATGGCAGCCGCCGTGACCATGCTGCCGGAGGGCAGTTCAGGCAGCTTGTCGACCGCCGCGATGGCCTGATATTCGCCGCTGCCGTTATGCTGGGTATAGCCGACCCGCACCGTGCTTTCGGGGAAGCTGGTGTCCGGCCTACCGGAGAAGACATAGGCCCACGAGAGGGAGCCGGACTGCGAAATCTTGACGATCGTCGGGTCGATGGCGACCGGGAACTGCGCCTCTTCCTCGATCCACGCGGCGTCCGCATCGACGAGCAGGCGGTAGCTGCCGCGGTCCAGCTCTTCGAGGCTGTAGCGCACGGCGTCCGAGTACGTCCCCTCGGCGTCGAGCATGTAGGGCGCGGGAATCGCGTAAACGGGCGATCCGGCCTCATCGAGCAGGAGGACAGAGCCGTCTTCCTGCATTTCTGCGGTCAGATCGCCCGTTTGCAGCACGAAAGAAAAGAGATAGCTGGCCTGCGCCTTGTTGAGCAGGATCGTCTCTTTGATCGTTTCGCCGTAGAGCGTGTATGCAAGGTCAACGCCGTCGTAAACGTCCGGGTAAAGCAGCGAAGAGCTGAGCTTTTCCGGGACAAACGGGTCATCTGAGCGCAGAGAAAAAGGCTCCTGCACAACGGCCTCTGCCGCGTGGTAGGAGCGCGCCGGACCGGCAGGCTCCAGCTCGGCTGCCGCCCCGGTTTCAACCATCATTTCAGCAGCAGGTTCCTCTTCCGACGCCGCCGTTTCGGTCTCTTCTGCCGGTTCTTCCGCTGCTTCTTTCGTTTCTTCTGTCACCTCAGGAAGAGCGACAGCCTCTGTCGGCTCCGGAGCTGCCAGTGTTGCATCGTGACTGGGCAGGACGTCCGGATCACCGTCCAGGAAGAGCTGCACCCGGTGCTCGTCCGCGTCCGCCGTGAAGACGGCGTCTCCGTTCAGGCTGGCTGCGAAGGCGACGCTTCCGTCCTCCACCGCATAGGTCTGCCCGACCGGCTCGAGCGTGTTGTCGATGTCCTGCCACCGGCCGTCCGCATCCCGATGGTGGACCGGCACGTCATACTGCACCGCGACATAGCTTCCGTCCCCCATACGGAAGTGCTTGACGCGCTCACTGCGCAGCGAGGCCTCTTCGAACGCGACTTCAGCCGGCTCCTCGACCGTCCCCTCGACGGTATGCTCCAAATCTTCGGAAGGAGAAACCGCAGACCCCACCGCAGGCAGCAGCTCGACGCAGAGCACCACCGCCAGCAGGAGAGAAACCAGCCGGGTCCATCGATTCTTTTTCATAGTAATTGTCTCCTTTTCATTTTTTGAAGCATCCGAAATGTTCTATCGCCTTTCGGGCAGCTTCGTCTATAGCTCGTTGACCAGAAACTGGCAGTTTATGCCAATATTTTCCGAGCCTCAATTGAAAGAATATACTATTTTTTACAAAATGTCAACAATATTTTTGTAAAAAAAATATTGGCCTCATTATGATTAGCCTGTATTATATGTATTGGTAGCATATTGTCAAAAGATGTACGGTCAGAAAGTCCAATAGGAAACTCTGCGCCAAAAAAAAACGCCATAGTATTTTCCCGGCCGATTGTCTGTTTCTGCAGTTAAAATTGCATTTTCTTCTTCGTAGTCAATGCATTCCGATTTTGAAAGTGATCTTGCAGAACTCCCGCGAGAACTTTTGACAAGTTGATACAAACGGCCGAGGTGAATGTATGAGATGGCAAAAAAGGAAAATACACAGAGCTGCTTCCAGCGGGGTCTTATATCGCTGCTGATCCTCGCTCTGCTCGATCAGGAAGACATGTACGGATATCAAATCGTGCAGGAAATCACCGAACGCAGCGGCGGAGCCATTGTGACAGAGGAAGGCTCCCTGTACCCGGTACTCTATAAGCTGCAGGATCAGGGCATGCTTTCCGGCGAAAAGGTATTGGTAGGCAAACGGATGACGCGTGTTTACTATCATCTGGAGGAGTCCGGCCGCCGCCGTCTGCAGGAGTTGAGCCGGGAGTACCGGGCGATCACGCAGGGTGTTTTTCAAATTATTCAGGGAGGGGCAAAAAAATGAATGCAGCTGAACGGGCGGCAAGGCGCTATTGCCGCAAGGTGCGGTCGTGGCTGCCGGGCGGCAAGATGCGCCGGTATGTCATGACGCAGATCAGGGAGACCGTGCAGGAATTCGTCCAGGAACATCCCGACGCGGACGTTGCGGCGATTCAGGCACAGCTGGGAACGCCGCAGGAGATCGCGGCAGCGTATGTGGAAAATATGGAAACTGCAGCGGTTCTGAAGGGCCTTCGCATCCGGAGGCGTGTGCTGTTCGCGGTCTGCGCCACAATGCTGGCCATTCTGATTTCCTGGACGGTTCTGGTCACTGTTGAGACGGCCCGAGCTAGAGAAGCGGACGAGAGATCGCATGTCGAAATATATATTGAGTAAATAGCAAATGAAAATGGGAGGGGATATTATGAAAAGGAATATTATAAAAATGATTGCCGGTTTGCTCGCCTTTGTCCTGCTGCTATCGGGGCTTCCCACGCAGATTGCGCATGCAAGCGCGGGAGAGGAACTGCTGGAAGTCATCTCCTATGCGGACGGCAGCTATCTTGAGATCACGCTGGAGACCCTGCCGCAGGCCAGAGCGTCTGGCTCCGTGACAAAGGCGAAAAACTATGTCTATAAAAATGAAAACAATATTGAGCAGTGGAAGATCACTCTTACTGGCTCCTTTACCTACACCGGGACAGGCTCGACCTGCACGGCCTCCAGCTGCAATGTCACAATTTACAACAGCGTCTGGTCTGTTGCTTCCAAGTCCGCAACCAAAAGTGGAAACACGGCATACTGTTCAGCCAGAATGGTAAAAAAATATCTGGGAGCGACTATTCTTGAGAAACCCTGTAATTTTACTCTGACCTGCGATAAGAACGGCAATGTGAGCTGAGCCGCCTCGGGCAGGAACCACCGATCTCATCTGAAAAGCGATAGCGTGGCACAGGCCGCAATCAATTGAGGAGCCAAGCACGCCGACCGCTTACACCACCGCGCGTACCGCTTGGTACACAGCGATTCAAATTGCATAAGTGCAAAGACTCGCACCGGGCAAGGATGTTGTATTTTCCAGCCTGTGCGAGTCTTTCTCTTGAGATCGCCTATTGCATGGAAAATTAAAATGGACTAACACAAAAGCAACATCTTCAAAAAAACAGAAATCCCAAACTATCAGCATTGATGGTCTGGGATTTCCGCTTTTGCAGAGATTTTTTTTGGTTGTGCGCGTAACACCGGGAGGGCATAATAAATGAAAATTGACATCACCAACATACTGATTAGGTCGCAAGTTGGTCGCAAGTTGGTTTTAAGTTAGTCGCAAGTTGAACACAAAAACACATCTGAAATCGCCGGTGAATCACTTGATGATAAACCATCTCGCAGCACTGGTTTTGCCTTTGCAGACCACTTTTCCGACTTCCTTGAGTTCCCGCATCAGAACTTGAATCTGGTTTCGATCAAGCCCCGGCAAAACTTGCTGCAATTCTTTGAACGGAGTACCAACTTCGTTGTTCTGGCGGATGTGCTTTAGCAGCAGCTCCTTGTTGGTATCTCGATCCAAGCCGACGTGCCTTGTATGCACACCGGTTTTGCCCGTTGCCGCATAGAGACTTCTGGCAAGAACATACTTCTTGCGACCGATATGCTCGACAATGCCCATCTCGATCAGCCGGTTCAAACGGGACTGCATCTTCTCATCCAGCGGTCTTTCATGGTACAGAGCATCAATCACAAGGAAGTCCTCGGTGGACAGTAGCTCCGCGCCTCTTTCGCTGATCCGGTTGATAACGGAAAGCATCGCTTTGTCGAGAATCAGTCCATTCAGTGTAACGCTGACGAAGAAGTCATCCGTGCCTGTGAAGTCAGGAAGCGGCTTTGCCTCCTGCACACTCAGCTCAAACATCAGGTTCATGCCCTGACCGGAACGCTCCACCATGCCGCAGAGCGAAAGGATCTCAGCAATACGGCGGTTGCGCGGAAGCTGGCGATCCAGTATGTTGTCGAGCGTAATGCCGAAGGGAAGTCCTCCGGGGCTTTCGACAACTAACCTGTCGCGGAACTGGCGGACAAAGATACTGCCGCCAAACTGATAGTTTCTGTGGCTCACCGCGTTCAGGATCGCTTCTCGGACAACGCGCTCATTGAAGGTCGCAATGTCAAATACGAAAAAGCCTTCCTGATAGTGCTGCTTGTCGTTCCGCAGATTGACAAGCTCCCACACGCGGTCATAGCAAGCGAAGAAGCCGACCTTAAACTCTTCTCTCTGATTTGCCGGACCCGATGCTTCGGAGGAACGGTACTCAAAAATGATCTCAGCCTGCGGCAGATACTTGATGATCGTCGCGTTCTTGCCGAACAGGATCAGAGCTGCATACGTCACGCCGTCATCCGTGATTGCGCCGCAGTCGTGGAGAAGCTGCTCCTTAGACAGCGTGGCAAGCTGCTTTTTGCCGCTCTTTTCGATCCACTTGGCACGGAAGTTTTCAATGGCTGTCTCGTCCAAATCATCGACCGTTGCCCCGGCGCAGATCGTCCCAGAGAAGTCGCCGCCGGTTTCTTCATAGATGCTGCGGCGCATGTCCTCCGGCATGGGCTTGAGCGTATCGCCCTCGTAAATCCACGCTACGCCGTCGTATTGTACCGGCATGCCGATGGGACGGCTCTTTACGTCGAAGACCAGAACCCGCTTTCCCTCGTAGTTGAAAAGCTGAAAATCAACATTGACCTTCAATTTCTCAATCAACCCCATGCGGGTACGCTCCGGCTGGTCAAAAGCCGCGCTTCCGACCACGCTGCGGGGTCTCTTGTCCGTGATGCCAAATACCAACTTACCGCCGCCATTGTTCGCCAAAGCGCAGCAGCACTTCGCCGCCTCTCCAAAGTCAAACCGATTTTTGGCTTCCTTGAATTGGACGTGTTCGCCCTCTTTAGCTTCCAGAAGCTCTTGGACAGTTTCTAAATATGGCATAGCGTTTCTCCTTTATGCAATAACACAATTATGTATCCAATAGTTCGCACATGCAATGCATTTCCAAACGTAATGCACCTGGAGCGATTCCACAGCTATGTTCGGACAACGGTATATAATCCAACAGGTAGGAATCTCGGTTATCTTTTGAACCAGATATGTATTTTGATCTAATATTGATTCTAACATAAAATCATTGGGATTACAACCGAATTCAGGGTGGCGCAGGCTTCTGTGCGGATTCTATTGTATCGAGTTTCGCGCCAAAAGGAAAGCATCAGCCTCAAAAGCTTCCGGCACTGATGCAGCACCTTCCGCAAGCGTACCAATTACGCATTGTATCATCTGGTAAGCGGCCAACGGTATACCCCATGAGATTTGTGCAAATGCCGTCTGCACAAATTGCTCACCCGAACAGGTTTCTGCAAACCTCACATTTTATTGTTGTTTATCAACGCTGTGATACCCTTTGTTTCAAAAATCTGTTTTCATACTCCTGATGGTGCAGACAGTAGCCCTGTGCAATCAGCGCGTCTGTCTTTAACGCAACAAGGTTTGCATCCGTGTGCATCGCGCTGGCAATGCGCTGGATATCATAGCCATAGTGGATGTATTCGAGAATTTCCTCGTCATCTAAGGATACCTGGGAAGCGAACATGTTTGCTTCATATTCCATCCGGTTCTCCCGCATATTAAAGATATTGAACTCTTTAAAGCCGCCTGCTTTTACAGCTTCCTTCCGGTGAAGAACATCATGTCCGATCTCGTGGAGCATAACAACTCTTTCCATCACCGGGTCCAGATCGTTTTTTATGAAGATAAATCGGTTGCGCATCAGAACCTTATAGGCTCCACGCTGCCGTTTGAAATCCACGGAGATGACCTCAATCCCAAGCGCTTGGGCGATTCTGTGCGGGTCCCTCGTGCCGAACGTATCGACCAGTCTGTTTGCTGTCTGCACGATCTCCAAAGTCTGAATATCCAAGAGCGAACACCCCCCTCTGCCTGTTTTGACATCGCCATTCTAACATAAGACGTGTCCAATTAACCGGACAGCTAAAAATTAGTCCCTGCGATATTTCTTGGGCGTGAACTTCTTATTCTTCTCTTTGGCAATCCAATACGCATCCTGCAGAGCCTTCATCATCACATCCAGATCCTCATCGGCAATATTTCCGCCCGCAAAAAGGCCGCTGACTTCATCCACCAGCGCCTGCGCCTGTTTTGCGCCCTTCGCGCCGTATTTCTCTGCGGCAGAAAGGAGGAACTCCTCGTCCTCATTCAGGAAATAATTTTCTTCGGTGTGAAACAGTTCTGCCAGTTTGTGATAGATGCCCCGCTTTCTTGGATAGCACTCGCCGGACTCGTAGTTGGTGATCGTCCTGAGGGATACCCCAAGTGCCTTCGCCAGTTCTTCCTGCTTCATGCCTGCCTTTGTGCGGGCATCTTTTAATTTCTCACAAAACCGCATTGTACCGTCCTCCGTAGCGTTCAAAGTATTCAGGAAATTAAATTGCTATTTTCCGTTGACAAGCGCATATAAACTGCGTATAATAGGGATGCGCAATTAGATTGCGTGTTTATCTTACTCGAACTTGCGTATCCTGTCAAGAGGTTTCGGAAAGATACCGCAATTTTCAGGCGTTGAATATACGCAATCGTGATTAGTATGCCCGTTCATACGGAAAAGGAGCGGCAATGGGAAGGAACAATACAAGAGCAGCAAAAAGCATCGCAAAAATGTATGAGCAGTTGGGCTTGCCGCAGGACGATATATTCCATAAAACAAAACTGCTGTTGAGCATCTACCGTGATGTGGTGTGGGCAACACTTTCGGACTGCCGCTGCGTAAATGCAGAAATCAATTATTATGGCGACGATCTGAACGACGCCCTGATTTATTTAGACGAATTTGCCCCCGATATTGAGCGCAGCGAGTTTGAACACCGTGTGTGCAATCTGTTTGAAAACAAGTGGATGATCGATCTCATCGACAAGGCTATGCGCAAGGTCTATGACTACTACAATAACGGGCGGCTTTACCACGAAATCCTCTCCAAGAGCTATTTGACCGCTTTCCGCTACACCGAAAGCGAACTGCTGGAGATACTTAATTTAGAGCGCAGCACTTTTTATGATCGAAAGAAGGAGGCTGTTATGCTGCTCGGAATAGCGCTATGGGGCTATGCCATCCCCGCATTCCGTGGCATTTTTGATGTGGAAGGAGATGAGAGCGAGATACCCGAATTCTTTGCCAATACAGAAAAGTCCGACCTTTGTCCGACATAGGTCCGATGAAAATCCGACCGATTTCCTACGGAATGTCCGACTTTGCCTCTGCTATACTGGCTATGCTGCCGGATTGCATCCACTCTTGGGATGCAGCAGGAAAATGAACAGGTTACACAAAGCAGTTACAGCCTCATGGGGTTGTAGCTGCTTTTTGTTGCCTGCTTGCCGACGGCGGCTGTGAAAGGCGCTTTCTTGAAACGAGATTGCATTTTCACCAAGTTATAGGCAGCTTAGGCAAAGCGAATGGAATAGAACAAGCAGAAAGAAGACGCCGCTGTAGCTTTTCAAGTCAGTGCTTGATAGCTACAGCGGTTTTTTGTATCCTTTTCGCTTTCTCCCGAGCGGAAAGGAGCGCGTTGTGTCCCTGTTCTGGTGGCAAAGCGCCGTTTCCCGCTACCCGTGATCTCTGAATTTTGAATCCGAACACCAAATTCAAAATTCAAAGGAGATTTTACTATGAGCTGGAATGCAGGGCAAAAAGGTGCTTCTCGTGGATGCTGACTCGCAGGGCGACCTTACTACCTGCCTCGGTTGGCAGGACACGGACAGCTTGCAGCAGACTCTTTCCAATAAGCTATCAGCGGTAATGCGGGAAGAACAGCAAGACCCGTTCTCCGGCATTCTCAGCCACGAAGAAAAGGTTGACCTTGTTCCGTCAAACCTTGACCTTTCAGCGTTGGAGATGAGCCTTGTGACTGCAATGAGCAGAGAGAGCGTGATGAAAAACTATCTCAGCCAAGTGAAGGACAGATACGACTATGTACTGATAGATACGGAACCTGCTAAAGATGGAAGTTTCGCCTTTAGCAGGCTCGCGGGAGCTCCTTATTTTAATCCGAAGCTGTGATCGCATACCAATGTGCATCCAACTGCCGCTGCCGCTGCACGGTAGGATATATACCGGTGGGCGCCTTTTCACCATTGGTCCATACCAGTGATGAGTCCGTACCGATATTTGATGTCAGCAGCACCGTGAATCGAATCATACCTTTTGATGCTTCGATGCTGTGCAGATCATCCGAAAACAGCGGAGAAACAAAGGCGTACAGGTTCTGGTATGTTTCGTCGGGATAGCCCTCCGGCGAAATAAAGTATAAACCGCCGTATTTTTTCGTATAGCCGTTATTATAGTTATAATTTCCCCCGAGAGAGTCTGTGCTTGTGATCCACATAAAGCATTCGTTGGAGTCCGTGAACTCCTGCAGGGCCACCTGCGCTACTTGCAGCTCTGTCTGGTGCGCATCATAAAAATTCAGAGCGGTTTCCAGATAGCTGTCAAAGGAAGCGCATGCTGTGCAGAAAACCAGAATAAACAGGGACAGGATACTTCCAAATACGGGAAAAATGTGCGATGGAACTTTTTTCTTCATCTCAATTTACCTCCCGTCATTTTTCAGAAATTGACCGTATTGCTTTCCCGAGGAAGTAAAAGAAGCCCTTTCCCTCTTCTCTATGCCGGACGGATCACTACGACCAACAGGGTCATTTTCGCAATATGCGAACATGTTGAGGCCGCTAAAGCTCCAGTTAGAGGAGATGAGTCCATCCGCGTTGATAAATCTTCTATTTACCGGATCATAGTATCTGCTTTGCAGGTAGTAGAACCCCGTCTCATTATCATAATAGTATCCGCGATA
>OGHE01001853.1_pt1 | contig 12267 bp, 9 predicted proteins | sample 1571431 | NCBI WGS metagenome assembly OGHE01 (sample SAMEA2581966, study PRJEB24529) | metagenome | biome: Human gut stool | place: China | collected 2011 | reverse complement strand
TATGCTGTGGTGTCGTATTTACAGAAATATAATGCTTTGAGTTGATTGTAGCACAGAGAGGACAGTTTGTCATCAAATTTCTCTCTAAAAGACGAGGGTCTAAAATGAATATATGCTTACTTTTTATTCTCTAATCAAACCCTTATTACACAAAAACCGCGCAAGCCAATCTCCTCCGATGCACTTACGCGATTTCGTCTGATATACACATACCAAAATTATTATTTACATTTGCTACAGCATTTGACTGTTTTATACATTCTCAATCTCTGTCTTATACTTTTCAAGAATCATATTCTGGATATTCTCGCGTGTGGCAGAGTTAATCGGATGGGCTATATCCCTGTACTCGCCATCGTTTGCCTTGCGGCTTGGCATGGCGATGAAAAGTCCCTTTTCTCCTTCGATTACCTTGATGTCATGTACCACGAATTCATCATCGATTGTGATTGACACAACCGCCTTCATCTTGCCCTCTTTTTCTACCTTACGAATTCTGATGTCTGTAATCTGCATATTTTTGTCCCCCTGGTCTGTTTTTAAATTACATATCTTACATTTTTTTCTTTTACTATCATGACTCCATCCTCACCACAATAGCAGGTGTTTGGATTGATGGTTCCACGGCTCTCTACGATGCAATTTTCGAGGTGCACATTGTCGCCTATGTAGACGTCATTGAGTATCACGCAGTTCTTCACTGTGGTGTTTTTGCCCACAAATACCTGCTTGAAAAGCACCGAATCCTCCACGCTTCCGTTTATGATACAGCCACTTGATACGAGGCTGTTTGAAATGTCTGAGCCCGGATTAAACTTGGCCGGTGGCAGGTCGTCCACCTTTGAGCAGATGGTCGGCTCCTCCCTGAAGAAATAGCTTCTGACGTCAGGTCTTAAGAAATCCATATTGGTCTTGAAGTATGCATCAATATCGGCGATATTGTTCCAGTATGAATTTATCTTGTAGCCATATATTTTCTTTACATTTTTGTAGCGCACGAGGATATCATTTACGAAATCGAATCTGTTTTCCTCAGCTGCCGCCTCCAAAAGCTCTATGAGCTGTCGTCTCCTGATGACATAGATACCTGTGGAAATGGTGTTGGATAAGGCCTCGATTGGCTTTTCATCAAACTCTGTGATTCTTGACTCATCATCCATGCGTACCACACCAAAACGGCTGACATCGTCGTTGTACATCATGTCCTTGCATACCACTGTAATGTCTGATTTTTTCTCGATGTGAAAATCAAGCACTCTGTTGAAATCCAGCTTGTATACACAGTCACCGCTGCTGATGATGACATATGGCTCATGGCGTCTCTTGAGAAAATCAATGTTCTGATACATCGCATCTGCCGTGCCCCTATACCAGTCACTGTTGTCCGCTGTGACTGTAGGTGTAAAGAGGAATAAGCCCCCCTGCTTTCTGCCAAAATTCCACCATTTTGATGAGCTTAAATGCTCATTCAGTGAGCGTGCATTGTACTGGGTCAGTACTGCGACAGTCTGTATATGTGAGTTTGACATGCTACTGAGCGCAAAATCTATGCTTCTGAAGCTGCCTGCTACCGGCAGGGCCGGTACTGCTCGTTTTGCTGTCAGTTCCTTCATCCTATTATTGTTGCCGCCGGCCAAAATTATTCCTATTGCCTTCATTTTCCGTCACCTGCCTTGATAATAACTTCTCCGCCCTCAAGCACACCGTCTTTGTAGTCCTCTTCGTATGTAACACCGGAGATTGCTGTATTTTTGCCTATCTTTACCCCGTCCGGTATCACAGAATCTTCTCCTATAGTGACCAGCCCAAATGAGTATATGCTCTCATTTAATACGTTCGGCTTCTCCTGTCCGAAGCCAAGTGTCACATTGTCGCCCACCTTGCAATTTTCGGCAATGATGGACTTGTCTATCGTGACATTGGAGCCTATCTCCGTGTCACACATGATGATGGAATCACGTATTACTGCGCCTCTTCCAATCTTGACGTTGGCACCTATAACAGAATGCTCCACATGACCATAGCATTCACAGCCCTCACCCATGATGCTTCGCTCCACATGACCTCCTTTGGCTATATAAAGTGGCTCGATTGCATCATTCTTTGTGTAAATCTTCCAATACTCCTCGTACAGATTAAACTCCGGAATGAGGTCCACAAGCTCCATATTGGCCTCCCAGTATGAGCCCAGTGTACCTACGTCCTTCCAGTATCCGTTGAACTCGTATGCAAACATACGTCTGTCGTTTTCAAAGCAGTATGGTATGACATGCTTGCCAAAATCACAGTTTTCCTGATCCTTTAGTGCAAGTAATGCTTCCTTTAGCACCGGCCATGAGAATATGTAAATGCCCATTGATGCGAGATTACTGCGCGGATGAACCGGCTTTTCCTCAAATGCATTGATGCGCTTATCATCATCGGCTATGACGATACCAAATCGGCTGGCCTCCTCGATAGGCACCGGCATGGTTGCTATGGTCACATCGGCATTGTTTTCCTTGTGGAAATCAAGCATCACCTCATAGTCCATCTTGTAAATATGGTCTCCTGACAGTATCAACACATAGTCCGGGTTGTAACTGTCTATATACCTCATATTCTGGTAGATTGCATTGGCTGTACCTGTGTACCACTCGCTGTTGCCGCTCTTCTCATAAGGAGGCAGTATTGCCACTCCTCCATTATTCCTGTCGAGATCCCACGGAATACCTATTCCGATGTGGCTGTTAAGTCTGAGTGGCTGATACTGTGTAAGTACACCCACTGTATCAATGCCTGAATTGATGCAGTTGCTAAGCGGAAAATCTATGATTCTGTACTTTCCACCAAACGAAACTGCCGGTTTTGCTACGTTCGCTGTCAGAACACCAAGTCTGCTGCCTTGACCGCCTGCTAAAAGCATGGCTATCATTTCTTTCTTAATCACGTTATCACTCCTCGTCTGTCCTAATTTTTGTTGTGCCATCCGGTCCCCACCACTTGTTTCTGTAATAACCGTATCTGTAATGCTTCCATAATAAATCACAATTGTTTCCATATAAATTATAGTTGCTGCTGCATAAATTGCAGTTACCGCTATATACTTTAAACCCATCAAATTCATATGGTCCGGATGAATTATTTTTATAAAAAAATTATACCACAGCCGCATTACCACTTCAACATTTTTCACAAAATCAAATAATATTTTTCTTTTTTTTCGACATTTTGCACAAGTGTCATTTATCGTATATCTGTTTAACCTGCTATGGTTCTTATCATTTGAAAGTCATGCCTGCTTTCACCTTATTTTTCCTTTGCAAATACTATATTTAGTTGTATAATTAACATAAAGTAACTATTCAGAACAAGAAAATCTGTTGCTTACATGCAATCATGACGCATCGGCTTTTTGTTCTCAGTGTTTCTTAATAGTTAAAATATAAATTATAATAAATCAGGCAGGTAAAATTAATGTATAAAATAGATTTCAGCAAACCAATACACATCCATTTCATAGGCATCGGCGGTATCAGCATGAGCGGTCTCGCAGAGATTCTGCATGAGGAGGGCTTTACAATTTCCGGCTCCGATTCAAAGGAATCAGACCTCACAAAAACTCTTGCGGCCAAGGGCATAAAAGTCATATATGGCCAGAGCGCAGACAATATCACCACCGGTATCGACCTGGTAGTTTACACTGCTGCTATCCACGAAAGCAATCCTGAGTTTGCCGCAGCAAAAGCAGCCGGTATTCCAATGCTTACCAGAGCCGAGCTTCTCGGACAGATTATGGACAATTACGATTATTCTATCGCTGTAGCCGGCACACACGGCAAGACTACCACCACATCCATGATCAGCGAGATTCTTCTCGCCGCTCAGACAGATCCTACCATTTCCGTAGGAGGTATTTTGTCATCTATCCACGGCAATCTGCGTGTGGGCGATTCAGAGTACTTCATCTCTGAGGCGTGTGAGTACACAAACAGCTTTTTGAATTTCAGACCACGCTACAGTATTATTTTAAATATTGAGGCTGAGCATCTGGATTTCTTCAAGGATATCAACGACATCAGGCATTCCTTCCGCGAGTATGCATCAAACACTCTCGCAGGCGGTGCTACCATCATCAACGGTGAGATTGACCGCTATGAGGAGATTGTCGCAGGGCTTCCTCAGAAGATTATCACCTATGGCTTTGATTCAAAATATGATTTCTATCCGGAAAATATAACCTATGACGATAAAGCTTGTGCATCTTTTACAGCTATGAGACAGGGTAGTCCACTTTTCGACGTAAAACTCTCTGTTCCGGGCGCTCACAATGTAAGCAATGCGCTCGCAGCCATAGCTTTATCCACCACACTCGGTCTTGATGAGGAGTCTATCCTCACAGGCCTTGACAAATTTGGCGGTGCTGACAGACGTTTCCAGTACAAGGGCAAGGTAAACGGCGTCACAATCATTGATGACTACGCTCACCATCCAACCGAGATCCGCGCAACACTGACAGCTGCACAAAAATATCCACATGACAGGCTTGTCCTTTGCTTCCAGCCACACACCTATTCCAGAACCAAGGCATTCTTAAATGATTTTGCCGATGTTCTTTCAATGGCAGATGTTGTGGTGCTTGCTGATATCTATGCTGCGCGTGAGCAGAACACATATGGTATCTCATCTAAGGATATCCTGGATTTATTGCTCGAAAAAGGTGTGAATGCGCACTATTTCCCATCATTTGAGGAAATCGAGAAATTTTTATCAGAAAATTGTGTAAACGGTGACCTGTTGATAACAATGGGTGCCGGAAATGTAGTAGAAATCGGCGAAGACCTGCTTAAGAAATAAGTTATCCACGTTATCCACATACAAAATGTTAACAACTCTCATTTTGTGTGTGGATTTTTTAAATAATTTTCAACAGCTTATATACCCTGTGATACATTGATTTTTCAATTATTTTACACAGTTATCCACGTTATCCACATTTTTTTGTGGACTCGGAAAGCCCGAGTTTACAAGGCTTGTAGCACTTTTACCATCTTCACACGGTTAAAATATTGTGCTATAATTGCTCACAGGTTAAGCGAAAGAGAGTTTTTTATATGACAGCGATAAACATTAGCAGTGACATAGCAACATCATTCACTACTGTGTCAGATATTTTTATAGATCAATACATGCCAAAGGCAAACGGTGAGTTTGTCAAGGTATACCTTTATCTGCTCCGTGCGACAGGCTCCGGGGCAGGCATAGCAACTATTTCAGAGATTGCCGATCATTTCAGCAATACTGAAGCCGACATCATACGTGCCCTCAATTACTGGGCCTCTGAGGGCATTTTGCAGGTGCAAACCGGCGCTGATGGTCAGATTATTGGAATCAACCTCTGCAGTCTTTCTGTATCCGGTATGCAGGCTGCTCAGAGTAATATACAAAGCGCTGTGGCTGATAATGCCGCGCAGAATAATTTGCAAAACAGCGTAGTTAATAATGCTGCACAGAATAATTTGCAAAACAGCGTGGTTAATAATGCTGCACAGAATATTTCTACCGCGAATATTCGGATGCAGGATTCTGTTGTTGAAAAGCTTAAGAGCCAGACTACTGACAAAGTTGCTTCTTCACAGAAGGAATACACACTTGATGAGATTAAGGAGTTTAGAAAGAATCCTGACATTTCAGAGCTTTTCTTTATTATAGAGACATATCTGAAGCATACGCTCTCATCCACAGACACCAATATGGTGCTCTACTGGCTGGACGAGCTTCATTTTTCTACCGACCTGGTAGAATATCTCGTAGAGTACTGCATTACCAAAGGACATTCAAGCCTTCGGTACATGAACAAGGTCGCTCTCGGCTGGGCCGATGCCGGCATAAAGACCGTAGACCAGGCAAAGGACGATGCAGCCGCTCACTCACAGATTTACTATTCTGTAATGAAGGCTCTAGGCATCACAGGCCGCAATCTGGTTGACTCTGAGGTGTCACTCATCAACAAATGGGTCGGCGAATACGGTTTCGATATAGAGCTTGTAAAAGCCGCCTGCAGTAAAACTATTTCAGCTATCCAGAAGCCAAGCTTCGAGTACACAGACTCGATACTCGCGAACTGGAGGAAAAAGGATGTACATACATTAAAGGATGTTGAAGTGCTTGATGCCAACTTTGCCAAGGCCAATAAAGCCTCTGCTACCGGCTCATCACAGAGTACAAATGCTGCAAACGGTTCCTCAAAACCCAAAAGCAATAATTCAAGTTCCAAGAATAAATTTAACAACTTCAATCAGCGAAACAATGATTACGACAAGCTGGAGAAGCTGTTTCTGAATTCTACGGTATGATTTAAGCTACATGATTTCAATTATATGATTTAAACTGTATGATTTCTGTTGCGTGATTTAGTTATATGATTTTTCAAGTTAGATTTACACATCCCAAGGAGGATATATGGCACTTACCAATGCTCAATATGATGAGATAATGCGAGGCTACGACAAACGCCAGCTTCAGAACAAATACATACATGACAAGCGTATTGAGGAAGCCTATCGCAAGGCGCCCCGCCTCAGGGAGATTGACTCTGAGATTGCATCAGCCTCTGTCAGGCAGGCGTACAGGCTTATGGATGGTGATGAGAATGCTCTCGCCGCTTTACGCCTTGCAATCGAGGACTATAAGGAGGAGCGTGCTGCTCTTCTATCCACACTCGGATATCCGCTTGATTATTTTGAGCCTATTTACACCTGTCCAGATTGCCACGATACCGGGTATATAGATGGTCAGAAATGTCATTGCTTCAAGCAGGCTATCATCAATACCGTTTATTCACAGTCCAATATCAGAGAAATTTTATCAAGAGAGAATTTTTCCACTCTCTCATTTGATTATTACTCAGATGAGCAGAAAAATCCTGCGACAGGGCTGTCTGCTCTTGCCACAGCAAAGCTTGCAGTGACGAACTGTCATGAATTTATAGACAATTTTGAAAACAAACCTAAAAACATATTTTTCTACGGTAATACCGGTGTCGGAAAGACTTTTTTATCTAATTGCATTGCAAAAGAGCTTTTAGATGCAGGTTACTCCGTAATTTACTTTACAGCATTCCAATTATTTGATATATTAAGCAAAGGTGTGTTTGAAAAGGATGCAGATGCCATCGCAGCGCACCAGAATATATTCGACTGTGATTTACTTATCATAGACGACCTCGGAACCGAGCTTTCCAACTCATTTACCACATCACAGCTTTTCCTTTGTGTAAATGAGCGTATACTGCGACAGAAATCTACTATTATTTCCACTAATCTGAATTTGGAGCAGATAGCAGAGATTTACTCCGAGAGAACACTTTCAAGAATTTCAAGCAATTATAGTTTTATCAAGCTCTTCGGAGATGACATACGAATTAAAAAGCGTCTTTCCAAATAGCGCTTTTTATATATATTTAGTTTATTTATTATATGGTTATATGGAGGAATAACAATGCCAAACGATGAGAGAATTTTGGAGACTATGCCAACCGGTACACTTGGACTTGTTGCAACCGACAGTTGTATAGGTCTTGCCCAGAAGGTAGATGCATACTTACAGGGCTGGAGAGAGCACAGAGAGCACCAGCATGCTAACGAGAGTGCTTTCAAGGACTACTACAAAAACAGCTACATTATCAAGCCCTCTACACCTAGATTCGGTTCCGGCGAGGCTAAATGTGTTATCAACCAGTCAGTTCGTGGTTATGATCTGTACATCATGGTAGATGTAACCAACTACAGTCTTACCTATACAGTATGCGGTCAGACAAACCACATGTCACCTGATGACCACTACGCAGACTTAAAGCGTGTTATCGCTGCAGCCGGCGGAAAAGCAAGAAGAATCACAGTTATCATGCCTTTCCTTTATGAGAGCCGTCAGCACAGACGTACAGGCCGTGAGTCTCTTGACTGTCCATTGGCTCTTCAGGAGCTTATCAACATGGGTGTAGACAATATCATCACCTTCGATGCTCATGACCCTCGTGTGGTAAATGCTATTCCTCTGAACGGCTTTGAGAATGTAATGCCTTCTTACCAGTTCATTAAGGGCATCTTAAAGAACGTAAAGGATATCACTATTGATGCTGACCATCTTATGATTATCTCTCCTGATGAGGGCGCTACAAACCGTGCTATCTACCTTGCAAACGTACTCGGAGTAGACATGGGTATGTTCTACAAACGTCGTGATTACAGCCGTATCGTTGACGGACGTAACCCTATCGTAGCTCATGAGTTCCTCGGAACAAATGTGGAGGGTAAGGATGTTCTTATCATCGATGATATGATTTCTTCCGGCGAAAGTATGATAGATACAGCAAGAGAGCTCAAGAAGCGTAAAGCTAACAGAATCTTTGTTGTTTCTACATTTGGTCTCTTTACAAACGGCTTTGCTTCATTTGACAAAGCATACGAGGAGGGTCTCATCTACAGAGTAGTTACAACAAACCTTATCTACCAGTCACCTGAGCTTCTCTCTAAGGAGTACTATATCAGCTGTGACATGAGCAAATACATCGCATACCTCATTGATACATTAAACCACGACTGTTCTATCAGTGATCTTCTCTCACCATATGACAGAATCAAGAAGTGTGTTCAGAAGTACAATGACGAGCAGGCTGCAGCAAAGAATAAATAATTAAGCACATTTATAAAAAGCCGTGTGAAATGATTTAGATTTCACGCGGCTTTTTTATTTTCTTATAAGTTCATAGTAACTATAGAAAAAAATTTAGAACAATCAAACCTGCAGCTTTCAAGCAATCATGACGCTTAGGTTTTTCTCAATAGATTAGAATAATTACCTAGAAATAAAAAACCAGAGAAGTGAGTGTCATCCACTCAAATCTCTGGTTTTATTTAGTCTAAAATTTATACCGATTAAATATTAAACTAACTCAAGGAGAACCTCTAAAGCTCCGTCACCTTTACGCTGTCCAATCTTAACGATTCTTGTGTAACCACCGTTACGATCAGCATACTTAGGAGCAATCTCATCGAATAACTTGTTTGTTACATCGATAGACTTTGTTCCCTTCTTTGTGCCGTCAGACTCTTTAGCTGTGTAAAGAACCTTGAGCATCTGTCTTCTGGCATGAAGACGTGAAGCAGAATCCTTCTTGATCTTCTTCTCTACTTCGTCATAAACAGTAACTTTCTTTCCGTCTACAACCTCTTTTACTCTCTTGCCATCTTTGTCCTTGCGGGCAACCTTAGCTGTTACAGTAACCTCTTCGAAGTTGTCTTTCTCTTTTACTGCTAATGCGATAAGACCCTCAGCGATCTTACGAACCTCTTTAGCCTTAGCCTCTGTAGTAACGATCTTTCCGTTAACAAGAAGCTGTGTAACCTGACCTCTGAGTAAAGCCTTTCTCTGGCTTGATGTTCTGCTTAACTTACGATATTTTGCCATTTTAATTTCCTCCATTTGTGGGACATCCGGTCACGCTCTTCGGTCTTACTGCCAGACATCGTATCTTGTTGTGATAAAGCCTTGCCTTATTTCAAAAAGCAAATGCTCAAATCAGTTGCCACTCATGTATCAGACACGGTCACGCTCTTTGGTCTTACTGACCCTGCCGCTATGAGTTTTGTCACACATAAACATAAATATGATATTTAAAATTTATATATGACCAATTTATTTAGAAGAATCAGTGCAAGGATTATTCAAATGAATTATTCCTCAGTCTGATTTAACTCTAAACCTAATTCTTTTAATTTTGCTAAAACTTCCTCTAAAGACTTGCGACCAAGGTTACGAACCTTCATCATGTCCTCAGGTGTTCTATTGATAAGCTCTGCAACAGTGTTGATTCCTGCACGCTTTAAGCAGTTGTATGAACGAACTGAAAGCTCAAGCTCATCGATGTTCATCTCAAGAACCTTCTCCTGAGCATCGTTTTCCTTCTCGACCATAACGTCAACCTGCTGTGCTGCCTCTGAAAGATCGATGAACAGATTTAAGTGCTCACTTAACACCTTAGCTGCAAGGCTGACTGCCTCGTCAGGCTCCAATGTACCATTTGTAAATACATCTAATGTAAGCTTATCGTAATCTGTAACCTGACCTACACGGGTATTCTCTACAGTAAGGTTAACACGCTCAACAGGAGTGTAGATTGAATCTACAGCAAGAACTCCGATTGGTGTATCCTCGTTCTTGTTCTTCTCTGCTCCGACATAACCTCTGCCGTTTGTGATTGTAAGCTCCATGTAAAGCTTAGAATCTGCTCCACCATTCAAGTGTGCAATCTCTAACTCAGGATTTAAAATCTCGATATCTGAATCAACCTGAATATCGGCTGCTGTAACAACGCCTTCACCTTCGAATTCGATATATGCAACCTTTGGTTCATTTGTAGAACTATTATTGCGAATTGCAAGGTTCTTGATATTCATGATGATTTCTGTAACATCTTCCTTAACACCAGGAATAGAGCTGAATTCATGTAAAACACCATCAATCTTGACCTGGCTTACTGCAGCGCCCGGTAAAGAAGAAAGCATGATACGTCTTAAAGAGTTTCCAAGTGTTGTACCGTAACCTCTCTCTAATGGCTCTACAACAAATCTGCCATATGTCTTGTCTTCTGAAATTTCTGCGATTTCAATTTTTGGTTTTTCAAAATCGAACACTTCAAATTCCCTCCTTCTCGGGTATCGTTGTTATATATTATCAAAGAGTGGATAAGCCGGGAAATAAATCCCCGGCAAATCAACCTAATTTTACTTAGAATATAACTCGACGATGAGCATCTCATCTACAGGAACATCAATCTGCTCACGTGTAGGTAAGTCTTTTACAGTTCCCTGTAATTTCTCAGCATCTACGTCTAACCACTCCGGAACGATTCTTCCGCCAGCTACCTCGACGATATCTTTCATTCTCTGAGTATTCTTTTTGCTCTCTTTAATTTCGATAACATCGCCAGCCTTTACAAGGTATGAAGGGATGTTAACAACTTTTCCGTTTACTGTAACGAACTTGTGATCAACGATCTGTCTAGCTTCTTTTCTTGTTCTTGCGAAACCAAGACGGAAAATTACGTTGTCAATTCTTGACTCAAGGATTGTCATAAGGTTAAGACCTGTTAATCCTTTCATCTGATCTGCTTTCTTGTAGTAGTTACGGAAAGGCTTCTCTAAAACACCATAGATGAATTTAGCTTTCTGCTTTTCTCTTAACTGAAGTCCGTACTCAGACACCTTTCTGTTTGCTCTTGTAAGGTTTCTTCTAGACTTCTTATCATATCCTAAATAACTTGGCTCTAAACCAAGTGATCTGCATCTCTTAAGTACAGGTACTTTATTAACTGCCATTTTAATCTATACCTCCTGATTAGACTCTTCTACGTTTTGGTGGACGACATCCATTGTGAGGTACCGGAGTAACGTCTCTGATTGATGTAACCTCAAGACCACATGCTGAAAGGGCACGGATAGCCGCCTCTCTTCCTGAACCTGGTCCCTTAACGAATACGTCAACTGTCTTTAATCCATGGATTAAAGCTGCCTTTGTAGCTGTTTCTGCTGCCATCTGTGCAGCATATGGAGTAGATTTCTTTGAACCTCTAAATCCAAGACCACCGGCACTTGCCCATGATAAAGCATTTCCTTCAGCATCTGTTAAAGTAACGATTGTGTTATTGAAAGATGCCTGAATATGTGCCTGTCCGCGTTCAACGTTTTTCTTTACACGCTTTTTAGTTGTTTTCTTTGCAACATTCTTAGCCATATTTAAACTAACCTACTTTCTACTTTCTAAACTTTATTTAAGTTATAATGAAGCTCTGCTTCTTCGTCTGCAGAACTAAACGCGCACTACGTTCAAGTGGCGTTTTCACTTATTATCTAAGTGATTATTTCTTCTTGTTTGCTACTGTTCTCTTAGGACCCTTGCGAGTTCTTGCATTAGTCTTTGTCTTCTGACCACGAACCGGAAGTCCCTTTCTATGACGGATACCACGATAGCATCCAATTTCCTGAAGTCTCTTGATATTTAAAGCGATTTCTCTTCTTAAATCACCTTCAACTGTCATTGTCTCGTCGATAACAGCGCTGATTCTCTTAACCTCGTCATCTGTAAGATCTCTAACACGAGTGCTTGGATCAACATTAGCTGCTTCAAGGATACGGTCTGCACTTACTCTTCCGATTCCGTAGATGTAAGTTAAGCCGATTTCTACACGTTTTTCTCTTGGTAAATCTACACCTGCAATACGAGCCATGT
>OGHE01001850.1_pt1 | contig 12298 bp, 10 predicted proteins | sample 1571431 | NCBI WGS metagenome assembly OGHE01 (sample SAMEA2581966, study PRJEB24529) | metagenome | biome: Human gut stool | place: China | collected 2011 | reverse complement strand
TATTCACAAATCTTATATCAGTTTTAAACGTTTACACAAAACTTGAAACGGTCTCGAAACGAAAAATTATATTATGCTTAACTTCTGCTCTGTTTTTATTATGTTCAACCCCGATTTCGGCTAAAGCTAATATTATTACAGACACTTATCCTAATACACCATACACCATACAAACCGTCATAACTGATGCTGTTCCTTCACCTAATATAATAACAAACTTCGATCGAGCATCCCATAATATTACAAAGACTAAAACGACTTATATGCGCAACTCTTCCGGAACAGTATTATGGAGTGTTTCTATTACCGCAACATTTACCTATGATGGCACAACCTCTCGCTGCATTAGTTGTTCACCAAGCGCAACTGCGCCTGCTACAACTTGGTCAATTAAATCCATATCCTCTTCCAAAAACGGGAACTCTGCCACTGCATATGCAACAGCAACACATTCGTCACCTAGTTCTTCAAAAGACTTCACACAAAGTGTTACTATTTCATGTAGTAAAAATGGCACTATTTCCTAAGTTTTAAAGCCCCTGCACACAACAGGGGCTTCTTTTTTCACGATTCCTTCCACAGATGAAGATGCATTTGCCTCGGAGGTAATGTTTACCGGGTTTTCTGCCGTGACAACAGCCTCATATTGCATGACCGGTTTATTTTCATCTGACTGACTGCTGGTTTCGTGCATCAGTTATGTAAACATTCTTGCGCGGGATAAAATATACTTCCAGCTTCCATACTGCTCCGTTCCAAGTCCACCACAGGTACTTGTAAGCCCCTGACCAACATCGATTCCACCCGGATAAAAATAGACTTTTGCTGTCTGGGTGTGAACCACGGCATGAGCCTTGACCCCATAGTTTTTAAGGCTTTGTGGCATCTCACGGGGCACCCATTCTTTCGGGATCGCGCGTCCATAGGTCGCATATACTTTCCCCTTCGTGTTTTCCTCACTGCCGTACAGATATTACGACAGAACTTTCTCCTTTCCTCCGCCCAGTAGCGGAACAAGGTCATACACATTCTCTCTTACGCCTCTTTGTTATTCTTTAAGATAAGTCTCTTATGCTTGCTGGAATAGGTCCAGTACTTTGATGACAATTTCGGACAGTTTGCTGACGTAATGGAAGAAACTTTCTTCGCCTTTGACTGATATGGTACCCAGCTTGTATACTCGCGTCCGCTCTTCTTTCCGGAACCGGTATAGTAATTATCCGATACGGTATTTTCCCCTGATACATAACCGGCGATCTCACCAGCCATGGCATATTTTCCTTTTGCCGTAACTTTTCCTACGTTGTAATTGCAGCTTCCGTCGCGGAATTCTCCGACAACACCACCTGCATAACCTTTTCCGGTAAGGCTGACCGTTCCTGTATTATAACAGTTTTTAATCTTCGTTCCACAGTAACTTACACCGCCAACATTGGTAAATCCGTTTTTCGTATTGACGGTAATCTTTCCGGTATTGTAACATTCGCTCATTGACGCTGCAAATCCTACACCCGCAACTTCATTATCTCCTTCATAGTCTCTTCCGGAGCAGACACCGGTAAAGGAAACCGCACCCTTGTTATAGCACTGTTTATTTTTTACAGCGGACGATCCGATTACACCACACACTTTGACTTCCGCGCGCGAGGTCTTTCCTCCCTGATTTGTTACAGAAATTTTACCGGTATTGCCGCATCCCTTAGCCTGTCCATAACACGTTCCGGCAACACCGCAAGCCTCAAATTCAAGCCCGAATCCTGCATCTCCCTTTGCTGTATTCTTAATTGTAAGATTTCCGGTATTGACACACTTTTCTATTTTCTTCGTGATCATGGCAATACCATATACCGAAAACGAAGTATCCTCATTCCATGCTCCTGTCAATGTGATATTGCCCTTATTCCGGCAATTCCTGAAATTGGAATTTTCATCTCCCCAGGAGATTCCGGCAAAATAGCCTGGCAACGCATCCGTTACTTTAATATCTGCATTGACTTTACTGGTACAATCGGTAAAATCACAGGATCGTGCGCTATCGACAATTCCGGCACCACCGATTGTCGCTTTTCCGGATACTGTGATATTGGAAAACCTGCACTTTTCTGCCTGATATACCAGGGCTGCTCCCAGTTCTTTTCCCTGAATCGTCACATTTGTCATAACAATGTTTTTAAACGTTGCATTTTTTGCATTGTTGAACAGTCCCATTCCCGTATAGTTCTTAATCGTATGTCCTTTTCCATCCAGGGAACCCGTAAAGCACTCCTCGTGCTGCACCTTTGTATCATAATCATAATAATTCGGAAACAGATTCAGATTCCCATTAATCGTGATATCTTTCGCCAGATAATAATTTCCATCCGGATTCTCCTGCATTGCAACCAGATCGGCCTCGGAACTGATTGCAACCGCCTGCGCTGCATAAACGGTTTCGATTGCTGCCCCCGTATGCAGATCTGCCGGGCTACTGGTACATGCCAAAGTAAACGCCATCAGAAAAGCTGCCATTTTTTTCATAAACATTACCTCCGTTTTTCACACGGTTTTACACATCTGGCCGGACAGTGTGAAAAAACAGGGAACACATCTGCTTTATGCAAGGTGCTCCCTGTTTTTTCATAATAACTTAAACTTCTCCAAAAATTCCGGCAGATATTTTCGTGTCATCCCACCGTAATTATGCAAAATTGATTCCACAGTGCCGTAAATCTACAACCGGCACATTCTTAACCTTGAATGTATACTTGTGAATACCCTTCTTAATCACTTTATTTTCCGGTGTTTCATATTCAAAAAGCATTTTTCCCGGATAAGAAGCCCGTGTATAGATTGGAAAAGCCAGATCTACACCCATCGTATTTACCATATATCCCTTTACAATAAGAGTATTTCCACTATAAGAAAGAGATTTTGTTACAAACAGCATATCATTTTGTTCATAGTCGCTCAGCTTGGTGCTGACCTTCACAGAATATACATTTGCCTTTGGTGAAACCAGCTTACTGGTCTTGGCATCATTTTTGTTTTTCGTCATTTCGACTTTTACCTTATATTTTGCCGAACCGGCACCTTTTGCCTTATAAGTAAATGTATATATATCTGTCGCCTTACTTGTGATTGTCTTGATTTTTTTTGATCCCTTATAAACATAAATCTTTGAAGCACCATTGGTATCTGCACCACCATTATTGACATCTACCTGAATTCCAACCTGATCTGCAGACATTTTCGTCACATCAATCTTTGGTGCCTTATTGATAACTGTCTCATACACCGGGTCATCCGTAACGGTGATTTTTGCTATAACCTGAAGCCGTGGCAGCGTTTTCACATTCTTGTTTTCTGCCTCCATATAAGCATACTGTATAGCTACCTCTTCTCCCGGTTTTGCAGTCTGTCCTGTAATAACTGCTGTTGCACTCCGGCCGATCGTCTGGCTCGTCAGCGCCGGTCCGAAATCCGCATACCATGACATTGTAACCGGACTTTCTGCAGCCACCCACATACCAACGCGGATAACTTTATCTGTGCTGTTTTTTACAACAAATGTGTCCGGCTTTTTTCCGACATAAATGTACCCGGTAGTGTTTGCCGCACCAAACGTTATTTCACCGCTTTTTGCTTCTGTAAGTGTGTAAGTTACCTTATTTGCATCCAGATCCATTTCGAAGTTCTTTGCAAAAACAGGCTCTGCATGACAGATTACCATGACCAGCAAAAGCATACATGCTGCTATCCCCAAATACAGCAGCCTTCTTCCTTCCATTTGTGTTTCCTTAAATTGTTTCACCATAACCAGTCCTCCTTTGTCGTCCATTTACTGTAAAAATATGATACCTCGTTTACTGCAATTTGCGACATTTTGTGCACGAATTACAGTTATTTCGACATGAACGATTTTTATCAGTTTTTTATTTGTATGCATAATAAATAAATTTTGCAAGTTCCACACGCGTAACGGCATCGTCCGGTCTGAATTTATGATCACCATTGTCTTTGATGATGCCCTTGGACTCGGCCCATGCTACCGCATCCGCATAAAATACCCAGTCCTTGTAGTCCGTAAATGTTGATTTCTGGGATGCTTTCGGTGCACCGATGCTCTGCCATACATAATACAGTGCATAGCCACGCTGGTAAGCATATTTTCCTTCAAAGATTCCATACTCAATCAGCCCCTTATCCACTGCCCACAATGCAGCTTTATAGTAACTGTCCGTACTCTTGACATCCGGAAAATGATTTAATGCTTTCGGTGTCGGAGATCCGTTTGCCTTGTACAAAGCGTTAAATACATCACCCTTGGTGCAGATTGCCTTGGAATAAAATTCGTTCTTGCTGGTAGGCTCCATGATCTTGTTTTTTACCACCCATGCAACTGCCTTGGCATCGGCAGCATCCACATCGGTGTACGAGGAGGTGGAAGATGCATTTTTAATCTTGATCTTCACGGTCTTTGTCGCATTCAGATTGATCGTATAGCCGCCCTTTACTTTTTTCATATAGTTTGTATCAAGTGGCAGATACGATTTCACACCTGCCTGATCCGTACAGATCAGATATTCGCCAGCCATTGCCTCCTCATCTGCAAAAGTGGTCTTTCCGGTGCTTGTTGTGTAGGACTTGATCTTCTTACTGGAAGATGCAAAGATCTGCACTGCCTCTGTCTTATAAGTTCCAACGCCCAGATACTGATAATTTTCCCGTAAAATATTTGCCTTATGACTGGCACTGTTCATCCATCCACGCATCGCAAGCTGTGCCGTAACAGTTTTTGTACATTTGTACATATTCTCGCCGAGTCCGGTATTCTTAAAAGAAGACGGAACGGCAGTCTTGTAGCTGGTTCCATTTGGTCTGGTATGTGCTGGCTGTGTATTGTTGACATTTTCCCTGGCACGGACTGCAGTTGCTTTTTGCAGTGCTGCCGGCATGGTAAGAAGTTTTTTCCCTTCCTTTGCACGCTCAATATTGGTCAGCCGCAAAATGTTCCATTCATCCTCAGAAACGGCAATTCCTTTTTCCGGCCGGTTGTTTCCCAATGTCGGAATCACTTCATTGATATAAAGTTCCCTTGTCTTTCCATCCAGTGACAGATTCAGATAGGCTGTAACGCCTCCCTTACTTTCATAAGTTGCATCTACCTTGCGGAACGATTTCCACTCTGCTTTGGTTCCGTTTTTTGCTGCAGCAGTAATTACTTTCATGACCTGTGCTTTGGTTGTTGTATTGGTCATATTCATTTTGCCGGCTGCTGAACTCATTGCCCCCCAGTCTTCCTCGAGTTTTTCCTCTGTCGTACCCACATTGTCTGCTTTTACGGTCATCTGCGGTATGATGCAGATCATCATAATAAGTACCAGTGCCAGACTGCACAAATTTTTTCCTATTTGCAGGATTATTTTTTTCTTTGCTTTCATATACATTCCTCCTATGCTTCTTTGTTGTTCTTTAAGATCAGCCTTTTATGTTTGTTTGAGTATGTCCAGTATTTGGAAGAAAGCTTCGAGCAGTTTCCGAATGTGATCGAAGATACTTTTTTGGCTTTGGACTGATATGGTTTCCAGGATGTGCTCTCCGATCCGCTTTTTTTGCCGGAACCGGTATAATAATTATCATAGACCGTCACACCGTCCAAGTAGCTGTATCCGGCATTTCCGGCAATCTCACCTTTGTAAAGCGTTTTGCCTTTTCCTGAAATTTTACCGGTATTATAATTGCTGTAACCATCATAGAACTCTGCCGCGATACCACCGACCAGACCATTTCCGGTCAGGCTTACCGCTCCGGTATTATAACAATTTTTAAGTTTTCTTCCGGCATAGCTTACACCACCCACACAAGCCGTTCCGCTTGTCAGCTTAACTGTAATTTTTCCAGTATTATAGCATTCACTTGTTCCATATCCGGTGCCAACGCCCTGAACCCAGATCGCTTTATCAAGCGAGTAATCCGTACAGGCACCTTTATAGGAAATATTTCCCGTGTTATAGCAGCGGCTGGCTGCTTTCGCTGACGAACTGAACACACCGGCTATCGTTGCCCTTGTCGTTGATTTTTTACCGCCTTTATTTGTCACTGAGATATTTCCGGTATTGCTGCATCCTGTAATCTTTTTTCTACACTCCCCTATAACACCACAAGCAGTTAAAGCCGGTCCATATTCCGGATCATTTTTTTCTGTGTTTACAATCGTAATATTGCCGGAATTGGAACAGTTTTCCATGCTTTTTGCATAACTTGTAATACCATATAACTTATAGCTTAGATCATCAACAGACTCACTGGTCACTTTCAAATTTCCTTTGTTCTTACAATTCTTGAAAGTACTGCCAGCACTTCCCTGGCTGATTCCTGCAAAACTGATCCAAATTTCCTTCGATTCTGCTTTAATATTGGCATCGACCTTGCTGGTACAATCGGTAAAATTACAGTTCTCATCATGAAGTACAATTCCTGCGCCGGCTGTCTTTGTACTGCCGGATACTGTAATATTGGTAAATGTACATTTTGTCGCACTATATACCAAAGCTGCGGCACTCTCAGTTCCTTCTATCGTAACATTTGTCATGATAATGTTTTTAAAGGTTGCATTTTTTGCATTATCAAACAACCCGATTCCCGCATAATTTTTGATCTTATGCCCCTTACCGTCCAGCGTTCCCATAAAACTGTCCACACGGTAATCACCATTATCGTCTTTGTAATCCGGGAACATATTCAGTTTTTTCGTAATTGTAATATCCTTTGCCAGATAATATTTTCCCTTCGGGTTATTCTGCATGGCGATCAGATCCTGCTCTGAATTGATCGCGGTCTCCTGTGCCGCGTATACGGTCTCTGTTCCTGTCTGTACATGCAGATTAGCCGGAACATTGGTACATACCAATGCCAGTGCCATCACAAAAGCTGTCATTTTTTTCATAAGCATTTCCTCCGTTGTGTCCATTTTTCAGACGATCTGGCACATCTGGTCTGATGTGCATTCACTTTTGGAATATAGTACCACATTTTAAAAAAGTTCTGCTGTTAATTGCGCGAATTACAGTTATTTCGACATGAACGATTTTAAAATGCCGTCATTTATGGTTTATTGTTATGAAAAAAACAGGGAACACCTCTGCTTTATGCAGGGTGTTCCCCATTTTTCTCTATAACAGCCACTTCATCTCCGCGAAAAATTCCCGCAGCATATTGTTCGGCAGATATTTTGGTGTGGAATCCGCCGCAATTCCACATACATCGGAAAGTCCGTACTTTTTGGCAATCTGTAAGGCACGGAATACATGAAAATTGTTGGTCACAATGCCAACAGATGCGCCTTCTTTCATCAGCTTTTTACTGTTCGTGATATTCTGCTCGGTTGTCTGCGATTTATCTTCCGGCAAAATCCGCGCAGTATCAATTCCTTTTTCCTGCAGATACCGTGCCATTCCCTCTGCTTCAGACCACGGCTCGTTGCTTCCCTGTCCTCCGGAAACAATGCAGACCGTGTCCGGGTTTTCATTCAGATATTCCACAGCCTTATCCAGACGATATTTAAGAACCGGACTCGGACCGTCCTTTCTCACCTGTGCGCCAAGTACGATAATATAGTCGAGCCCCCCTCGTCCATCCGCGTGCATCTGGCTGATCACACAGCCCTCTACGATACAAAACACAAGCAGTCCGATACAGACAATCATTCCTGCAAAGATTTTTACCGGATGCGGAACCTTTTTCCACACTTCCATGTACACGGAAATTCCAAACAGAAACACCACGATCCCGATACCAATCCATATAAGGAAAAAAGCTGTGCCGGAACCGGTCGCATGAACCATTACCGCATAAATCATGCTCAGGATTCCAAGCAGTAAACATATCCAAAATACCATCATATTCTTTTTCATTTCTCCATCCCTTTTCACTCCGCTAATACCGGATATGAAAGCCATTTTCCTGTTCATCCGGTGGTATGTTTTGCCGATCCATCCCGGTAATATCAATATATCTGTCCTGTTTCAGCTGTTGGATGATCTGGTCAATTTCTTCCGGCAGACCCTGCAATTCGGCACTGACCGATCCGTCGTATTCATTCCGTACCCAGCCAGTCACACCATAGTGCTGTGCCAGATGGGACAGGCGGTAGCGGAAACCTACGCCCTGCACGTATCCGGTAAAGCGGATATGTTCCCTTTGTTTTTCTGCCATTTCGTTTTCTCCCTATATTTCTTTGCGATAGCTCTGATACAGCTTTTCAAATGCAGAAAACGACCGCTCGATCATATCATAATCCACACAGTAGGACACACGCGCATAGCCCGGACAGCCAAATCCCGTGGCAGATACAATCAGAAGATCCTGATCCTTGGCACGCTCGCAGAATGCATCTGCATCCGGCTCCAACGCCTTGACAAACATGTAAAACGCACCCTGCGGCTTAAAACATTCATAGCCGATCTTTGTCAGGCCATCGTAGAGCAGATCGCGGTTTTTCTTATATAATTCAATATCCCCAGTGTTGCCGACACAGGATGCAATCACTTTCTGGAACATGCTCGGTGCACAGACATAACCCAGCGCACGCCCGGCTCCTGCAACTGCCGCATAGACCGTCTTACCCTCGGTCACTTCATCCGGAACAATCACATAGCCGATACGTTCACCCGGCAGCGACAGGGATTTGCTGTAGGAATAGCATACCAGTGTGTTTGCATAATATTTTGTCACATACGGTACTTCCACGCCATCGTATGCAATCTCACGGTACGGTTCATCCGCAAGGATAAAGACTGGTGTGCCGTTCTCTTCGGATTTCTTTGTCAGAAGTGCGGCAAGTTTCCGGATTGTCTCTTTCGAATAGACAGCTCCGGACGGGTTGTTCGGGGAGTTGATGATCACGCCTTTGGTGTGTGCGCTGATGGCTTTTTCTAAGGCTTCAAAATCAATCTGGAAATCGCTGGTGTGAGGCGGTACCACAACAAGTTTCGCTCCGTTGGCTTCCACAAACACACGGTACTCCGGGAAAAACGGTGCGATAGTGATGAATTCATCTTCCGGTGAAGTGGTAAGTGCACGGAAACATACGGACAAAGATGCGGCAGCTCCCATGGTCAGGTAAAAATTGTCTGCCGAAAACGCAGTCTCATACGTCTTGTTCAGGTAATCTGCGATTGCCTGTCTCGTCTCGATATCTCCCTGTGCAGAAGTATATCCGTGTAAGGAAATGGAATCGAGTTTGTGTGTCAGGTCACGGATGGTCTCATTGACGCAGTCCGGTGCCGGTACGGTTGGGTTTCCGAGGGAAAAATCATAGACATTTTCCGCTCCCACAACTGCTGCGCGCTGCTTGCCATACTCAAATAATTCACGGATTGCCGAACGCTGGCTTCCTAATTGATACATATCTTCTGCTACGAACATTTTATTTTCCTCCTCATATAATCAGGTGTCTTTATTAAAATTCAAGGCTTTTCAACCTTTTATATCTCCTGTTTTCCAGTTATTTTTACAGATAATTTCTTGTTCTTTGTATTTTTAATGACATTGTATGTAGATTCTTCAAACTTATCGCTTCTGACTTGCCAGATAATTTTCATACTCCAGCCGGCTCAGCCGCTCGATCTCCTCCCGGAGATTGTCCGCCGACATGCGAAGCGCCCCCTGACTCATGACCGTAAGCTGCTCCAGCCCGTCATTTGTCGCAACCGTGACACGGTACTTGTGCCCGATCTCATGCACGGTGCGCTCGATAAATGCATCCGCGGTCTCATCGGTTTTCGTGTAGACCACATCCAGATTGTGATATTTGCTTCTGGCACCCGGATGTTCCTTGCGCTTATAGGCATCAAACACCACCAGCACCGGACAGCTCTTGTATCCCTGATAATTGCTTAAAATATCCAAAAGCTTGTCCCTTGCGGAATCAATATTGACACGGGAAAGTTCGTTTAAGTCTTTCCATGCAAAAATAATATTGTAACCGTCCACAATCAGATATTCTTCCTGCGGTCCCTTCGCCGGATAGATCGGATTGCCTTTTTTATCATATTTTACCACATTCGGCTTCGGCGCGTCGGATTTCTTTTTCAGCCACTTGCGCCGTTCCTGATCTTCCATATCTTCGCGGCTCATGCCAAACTCGCGGGCATAAATCTGCTGCAGCTCCTGATCTAACTCCCAGCCGGTCTTGCCGGAAGACTGCTGCCGGTGCACCGGGCCAAAACTCTGCCCGTTGGTCTCATAACTGCGCCCGTCCGCAGGTGTCTGGGTTTCCTCCTCCGGCACAAACTGCCGCGGCAGATGCATATAATCATCCACCTGATCCCACGGCACGATAAATCCGGCACCATGCGCACAGAATACCGATCCGGTCGGATTTGCCGTATCTGCTTCACTGTCGTATCCGGTTTCCGCGATCACTTCCTCACTGTTGTGACAGACATCATAACCGGAAAGTTCCAGTGTCAGATGCCCGAGTCCGCGGGTATATGCATGCACCTCACTGCTGTAATCCTGCATCGTTGCGACCGGAACTGTGCCCTGCAGCACGGCGTAGTCCATGCCGTTTCCGGTGCCGAATTCCGGCGAATCAAACTTGCCTGCACGCTGCTTTAAATCGGTCATGGCACGACCGACCATCTCCTGCGGCACTTCAAGCGTAAATGCGTATACCGGTTCCAGCAGTACGCTTTCCGTGCTCTTTAACCCCTGCCGGATCGCGCGGTAAGTTGCCTGCCGGAAATCACCTCCCTCGGTGTGTTTGATATGGGCACGTCCGCTTAAAATCGTGATTTTTACATCGGTAAGTGCTGATCCGGTCAGTACGCCCGGATGTTCCCTCTCCATAATATGTGTTGCAATCAGCCGCTGCCAGTTGAGGTCGAGCACATCCTCACTGCACACGCTCGCCACCTCGATTCCACTGCCCGGTTCGCCCGGCTCCAGCAGCAGATGCACTTCCGCATAGTGGCGCAGTGGCTCAAAATGTCCCACACCCTCCACCGGCTTTGCGATCGTCTCCTTATATACAATGTTGCCCTGTCCAAAGACAACCACAACACCAAAGCGCTCTTTGATCAACTGCGTCAGAACTTCGATCTGCACCTGCCCCATCATCTGCGCATGGATTTCCTGCAGTTGCTCATTCCAGAGGATATGAAGCTGTGGATCTTCCTCCTCAAGCTGCTTTAATTTTTCCATCATCTCCACGGCATTCACTTCATCCGGCAGATAAATCCGGTAGTTAAGCACCGGCTCGAGTACCGGCACACTGCTCTCCTGCTGCGCGCCGAGTCCCTGTCCCGGTACGGTTGTAGTAAGTCCGGTCACCGCACAGACTTCCCCGGCCTCCACCGCCTCCGCGGTCTCAAATTTTTCTCCGGAATACAGACGGATCTGGTCAACTTTTTCCTCCAGACCATCATAGGAAATCCGGTCTTTGACATGCAGCGTGCCTCCGGTCACTTTCAGATAGGTCAGCCGCGCTCCTTTTGCATCTCTGCCGATCTTGTATACACGGGCAGAAAATTCGTCTTCATACTCCGGTGCCCTGTGGTATTTTGCAAAGCCTGCAAGCAGTTCTTTCACACCCTCCACTTTGAGCGCCGAGCCATAGTAGCACGGAAACAGTTCGCGCTTTGCCACCGCATGCGCCAGATGCTCCTCTGCAATGCTGCCCTGATCCATATACTCATCCAGAAGTGCTTCGCTTCCCATCGCAGCTTCCTCGAAAAATGCTTCTCCGCTGTCCTGTGTAAAATCCACACATCCATCGGACAGTTCGGTTTTTAACTGCTGCTGCACGACTTCCTTGTCCGCCCCCGGCAGATCCATCTTGTTGACAAATAAAAAGGTCGGAATGTTATAGTGCCGCAGGAGCCGCCAGAGTGTCCGCGTGTGTCCCTGCACGCCATCGGTTCCGCTGATAACAAGGATTGCATAATCGAGCACCTGTAACGTGCGCTCCATCTCCGCGGAAAAATCCACATGCCCCGGCGTATCCAGAATTGTCAGACCTATTGTCTGTTCACCATGTGAATTCTCATTCGTCGGTTGCAGCCGAAGTCGCGCCTGCTTGGAAAAAATGGTAATTCCACGCGCCCGCTCCTGCGCATCCGTATCCAGAAATGCATCCTGATGATCCACACGCCCCAGCGCGCGGATCTGCCCGGTGGCATATAAAATTGCCTCTGAAAGTGTGGTCTTTCCGGCATCGACATGTGCCAGCAGACCGATTGTTATATTTTTTTTGGGATTTTTTTCAGACATAAAAAAGCCCCTTTCTTAATATATTTACTCATTGGTTTATTTCGTA
>OGHE01001849.1_pt1 | contig 12302 bp, 9 predicted proteins | sample 1571431 | NCBI WGS metagenome assembly OGHE01 (sample SAMEA2581966, study PRJEB24529) | metagenome | biome: Human gut stool | place: China | collected 2011 | reverse complement strand
AAGAAAAATGCTCCGAGAAACGGAAGTTTCTCGGAGCACTTTGTCTACGGTCTGACCTGTCAGTGATTTTTCACTGGCAGGTCTTTTTTTATTTCTGGCTTTCTAAAACCGCAGATTCGGTATTGTTGTTGTCCGATTCTGTTCCTGTAACGGTTTCTTCCACGGCAGGATCTTTGTAGGTGTACGTGTTGGATTCACGGAAAATCGTACTGTTGGAACCCATCTGGCACACTTTAATGGTATCACCGTCTTTGACACTGTCTTTTGGAATAATCAGACAACCGGAATTGCTGAAGGTTGTATTGACTTTCTCATCGTTTACAAATACTTTACTCCACTTGGTGAAGTTGTTTCCATAGACAAACACTTCCGATCCGCCGATGGAATCCGACGTCTCCGATACCGTTACATCGTCAATTCCCATTACAATGTCGGTTGCAGGGTATTTGTCTTTGCCATCATAGCAGTAACGGTTTCCGTAAAGAATGTCATACTGCAGATTATCCAGTCCGTCCAGATATGCAGTGTGGTCTGTGTTGTTCATCTGGGTCTGATGGTAATTTAAGATAGTTCCCTCATGAATACCTGTGGAATCCGTAATGCTTGCCATCAGCTGATATGCATACAGATCTGCATCCTGCTTCTTTAATCCCATATTATTCCATGTAACATATTTTGTCTTGTAGATATCACCGGATTTCATATCGGAGTCTTCCAGACCCATGGTTGGAAGATGATCGCCGAACGCTACCACGATGGTATCTTCATCTCTCTTGGAGAGCTCTGTAATCAGATCATTCAGGAAAGTATCTACTTCATTTAACTGGTTGATGTAATAAGTCCACTGGTTTTTCTTTTCTTCATCATCCACACCGCTGACGGTATATACCGGATTTGCGATAACCGGAGTCTTTGGATAATCACCATGTGTACCTACGGTAATGGTGTAGGTAAAGTCCGGCTGATTCGGAGTGGAATCTAAGGTTTTGATTGTTTCAGGAACAAGAATATCATCGGTAGCCCAGCTTCCGTTTGGCGTATAACTCTGAATGTTCATCAGTTCCTTGCTGGTGAAAGTATCAAATCCCATCATGGAAAAGGCATTGACACGGCTGTAAAAGTTACCGCCATTGTTATGTACGGCATGGGTTCCATATCCGATGGAAGCCAGATCAGCAGCAGTGCTCTCGCAGTCTGTCTTTTTCAGGATTGTTTTATACGGATACTCGCCGGTTCCGAAGTACTGCATACTCATACCGGAGAGAACTTCAAACTCAGTGTTTGCGGTTCCTGCGCCAACAACCGGAACTGTCAGGTAACCACTCGTGTAGTTCTTCTCGAGATTGTGGAAGGTAGGAATCGGATCCTGATTATAATTCAGAAACTTGATCTCATCCGGATCACAGAATGATTCAAGAAGAATACAGATAATATTTGGTGCATTCTTTTTGGTGACAGTTGTTTCTTTTTTTGTGTCATTTACATTTTTTTCAATCGAAGCAATTTTCTGCTCGGAGTAGTCATCCGGCTTGCTCATTCCACGGTCTACCACACTCGAAGAGAATCCATAGATAAAACCGTAGTTTTCATATCCCTGTGCAATGTTGGAGAAGTAACTTGCAACAACATTGGCATTCTGTGCAGCAGAGGTTGTAACAGGAAGACCGACAAACAGTACCGATACAATGGCACCTACTACAACAATTTTATGGGTCTTGCCCTGATAGCGCGGTCCTTTAATGAAGAGCGCAACACAAAACAGAAGGAACAGACAAAGCCCGATGACTACGATAGTGGCCTCTTCTGCCGTAAAATAGTTGGTATTGTTCATGGCAAACAGATCATTGATACATTTAAGGTCTGTAAAGCCAAATGGTGTTACACGGTTTGAAAGGATGCATCCGTTAATGATTCCAAGGAGCACCCAGAAACCGCTGATAATGATCCGCCAGAATGCACGTCTGCGGAACAGATAAACAAAGCTTAAGGATGCAAATACAATAAAGGCATTATAAAAAAATGCACCGGTATGCATCCCGACGAAGGAACCTGCCGAGAGAAAACTCCTTCGGGAAAGAACCTCCACAATAAATACGATCCCACAGGATATCAACATGTGGAACAGCAGGGAATATTTATTCAGAAATGAGATCCGACGCAGGTAAGCTTCGGAATGTTGTTTTTCAACTCTGGTGAATAGTTTTTCTTTGATAATACTAAAAAATTTCTTCATCTTTACCTCTCCTTTACTCGAACTATAGATTACTAAAAAAGGATAGTAAAGACAAGAGGTAAAATTTATAAAAAAACCCCGTTAAAAACGAGGTTTTTTTGCAATATGAATAAATTGTGAACAAACGATGTTCTTATCGGTTAGAACGTCTCCAGATATGCATCTGATCTGCTTCTTTGATCAGCTCATCGCGGAAGTCCGGATGTGCAATGGAAATCAGGGCTTCTGCCTTCTGCCAGGTAGATAATCCCTTGACATTAACCATACCATACTCTGTAACAACATAGTGGGTATTGGCACGAGTATCTGTAACAATAGAGCCATCTGCCAGTGTCGGGCGGATGCGGGAGTGCATTACACCTTTTTTATCGGTAAAAGTAGAAGAACAGCAGATAAAGCTCTTTCCACCTTTGGACATATAAGCACCGAGAACGAAGTCAAGCTGTCCGCCGGCACCACTGATGTGTTTGGTTCCGGAAGACTCGGCACTGATCTGTCCGAACAGGTCGATATCTACACAGTTGTTGATGGAGATGAAGTTGTCCAGTGCTGCGATGGAGCGGATATCGTTGGTGTAACTGACAGGTGCGCTCATCAGTTCTGGATTTTCATCCAGATAATCATACATCTTCTTGGTTCCGGCACCGAAACCATATACCTGACGGTAGCGGTCAATGTTTTTGCAGGCACCGGTAATCTTTCCGGCTTTGGCAATGTCTACGAATGCATCTACATACATTTCTGTGTGAACACCAAGATCCTTTAAGTCGGACTGTGCGATCAGGGAACCGACTGCGTTTGGCATACCGCCGATACCAAGCTGTAAGCAGGCACCGTTTGGAATCTGGTCTACGATCAGCTGTGCAACTTTCTGGTCTACTTCGGTAGCAGGACCGCCGGCACCGAGTTCTCCGATTGGAGGATTGGAGCCTTCTACGATTGCATTGACTTTGGAAATATGTATACCGTTTTCTGTTCCGCCAAGGCAGCGCGGCATATTTTCGTTGACTTCTACGATGATATGTCTGGCTGTCTCACACATCGCACCAAGATGGGAAGCACTTGGCCCGAAGTTGAAGTATCCATGCTTGTCCATTGGAGCAACCTGGAACATTGCCACATCATCCGGACAATCCAGCTCACGGTAATAACGAGGGAGCTCGGAATAACGGATCGGGCTGTAGAATGCACAGCCACGTGCGATCATATGACGTTCGATTCCGGACATATGCCAGGAATTCCATGTAAAATGCTCGCCGGCGTCTTCGCGCTCAAATACGGCAAGCGGTTTTAAGAGGATTCCGCCACGCAGGTTGATATCCTTCAGTTCATCGGTACGCTTGGCAAGTGCTTTGTCCAGTGTATCTACGGTGTTGGTACACCAGCCATAGTCTACCCAGTCACCGGATTTGATTACTTTTACGGCTTCGTCTGCTGAAACGAGCTTCTGTCTGTATTCTTCTGAAAAATCCATTCGTATAAGACCTCCTTGTATGTCTTAGCGTGAAGTTGTGAACAGAAATGCAACAACTTCGTTAATTTATTAACAACATTATAACATTTATGGATTTCAAAAACAATGGGGAGTGCTGGAAAACGTAATTATTCTGTGGTACACTTAAATTACATGATAAAACTTTCAGCCACTGTTTTTCCATTTATTCAGATTTCTTGCAATTAAGAGGCTGTAAGAATTTTGAATTCAGGGTTCCTAAGCCGGACGCAACCGTTGGAAACGCACCGTCCGGGTGCGATTCCAACTTTCCCGTACTTCCATGTACGGGAATTGCTGACTTATGACAAAATTCTAACAGACTCTAAATTGCAGAAAATTCACAAATAGAAAAACAGTGACTGAAAGTTATTTGAAACGTAAATTAAGCTTTGAAAAAAGGTTTTTGAGCTATCTTACGTTTTTGAAAATATGACAATAGAAAATTCATTATAGAGAAGAAAGAGAGAAAAGATGGAGAATCATACAATTGTTACTTTAAAAAAGGGAGAAGGCCGCACGATCAAGGCGGGTGGCGCATGGATTTTTGATAATGAGATTGATACGATTGTGGGGACATTTACCAATGGAGATGTGGTGACGGTACATGATTTTGACGGATATCCGATGGGAAAGGGATTTATCAATCAGAATTCGAAGATCCGTATCCGCATGCTGACCCGTCATGCGGATCAGGAGATTAACGAGAATTTTCTTCGTATGCGAGTAAAGAATGCCTGGGAATACCGGAAGACAACGGTGGATACATCTTCCTGTCGTGTGATTTTCGGGGAAGCGGATTTTTTGCCGGGACTGGTGGTTGACAAGTATGAGGATGTGCTGGTGGTGGAATGTCTGGCACTCGGTATGGAGCAGTTCAAGGAAACAATTGTTTCATTATTAAAAGGGGTACTGAAAGAGGACGGTATTTCTATCCGTGGAGTCTATGAGAGAAGTGACGCCAATGAGCGCAGGAAAGAAGGACTTCCGAAGGTGAAAGGATTTATTGGGGAAACATTTGATACAGAGGTGGAGATTACGGAAAATGGCGTGCACTATCTGGTCGATGTGGTAAATGGCCAGAAGACGGGCTTTTTCCTGGACCAGAAGTATAACCGGCTGGCAATGCAGCGGATCTGTAAAGGAAAGAGAGTTTTGGACTGTTTTACACATATGGGAACGTTTGCACTGAATGCAGGAATCGCAGGTGCTTCCGATGTGACGGGACTTGATATTTCGGAATATGCGGTGCAGCAGGCAAATGCCAATGCCGTGCGTAATCATCTGGAAGATACGGTACATTTTCGCTGTGCAAATGTACTGGACGAGCTTCCGAAACTGGCAGAAGCCGGAGAAAAGTATGATGTAGTCATTCTCGATCCGCCGGCATTTACGAAATCCCGTGAGGCCACGAAGAATGCCATCAAAGGTTATCGGGAGATCAATATGAAAGGGTTAAAGCTGGTAAAAGACGGTGGATACCTGGCAACCTGTTCCTGTTCCCATTTTATGACACAAGAACTGCTGGCAAAGACGGTGAAGGAAGCTGCAAAGGCGGCACACAAACGGCTGCGTCAGGTGGAATTCCGTACGCAGGCGCCGGATCATCCGATTTTGTGGGCAAATTCTGCGAATGTGCCGGAAAGCTATTATCTTAAATTTTTTATCTTCCAGGTTGTTGATGAGAAATAATCCGAAGAATGCTTATTTATAGGGGTTCCGGAACAATTCTCTGATATGAAATAAAAGACTGACACACCTTTTGACACACTTTTATAGAAAAATATCTCGAAATAAGCAAATCCTCTTAGTTCATTTGCGCCCTTGTTGGATTGTACTACACGATTTTCAAGGGAAAACGAAAATAGCCGCCATTACTGCGAATAATGACGGCTGTTGATAAAACAGTTATTTAATATATTCGGGTAAGCCGCTTCTCTGGCTTTCCCTTTTTCTACGCATAATATAACATATCTTAAAGGGAAAAACTGGAACAAATGAACAGTTTTTCAGATCAGTGATGACTTATTTCGGTTATAATAAAAGGAGAAAGCTCTCAATTGACTAACCGGGTATAAACTCCATATAATAGTGGTAACCGAATGGAGAAGCTATAGAAGGAGGGAGCATTATGCAGGCATTATCAAAAGCAGAAGTTGGTGAAAATTATACCATTCAGTGGTTATTCGGATTACCGGAAGTTGTAGAATTCCTGCACCGCCATCATGTAGAAGAAGGTGGCAGCGTCCAGGTGATTCAGAAATTATCCAATGGACTGATCATCGGTGCCAATGGAGAACGGTTCGCCATGGGAAATGAGATTGCAGATCGTATTCAGGTATAAGTACACCCGGCTATAGAAAACAGACACCCCGGTATCCGTTATAAAAACGGCTGCCGGGGTGTTTTGGGTAAAAAAATGAAAAGGGCAGTATACTTGCATTTTAGAGAGCATTATGGCATAGTTGAGAAAGAAAATCGAAAGCGAAGGATGAAAAGAGGAAAAATGAAGTTTCGAAAAGCTAAGCAGGACGATAAGGAAGAAATTCTTGCACTGTATCAGTCACTGATCGGTACTCCATACTGCGCATGGGGCAACGGGTATCCGGGAGAACAGGAATTTGATTATGATATGAAAAGAAATGCTCTTTTTTGTATGGAAAATGAAGATGGAGAAATCATTGGCACGATCACAGTGGATGAAGATCCGCAGGTGGAAGCACTCACCTGCTGGTCCAAAACACTGCAGCCGTCTGCGGAGCTTTCCAGACTCGGGGTACGCACCGATATGCAGAATCAGGGAATTGCCCGGCGGCTTCTGCAGTATGGCATGGAAGAATTGAAAAAACAGGGAAAAAGGAGTGTACATTTTCTCGTGTGTAAAACAAATAAAAAAGCGCTCCGTTCTTATGAAAAACTGCATTTTGACGTAGTGGGAGAAAGCGGTTTATTTGACGAGGACTGGTGGTGCTACGAGAAAGAACTTTAAAAATCAAGTACAGGAAGTTGGAAAATATGCAAATAGGACAGAAAAAAACAACGGGAGAGAAGATGAAAAAAGAGAGGAACAGGGGAAGAGAAACGGATAGAAAACCGAACATAAGCCAGATACAAAAAACAGGTGAACACTGCATTTACGCAAAAAGATGCGGAGGGTGTGACTATCAGGGAATTTTGTACAGTCAGCAGCTTTCCAAAAAGCAGAGTTACATGCGCAGACTCATGGAACCGTTTGGAAAGATCAATCCAATCATCGGGATGGACGATCCATACCACTATCGGCATAAAGTACAGGCGGCTTTTTCCTGCAATAAACGCGGACATATTGTGGCAGGGGTATATGAGAAACATTCGCATGATATCGTGGATGTGGAGGAGTGCCAGATCGAGGATGCACAGGCGGATGCCATTATCCGTGAAATCAAGAATATGATGCGTTCTTTCCGGATTCGTGCATATGATGAGGATACCGGATATGGGCTGCTGCGTCATGTGCTGGTGCGAAAGGGCTATCACAGCGGACAGATTATGGTGGTGCTTGTACTGGTATCTCCGATCCTTCCATCCAAAAATAATTTTGTCAAGGCACTGCGGAAGAAGTTCCCGGAGATCAGTACAGTAGTGATCAATGTCAATGACCGCAAGACCAGCATGGTGCTCGGGGAGCGCAATATTACGGTTTATGGAAAAGGATTTATTGAGGATGAACTGTGCGGATGCACATTTCGTATTTCACCGACTTCATTTTATCAGGTAAATCCGCAGCAGACAGAAAAACTCTACCGGAAAGCCATTTCCTGTGCCAAACTGACGGGAAAAGAAACTGTGATCGATGCGTACTGCGGTACGGGCACGATCGGGTTGATTGCCAGCAGCCGCGCAAAGCATGTGATCGGAGTGGAGTTAAACCGTGATGCGATAAAGGATGCTATCTCCAATGCAAAGCGCAATCATATTCACAATGTTACTTTTTATAATGAAGATGCCGGACAATTTATGGTAGAGATGGCAGAAAAAGGAGAACGTGCGGATGTGGTCATTATGGATCCGCCGCGTACGGGAAGCGATGAGGCGTTTCTTTCCTCTGTAGTGCGACTGGCTCCGAATAAAGTCGTGTATGTATCCTGTGGTCCGGAAACACTGGCGCGGGATCTGAAGTATCTGACAAAGCATGGATACCGGATGAAAGAGTGTACACCATTTGATCTTTTTCCGTTTACGAAACACGTGGAGACGGTAGTACTGCTTTCCCACAAAAAGCCAGACGGACATATCAACGTAAAAGTTGAGTTTGGTGAGGGTGAGGGAAAAGTTCCGCTTGATAATATCGCTAAAAGAGCCGAAGAATATAAGCCCAAAGAACGAGTGACCTACAAAATGATAAAGGAGTACATAGAAGCTAAATACGGCTTCAAAGTACATACCGCATATATCGCAGAGGTAAAGAGAGATTTAGGATTGCCGATGTATGATGCTCCTAATGCGGTAGAAGAATTGAAACAGCCGAGGAAGCATCCGACAGCGGAGAAAGTGGAAGCAATTAAAGATGCCCTCAAGCATTTTGAGATTATCTAAAATCATGAGCGTACTATTAGAAATAATGGTATACTTATGATATGGGAGGCGAATATTATGATTATACCTGTAAGCGTTAAAAATCAGAGTATTGATTCTTCTGGAATCACAAGTGATTACAAAGCTGCTATAAGTGAATATATTTGGAATGGTTTTGAAGCTAATGCTAAAAAAGTTAGTATAGAATATACACTTAACGAAGCGTTTGGAGTTAAGGAATTAATTATAAAGGATAATGGTGATGGAATAAATTACGATGAATTGGGGGAGACCTTTGGTGCTTTTCTGGCATCAAAGAAGAATTTACTGTCATTACAAATAAAATCCAAGGCAAATAAGGGTAAAGGTAGATTCTCTTTTATTGCTTTTTCTAATAATGCAGAGTGGCATACTGTTTATAAAGATAACGATGTATATAAAGAATATGATATTGCTATGTCAAGTGATAAAAAAGAGGTGATTGACTGTTCTGAACCACAGTTATCTGACAGACAAGAAACCGGAACAGAAGTGAAATTTACCAATATAAATACATTAACTGCGGAGAATATGGGCTTTGAAATAATAGAGCCAGCATTACTTAAAGATTTTGCTTGGTTTTTGTACCTATATAAAAATAAGAATGTAGAAATAGTAGTTAATGATGAAAAGATTGATTATGAAAAGTATATAAACACAGAGTTGAGCGAAAAATCTATGGTTACAATTGAAGAATATAGATTTGAGATTAACTTAGTTGTATGGCAGGAATCAATCTCTGAAAAATTCTGTTGTTATTATTTTGATGACAAAAACGTGTTGAAAGGAAATCGAACTACAACTTTTAATCGGAATACGGTTAACTTTAATCATAGTGTGTTTGTGAAGTCAGAATTTTTTGATGATAAGGAAAATGTTATAGGTGATCACGATGATACCCAAATTAATATGTTCGAATATCCAGATGAGAAAAAGATTCTGAAAAAATTGCATAAAGAGATTCAAATGCTTATTGAGAAAAAAATCAGTGTATATTTATCAGATAAAGCAGAAGAAGCAGTTGAAGCAATGATAACAGAAAGAAAAACGTTCCCGGAATTTCCAGATGATGTATATGGACAAATGCGTAAGAATGATTTGAAGAGGGTAACAAAAGAAATTTTTAAATTGGAGCCACTAATTTTTCATAAATTAAAACAAATTCAAGAAAAATCGTTATTAGGTTTTTTGAATTTGCTTTTGAGCTCTGAAGAGAGAGAAAATGTTTTAACTATAATAGAGCAGGTTGTGGAATTATCACCTCAGCAGAGAACTGATTTTTCAATGATATTAAAAAAGACATCCTTGGAGAATATCATTGATACTATCAAGTTTATTGAGGATAGGTATAAAGTAATAGAATTATTAAAAAGTATTGTGTATGATTTGACAAAGTTTGCAAATGAACGTGATCATGTGCAGAAGATTGTAGAACGACATTTTTGGCTTTTTGGTGAACAGTACAATTTGGCAAGCGCTGATCAGAGAATGCAAAAGGCATTGGAGCAGTATAGGAATATTTTGTATGGAGAAGAGGATGTTACAGCAAAATTAAATTCAGATGCGGAAAATGAACGACGTATGGACATTTTTTTGTGTAATACGCGAAATATCGAAACAACATTTGAAACAACGCTGGAAGAAAATATTGTTGTTGAATTGAAAGCACCGAGAGTTCCGTTAACGAAAAAAGTATTACGCCAAGTAGAAGATTATATGGATTACGTTAGAAGACAGCCTCAATTCAATAGTGAATTACGGAAATGGAAGTTTATTGCCGTATGTAAAGAAGTAGATGATTATGTTAAAAGCCAATATAAAGCATTTGAAGATAAAGGAAAAGTTGGGTTAGTATTCCAAGTTGATAATTGTGAAGTATATGCACTTACCTGGGATGATATATTTAAGAGTTTTGAAATAAAGCATAAACCGATGTTAGAACGATTGAAGTATGATAGAGAGCGGGTGGCAAATGAATTAATGGCAGAAGTAAGTGATACTGAAGGGCGAGAAAAAGCGGATACTCTTACGAAAATTGCTGTTGCAAAAGTGTTGTAAAATGTAACTTGATAATTCAAGAAGAAGGGCTAATAAATAATTTGTAGATGAAAGGATGGAGTTGATAAGATGAATGCATCTTTTTATAACGAAATCAAGGAAATTCTAATTTCAGCAAGAACTAAAGTTTATCAAACTGCTAATTTCGCAATGGTTGAAGCTTACTGGAATATAGGAAAATCAATCATTGAAGAACAGGGCGGTAATGAAAAGGCGGAGTATGGGACAGGTTTATTGAAAGAATTATCGAAGCAAATGACTCAAGATTTTGGAAAAGGATTTACCGTTGCCAATTTGAAAAATATGCGGCAGTTTTATTTGACATTTCCAAATGGCTACGCACTGCGTAGCGAATTAAGTTGGACGCATTATCGGCTCTTGATGCGAGTGGAGAATGAAAATGCACGAGAATTTTATATGCAGGAAGCTGTAAAATCCCAATGGAGTACCAGACAACTTGAGCGTCAGATAAATTCTTTCTTTTATGAAAGGCTATTGTCCAGTAAAAATAAAGAGCAAGTTGCAGAGGAAATACAGACATTAGAACCGGCGAAAAAACCAGAAGATGTCATCCGCGACCCATATGTGTTGGAGTTTCTTGGACTGAAATCTAATGATGATTTTTATGAAAGCGATTTAGAACAAGCGTTAATTACACATTTGCAGAAATTTCTTTTGGAACTTGGTAGAGGGTTTTCATTTGTCGCAAGGCAGAAAAGAATAACCTTTGATGGACGTCATTTTAGAATTGACCTTGTATTTTATAATTATATTTTAAAATGTTTTGTTCTGATAGATTTAAAAGTTGGGGACTTAACACATCAGGACTTAGGGCAAATGCAGATGTATGTTCATTATTATGAGCGGGAACTTATGAATGAAGGAGACAATCCGCCGATTGGTATCGTATTGTGTGCAGATAAAAGTGAGTCTGTAGTTAAGTATACGTTACCTGAAAATGAAACACAGATTTTTGCTTCAAAATACAAATTGTATTTACCAAGCGAGGAAGAATTGCTGCGTGAATTAAAACAGGAATATCAAGCATTGGAATCTATTAAGGCATTGGAGGAAAATAGTGGTAGTGAAGATTAGATTTTGCATCAAGGTGGTGCAAAATTTATATCAGTTATGTATTTGCGGGAAAGGGGATGCATGAACAGTATACGTACTGTAGAAATATTGCTTATATTTCCGTGATTTTGTGGGGATATGTTTTAATTTGATACTCACGTCGAGACGGTAGTAATGCTTTCCCACAAAAAACCTGACAGCGTAATCAATGTAAAAGTGGAGTTTGGCGAGGGTGAGGGCAAAATTCCTCTTGATAATATCGAAAAAAGAGCAGAAAGCTACAAGCCAAAAGAGCGAGTAATCTACAAGATGATTAAGGAGTACATAGAAGAAAAATACGGCTTCAAAGTACATACCGCATATATCGCAGAAGTAAAACAAGATTTAGGGTTGCCGATGTATGATGCTCCTAATGCGGTAGAGGAATTGAAACAACCGAGGAAACATCCAACGGCAGAGAAAGTGGAAGCGATAAAGGATGCTTTGAGATATTATGGAGTTATTTAAAGTGATATCTATAATATTGGGTTAAAGGAGGAATTAGTTGAATAAAAGTCAAATTGTTGTGGCTATAGAGGGTATAGATGGATCAGGTAAAACAACATTAATTAATGAAATTTGTCGTTACTTTGGCGAAAAAAGTATAGTTTATAAACGAACTCATAAAGGAAAGTTTATAGATAGGATAGTGTCAAGTGCAATTATGCAGAAATTTTATATGTTGCAAGTTCCTATATATTTATTACTTAGTTACAAAAACTATATTTTATTTAAAATTAATAATAAAAGTAGAGATAAAATTATAATTATGGATAGATGTTTTTTAAGTAATATATGCTATTTCTATCCTAA
>OGHE01001847.1_pt1 | contig 12310 bp, 8 predicted proteins | sample 1571431 | NCBI WGS metagenome assembly OGHE01 (sample SAMEA2581966, study PRJEB24529) | metagenome | biome: Human gut stool | place: China | collected 2011 | reverse complement strand
CCATCGGAGAAGTTTCCGCTATCGCCTTTGTTGCTGGGTTTGATGTTTATGCTCAGCCGAAAGACGAACCGGCCAAGCTGCTTTCTGAACTGCCGGAGTTGCTGCAAAGCATGGGACTTTCTCTCTGGCGGGATGGCAGCGACTACCTGGAAAACAGCTACCTTGCCTATGAACTGAAACCGGTGGAGGACCCGGAGGCTGACTGGCGGCTGGATGTCTATACTGGAAGCTGCCGTTTGCCGGTTATGATCAACGAATACATGGCCGCTTGTACGGATACAGTGGACGAGTACCATCGGGACGGCATCGTGGCTGGATTTTTGTGTTACCCGGTAGATAGCTTTACCGGCGAGGAACGGAGCAACGCCATTCTGGATTTCCGGGATGCACTACAAGAAGCGATTTTGGACAAAGCCGGAGCAGGAGCCGTGACCTTCCTGGGTGGAGCCACCGGACTGTACTACGGGTATTTGGACTTCATCACCTGGGATCTGCCCGCCGTGCTGGATGCGGCCAAGGATTTCTTTGCTGACTCCAATGCCGCCCAAGGTCTGTTCCATGTATTCCGCCGGGATGTGGGAACGGTCCGCCTGTGGGAGCGGGAACCAGAGCCTGAGGTGGACCCGGAGACCGGCTCCCTGCTCTCGGCGGAGGACATCCGCACTTTGGAGGGCTTCTGCGGGGATGTGTCCAGCTATTTTGGGAAGATGTACCGCTGGCTGGAGGACTTTACAGAGCGGGGCGTGCAGGCGGGAAAATTCACCCGGCGTCAGGCCCAGCAGGACCTCCAGATCGCTCTGTGGTATTCCTTCGCCTGCAACAACCTGGATGAGTACCGGTTTTACTACAAGGCAGCTCAGTGGATGAAGCACTCGGAGAAAAATGCTGCGGGCTGCGCTACCTGGTACTACCGGTATTCGGTGGCCCTCATGTACTGCGGACAGCTGGAGGAGGCTCTGGACTATGCGGAAAGGGGCGTTCAGGAGGAGCCGGAGTACCCATGGATCTGGCTGCAAGCGGGCAGGCTGCGGGCTCATTTTGGTGATAAAGCAGGCGCGCTGGACGCCGTCAAACACGGATTAACACTGGAACCGGGCGATCATGAGTTCCTGACCTTGAAAAAAGAGATCAAAGCCGGAGCCACCCTGGAACAGATGGAATACCACTGGATCAACCCCGACGCCGACCGGACGCTCCAGCAAGGGCTGGACGCGGACGCCGACGATAAGCAGCGCGCCATCTCCTGCATCACCGTCGATCAGGAGGGGCTGGAGCGTTTCTGGCACATCTTTGGCGCCAAGCCGGAGCAGTACACACCCAACGCACCTTACACGCAGTTCCCATATATGGTGAACGGCCGTCCTGTGGATCTGGTGTTCCAGATGAATGAGGGCGGGATGTCCAAGCTGAGTACAGATTGGCTGGAGCAGCTGAGGGGCTGGCTTCAAAGCGGTCAGTGGCTGGAACGAGTGCACCCAAACGAAAGGGCGGCCTGCCTGGACACGGTGCTGGTGGGCTTGGACTACCACATGGGCCTGCTCTACAAGCTGACAGAGGAGGACGCATACTTCCAGATCTTCCTGAACCCGGACGGGACGGAACAGGAGGGTGCCTTCTGGTCCTCGGAGGAGAGCCGTGAGCCGGAGCTTTACACAGAAGAAGAAATGTCTGTGGTAGAGCAGCACATCAAAAACACCTTTGGTGAGTTTGAGAATGTATTTCATGAACTAGTTTCCCCGGACATCCACGTGGACATCTGCGTGGTTCCTCCCTCTGAGGAGCGGGACTATTACACGCTGGTAACGATGGGTATGGGGGCTCACCGGATGAATGTGCCGGAGGAACTGGCGGAATACAAGCTGGAGCGAGCGGAGCTGGCCATCGCTCTGCCGCCGGACTGGAAGCTGGACGAGGGATCCATGAAGGACGAGCGCTGGTACTGGCCATTCCGGCTACTGAAGGTGCTGGCCCGCCTGCCCATTTCCAGCGACACCTGGCTGGGCTTTGGCCACACAATGGGCAAGCAATCGCCGTTTGCGGAGAACACGGCACTCTGCGGCGCACTTCTGGTGGGTCCGCAGGATATTGTCTGGAACGGAGGCGAAGTCTGCACTCTGCCGGGCGGCGAGGAGGTCAACTTCTATCAGGTGATTCCTCTGTATCAAGAGGAGCTGGAGTACAAACTGGAGCACGATGCAGACACGTTGATCGAACAAATGGCAGAGGTAAGCTTTGTGGTGCATCCGGATCGGCCGAACAGCATAGTCGGGGAACCGCGCACAGATTGATCTGAAACACCCAAAATGCAGACAGGAGGACCATCCCGGATGAAACACAGCTGGAGCCGCCCTGCCGCACCTGCTACCTGTTGAGGCCAAAGGATTAACAAACCCAGAAGAAAAAGGTGATCCAAAAGTTTGAAATGGAACTCCGGCCTCATATTGCGAGGTTTTCTCCAAATATTATCCCTATTAACAAAACAGCTGTATTTCCATTCTGTATGCTCCGTGAAAAATATACAAAATCTGAACAGGGGAATCCGTTGACTTCCCATCGGGAGACGACTATCATAAACAGTGGACCGCACATGTTTTGGAATAGAGACCGCCTCCGCGCGGTTCCGGACGGCGGCCCCGCTGGAGCTGTTTGACAAGGTGGGAACGGAATGGATTATGTGATTTTTCGGGACATTGCGGTCGTCCTGATCGCCGGAAAATATATGGGACTTCTGGCCCGCAGGTGGAAAGCCCCTCAGGTGGCCGGGGAGATCCTGGCCGGCCTGCTCATCGGCCCCTGTCTGCTGGGCCTGGTGCAGCCCTCAGATTTTCTGACGCAGATGGCCGAGCTTGGCGTTGTTCTGCTGATGTTCAGCGCGGGGCTGGACTCCGACATCGACGAGATCATCAAAAGCGGCCCTATCGCCCTGCTGGTGGCTATGTGTGGGGTACTGCTGCCCCTTGCGGCAGGTACAGCTCTGTACATCACCTTCTATGGATTTGACGGCTTCGGCTCCGACTCGTTTTACCATGCACTGTTCATGGGCTGCATCCTGACCGCCACCTCGGTATCCATCACCGTCCAGGCCCTGCGGGAATTGGGACATCTCAAAACACGGGTGGGGACCACCATCCTCTCTGCCGCCATTATCGATGATGTGCTGGGCATCATCGTTCTGACGGTGATCACCGGCTTTAAGGATGCATCCGCCTCTCCGGTCAAGGTACTGGCAGATACAGGGCTGTTTTTCTTCTTCTCCGGGGTGATTGGCTATCTGGTGTACCAGGTCTTTGAACGTATGAGCCTCCGCCACCCCAGGACTAAGCGGCTGACAGTGCTCGGCCTGGCCTTCTGTTTCCTCATGTCCTATCTGGCGGAGGAGTTCTTCGGGATCGCCGACATCACCGGCGCCTATGTGGCCGGTCTGGTCCTGTCCAATCTGCGGGATTCCCACGACATCGAGCGCCGGCTGGACGTCAACTCCTATACCCTGTTCGGCCCCCTGTTCTTCGCGTCGGTGGGCATCAGCACGGACATCAGCGCCTTTGATACCTCTATCCTGGCCTTCTCTCTGGCGTTCCTGGTGGTGGGGCTGCTCTCCAAGATCGTGGGGTGCGGCCTGATGGCCTGGATCTGCCGTTTCAAGAAGGAGGACGCCCTGAAGATCGGCGTGGGGATGATGAACCGGGGCGAGGTAGCTCTCATCGTCTCTCAAAAGGGGCTGGCCGTGGGCCTGATGAACGCGGCCTATTTCCCAGCGGTTATCCTGCTGATCATTGTGTCCGCCGTCGTAACCCCCATCGCCCTGAAGGTGCTGTACTCCGCCTATCCCGACGCCCCCGCTAAGGCCGCATAGAATGAAAATGCGCCGCCCCGTACCACTGGTACAGGGCGGCGCTGCCGTGATTTTATGTCCTCAACCTTCTGACGGCTCCTCTTCCGAGGATCCCAGCGCCGCACGGGCGTCCGGGCCGGGAACGGGAAGATACTCCGGCTCCGGGTCCATGGTCTCCTTCGTCCCCACACAGCGGTTGATCTTGGTGCCGAGATTGTGGAATTTTTCCTCATAGTCGGTCATCACGCCCCGGATCCCATTGGCGTGGAGATCCCGGGTGACCTCAGAGAGCGCATAGCCCGCCTTGGGGAACTGGAACAGGGAATATTCAAACAGGTCCCGGTTATCCGTCTTAAAGTGGATCTGTCCGCCGGTACAGAGCACCCCGCGGTATAGGACCAAAAAGTTCTGGTGGGTCAGCCGCCGCCGGGCGTGGCGGTTGGAGGGCCAGGGGTCGCAGAAGTTGATAAACAGGCGGTCGACCTCGTCCGGGGCGAAGTACTCCCGCAGCCTGGCCGCGTCACCATCCACAAAAAACACATTGGTCAGGCTCCGCTGAGCGCAGCGCTCCATGGCCACGATCATGGCGTCCGGCACCCGCTCCACCGCCAGATAGAGCACATTGGGATTCTGCGCCGCGGTCTCCGCTGTGAAGCGGCCTTTACCGCACCCCAACTCCAGCCAGATCTGCTCCGCATCCGGCTTCAGTTCCCGCCAGTGCCCGCGCTGCTCCTCCGGTGCCTGGATCAAGAAGCGGGCGCAGCGCTCCATCCGCGGGACCAGATTGGGCTTTTTTCTCATGCGCATAATTGTCACCTCTCAGATTTGTTCCAGAAATATTTTAACATAGACAATCCACCTCTTGCAATCTTTTTCAAAATATACTATACTGAGTGAGTCCAGTACAGAAGAAGCCTGTCCTGATATGCTGTGGGCTCTCTTCCCTGACAAACCGTGCTGGGTAATCTAAGAAATCCGGGTGTAGCGCAGTCGGTAGCGCGCTTGCTTTGGGAGAATCCGCCCAGGCCACCCCACAACTTCATATCCGGGTGTAGCGCAGCTGGTAGCGCGCCTGCTTTGGGAGTGCCGTGGCGGTATCCGGGACAGGGCAAGGTGAAACGCCGCAAAGCCTTGTAACACCTGCGTTTGCTGGATTTCCCCCGGTTGCCGAAAACGGCACAAAAGTGGCTTTGACCACAGGAATGACCACAGACAGAAAAAACTTTATTTTTACCGCTCGCCGTGGTATCATGACAGAAAAGTGAATATCCGGGTATAGCGAAGTTGGTATCGCGCCTGGTTTGGGACCAGGAGACCGTGCGTTCGAGCCGCACTACTCGGACCAAAATCCCTCTGAAATTGTTGATTTCAGAGGGATTTTTCTTATTCTTTGTCTATTGCGGCGCAGACATTGAGCTTGTCATTCTTAACATATCTTTTCAACGAGTGCGGACTTAATATTGTAATTTTTGCTGAATTGCAGTATAATCGACTAACAGTATAACTTTCGTCTGCAAGGCCTACTGCACGGAAAATTCATCCAGCTTCTCGCTTTCTATAGCGTATAGGAGGTTGTATCATGGAGATAAACAAAGAATTGAAGCATATTGCTGAATACCAAAATTCGATACTTCCTCGCCATCAAAAAAGGACTGAAGAAGCTGTTGAAATTATTGCGAACGACGCAATTGAATCATTAAAAAATGGAACATTTGACTTCAAATCGTTTTTGCATTTGGATTTGAACCAAAACGGAAAGCATCGTCAAGTTATTATGTATAAGCCTTTTTCTCCCGAAGAGCTATTATGCATTTTTTTGAAACGGGTGCTGGATAGAAAATTTCATATATCTTATCCGAACAGAAATGAGTATATTCGTACTCTATTCGACACGGCCGCAGCAATTAAAGACATGTCAGATTATACGATATTCAAGTTTGACTTCTCTGATTTTTTTAATAGTGTCTCCAGTGAATATGTTTATCACAAGTATATCCAGAGTGCTTCACTTGAACGATACCAAGACAAGTTGATGGCCAATTTTGTGAATGCTACAAAATATACTTTTGCGGGATTAAACACATCGAACATACTGTGTGAAATTATTGCTCGAGATTTTGATCAGCGATTAGTTCAACGGTTTTCAAAGCAAGGAATCATATTGTATAAAAGATACATTGATGATGGAATTATGATATTGAACCGTTATGTTGAGCAAAACGATTGTTTGGAGATAGTCAACGATGTAATAAAGGAAGTGTTTTTATCTCCGCAGGATTCCAAATTGTCCCCGTGCAAAACAGCGCTGAATTTATCAAAAGTAAGATATATTGCAGGGAGATGTCTCGCGGTTGGTGGGCCTTCCGAGGCATTCGATTTCTTGGGATATGAATTTGAATTGAAAAAAATATTGACAAGGCAACAAAAACAAAAAACTGAGTTTCGTTATGGTATTACGCAAGCAAAAATTGATAAGTACACTCAAAAAATTGAAGATATCGTTAAGGAGTATGTCTTATCTCCGCAGAAAGATATCGAACTTTTACGACATCGGATAAAGGCATTTACACATAGATCTGTGTATCAAATAAGCCGGTATAAAAGTATTGTATGGAAAAACAAAGGTTTCATTGCCAATTACTGTGAGTTAAGATTTAGAATGAATTCTCTGACAAAAGCTACCGAGGATTTTTTGAAAAACGCTGTTATAAACGCATTTACAAATCAAGGTGTACCCATTCCGTATTTTCTCAAAGGAAATAGAGATGAGTCCATCTATAGTTTATATAACAATATGCAAAATTATCGTACATTGTTGTTCGTAGAGTTGATTGGCATAAATCATGGCACACTGAAAGAGATGTGTAGACAAATTGGGATAGATGTTAGCGGTAACAAGGGTTACGATGGACTTGTTAGAGACTACTTAATCAAAGTTAAGGTAGGTCACTAAATAAAAATTTAAGAGGCCATCGGTTACCCGTTGGCCTCCTAAACCGAGTCTAAAAATGTATATAGCCTCTTCATGCAACCATTGGACGAACCTTAAAATAATTGCAGCGCTGATGTGTGCAATCCTTTCAGATTGCTGTAGAGCTGTACTTTCTCTACAAGTTTATTATACGCATTGTTTGGAGGAAATTCAATGAAAAGATCGAAAAAAAATATTGAAAGGAATAAGTTGGATTACTTATTAACTGATATTATGCCTGTTGAGGTGTCGGAGCTCTTTTCATACAGCAAATTTTATGAATATCTTCTCTCCAAACAGTCGACTCTGGATGATATTGTCTCCAAAATGCGTGCAATGAAAGCTGAAAATTCAGAAACACCGTTTGCTGGAGGGAAATGGGGAAATTGGGCAACATCGCCTTTGAAGTTCAACATATTGAAGGGAACCGACTCCATCAGAGGGCTGAATTTGGTTCAACCCCTTTCTGCAATGAATATTTATTTCTTTGTAGAATGCTATCAGAAAGAATTGCTTGATATACTATCCAACAATTCTTGTTTTTCGCTACGGTATCACCGGAAAAACAGCGACTTATTTTATAGACGAAAATCCAAGAAAATTGTAGATTATTTTGAAAAAACATCGCAAAAAGTGGATCGAGCCATTCTGCAACAAACAGGAGCTTATTTCAAGATTTATAAGTTCAATTCAGTATCGTCCTTTACGAATTCACGATTATGGCAGCAGTGCAATTTCAAATATCATAACTTTGCCAAAATTGACTACAAGTCCTGTTTTGACAGTATTTACACCCACGCTTATAAATGGTGTATTGAAAAAGATACTGTTGATTCAAAAGAGGCTTCTAACGCTAACCTACACATCGTTATAGATCGAGTGCTACAGAATATAAACTGTAGATCGTCTAACGGTCTTATTGTAGGACCTGAGTTCTCCAGAATGATTGCTGAAGTTCTACTGCAAAAAATCGATGTTGAAGTAAAGCAAAACTTAGCAGCACAAGGATTAAACGCTGGGACTGATTATAGGGTATTTAGATATGTGGATGATATATATATTTTTTCCCATACGCAAGCACATACAGACTTGATTATCAAGACAATCGAAATAGCTGCTCAGAAATATTTGCTTAAATTTAATGAGTTTAAATACTTGAAAGCAAATACACCGGTTGTTTTAAGTTCTTGGCTTGGTAAGGCACGCGCATTGTCAGATAGGATTTCGACTCTCTTTTATCGCAAACAAGAGCTACACGACATGGTAGACAAGAAGCCTCTTCTAAAAAGCGGGTATATTTCCGTAGATAGAATCAAAGATGACTTCATTTATCTTGTGAATGAGTTTCCGAAGGAACAAAGATACATCGTTTCTTTTATGCTGAGCACCCTTCTGAACAATATAAGCAATAAAAAGGATGGGTATGCACTATTTGAGCCAGATAAGTGTGCTCGCGCGTTTGTGCTGTTGGATTTAGCAATGTACATATATTCGTTCTGCCCTTGCTTTGAACACACTCAAAAATTAATTTCTATGATTGTCTACATGGATGATGAGCTTCACTTCTCGAAGGATGAATTAAATCACAAAAAACTGATTAACCTTATCAGAAGATATTCGTTTGTTTTTGAAAAAGGAAACATGAATGATCTTTGCAATTGGTTTGTATTTTTTCATGACTATAGTGTACCCTTACTGCGCAATACAGAGGCTATTCTTGAAAAGAAACTCCGCGAAGAGGACAACCCCATTTTGTGGGCAAACTATCTTATCTATAGCAGATACCATTCTGATTACCACAAAGAAATATTGATTTGGGTTGAAGAATTGTTGCAGTACAAGGTAAATCAAATTGGCAGTAAAGATCCTTTATTGCAAAAAGAGTTTTGGTATGTGATTACATTTATTAATTGCCCATACATCTCAGGTTCAGTCAAAACGGCATTGGAAGGCATAGTTCGTCCAATGGCAACTGCCGCAGAAACTAATCTGGCAAATAAGATAAAAAAGATAATCGCAGAATTTCTGTTGCAGAATAAGTCAAATCTGTTTTTCTGCTGGGGATATTATCATTTTAATACGAGTAAGCAGTTGACTTTCCGAACATATCAGAGGACGCTATTTAAACAGTACAAAAACAAACGCTCGATAGAATTATACGGTAGTTTGGACACGTAGAAGAATATACTAAGTTCACACCCTTTCAGGGCTAAATCTTCTCTTAGAAAAGCATGACCATGGGTACCAATGACCCTGTACCCATGGCCGTGCTTTTTTATTACCCGCTCTTTCCTTCCCATTGCCCTTCTGGTGCTACCATCACCTTGCCTCCAGATTTATCAGCCTCTTCGCTTCCGCAATCTCTGCCTTCATCTCTACGATTAGTACCTTCAGTTTCTCCTCACACTCCTCGCGGGTGTGAGCGTAGACATTGCGGGCGTGCTTTTTGCCGTCGGGCCATTTGGGAGAATAGCGCCCCTCGAAGAGATGGTCGTTGATTTCGGTGACGCAGCCGGTGCCGGACTTGCGCTTGCGGCCCACATAGGGCTTGAAATCGGTCATACTCGGCTTTTCCGCCTGGGCTGGGGCAGTTTCCTGCCCCGGCTCTAAAGTGTCTTCCTGCGGCGCTGCCTTGCCGATACTTCGGTCGATGTTGGCGGCGGCCGTGAGCCGCATGTCGTCGGTGATGTGGGTATAGATGTCCAGCGTGGTGGCCGCCGACACATGCCCCAGCATGGCGGAAAGCGTTTTCACATCCATGCCGTTTTCCAGTGCCAGCGTTGCGAAGGTGTGGCGCAGATCGTGAAAGCGTACATGCTTGCATCCTGCGTGCTCCAAGATGAGCTGCAGTCTGCGGCGCACCACGCCAGGTGTGATGGGGCAGTCCTCTTTTACCGGGGATGGGAACATCCAGCGGGAGTCCACTGTTTTCTTATACTCCTGCAGCACCGCCACCACGGCGGGCGGCAGGACGATCTTGCGGACAGAGTTCTTTGTTTTTGGCGTGCTGATTTGAAGTTGGCCCCGCACATCGTAGACCTGCTTGTTCACATTCAGCACACCGGTTTTGAAGTTCAGGTCGTCCCATTGCAGCGCCATCAGCTCACCCCGGCGCAGGCCGGTGGCCAAGTCCAGAAGGAAGACCTCGTAATAGCCCTCGAACTTCGCCTGAACGAGAAACCGCTGCAGTTCCTCCCTCGTCAGTACCTGCATCTCCCGTGCCTTTTTCGGCGGCAGCTTGCAGCCGATGGCCGGGTTCACACGGATCAGCCCATCCTGCACCGCCTTCTCCAATGCGGAGCGGCAGGTGGCGTGACACATACGCACCATTCGGTCGGACAGTCCTTCGCCGTACTTGTCGGTGAACCGCTTCCGGCCGCTTTTCTTGAGCCGACCGTAGAACTGCTGCAGGTCATTCTGCGTCAGCTTGTTCAGCGGAATATCCCCAATCTCCGGAATGATATGCAGGCGGATGCGACTCTCGTAAGTCTCCTGCGTGGTGGGGCGGATCTTAGGCTTGGAGTGATTCTCGTACCAATATGTCAGCCAGTCCCCGAAGGGCATCTCAGGCCGCACCTTCTCCGGCTTCAGCCCGCCGCATTCCTCCTTGAGCTTCTGGAGCTTCTCGACGCACTCCTTCTTGGTTTTGGCGAGGACATTTTTCGTCTTGGGATAGCCGTTATCGTCATAGCCGATGACGATGCGCCCCTCCCAACGCCCGTCCTTGCGCTGCCTTACAGTCCCGTCTCCGGCTTTTCGTTTTCTTGCCACGGTTTCAACTCCTTTCCGAAGATATCCTCCATGAAGCCGCCCACGATGCCAGAGGCTGTCTTCTGCATATCTGAGGTGACGTGGGTATAGGTGTCCAGCGTGAAGGACGCATTGGTGTGGCCCAGAATCCCCGACAGGGTTTTGGCGTCCACGCCGCTGGTGAGGGCGTGGGTGGCGAAGGTGTGGCGCAGATCGTGGAAGCGGATACTGGGCAGCCCCGCCCGCCGGAGCAGCGTCTTCATGTGGAGGTAGGCCGAGCCGGGGTTGACAGGATCCTCCGGCTTCACTGGGTCGGGGAATATCCATTGACTGATGGTATCCGCCCTGCGCCGCCGCAGGATGTCCGCCACCGTCTTCGGCAGGAGGATGGTACGCATTCCCTTTTCCGTTTTTGTCTCGCCGACGGTGTACTCACCCTTCCTCTGGCTGTGGAGGGTGCGGCACACCTTCAGCGTGCCGCCCTCCTCGTCGAAGTCGCTCCATTGCAGACCGCAGATCTCGCCGCGGCGCAGGCCGGTCATCAGCTCCGTCTGGAAGAAGTCTCGCCACACCTCGTCCTGCTCCACCACTGTAAGGAAGTCGTCCAGCTCCGCGCGGGTGAGGATACGCTTGGGCTTGTAGTTGGGCTTGGGCGCCGTTGTCCCCTCAGTAGGATTTCTGGGAATGACATGCGCCTGCACCGCGTCCTTCAGTGCGGCGTGGAGGGTGGAGTGAATGTGGCGAACCATGGAGTCCGAAAGCTGATGATCCATCTCGGGATGCTCGTGGATGCGCCCCTCCGTTTTCAGGCGGCGGTACATCCGCTGGATGTCCTGCTGGGAGAGGAGGGAGATCTGCTTGTCGCCCAGCTGCGGCTTGATGTAGTATTCGATGTAGCGGCGGTAGCCCTCGAGGGTACCGGGCCGCACCGTACCCGCCTTGTACTCCGTGAGCCAGCGATCCAGCCACTGGCCCAGCGTCATGCGGCTGTCCTCGGTCAGCTCCACATCACGGTAGCACTCGATGTTCTGATGGAGTTTGTCCAGCAGCGCCTTTTGCGTCTTGGCGTAGATGTGACGGAACAGCGGTTCGCCATTTTCCTTGTGGCCGATGACGATGCGGCCCTCCCAGCGGCCGTCGTCACGCCTTCGCACCATGCCGTCGCCGGCCGGTCTTCGTTTTGCCATTGAGGTCACCTCCTTGCAGCAACACAACATACCACAAGCTGCGGGGGAAAGCTACTGAAAGTTTTCCCTTTTCTTTGCTTACGGCGTGGCAGATCTTGCACCGCTTACTCCTCCCGATGGAACAGCAGCACATCCCGAAAGGAGATGCTGCCATGGGTGGAGGCCACCTCCCGGACGCTGCTGCCGCGCATTTTGTTGTACTCGTCCCGGGTCATATCTATGTCGCCGCCCAGCAGATGGTTGGTCATGTTGTGCTCCACCACCAGCTTGAACAGCATCTTGCCCAGCCTGTCGCCGAACACGCCCAGTGTGCCCTCCAGCATCTCCTGTAGCGCACGGGGCAGATACGCACTTGTCCGCTCGGCGTGCAGACGACCGCAATACTGCCGCAGCGCCTTCTCCACAAACTCGTTGCGAGTAGGGCAGTTATCCAGCTTATAGAATGCGTCCACCTCTTGCCACACCTCGTCTGACAGCCAGACAGAGTGTCGGCTTTTTCCGTTTTTATCCATTGAACTGCACCTCCTTCCATTGAGAGTCAGAGCCTCCCAAAGGCCCTGCAAACACGGG
>OGHE01001830.1_pt1 | contig 12413 bp, 10 predicted proteins | sample 1571431 | NCBI WGS metagenome assembly OGHE01 (sample SAMEA2581966, study PRJEB24529) | metagenome | biome: Human gut stool | place: China | collected 2011 | reverse complement strand
CGAACTCGTACACTTTGCTCACCAGTCCGTCCAGGAAGTCACGGTCGTGGCTCACAAGTATCAGTGTACCGTCAAAGTCCATGAGTGCCTGTTTCAGAATATCTTTCATTGCGTTTATGATACCCTTTGAAGAGTAGGTTGCACCGCTGACAGTATCAATGCCATCGACAGACTGATTCTGAATGATCTCATTTTCCAGGATATCCCATGCTTTCTTAAAGAACACAGGGGTATCTGTATGCTCTGCTTCCAGAGACTTGATCATACCTTTTTTAATCTTAGCTGTCAACGTAATTGTCCCACTGTATCCTTTACCGGTTCCTGTATAGGTTCCGTCTTTGTAAATCTGTTCGTCTCCCGGCTTCGGTATTGGAGAAGGTTTCTTTGTCGGTTTCGGTGATGGAGTTGGAGTTGGCGTAACAACTGCCTGATTTCCTGATGGAATTGCCTGTGACAATGCATTCTGAACCGCAGTAATAATTCCGTTTGAAGAATAAGTGGCACCACTGACTGCATCTACGTTCGGAGACTGACTTGCAAGAATTTTGCTGATCACACCCTGTGCATTTGCAAAATAGGAGGCTGTTTCATTTGATGCATCTACAATATTGATAGCTGTAATTTTATGGTCAGTGACAGTTACCTGAACAGTGATCGTTCCTCCGAAACCGGTCCCGGAGCCTGTATAGGTACCGTCTGCATATCCACCGGCGGGAACTTCTGTAGTCGGTGTGACTGTGCTTCCTGCACCACCCCCTGCTGTACCTCCACTTGCAGAGGAACCTGTAGATGAATTTTTCTTTGTTCCTGTTTTAATCTTACTTGTTTTCTTTGTTTTTTTTGATGTTTTTGAAATTGAGGTTCCATTGGTTTCAGAAGAGTCCTCTGAATCAAAATCCTTACCTGCAGCTCCGTGCGAAATCAATTCTTTAATCTCGTCAGTAGACATAATATTATTATCGGAAACTGATGTGGTTTCCACAGGACTTTTATCTGCCTGATAACAGGTTACACAGACTGCTGCAAAAACTGCTGCCGCAGGAATAAGCTTTAACCATGGAAGGAAACTGTCCTGTTTTGGTTTCGTTTCCGGAGTCTTATTATTTTTCTGCCCATTATTTTTGTCCATAAATTCCTCCTTCTTCAATAGTTTGTTTCAGGTAATCATATTCAAGTGATTACTGTAATAACTGTATAAAGTTTTACAGCTGAAAAGAAATCCTGCCCTTTCTGTGGGATACAGGATTTCTTTTGTCTGCGAATCCGACTGCAAATATCAGCCTGACTTCAGTCCGGTCAGATTATTTTACAGTTACTTTAACTGTTTTGGTTACGCCATTGCATGTTACTGTAATCTTGGCAGTACCTTTTTTGATACCTTTAATTGTACCCTTGGATGATACTGTAGCAATTTTCTTGTTGTTGGATTTGTATGTAACTTTTCCTGACGGAGCTGCTTTTGCTGTGATCTTAGTTGTTTTGCCGGCTTTTACAGATGCAGATGTTTTGTTCAGTGTAAGAGTTGGATTTTTAACTGTTACTTTGCAGGTTACCTTTACATCTCCGCATTTAGCTGTGATGACTGCACTACCTTTTGCTTTTGCAGTAACTTTACCGGTTGTTTTGTTTACGGCTGCAACTTTTGGGTTGCTGGAAGTAAATGTAACTTTTGGTGCATCTGCTCCTGTTACAGTTGCCTTCAGTGTAGTTGTTTTTCCTTTGTAAACAGTGGCTGTTTTCTTGTTGAGAGTTACTGTTACCTTCGTATCTGCTTTAACAAGAGCCTCTACTGCTGCGTTCAGATGAGTTGTTGCTTCATCAACCTCTGCCTGAGTTGGCTTTTCTTTTGCAAGAAGATCCTTTGCTTCCTGAAGCTCTAACTGCATTGCCTTCCAGGAATCTGCTGTGTAATCTGCTTCTTTTAAGGCTTCTGCTTTTTCTACTGCTGCTTTTAATGCTGTTGTATCTGCTTCTCCTGCTTCCGGTTTTACGATGTTTGCATCTGTTGCATTAACTTCAAATACAGTATCTGCATATCCCATTGCATATACGGTGATTTTCCATTTTCCGGTTCCATCTGTTCCTTTTGGAAGCTGGCAGCGGTAGGAATCTGTCAGACCAAGCTGGATTCCCATTGCCTTGTGCATCCAGTTATCTGCTGCAAATTTTGTTCCATAAGATGCCAGAACTTTATCACCATTTCCGTAGTAATCCCATTTTACAGCATACATTTTAGCACCAAGAGCTCCATATCCGTCACCTGTAATATCTACTCTTAAGAATTCGCCGTAACTTCCACTTGCTTCTTTTACTGTTGCGGTAACATTGGATGCTGTCTGGAGTGCCTGATCTTTAAGTCCGGAACCTGTACCGTTTGTTCTTGCCTTAAATGTGAATGTTCCATCGGAACCTTTTACAGCTTCTTTTAAGCCGTTTGTTTCAGCGGTAACATCAGCAACTGCACTATAGGACTGCAAATTGTTTTCTCCAAATCCTCCGGCAACTGTGCTTCCATCTTCCACAACCTTGAACTGGGATTTGAAGGCTTCATAATCTTCTGCTTTTACTGCGACAGGTACATATTTCAGACCTACTACGCTGTAATGATCGAATTCTGCAACACTTCCGTCAGCTTTTGTGATCTGTCCTCTTTCAGGCTGATTCAGCTTTACAGTTGTTCCGTCTGTAAGAACTGCATCATTAGCTGAGGTCCAGTAGGAAATCTCATAAGAACCGCCGTTTTTGTCATACATGATTGCTTCACACTGGTAGCTTCCTCTGTGCAGACCATGGTTTACAGTAGCTCTGGTTACTGTGTCGAAACCGCCCTTGTCAAGTTCATCATGGCTGTCTTTTGTTGCATTGGAAGCTGTGTTTGCAGCATTGTAGACTCCCTCAGATGCCCAGTACTGTGCCCATGTCAGACCTGCATAGACATATTTGTAGCCTGTTTCTGCTGTTGCAGCGAACTCATCTTCTGCTGCTGTCTGATCGTCAACAAAAGGTGTTTCCTCATCGCCTGCAAAAGCATCAGCAGTATCATCTGCTGCATTAAACTCATCTGCCTGTGCCTCAGTCTCCACCGCAGTATCAGATGTAAAATCCGCAGCCATAACCGGTAATCCTGAAACCATCATTGCTGCACTTAAAATTGCAGGAGCTGCCATTTTGATTAAATTTCCTTTGCGCATACCTTTAAATCCTCCTGAATATGAGTTAATAAATATATTTCCAAACCGTCCGGAAAACTGAAATTTTTGACAGTTCAGAGATCTTTATATAAGATAAACCTATTCACCGATGGAATAAGTATCTTTCAGTAATTGAAATCTTTCTTTCATGCCTTCCGTCATCCAGACATGATCAGAATCATCTACGAACAGACCGTCTGCATTGTATTTCTTCAAAAGTTCTTCTGCCTTTTCTTTTCCCAGTACAAAGCATGCAGTGGAAAGTCCGTCTGCGTTCAGGCCGTCATCACACACAACCGTCACAGATGTGAGACCGCTTCTTGCAGGATATCCTGTAGCAGGATCCAGTATATGATGATATCGAACACCATCTTCTATAAAGTATTTTTCGTAATCTCCGGAAGTAGATAAAAATTCAGTACCATTCAGAGTAACTACTCCCAGGTAATCACCTTCTGTATCCCGCGGATCAGTGACAGCTACCTGCCAGGCAGAGCCGTCGGGTTTGCTTCCATAGCTCATAACACTGCTGCCGTCAAGATTCAGAATCATGCCTGATACATTCTTATCTGCATCAAGAATCTTCTGTGCTGCATCACAGCCAATTCCCTTACCTGCAGCCCCCAGATCAAGAGTTACTCCCTTTGGCATGGTAACTTTATTTCCATCCAGAGTCACCTTGTCATATCCTACATTTTCAAGCAGGGAATTTAATTCATCATCTGAAGGAATGTGCGGATTTTCTCCGTCAATGTCCCACAGGCGGATCACTCTTCCCATAGTAGGATCCATGGCTCCGCCAGAAGCTTTCGACAAATCCAGTACCTGTTTTAAACAGGTGGCAGTTTCATCAGATACCGTTGTTGTATTTCCGGCATTTTGATTGATCTGATATATCTGAGAACTTTCTTTTGTCCAGGAGATCCAGTTCTCTTCTACATCTTTTAATGCAGAGATTACGTCTGCTGTGATGTCCTCACCTGTTGTGTAAAGAGTCTCTGATACTACGGTGTCCATAGCAAAGTCTGTTTTGGTGTATGTGTTTATTTCAGAGTTTCCCCATGCAGTCCGAGATGTACATAAAAGAGAGGCCGTAATGAAAAGTCCCAACACAAAAGAGCGTTTGTTTGTCATATATTTCTTATTCCTTATCCTCTTATTGTTGTTGTTATCTAACTCTATAGACTATATCACTGTCGGAAAAATATGTCTACCAATACAGTTAGTTCTTACTAATCAAATTTTCTCAATAAATTAGTAGTTGTTAATTTTTATCAATAACAGTGCCTGTATGAATATTTTTCCTTGGGCAGACTGCAGTGCAGGCGTGACAGCAGATGCATTCCCCTGAATGGGCAGTATCACCGTCAATATCCAGGTGTGCGGGGCATCTCTTCTTACAGAGAGTGCACTTTGGCGCACAGTTTGGACGATTTCGTTTGAAAAGTGCTCCCGGAATAATCGGCATGATTGCAAATACTGCTCCCATGGGACAGAGAAACTGGCAGAAGAAACGCTCCTGTGTACACATTCCGACAATGATCAGGATCAGCAGAACTGTTCCCACAATGTAGGTAGATTTCGGCAGTCTGCCTGTTGTAAGCATGGAGAATACATCCCATGGACTCATCCCCTGTAATTTAGAATAGAATCCTGTCATGCAGGAAAGAAGCAGGAACGCAAGGAGTACATATTTTACTTTCTGCAATCTGTGTACCCATTCCTCCGGATATCCATGTTTTTTCTTTTTTCCAAAGCATTTCGCACGAATAAACGCGGTAAGCTCATACAGAGCATCTCCCAGTGAGCCAAACGCACAGGCATAACCGCAGAAATGACGCCCGAACAGAATAGTAATGATCAACAGTAATGCCGTAATATCCAGAAAAGAGTTCCAGGTTACGCTCTGCTGTCCTCCGATCGCAAGAAAGATAGTTTTGATTCCTGCAAATGCTGTGGAAAAAAGGGAGGGCGCTGCTATAAAAAATATAAGCTGTATGGCGGTACGGATCAGCCGTACCTTTCGTTGTTTCTTTTTCATGCGTTTTCCGCCTTTGATAATGCATCATTTACTGCTTCTAAGATACCCGTAGAACTGAAAGTTGCTCCGGAAATGGTGTCAACATCTGTGCTCTGCTCGCTGATGATGCTGTTTATGACATTCTCGCCCTGTGACAGATAAGCACTGTCCTCACCCGGCGCACTGACTACACTGACTGCTGTAATAGTATCGTCTTCCAGAGTTACCTGGACTGTGATGGTTCCACCGTATCCGGTTCCTGAACCTTCAAAATTACCGTTCTTATATACGTTGTCAGAATCATCAGCTTCTTCAGAATCTGCCTGATCTGTATTTTCTTTATCCTCTGTGGAATCTTTTTCGGATTTATTATCAGCTTCTGAAGAGGCATCAGAAGAAGCATTACTTTCTGCTGCTGTTTTCTGTTCCTCATAAGTTTCCTTTAATGCTGTAAGGATCTGGTCCTGCTGTTTCTCCAGACTCTCTGTTTTTACAGTCAGGTCTGCAATATCCTGGGACTGTTCCTTATCTTTTACTGTTCCGTTATAGAAAAATACCGCCATGATGATCAGCAAAAGTGCGATCAGACGCAGATAAAAGTTTTGATTATTCACGTTGTTTCCTCTCCTTCATTTTATTTTTGCCGGATATGATATCGGTTTTAAATGAAGCAAAACTTAATCATAACTAACTTTAAAAGTGTATCATTTTCGTATATAAAAATCTATATATAGCAGTTTTCTGCTAATGCTGTTTTTTTCTCATTAAGATGACCCCGGAACAAAATCCGAGGTCATTTATTGTGTGAATTATTTACCTGTTATCGTTTATTTTACTTTTACTGTAAATACCTTCTTAACACCATTGCAGGTTACTGTGATTTTGGCAGTACCTTTTTTCTTTCCTTTTACAACGCCTTTGGAGCTTACTGTTGCAATCTTGCTGTTGCTTGACTTGTAAGTAACCTTTCCTGATGGGGTTGCCTTTGCGGAAATCTTTGTTGTTTTTCCAACTTTTACAGTTGCTGAAGATTTGGTAAGTTTCAAGGATGGATTTTTAACTGTTATCTTGCAGGTTACTTTGTATTCTCCGCAGGATGCTGTGATCACTGCTGTTCCTTTTGCCTTAGCAGTTACAACACCTTTGCTGTTTACAGCAGCCACTTTTGTGTTGCTGGACTTCCATGTGATTTTATCTGTAAGGTTTGTTGTAACTTTGAGAGTGGTTTTTGTGCTGCCTTTTGTATAAAGAGTCTTGGAAGAAGTATTTAATTCAAATGTGTTTTCTGTTTCTTTGTAAGTAAAAGTAAGATTATTCTTATATCCTACAGCAGTTATTTCGAAAACAGTTGTGTCTGTCACCTGAAGATCTGTGAGATCAAGAGTTCCATCTTCTTTTACAATGACCTTGCTTCCTCTTCCGGTTGCGGCATATTCTGTATCATCAACTTTTACTTTGCTGATGCTCTTAATGTATGCAGAGAACTCTTCTGCTGTAATGCCTTTTGCTGCAACCAGTTTTGTCTCGTTACTGTCATAAGAAGCCGGCATTTTGTCTGTATTTACTGTAAATTCAGTTACAATGGCTGCATATTTTCCGCTGGCATCTGCAATTTCAACCTTGTGCGTTCCCAGTGCAAGAGTTCCAACCGCAAGTTTTCCGTCTGTGCAGGAAACCGCTGTTCCGTCTACTGTATACTGTGCCTTGAAGTCTGCAGGCAGAACCTGGTCAAAGGTAACTGCTGCAGAAGTATCTGTATTCATAATATCTGCTACTGTTGCCTTGATTCCTGTAGTTGTCTGCACTTTTACATCCGGAACATCAAAAGTGATCATACCCTTATCTGTATAATAAGTAACGCTGTCAATTGTTTTTCCCATGATTGATTTATAATGCGCAGAAGAAACAGGGCATCCGTGAACTTCTGTTGTATATCCTGTACCCCAGGAAAGCATACTTCCACGCCAGATATTCTCCAGATGACGCAGGCCATAGTTGGTTCCGTCTGTAGTATTTACGGTTACACCATAGATTTTATCTGTATTTGTATCAATTACTGCTGCAAAAGCCTCATTGTTAAGATCAAGCTCATAATCACCGTAATTTGTTTCTGTTTTTAATGTAGCATCAATAGTAACGTTCTTTGTCTGGGCACCTTTCATTGCTGAGAAAGAATAGCTGCCATCTGCATTTACAGTAAGTTCTTTGTAATAAGATGGTGTTTCGTTTAAAACGTAATAAGAATAAGAGGCATTTTCAATCAGGGAATCTTTTCCTGTATAGGTATTGCTGCTTGTCTGTCCTCTGTTTGTCACAGTAATTGTAACAGAGTCAGAATCTGTTACCTGCTTCTGGTCTTTCAGAAGGGAAAGATCACTGACCTTTACAGGGAAAGTAACACCTGTAAGATCTGTACCGTTGGGATCTACATGATAAGCGGAATTTCCGTTCATCATACCTGCTGTTCTTGATTTATTAAGAGTTGCAGATGTGAAAGCATCAACTTTTACATCATTATTTTTCAGTTCTGCCTTGTAGAAATCATCGTATGGAATATTCATAAGCACATAAGCTTCGCCCTGCTGTGCTTCTGCAGCAAAAGCATCCTGGACATCTTCGGTGGTAAATTCTTCCTGCGCATCCTCGGCGTCAAACTCTTCGGAAACAGAGAAATCTGTGCTGTCTGCAAGTACCTCACTGTCTGTAAAATCAGATGCCAGAACTGCATATGGCATGCTGGTCATTGCTACTGCTGCACTCATTACAACAGGTGCTATCTTTTTCATAAGATTTTTGTTTGTCATGGTTTTCTCCTCTTCTAAAATTTTTCTTTTTGCGGAATCACTCTTACCAGAGGGTTAATCAACTTATTAACCAAAGGGATTTTACTTTTACCAAAAGGGAGTGACTTCTGCCAAAGATATTCATATAGGATTGCTATAGGTATGCTGTCAGCAGTAATTATATAAATTAGTCACTGCTAACTTATAAAATAGTAACATGTCCGTCTGAAAAAATCCACACTTTTTTACAGGAGATATTCGTCATTTTTTCTCAATAAATGCTTTCAGTAAAAATCAGTATTAGTTATATCTAACTTTTGGTTGCGTGAATATTTTTTCTGTGCTAAAATGTCTGAAGAATTCTGAGAATTCCATTTTGGATTTTTTTGAGAGGAGAAAATAGATTTATGAAGCAAAAAACAGCCTGCCTTGGGCTTTTTTCAGCTGTAGCGATCATTCTGGGATATGTGGAATCACTGATTCCGGTTTTTGCGGGGATTCCGGGGATTAAACTTGGACTTGCCAATCTGGGAGTACTTTTTATTTTGAAAAAATATTCATTTAAGGAGGCTGCTCTGGTTTCTGTTGTCCGCATTCTGGTGATCGGATTTATGTTCGGAAATCTGTTCAGTATCCTGTACAGTCTGGCAGGCGCTGCGCTTAGTATGACAGTTATGACACTTATGCTGAAAAACACCTCCTTCAGTCTGATTGGTGTCAGCGTTGCAGGAGGTGTTTCCCATAATATCGGTCAGTTGGTCATTGCCATGCTGATCGTACAGAATGCAAGTGTGTTTGTATACGCACCGGCACTTCTGGTGGCAGGTGTTGCTGCCGGGGTAGTGATCGGCGGACTTACTAACGAGATTTTGAAAAGAGTTCATCTATAACTTTAAAAGCATCAGTTATCTGAATTTATAATCTTTCAGATAACTGATGCTTTTTTCAATCTTCTTCTATATGTTCCCGTCCCTGGTTGATGATCGTGCGGACATGATCATCTGCCAGAGAATAGAAAATAGATTTTCCCTCTCTGCGGCTCTTTACCAGTTTATTCTGTTTCAGAATACGAAGCTGATGAGAAATCGCAGACTGAGTCATATTCAATGCTTTAGCGAGATCGCAGACGCATACCTCTGCCTCAAACAAAACAAACAAAATGCGTATTCTGGTAGAGTCTCCGAAAACCTTGAAAAGTTCTGCCAAATCATAAAGCTCTGTCTCCTCAGGCAGAGTCTCATTTACAATCTTCAACAGATCTTCATGAACCTCAAAACCATCACATACTTCATCTTTACGTTCTTCCATTCTGTCACCTGTTTCCTTTCTCATTACTGCCAATTTTATCCATATTTACAGTTTTTTCACAAATAACGCACGGATGGCATTCAATACCGCAATGATCATAACTCCTACATCTGCGAAAATTGCCATCCACATATTTGCAATACCAATGGCACCCAGGATCAGGCAGATAACTTTGATACCTATAGCAAAATAGATATTTTCATATACAATGCGAATACATTTACGTGCGATCTTAATTGCTTTGGAGATCTTCAGCGGGTCATCATCCATAAGCACAATATCTGCTGCCTCGATCGCTGCATCGGAGCCAAGGGCACCCATGGCAATACCGATGTCTGCTCTGGACAATACCGGGGCATCATTGATACCGTCACCTACAAATGCCAGTTTTTCTTTGGCTGTTTTTTTATCCAGAAGTTCTTCCACCTTTGTTACCTTATCAGCAGGAAGAAGTTCACTGTAAACCTCATCAATTTCCAACTCTGCGGCAACCTGATCTGCAACCCGTCTGGAGTCGCCGGTAAGCATAACAGTTCTGGAAATGCCGGCCTTCTTCAGTTCTGCAATGACCTCTTTTGCATGAGGCTTGATAATATCAGAGATCAGGATATGTCCTGCATATCTGCCATCTACAGCCATGTGTACCACTGTTCCTACGTGATGACATTCCTGATAGGTAACACCAAGCTTCTTCATCAGCTTTGCATTTCCCGCTGCTACAGAAACACCATCCACTTTGGCGATCACACCGTTTCCGCTGATCTCTTCAATATCTGTAACACGGTTTCTGTCAACAGGTTTGCCATATGCTTTCTGCAGACTCTTGCTGATGGGATGGGAAGAAGAACACTCTGCAAGTGCTGCATACTCTAACAATTTCTCATCAGACATTTCATTGTGGTGAATACCACTTACCTCGAATACACCCTGGGTCATAGTCCCGGTTTTATCAAATACCACATATTTGGTCTGTGCCAGTGTTTCCAGATAGTTGGAGCCTTTGACAAGCACTCCCTGGTTGCTGGCACCACCGATTCCTGCAAAAAAGCTTAAAGGAATACTGATCACCAGCGCACAAGGACAGCTGATTACCAGGAAGGTAAGAGCCCTGTAGATCCAGTCACCCCACATTGCAGGTTTTCCCATGATCAACAATGCGATTGGCGGGAGCAGAGCAAGGGCAAGGGCACCGTAGCACACAGCAGGAGTATAATATTTTGCAAATTTGGAAATAAAGTTCTCGGATTTTGACTTTCTGGAGCTGGAATTCTCTACAAGCTCCAGGATTTTGGATACTGTGGACTCACCAAATTCCTTTGTTGTGCGGATTTTCAATAAACCGGTCATGTTGATACAGCCACTGATCACTTCATCTCCTACCTTTGCATTTCTTGGAAGACTTTCCCCTGTCAGTGCACTGGTGTTTAATGTAGAAGTACCTTCTGTGATCACACCATCAATAGGTACTTTCTCTCCCGGCTGTACAACAATGATGGTCCCGATCGCCACTTCGTCCGGATCCACCTGTTCCAGCTGGCCGTTATTTTCTACATTTGCATAGTCAGGACGGATATCCATCAGTTCACTGATATTCCTGCGGCTCTTTCCTACTGCATAACTCTGGAAAAGCTCTCCGATCTGATAGAAAAGCATAACTGCTGTGCCCTCTGTATAATCTCCCAGAAGGATGGCACCTATGGTAGCCACTGCCATCAGGAAATTTTCGTCAAAGACCTGCTTATTTCTAATCCCTTTGAATGCTTTCTTCAGAATATCATATCCGATGATCAGATAAGGGATCATGAAAAGACCAAAACGCAGATAACCCTCAACCGGAAGCTGGGAAAAAACAACCAACAGAATAAGGGATATGATAATTCTTACCAGCATTTTTTTCTGCTTCTTATTCATCTCAATACCTCTTTTCTTATTACAATTTATAACTGTTCTATAGTCAGGCGGATAAAATCATCCGCTTTACTGCTTGCCTATAACCGAATCCAATCAGTAAAAAAACAGGGGCTGCCGGCAAAAAGTTTATCCACCGGCAGATATGGCGGTAAATTATTCTTTATGCAGCAGTCCCTGAAATACTTTTATTAAAGGAAGATCTCGCAGTCGTCTTCTACTTTCTTGCAGTTCTTTAATACGTCTTTCATAACTGCTTTCGGATCCTGTCCGTCTTCGAATTCAACGATCATCTTCAGCATCATGAAGTTAACTGTTGCATCTTTAACACCGGTTGTATTCTTGGCAGCTTCCTCCATTTTGTTAGCACAGTTTGCACAGTCTACATCGATTTTATAAGTTTTCTTCATAATATTTTCCCTTTCCGCTCATCTCTTTTATATTAACATATGAGCACTTGTTCATTTGTTTGATTCTATTATAGCATTATTTTCTCTTCTGTCAATAGTTTTGAGGAGATTTCTTTACGGAAATCAAAAGTTATGTTATAATCCATGTTATTATAGTTTAACGTGTTGCTTTAATGTTTTAAAAAACAGGATATTATTATCTGGCAGGTATCAAAATCATAAAAAGAAATAGGATACTCTTTGACAGAACATAACTGTCTGTACTGTTTGCGTACAGCAGTTCACAGCAGCAATATCGGAAAGAAAAAAGGAGGGTATCAATATGGCGATACATGAATCAGGAGAAGATTATCTCGAAGCGATCCTTATGATCAAAAAAAGAAACGGTAATGTCCGCTCTATCGACATTGCGCATGAACTGTCTTTTTCAAAACCGAGTGTCAGTGTTGCAATGAAGAATTTGAAAGCCAGTAATTACATTACGATTGATGAAAATGGATTTATCAATCTGACGGAAACCGGGCAGGAAATTGCAGATAAGATTTATGAAAGACATACCTTTCTGACCGGATGGCTGACTTCTATCGGAGTTGACCCGAAGGTTGCAGCCGAGGATGCCTGTAAGATGGAGCATGCGATCAGCGCAGAGAGTTTTGCTGCCATTAAGAAGTCTATTGCAGGCACGCATGAAAATTATAGCAATCCTCGTAAATAATGCATTTAAGACAGTTCAGCAGCGTGCGAAAGACAAGGAAGATATCTGCAGGCGTGCTGACGCACGGCAAAGATATCT
>OGHE01001828.1_pt1 | contig 12430 bp, 7 predicted proteins | sample 1571431 | NCBI WGS metagenome assembly OGHE01 (sample SAMEA2581966, study PRJEB24529) | metagenome | biome: Human gut stool | place: China | collected 2011 | reverse complement strand
AGAGAAGGAATTTCAGCAGACTAAAAAAGAAAACCGGCCGGAGGATATATCTGTACATATAGAAAAGGAAATATCAAGGAAGGTTTCAGAAGAAAACAGAGTTGAGAATAAAGAAGTTGAGAATAAAAGTGCTGAGAAGACTGAAGATACATCGGGCTATCGCAGTATCATGACAGACGACTATGACCGTTATAGCGATGATCTTGGCATAAAGGAGCTGCGTCAGGAACTGAGAAGAGTGAAGTATAACAACAAATTTGCAGCAACACTCTTCAATACCGTAGGAACACTTGTGGTAGTGGCAGCGGCTGCAATATTGGTCGCAAACCTGTGGCTTCCTATTTTGAAGGTGACCGGAACATCTATGTCACCGACGTTACAGGAGGGACAGGTGCTTATGGCATCAAAGGGGCATGACTTTAAAACAGGAGATGTCATAGCTTTTTATTACAATAACAAGATACTTGTAAAAAGAGTTATTGCGATGCCAGGTGACTGGGTCAATATATCAGAGGATGGCACGGTTTATGTAAACGATATCGCAATTGATGAACCGTATCTCAATGAAAAAGCTTTAGGAGACTGTAATATAGAGCTGCCTTATCAGGTTCCTGAATCCAAGATTTTCGTGATGGGCGATAACAGAAGCGTATCACTTGACTCAAGAAATACAGCTATAGGCTGTGTCTCAGAGGAGCAGGTAGTCGGCAGAATTACATTTGCCATCTGGCCATTGTCTAAAATTGGCAAAATTGACTAGTGTTATTTGGAATTTTTTGGTAAAAAAGTAGAAAATCCCGATTTAAAGGCTCGTGTGACCGTTGTGTGACCAAAAGTGTGTAATATATTAGCTGTTGAATAACGATTAAGCAAAATGAATTATATATAACTCTATGAAAGGAGGATGCAGAATGGATAAGGATATGGAACGTCTCGGCAAAGAGCGGCTTAAAAGAGTGAGAAGACGTAGACAGCTTGCTACATTTATTATTTCAATGGCTGTTATAGTGCTGGGCATTACTGCGTACAGACTTATACAACCTGCATCAGCAGCAGATCAGAATCAGAAGGATTTTACCATAGATAATGTCACAGAAAACTATGTTAATCTTCAAAAACTGCAATCAAATGGCTCATATACCGAAATGTCCAGTGAGGGCAAGTCAGCGGACTGGAACGGCGAGAAGTTCAAGCTTGAGGTTCAGCTGAATTTTGGAATCGGCAAGAATGACACGGTAGATGCCAATGGCAATACTGTTAAGAATTATTATTATGTCTATGATCCGTCGGTGACTATTCCGGATGATTTGTGCAATTCATGGACGACAAAATGTGACGACAACAGTGATATAGAACAGTTCCAGTACAGATATATCAAAAACGAGGATGGGACATATGCTATCCTTATAAGATTTGCAGATGGCTATATCGAGGGTAAAAGCAGCGATATAGAAGGCTGGGCAAAGGTTGAGGCTCTTGGTGAGGGTAAGACCAATGATTCAGGTGATCTTGATATCAATATCGGTGGTGATGTCACCATAACAGTAGACAAGGATAATGTCCACTGGAACGGAAACGATTCCTTAAACTACGATATTTCCGTAAAGAAGAGCAATACAAATAATAATAATATTGCTATTGATGAAAACGGTAATTATTATGTTGAGTTTACTGTAGATGTATCTTCTGAAAAAGGTACACCTGATGATATTGAAATCACAGATGAATTTAACGGCAATGGCATGCGTGTTGATACAACAGGGCTTACCTACAGCATAAAGAAAAACGGTCAGATTATTGACAGCAGCTATACTGCAACGGCGACAGGAAAGAATGACCCGGCAGATGCGGGAAAGGCAACGCTTACTGCAAAGCTTCCGAAATTAGATGCAGGTGATAGCTGTTCTATTACATACAGGTATTATCTGACCAATGCCGGGGATTTGGGAAATAATGCTACATGGCAGGCAACTAATTTCGTTACAGGTAAATCAACAGACCAAAATTCAAAAGAAACTGTCATAGATACGTCAAGCAGCTATGTAAAGTATTACAAAAATCTTATAGAAAAATCCGGTAAATACGATAAGACTAATAACCGGATTATCTGGACGGTTACAGTAAATAAAACCTGTGAGGATATTGCTGGAGCTGTCCTGAAAGATGATATGTTTGATAAGATTACAGACATTGATATATCACCTAGTGACGGGTATACAATTAACAAAGACAGCAGTGGCAAGGTGACATCGGTTACATTTAATCCTACAGATGGTAACAAGAACTGCAATAAGTATACTGTCAAATACTATACAGATGCATTGCAGACATTTGATGACCAGAAATTTAATAATAAGGCTACTCTCACTAAGGATGATAAGTCATATGACAGCTCTTCAAGCGTAAATGTTCCAAAAACAAAGCAGGATATTACAAAGAAGCTTGTTGAAGCTCAAAAGACAGATAACAGTCTGTATACTTTAAAATGGGAGGCTAAGTTTACAATTCCGGCATCGGGATTTCCTAAGGCGTTTGGCATTGCTGATACAATGTCATCCAAATCCCAGAAGAATTATCATTACATGACTTATACCCAGATGAATGATTTTGTAAGTCAGGTAAAGAAAGAGTTTGATGGATATATCGGTGACATTACTGTTAAATATCTGGATAAGAATAATAAGTCAAAAACGGCAAAATTTAATGAAGTATCCGAATCTGATGACTACAGATTTACCTCGGTAAATGTCAGCTTTAATAAGGATTATCCGACAAGCAACAGTGAAAAGACTGTCGTATTTACATACAGCACAACTGCCGACACAACAGCAAGTGGAAAGCTTGAGTATGTGAATAAGTTTGAAGCTTTAAATTCAAGTGCATCTGCATCTTATAGCCATACGACATCAAAGATTGAAAAGACTGATGGAAACGGTAAAACAGGTCAGACATATTTGAAAACCACAGAAAGTGATGGAACACTCACATGGCGCGTTGATGTACTTATGGATGCTGATGCTACAGAGTATACTATCACTGATAAGCTTCCGGAGGGTGTTACACTGCAGAGTGTAAAGATAATGCTAAAATATCCTAATCAGGAGGGCTTTGTTTATCCTGACTTTGATGGTACGCCACATACGGTATCTGACAGCGACTGGTTCATAAACGGAATTCAAACCAGTACTAAGCTTGATAAAAGCAAAAATACTGTGGTTACAGAGGTTATAAAGCCTGATAAAGCCAATACAGAAATACATGGTTGGAATGAGAACTCTCACATATATGTAGTATACAAGTGCACGATAGATGATTTTGAGAATTTTGAAGCCGGTAAAAGAGTGGATTATAAGAATACAGCCACAGCATCATCAAATACAAACAGCGAAATCGGATCGGCTTCTCAGACACAGACCATGTCAAAGCCCGACGAATCGGGCGGTGATAATCCTACTGAGGGGGATAAGGTTATTTCCAAGAACTACAAGTGGGATGAAGACAATCACAGGCTGCGTTATACGGTTATAATAAACCCTGATGGCAAGGACTATCTGCCTGATAGCGATACATTAAAGCTGACAGATGTGCTTAAATTTACGACACGCACATATGGCAATGGTATTCAGACATTATGGTATATCGATTTAATGCCGGCTACAGTTCAGTTTAGAGAAGCTATTAAGCAAAGCGATGGAACTTATAAGCAGGGAGAAACGATAGATGAATGTAAGTGGAATTACAGTACACAGGATGGTACCTATGATTGGAGCGCCGATTCATATAGAACCATAAAAGCAGATATACCTGACGGTAAAGCCATTATGCTGACATATACTTATCAGGTCAATGCACAGGTTCTTGGTACCCCTGGTGAATACAGTCCGATTATAATGAATGTCAGCAATACAGCAAAGCTTGAAGGCATTGAAAAGGGAGAAGACCGTAAGGATAACAATACTGTTTACAAAGAGTCTAAATCCTCTGCCGGAGTAATTAAGAGCAATACATTTACCTTGTATAAGGTAGATAAGGCTGATTATGGCAGGCTGCTTAAAGGCGCTGAGTTTGAGCTGTTTGGATACACATCGGATGGTTCTTATGCGTCGTTAGGTGAGTATACCACCGATGAGAACGGCAGAATTGATATCAGTATGAGTACTGATGATCTGGAGTATAATACACAGTATTACATTGTTGAGACAAAGGCACCGGAAGGTTATTTACTCTCGGCAGAGCCACATAAGGAGTATTTCTATTTCAGTGCAGATAACTCAGCACATCCTGTTGTAGCTGAAAACGGCTCATTACAGGGAAGTGATATGGCAAAGGTAAATACACCGTACTATTATGAGGATGTAGCAGTTGCGACCACCAGCATTTCAGTCGATAAAAAATGGACTGATTCTAAGAATAATCCATTGGATAAGACTGATGGAAAGATCTTTCTGCAGCTGCATCAGGTGGATTCAGCTGATAATGATAAGAAGTATGGCAATCCGGTTGAGTTGACAGCTGATTCGGCAGGTGAATGGTCATATGTATTTGAAAATCTGCCATTGCAGGGTGTAGATGAAAATGGTATTCTGACCGGTACCACATATAAATATTATGTGACAGAGGTTGGAATAAATCAGAACAACAGTATGTCAGGCTATGATGTTTCATATATATTTAAGGATATAAATGGTACACAAATGTCAAAGACCGATGCAAACGTTGCACCGGGCAGCGCCAATGCAATAGAGTCCGGTACTGTTGAGATTACAAACAAACTCATAGAGTATGAGCTTCCGGAAACAGGTGGAAGCGGTAACAGATGGTTGTATATGTTAAGTGGAGCTGTGCTTATAGCAATAGCTGTAATAACACTTTTCTATAAAAAACATAAAACATTATAAAAAAGGAGAATGCGATATGAAAACAATCAAAAGAAGCATTGCTTTTGTTCTTGCAATGATACTTACACTTGCAATGAGCGTTACAGTATTTGCTGAGGGCGAAGGCGCAAAAAAAACATTTACCATCACGGTTAATGAGGCAAAGGCAGGCCACACTTATGAGGCTTACCAGATTTTAAAGGGAGATCTTTCAAAATCACAGACAACACTTTCAAACGTTGACTGGGGTACCGGTATCAAGGCAGACAAAAAGACAGATCTTGCTAATGATGCAAAAACTTATGTAGAGAAGCTTTCAGGAATGAATTCTTCAGATATTAAGGCAGAGGCACAGAAAATTGCATCAGTTTTAAGCACTACAGTAGCAGGTTCTGTTTCAGTAACACAGGACAATGCAAAAGCTGAGATTACAGGACTTGAGCCTGGTTACTATCTTATCAAGGATAAGGATAGCTCTTTAAAAGGTGACGAGGCTTACACCGAGTATATCCTCAATATCGTTGCTGATACAACAATCACACCTAAGACAGATGTACCTTCTGTTGAGAAGAAAGTAAAAGACACAAACGACACAACAGGTGTTACAACAGAATGGCAGGATTCAGCCGATTACGATATCGGAGATGATGTTCCATTCCAGCTCACAGCTACATTACCTGCAAATGTTGAGTCATATAAGTCATATTACCTTAAATTTGATGATACTCTTTCACAGGGACTTGATTTCAAAGAAGGAACTGTTACTGTCAAATTAGGTGATAAGGATGTTACAAAATTCTTTAAAACAAATTATGACGCAGCTAGCAAAAAGCTTACTTTTACATGTGACAACATTTTAGCAGAAGGATTTGAAGCTAAAAATGGTGATACGATTGTAGTTGAGTACAAAGCAACTCTCAATGAGAATGCTGTTATCGGTTCAAAAGGAAACCCAAATAAGGTTAAGCTTGAGTTCTCTAACAACCCTAACAACGGTGGTGAGGGAGACAAAGGTGAGACTCCGGATGATACAGTAATCGTATTTACATACAAGGTTGTAATCAACAAGGTAGATGAGAACAATAAAGCACTCGATGGTGCAGAGTTCACTCTTTACAAAAAGATTAAAGGTGAAGCAGACAAAGAAATCAAAGCGGTAATTTCCGGTGATAAGAATGATGTCTTCACATTCAGCGGACTTGATGACGGTGATTACGTACTTAAGGAGACAAAGACTCCTGATAGCTACAACACTGCAAAAGATATTGCATTCACAATCACAGCAGACCACTCAATTGTGTCTGATGCTCCTGAGCTTAAGTCATTAAGCGGAGATAAGGTGACCGGTAATATTACACTTAAAGCTGATAAAGCTGAGGGCAGCTTAAGCACACCTGTACAGAACTTTAAGGGCTCAGTCCTTCCTTCAACCGGTGGTGCCGGACGTGTTGCAATTTATGTAATCGGTGCTATATTAGTAGTCGGTGGCGGAATTGTTCTTGTAACAAAGAAGCGTGTTAAATAATATCATTTTATGATAAAATATATCTGCCATGAGCCGCTTTAGTGGTTCGTGGCAGTTACAATAGGCATAATTATATTATGCAAATGATAACAGTAAGGAGAGTGCTATGAGAAGAAAATTATCAACTATTTTGTTTGTCATAGTGTTTCTTGCAGGACTGTCCTTACTGCTATACCCGACGGTGAGTGATTACTGGAATTCATTCCATCAGTCAAGGGCAATCGCAAGCTATGTCGATGCAGTAGACAATACAGATGAACAAAAGCTTGAAGAAATGAGACAGGCGGCAGAGGCTTACAATGAAAGGCTTTTAAGCAAGCAGGACAGATATGATATGTCTGATTCGGACAGAGCAGAGTATGAAAGCCTCCTAGATGTATCAGGCACAGGAGTCATGGGCTATGTTGAGATTCCGTCCATCAATGTCTCATTGCCGATTTACCACGGCACAGACAATACAATACTTCAGATAGGTGTTGGCCATATCGAGGGCACATCGCTTCCGGTTGGCGGAGCAAGCACACATTGTGCTGTTTCAGGACACAGGGGACTTACGTCATCTAAGCTGTTTACGGATATTGACCAGATGGCAGAGGGTGACACATTTAAACTGTATGTGCTTGGCGAGACATTGACCTACGAGGTTGATCAGATAAGGATTGTTTTACCTGATGAGCTTAATGACTTAAAGATTGAGGAAGGGCAGGATTACTGTACACTTATCACATGTACACCGTATGGAGTGAATTCCCACAGGCTTCTTATCAGGGGGCACAGGATTGCAAATGATGCACAGGGACTTATTGTCGAGGATGTAAAGCAGGTACAGCCGTTACATGAAGCCATAGTGCTTGGCATTCTGTTTCTGGTTTTGTATATTATAATTTGTAAGATACTTAGTAAAACGATATTGTATAGATTCAGATAGAATCAGGAAGGAGGAAAAATGCACAATAGTTTAAAAAGAGCTGTCAGTATAGCTATAGCAGCGATAGTCTTGTTTTCTCTGCCATGTGGAAGCATTTTTGCAAGGACGCATATTGATATTGATAAGAAATGCTCTATAAAAGTTGATATCCCTGATACATGGGAGGATTTGTATACTGTGGATTTTCCCGTAGAGCTTTACAGAGTGGCAGATGTAGATGAGAACGATGTATACACTGCAACGAAGCAGTTTGATGAGCTGGCTAAATCTATATCAGATATCAGCAGTAAAACTACCGCAGATGACTGGGAAAAGATGGCAAAGACAGCTGCGGACATTGCAGACAAAGGTTCTTTGACAGCAGATGAGGTAATAGATGTTTCAAACGGAAGGGGAAACGTCACAGGCGTTAAGACGGGACTGTATCTGGTGTATGCAAAGCCGGCTAATTCGGCAAGATTTGGATACACATTTGTGCCTTATCTGGTTTCGGCTCCTAATAATGAGTTTGCTATGACAGGAAGCGGCTCAGATTCATGGATATATGATGATATCGATATCGAGCTTAAGCCTGAACAGACCGGGCTTATGGGAAGCTTACAGATTAACAAGACATTAAAGACATACAATACAGCACTCGGTGAGCCGGTGTTTGCATTTGATGTTGAGGCCTACGACAGGGATGGTAATGTGGTGTTTTCCGATATCGCATCAATCAGATTTGACAGTACAGGGGCTAAGAGCGTAGTTATTGACAATATTCCGGCAGGGTCAAGGGTGATAGTAAAGGAGGTATATACCGCTGGCAGTTATCAGGTGACCTCCTCAGACAGCATAGAGACACAGATTGTGGCCGGTGAGACCGCAGATGTTGATTTCACAAACGATTACAACGACAAATTGATTTATAGTACCGGTGTCGTAAACCATTTTGAGTATGACGGAACCGGATGGGAATGGGTGCAGAATTAATGAAAAAATTATCAGAGTCTTGTAAAAAACTTAATAGAAATCACCGTATTCTTGTATGTGCAGCCTTTGCTGCAACACTCATTGTCTGTGGTATTTCAGTTAAACCGACACTGGCATATTTTACAACATATGCTACGGCAAAGGGCGGTATCTCAGTAGATATCGGTCCTACAACTGATGTCAATGAGAAGTTTAAGGACTGGAAGAAAACTATTGAGATTGAGAATACAGGAAAAGCAGACTGTTTTGTCAGGGTAAAGGTAATTGCAGCAAGCCAGTTTGATATACAGGCATCAGGCTCAAACTGGAGTCTTTCAGATGATGGCTACTGGTATTACAGTCAGGTAGTGCCGGTTGGTGGTAAAACCGAGCCAATTGTTGCAGCTATCACAGTTAGTGAAAAGGTAAAGACCAGCTTCAATGTAGTTGTGGTTCAGGAGTGTGCTCCTGTCACATATGATGAGAATGGCAATCCGTGTGTCGCACCTGATGCAAAATGGGATGCGACAGCACAATATGATAAAGAGGAGGGCGAAGAGTAATGAAGAGAAAACTTCCAATTATACTTGTAGCATCCTCTGCGATAATGCTTGCAGCATCGACGATTGGATCTACAAAAGCGACTCTTACATATATGAGTGATAATTATCTGGCTCAGATTGACATCAAATCCATCGGTGTTACTTTGACTGAGAATGGCAATGATGTGAGCTGGCGTGATTATAAGCATAAGGATGATGACTGGAGCGAGGCAACAGGAGTGCTGCTTGGAGATATGCTAAAGGATGCCGGAGATGAAAAACTGATTCTCGACAAAAAGTACGATGAGAAGCTTGCTGTCAAAAACAGCGGCTCGATAGATGAGTATGTGAGAGTGACTGTGCAGCATTACTGGGCAGATAAGGAGACAGGTGATAAGCTTTCAAAACTTGATCCATCAAAGATACAGATTGACTTTACAAACGATGGCTGGACAGAGGATAAGAGTGCTGAGACTACAGAGCGAAATGTATTTTACTACAATTCTATTTTAAAAAAAGGTCAGACATCCACTGATTTTACAGGCAAAATCAGTATATCCGGCGATATCGCAGCTATTGTGGGTCAGACATCACAGACTGATGATAACGGACTTACAACCATCACTACTACCTATGAATATGATGGTGCGCAATTTGTGCTGGAGGCAACTGTTGATGCAGTACAGACACACAATGCAAAGGACGCAATTAAGAGTGCGTGGGGTGTTGATGTAAATATATCAGATGACGGGGCACTTAGCTTAGAGTAAAGGAGGACAATATGAAAAAATTTATCGCATTATTATCATGCATGTTGTTTATCCTTGGTTCGATAGGCACTGTATTTGCAGATGAGAATACTACTACAGCCGGCTCATGTGAGTTTACCGGCAAGGAGATGGTCAGTTCGTTCGATTCAAATAAAATAGCAGCCTCTGTCTCACAGATGGAGCCCGGAGATTCTGTCACATTTTCCGTTGATATAAAGAATAACAGCAGTATTTCGACGAAATGGTATATGTCCAATGATGTATTAAAGAGTCTTGAGGATACACAGGCTGTGGCTGAAAACGGTGGATACTCATATATTCTTACCTTTGTAGGACCGGATGGAAAAGAGGACACTATATACAGCAGCACCAGCGTAGGTGGAGAGAAGGAGACAACAGCCGGAAAAGGACTCAACGAGGCTACAAACTCTCTGGATAAGTTCTTTTATCTAAAGACATTAGAGCCGGGAGAGGGAGGCAGTGTGAAGCTTTTAGTAGGACTTGACGGAGAAAGTCAGGGTAATATATATCAGGATACACTCGCAAAGCTCATGATGAACTTCGCAGTGGAGGACAATTCAAATCCGACTTCACCAAATCCACCAACATTTACAACTACAACAAGCAAAGTAAAGACTGGAGATATCTGGTCAATAGCGTCAGCTGTAGTGTTTGTGATTGGTATTATTTTGATGATACTGGCTTTCGTAAGTGACAGAAAGGGGGCTAAGCAAAATGAAAAGATTGCTTAAATATTTTCTTGCAGCTCTTGTTGTCATAACCGGTGTTTTCTCACAGACAGCAGATGCAAAAGCATTTTCATATACATACACTGTTTCCTTTTCAGCCGGAGGTCAGGGAAGCATAAACGGTGGTGTGCAGGTACGAAAGGCATCAGGCAATGGAGCTTCGGTTTCTGTTTCTGCTAAAGGAGACAAAATAATTGTCACAGGTCTTGAATATGGAGATGTCATCAGCTGTGATGCACAGGGCAGTGTGGCACTTAATGAAAACAGCAAGTACTACGTAAAGGGAATCAGATTAAGCGGCCGTGACAATAATACGGTTGCACAGTCGGCTTTTCTCGTATCGGGAGATCAGGACTATGTTGTTGCATACGGCATACCGGGCGAGCTTGCTGAGTATACAGTCAACTATGTGGATACAGATGGCAATAAGCTTGCTGAAAGCCGTACCTATTATGGTAATGTGGGCGATGAGCCGGTTATAGCATATCTGTATATAGATGGATATATTCCGGACAGCTATAATCAGACAGGAAAGCTGTCGTCAAATGCGTCAGAAAACGTGTTCAATTTTGTATATTCAAGGGCTGCATCAAGCATGGCTGCTGCCGGAAATGGAGCAAATGACAATACTGCGGCAGGCGGCAATCAGGCAGCCGCAGGAGCTGCAAATGCAACCGGGGCAGCTAATGCAGCGGGCAATGCAGCAGGAGTGGCAAATAACGAAGCTGCAGATGGAGCAAATGCCGCAAACACAATAGTGCCTGACGGACAGAATGATCCGCAGGATGGAATCCAGGCACCGCAGGCACAGCCAAATACTGATATAGCAGATGAGCAGGTACCACAGGCGGCAAACGACAATAAGCATGATATAGCAGATGAGCAGGTACCGCTTGCCACCATGATCAGTGAGAGTGGAATGGTTGTTCCGCTGGCTATTGGTGCGCTTGGGATAGTTGCAATTCTTGCAATTATGATATTTGTCATAGTAAAGAATGTTAAGTCTGTCCGTGTTCAAAAAAATAGTATGAAACATAAGGGAAAAGATAATAAAAATTAGTTGATATTTGCTGAAATTATGGTATTATTAATGTGTGCGCTTGTATGAGTGCACACATTAATCAAGTATATGGATGGTTTTTTTTACCATACCAGAAATAAAATTTAGGAGGAATTGCAAAATGGCAAACAAGTGGGTATATACCTTCAAAGAGGGTAACATGACCATGCGTAATCTTCTCGGTGGTAAGGGTGCTAACCTCGCTGAGATGACAGAGATTGGACTTCCTGTACCACAGGGCTTCACAATCACTACAGAGGCTTGTACACAGTACTACGAGGATGGACGTAAGATCAATGATGAGATTATGGCTCAGACTATGGAAGGTGTAAAATGGATGGAAGAGGTTAACGGAAAGAAATTCGGTGACCTTAAGAATCCTCTTCTCGTATCTGTTCGTTCAGGTGCCAGAGCTTCAATGCCAGGTATGATGGATACAATCCTTAACCTTGGTCTTAATGATGATGTTGTTGCAGCTATGATCGCTGGTAACCCAGATCCAGCATTCGAGCGTTTCGTATATGATTCATACAGACGTTTCATCCAGATGTTCTCAGACGTTGTTATGGAAGTAGGAAAGAAATACTTCGAGCAGCTCATCGACAAGATGAAAGAGGACAGAGGTGTTAAATTTGACGTAGACCTTACAGCAGCTGACCTCAAAGAGTTAGCAGAGCAGTTCAAGGCTGAGTACAAGAATCAGTTAGGATCAGATTTCCCTTCAGATCCTGTAGAGCAGTTAAAGCTTGCTATCGAGGCTGTATTCCGTTCATGGGACAACCCACGTGCAAATGTTTATAGAAGAGATAACGATATCCCTTATTCATGGGGAACAGCTGTTAACGTAATGCCAATGGTATTCGGTAACTTAAATAACGAGTCAGGTACAGGTGTTGCATTCACACGTGATCCTGCAACTGGTGAGAACAAGCTTATGGGTGAGTTCCTTATCAATGCACAGGGTGAGGACGTTGTTGCCGGTGTTCGTACTCCAATGCCAATCGCTCAGATGGAGCAGGAGTTCCCAG
>OGHE01001823.1_pt1 | contig 12463 bp, 6 predicted proteins | sample 1571431 | NCBI WGS metagenome assembly OGHE01 (sample SAMEA2581966, study PRJEB24529) | metagenome | biome: Human gut stool | place: China | collected 2011 | reverse complement strand
GAGTACATGGGTCCGGCGTGGTATCAGCGCGACATCGAGTTCCCGGCCGACTGGAAGGGCAAGTGCATCTTCCTCTATTTCGAGCGCACCCACTGGCTCAGCTCGGTATGGGTCGACACCAAGGAGGTGAGCCGACTGGACTACATCAGCGTCCCCCACAACCACGACCTGACGGATTTCGTCACCCCGGGCAAGACGCACCGCATCACGGTGTGCATCGACAACCGGTTCCAGTACAACACCCACAAATGGAACCACGCCCACACGGAGTTCACGCAGATCAACTGGAACGGCATCCTCGGCGAGATGAAACTCGTGGCCGTAGACCCCGTTTACATCGACGACATGCAGCTGTATCCCGACATCGAGACGAACAGCGTCGACGTGCGCCTGAAGATCGACAACCGCACGAAAAAGCCTTTCGAAGGAAAGGCGCTGCTCACCGTCTCGGGCAACGGCTTGCACGTAACGAAGGAGGTACCTGTCGGCGGCGAAGCGGAGGAGATCGACCTGACCGAAACCGTCGCGCTGGGCCGGGAGGCCAAACTCTGGGACGAATTCAACCCGAACCTCTACACCGTGGAGTGCACGCTGCTGACCGGCGCCGGAAAAGAGTCCTTCGAACATAAGAAGTCGGCGACGTTCGGCATGCGCGAAGTGGCGCAGGGCCGCAACCACATCCTGCTCAACGGCCGTCCGCTCCACCTGCGCGGAACCGTCGAGAACGCCGTGTTCCCGAAAACGGGCCACGCCCCGGTCTGCGACGCCGAATGGGAGCGTATCATGCGCATCGTCAAGGACTACGGACTGAACCACATCCGTTTCCACTCGTGGTGCCCTCCCGCCGCGGCTTTCCGCATGGCCGACCGCCACGGCGTCTACCTCGAAGTCGAGATGCCCATGTGGGGCAAGGACGCCGAGCCGGACGAAGCGCGCTACGACTTCTTCCGCCGCGAGATGCGCGCCATCCTCAAGGAGTACGGCAACCACCCCTCGTTCGTCCTCTACTGCAACGGCAACGAGATCACCGGCAACTTCGACTTCATCGAGGAGCTGACCGCCGACGGCCGCAAACTCGACACGCGGCATCTGTACAGCGGTTCGACGGCCCGCACGCGCGTCCCGTCCGACCAGTATTACGTCTCGCAGCAGACCAACAAAGGCCCCGTGAAGGTCTACGAGGGACGGCCCTCGACCGACTGGGACCGCAGCAAGGAGTCGGACGTGGACGTTCCGGTAATTTCCCACGAGTCGGGCCAGCGGTGCGTCTATCCCGACTTCCGCGAGATCGGGAAATACACGGGACCGGTCGAGGCCCGAAACTTCGAACTGTGGCGCGAGATGCTCACCGCCAACGGCATGGGCGATCAGGCCCACGACTTCTTCCGGGCCTCGGGCGCGCTGACCGTCGTGGAGTACAAGGCCGTGATCGAGGCGCTGCTCCGCTCGTCCAAATCGGCCGGATTTCAGCTCCTGTCGCTCAACGACTTCCCGGGCCAGGGTTACGCCCCGGTGGGTGTGCTCGATCCGTTCTGGGACTCCAAGGGCCTGGTGACGCCCGAGGATTGGCGGGCCTTCTGCGCGCCGACCGTGGCGCTGCTCCGCTACCCGAAAAGCGCCTGGTTCGAAGACGAAACCTTCACGGCAAAGGCCGAGGTCTACAACTTCGGCGCGGCGGCGCTCAAAAATGCGAAAATCCGCTGGTCGATCACCGACGGCAGCGGGAAAGCCATCGCCAAGGGCAGTCTGAAATCGCAGACCGTAGGCACCGACGGCGTGTTCCCCGTCGGGGAGTTCTCCGCTCCGCTCGGCAAGGTGCGAGGCCCGCAGAAGCTGACCGTGCACCTGAACGTCGGTGAAAAGACAAGCAACAGCTGGGACATCTGGGTCTATCCGCGCAACGCACAGCTGATGCAGTCGGATACGGAGGTGCTCTACACGACGGAGTTCGGCGAGCAGGCCAAACAGCACCTCGCCGCGGGGAAGAAGGTCGTCCTGACCCCCGCGCCGAACAAGGTCAAGGGGCGCAAATCGACCTTCCACAACCATTTCTGGAACCCGATCATGTTCGCCTGGGCGCCGATGACCATCGGCTGTCTGATTCACGCCGAGGAACCCGTGTTCGCCGACTTCCCGACCTCGTACCACACCGACTGGCAGTGGTGGGACATTCTGGAGAACGCCAAGGTGATCGAGATGCAGCAGACCCCGCGCCAGCTGCGGCCCTTCATCCAGGTGATCGACAGCTTCGACAACAACGAAAAACTCGGCATCGGCTTCGAAGCCCGCGTCGGCGGCGGCAAACTGCTCGTTCTGGCGGTCGACACGAAAAAGAAGATGGACCAGCGCCCCGCCACGCGCCAGCTGCTCGAAAGCATCGACCGCTACGTCCGCAGCGACCGGTTCGCTCCCGAGGTCACACTCGACGAGTCGTTCATCACCTCCTTCATGCGCTAAAACCGCACGATTATGAACAAGATCTGTCTACTGCTCTGCTGCCTGCTGCCCGGCCTGTTCCGGGCAGGGGCGCAGGAGCTGAAAATGACCGAATACGCCCCTCTGACGCAGATTTACGGCGAGGTCTGCGAGTCCGACGAACTGCTTCCTATGGGCGATGTGGGGGTGGAATTCGGATACGTCCTCTACCAGGCCGCAATCACCGTTCCCGCAGGGGAGGCCGCGCTCGAACTGGAGAACGTGCGGGACTATGCCGCGGTTTACCTCGACGGCGTGTTTCAGGGAACCCTGACCGACAACCGCAAAACGCTGACTCTGAAGGCCGAACCCGGCCGGCACACATTGCAGCTCTACGTCGAAAACATCGGCCGCATCACCTACGGCCCGGAGATTCTCGACAACTCGAAAGGACTCTTCGGCGAAGCCCGCCTCGGCGGCGAAACGATCGCCGGCTGGACGATGACCCCGCTCGAAGTGCGCGACACCGATCCCGAAACCCTCGAGTTCGAAGCCCTCGGCCCGTGCAACACGCCCTGTTTCCGGCGCGGGCAGTTCGACCGTGCGGCGCACGAAGGAGCCGTTTACCTCGACGTGTCGGGATGGGGCATGGGCGAGGTGTGGATCAACGGCCACTACCTCGGCTCGTTCTGGGACGAGGAGAAACAGCAGTCGATCCTCATTCCGGCCGAAATCCTCGCCGAAAAGGGGAACCGCATCGTGGTTTTCGACCTCAAAAACAACGACCCCGGCGCAACGATGCGCCTCTCGAACAAACCCGTGTTCAAATAACAAGCACAACCTATGAAAAAAATAACCGTTATCGCTCTGCTGCTGGCCGCCGCCCTCGGGGCGCAGGCCCGGAACGGGAGCGGAAAGCCCGCCTACAAGGACGCCTCGCGCCCCGTCGAAGAGCGCGTCAGCGACCTGCTGTCGCGGATGACCCTCGAAGAGAAGGTCATGCAGCTCAACCAGTACACGCTCGGCCGCAACGACGAGATCGGCTCGCTCATCTACTTCGACACCTCGCCCGGACTGCGCAACCGGCTTCAGAAAAAAGCCATCGAGCAGTCGCGGCTCGGAATCCCCGTGCTGTTCGGCTACGACGTGATCCACGGCTTCCGCACCACTTACCCCATTTCGCTGGCCCAGGCCTGCTCGTGGAATCCCGCACTGGTGAAGCAGGCCGCCGAAGTGGCCGCACAGGAGGCGCGGATGTCGGGCGTCGAGTGGACCTTCTCGCCGATGATCGACGTGGCGCGCGACGGCCGCTGGGGCCGCGTCTCGGAGGGCTACGGCGAGGACCCCTACGCCAACGCCGTCTACGGAGTGGCGGCGGTCGAAGGCTACCAGGGCGACAACCTCGCCGACTCCCGCCGCGTGGCCGCCTGCCTCAAGCATTTCGTCGGCTACGGCGCCTCGGAGGCCGGCCGCGACTACGTCTACACCGAAATCTCGCGTCAGACGCTCTGGGACACCTACATGCCGCCCTACCAGGCGGGCATCGAGGCCGGAGCCGCTACGGTGATGAGCTGCTTCAACGACATCAGCGGAACGCCCGGCACGGCCAATCCCTACATCCTGACCGAGGTGCTCAAGGAGCGCTGGGCGCACGACGGATTCGTCGTCTCGGACTGGGCCGCCATCGAGCAGCTGCGCTCGCAGGGCGTGGCCGCCGACCGGAAGGAGGCCGCCGAAAAGGCCTTCAACGCGGGTGTCGAAATGGACATGATGAACCGCTGTTACGACGCCCATCTGGCCGCCCTGGTCCGCGAAGGCAAGGTCTCGCAGGAGAAACTCGACGAGGCCGTGCGGCGCGTTCTGCGGCTGAAATTCCGGCTCGGGCTGTTCGAACGCCCCTACACCCCGGAGTCGGAGGAGACGGACCGGTTCCTGCTTCCCGCGAGCCTCGCCGTCGCCGAGCGGCTCGCCGAGGAGTCGATGGTGCTGCTGAAAAACGAGAACAACACGCTGCCGCTGAAAGCCGCCCGCCGCATCGCGGTCATCGGCCCGATGGCGCAGAACCGGCTGCACCTGCTCGGCGCGTGGTCGGCACACGGCCGCGAAGAGGACGCGGTGAGCCTCTTCGCCGGGCTGGAAAACGAATACCGGGGCCGCGCCGAACTGCTCTACGCCCGGGGCTGCGACTTCGACGGCGAGGACCGCTCCGGATTCCGTGAGGCTGTCGCCGCGGCCGCGGCTGCCGACGTGGTGGTCCTCTGCCTCGGGGAGAAAAAGCAGTGGAGCGGCGAGAACGCCTCGCGCTCGACGATCGCGCTTCCCGAAATCCAGGAGCAGCTGGCCGCCGAACTGACCCAGACCGGAAAACCGCTGGTTTTGGTTCTGTCCAGCGGCCGGCCGCTGGAGCTGTGCCGCCTCGAACCCCTCTGCGGGGCCATGGTGCAGATGTGGCAGCCCGGCATCCGGGGAGGCAACCCCCTGGCGGGAATTCTGTCGGGGAGGATCAACCCCTCGGGACGCCTCGCCATGACGTTCCCCCGCTCGACGGGCCAGATTCCGATCTACTACAACCGCCGCCAGAGCGGCCGCACCCATCAGGGCAAATATCAGGACATCCCCAGCACGCCGCTCTATGAATTCGGGCACGGCCTGAGCTATACGACGTTCGAATACGGCGACCTGCGCCCGTCGGCAACCACGCTGCGCCGCGGGGAAAAGACGACGGTCGAGGTCTCCGTGACCAACACGGGCGGCATGGACGGCGCCGAGACGGTTCACTGGTTCATATCGGACCCCGTGTGCCGCATCTCACGCCCCGTCAGGGAGTTGAAACACTTCGAGAAACAGCCGATCCGCCGCGGCGAGACCCGCACGTTCCGGTTCGAGATCGACCCCGAAAAGGATTTGAGTTTCACGGACGGCGACGGCAACCGGTTCCTCGAACCGGGCGACTACTTCATCCTCGTAAAGGACAAAAAGGTGAAACTGACGCTGACGGACTGATCCCCGCTCCCATTAAAGGACAGAGCTGTAACCTGAAAAGTTACAGCTCTGTCCGTATCAGGCCGCAGTCACCCGGAGAACGGGACGCCCCGCCGATTCGCAGGAAAGCCGCCCCCTCACAGGCCCTTTGTCCACACGGGTACGGGCTGGGGCGAGGTGGTCGGGCCGAAGACCTTCAGACGACCGTCTTCGGTCACCTCCATCGGGTCGATGAAGACCATGCGCACATCGCCCGTCGGGGCCGTCCGGCCGTGGTAGACGCAGTACATCCCGCCGCCGGGAAGCTTCAACACCATATTGTGCCCCGTTCCCGTGACCTCGCCGCCCTTGTCCGCATTCTTCTCGAGGACCGGATTGTCCGACGATTTCACGAAGGGACCCAGCGGCGAACCGGCCGTAGCATAGCCCACCGCATAATGCTGCCCGCCGTAGAAGTTGGCGGAATACATCATGTAATAGGTCCCGTTTTCCTTGAAGGCGTACGACCCCTCGGTCCAGCGCCGGTTGACCTCTCCGGCGGTGACCGAACGGCTCTCCCACCCGGTTTGCGGGTCGGAGGCAGACTGCGGGGGCGTCAGCAGAGCGACCGGCTCGCCGATGACGCCGCTGAAATCGAGCTTCATCTCCACACCGTACACCCAGCTCTCCTCGATCTCGTCGAAAAGCCCCTTGTCGCGCGCCCACGCCGAAAGCTCGCTTTCGACGGGATGCTTGTAACAGCAGCGCGAATAATAGAGATACACCCGGCCGTCATCGTCCCACAATACGTTGGCGTCGATCACCGGATAGCCGGGATCGAACACCGGACGGTCATACAGGTCGGAAAAGGGACCCGACGGCGAATCGGCAACCGCCACCCCGATGCGGAACGTTTCGAGGTCGCCGTTCGGGTTATGCCGCCAGTTGGCACTGAAAAACAGGTAATAGCGGCCGTCGCGTTCATACACTTCGGGCGCCCAGAAGCAGTCGGTTCCCCATGCCGAGGCATTGCCGTCGTAGACGACATCGCCCTTCTGCCAGGTAACGAGGTCGTCCGAGACGCAGACGCGAAAACCCCGGATGTCGCCGCTCGTTCCGTACATATAGAATTTTCCGTCAGCGGCGTGGAGGATGAACGGGTCGCCGAACGCAACGTCGAGCGGATTACGATATGCAGGCGAGTCGCATCCGAGCAGGATCGCCGGCAGGAAGAAGATGAGCAGTTTTTTCATACAGGTTATTTGAATGGTTTGAATCCGTCGTAAAATGCCATTTGGCGCGTACTCCGACAAAATTATTCGTTTTATCCGATTTTCAGCCATGCCGTCACCCGATGGGCCGCAATTGATCAAAGAGTTATACATTATGGAAATATTTTTCCATTTTGCGCCGGGCCGGACACCTATCTTTGCAGGGTCCGGAGACTCCGAAACCCGTTTGTCCGCGGCCCTCATCCCCGGTCCCAACCTTAAATCTTACGACCTATGAAACGATTGCTTCCATTAATCGCGACGTTGTTCGCCATCGCCTGCTGTGCGGCGCAAAACCTCCGAAAAGTGCCCCTGGCCGATCCTTTCATCCTGCTTTACGACGGGGTGTATTACGCCTATGGCACAGGCGCCGGAAGCGGCATCGAGGTGTGGACATCCCGCGACCTCTCCACGTGGGAGAGGGCCAAAGGCAACGCCCGCGACGGACTGGCCCTGCACCGCACGGATGTCTGGGGCGAAAAATGGTTCTGGGCGCCCGAGGTCTACCGGCTGAATGACAAATTCTACATGTATTTCACGGCCGAAGAGCACATCTGCGTCGCCACCTCCGACTCGCCGCTGGGTCCTTTCGTACAGGAGACGCGGCAACCGATGATCGCCGATGAAAAGTGCATCGACAACACGCTGTTCATCGACGACGACGGCCGGGCGTACATGTATTTCGACCGGTTCAACGACGGGCTGAATATCTGGGTCGTCGAGCTGGAAGACGACTGCACGACGCTGAAAAAAGAGACGATGCGCCCCTGCATCCATGTTTCGCAGGAGTGGGAAAAGGTCTGGCCCCGCGTCAACGAAGGCTGCTTCGTGATCCGGCGGAACGGCACTTACTACATGACCTATTCGGCCAACAGCTACGAAAGTCCCTTCTACGGCATCGGCTGCGCCACGGCCGACTCGCCGCTGGGCCCCTGGACCAAATACGACTGCAATCCGCTGTTGCAGAATCCCGGCGAACTGGTCGGCGTCGGGCACAGCGCCCTGTTCCGGGACAAGGCGGGCAACCTGAAGATCGTTTTCCATGCCCACAAAAGCAAAGGCGCGATCCATCCGCGGGAAATGTATATCACCGACGTGCGTTTCCGCCCCGTCGAGGGCGGCTGCCGGATGGAGATCGACCCCGGATACTCGCCGGCCCTGATCGCTGAATGAACGACGCCCGGATGCAGCATGTGCATCCGGGCATCGTTTTTACAGGAGGGCGAAACCGGCCTCGCGATCAATAGAACGTCCCTTTCGGGGCGAAAATCGCATACCCGAAATTGAAGGTCAGGTACATGTTGCGCCAGTTTTTCAGGTCGTATTTCGTCAGCGCGAGGCTCACGGGACCGATCGGCGTGTGGTAGACCAGCGACGCCTCGGCGATATAATGCCAGCGCTCGTCGGGATTCTTCAGGGGGTTGAAGTCCCGTTTTTCACGGAACATGGTGTAGAACCCCGTCCGGAAGAAGCAGTTGGGCAGCAGGTCGAAGGTCGGCATCAGGCCCCACGCCGCAAAGCGTTTGCCCCGGAAATCGGGCATGTAGATCATCCGGGCATGCGGCACGGGCGCATAGTCGGGCATCGACATCAGGGTCGCGGATTCGGTCCGGAACCGCGGGTGGTTGGTCCACACGGCATCGACGTTCAAACCGAACGAGAACCAGCTGACGCCCGGCACATCGAAGAACTTGTCCCACGAAAAACGCCCTCCGAACCACTGTCGGGTTTCGCGCGAAACGAAGTCTTTCGCATCGTAAGGCTGGTATTTGTCGCGTCCGGCGACATAGATGGCCGAGAGATGCAGTTCGGAGCCGCGGCGGGGATAGAGGAACTTGTCGAGCGTATTGCGGGCGACCCCGGCCCGCAGGCCGAAGAACGAGAAGCGCGAATGGTCGGTGTCGTCGGCGAACAGCACGTCCGAATCGTAGCGGTAGTTGACGTGTCCGGCGTTGGCGCGCAGCGTCAGGAGGCTGCGGTGGGTCAACGGCATCCCCACGCCCGTCGAAAAGAAGCTCTCGCTGTTCTTGACCTGCTGGGCGTTGCGGACCTTGGTGACGTTGCCGAAATAGCCGTGGCGGAAATTCCGGACCGCGAAATTGTAGGAATAGTCGAGGAATATCGGCTTCCACGCGTAGAAATCCGTCCGGCCCCCGATCGCTCCCCAGGTGTAGATCGGCCCCAGGTAGAGGTCTGCGCCCAACTGCTGCGCGACGCGGCCGATGTTCTTGTAATTGATGCCGATATAGGCCTGGTTGAAGGCCGTCGAGGAGATGTTTCCCCCAAGGATGATCTTGAAATTGGGCCGCGTGCCGAACTTGGCCTCGAACGAATAACGTTCCCGGACGGAGTCGTAGCGCACGGTGGGGAAGTCCATCGTGAAATCGCCGCCGGCAAGCACCTCGAAGAGATTGTCTTTCAGCTCCTCGAAGCCCATCGGCCGCTGAATGCCCGGCGTGCGGCGGTCCACCTGCACGAAATCGCGGATATACTCCCGCTGGGCGCGCTTCAGCCCTTCGAGTTTGTAGTCGTCGAAGACCAGCGGCGGACACTTGGCGCGGAACGCCTCGCGACGCCCGGCGTAGTAGGCCGAGTCGCGGCGTTCGGCGACTTTCTCCAACAGCTGCGGCATGGCTGCCACGGCGTCCTCATAACCTGCGTTCATAATCGCCTCGGCCTGGTCGAAATCGAGCATGTTGACCCCCACGGCGCGGCGGATCGTGACGCTGCGCTCCTCGGGCAGCGTGTAGTCGGTATCGTGCATGGCCAGCATGAAAGCCTGGTCCATGATGTTGCTCTCCTCGCTGGGCGGGGTGTTGCCCTCGGTGCAGATCGAGCCGACGATCAGATCGGGCCGGAAATCTTCGTCGAGGGGTTTCCACGGGAAGTTGTCGTAGATGCCGCCGTCGTAGAGCAGCATCGAGTCTTTCACCATCGGCTTGAACACCAGCGGAATGGACATCGACGAGCGGACCGCCTCGCTCAAATCCCCCTCGCGCAGGACCACCGGCCCGCGGTGGTTCAGGTCGCTGGCCACGCAGAGGAACGGAACCATCAGGCGGTCGAAATCACCGTCCGCAGCGGCCGTCGCCGGGGCGAACAGCTCCGTGAGGGCCATGTCGATCTGCGTCGAGGAGATCAGGTTCCGGGGTACGCGCAGCCGCTTCCCGGAGGGACTCTCGACGTCGATGCGCAGGCTCAAGAACGCGGGATTGCTCCCCACCTGCCGGTAATAGGCCATGTATTTGTTGGGGTCGATGCGCCCCGAGACCCACTCCTTGACCACCCCCGAGTTGACGATCGCACGCATTTCGGCCGGGGAATATCCTGCGGCGTACATCGCGGCGATGATCGAACCCATCGAGGTCCCGGCCACATAGTCGATCGGCACGCCGTTCTCTTCGAGCGCCTCCAGGACGCCGATGTGGTAAAGCCCCTTCGCGCCGCCGCCGCTCATCACGACCCCTACCTTCTGGGCCGCAGCAGGGAGCGCCGCCAGCAGCAGCATCCCGACAAATGAGCCGATTTTACGCAACATATCTCAATTTTTTTATAACTTTGCACGTTACTACGATGTCGTTCAAAAGTAGACAAAAAAGAAACACGATCAAAATATGACTGACAAAATCAATGAACTCCTGCGACGTGTCGAGGAGTTTAAGCCGAAAGCCGCCGCCGAAATCGAGGAGTTCCGCATCCGGATCCTCGGCAAGAAAGGCGAGTTGACCGCCCTGATGGAGGAGTTCAAGACGGTAGCCCCCGAACTGAAACGCGAACTGGGCCAGCAGTTGAACCGTCTCAAAAACGAGGCCACGGAGCGCATCAACGCGCTGCGCGAGCAGTTGCAGAACGCCGCGGCCGACGAGGCCTCGTCGTCGGGCGACCTGACGCGCCCCGGCACGGCCGAGCACCTCGGTTCGCGCCACCCGATCTCGCTGGTGAAAAACCAGATCGTCGAGGTCTTTTCGCGGCTGGGCTACACCGTGGCCGACGGACCCGAGATCGAGGACGACTGGCACGTCTTCTCGGCCCTGAACTTCCCGCCCGAGCACCCGGCACGCGACATGCAGGACACGTTCTTCATCGAGAAGGACCCCGACATCCTGCTGCGCACGCACACCTCGTCGATCCAGGTCCGCACGATGGAGCGTCAGAAACCGTCCATCCGCGTCATCTGCCCGGGCCGCGTGTTCCGCAACGAGGCGATCTCGTACCGCGCCCACTGCATATTCCATCAGGTCGAGGGGCTGTTCATCGACGAGAACGTCTCGTTCGCCGATCTGAAGCAGAGCATTCTCTATTTCGCCAAGGAGATGTTCGGCGAGAAGGCCCGCATCCGGATGCGCCCCTCCTATTTCCCGTTCACCGAGCCGTCGGCCGAGGTCGACGTATCGTGCAACCTGTGCGGAGGCAAGGGGTGCAACGTCTGCAAGCATACCGGCTGGCTCGAGATCATGGGCTGCGGCATGGTGGACCCGAACGTGCTGGAAGCCTCCGGCATCGACTCGGGCAAATACTCGGGCTTCGCTTTCGGCATGGGAGTTGAGCGTATCTCGATGCTCAAGTACGGCGTCAAGGATCTGCGTCTCTATTTCGAAAACGACGTGCGCTTCCTGCGCCAGTTCGATTCGGTGTTGTGAGCGGGAAACGCCGGGCAACCTAACGACCGAACCGTATGAACTTCAAAAGCCTTTTCCGCGTTTGCGTCCTTGCCGCCATGCTGCTTCCGATCGAGGCGGCCTGCTCGTTGTCGGCGCGTCCGAAAGGAAAACCGGCGGCGGATCGGGAATACGATCCTCAGACGACCGCTTCGTTCTTTTACACGGAGGGAATCAAGAACAACGTGATGGAGGGCGACACGGCCCGCTCGATCCGGCTGTTCGAGAAAGTGCTGGCGATCGACTCGACGCACGCCCCGTCGCTCTACGAGCTTGCCATCCTCTACGCCGGAGCCGGCGCGCCGGAAAAAGCCCTGCAATACTGCCTACGGGCCAACCGGCTCGACACGGGCAATCTTTGGTACCGGGGACAGCTCGGACGGCTGCTGATCGCCACGAACCGGCTCGACTCGGCGATGACCGTCTACCGTTCGTTGCTCAGAGCCGATCCGGATAACCCCGACAACTACCGCCTCACGGCCGCCCTGTACGATCAGAAGGGAGAATACGAGCAAGCGCTGGCGGTACTCGACTCGGCTCAAAGCCGGTTAGGGAGAATCGAGATTCTCTCGTCTTTCCGCCGTCAGATGCTGATGAGCATGGGAAAGTACGAGCAGGCGGTCGAAGAGGCGAAAGCGACGGTCGAGGACTTTCCCTACGAGGAACAGAACTATGTCGCGCTCGCCGAGCTGTACGCCATGCTCGGACTCGACTCCCTCGCCCAAAGGACTTACGACGAGGCGCTGGCGCTCAATCCGGGCAGCACGCCTACGATCATCTCGCTGAACGAGTTCTACAAGCAGCGCAAGGATAACGTCCGTTTTCTGGCGACGGCCGAGCTGCTTTTCCGCGCGCCCGAGCTGCCGCTCGAAACCAAGCTGAAATTCTACGACGACCTGATCCGGACGCCCTCGTTCTACCGGGACAACTACTTTCAGATAGGCAAGCTGGCCTCGGCGCTGGCGATCGCCTACCCGCACGACCGCCGGACGAGGGAGCTCTATGCCCGGCACTTGATCGCGGGCGGCAATCTGGAGGAGGCTCTCAAACTGTACAAGGCAGGAATCGACGATCCGGAAGGACGGCGCGAGGCGCTGAACAACGTGCTCGACATCGAAGCCTACCTGAACCGGCCCGACTCGGTAGCCAAGTACGCTG
>OGHE01001808.1_pt1 | contig 12539 bp, 9 predicted proteins | sample 1571431 | NCBI WGS metagenome assembly OGHE01 (sample SAMEA2581966, study PRJEB24529) | metagenome | biome: Human gut stool | place: China | collected 2011 | reverse complement strand
TTCCTAGCCGGTGGAACCCGCGGGCTAAGCAACAGCCCACTGGGCTGATTGCTTGCGGTGCTGCGCACCGCCGCCCTGTTCGATTCCCGTACGGGTCAAAACGGCAGCTACCACGGTAGACATTCCTAGCCGTTGGGACCCAAACACTAAAAAAGAGCCCACTGGGCTCTTTTTTGCCGCCTGCGGGCGGCCGTGTTTCTTCGATTCCTCGTACGGGTTGCACGATACAGCAACCACGGTAGACGTTCCTAGCCGGTGGAACCCGCGGGCTAAGCAACAGCCCACTGGGCTGATTGCTTGCGGTGCTGCGCACCGCCGCCCTGTTCGATTCCCGTACGGGTCAAATTAAAAACGCCCTTGCGCATTGCGCAAAGGCGTTTTTATGACCCGTACGGGAATCGAACCCATGTTACAGCCGTGAAAGGGCCGTGTCTTAACCGCTTGACCAACGGGCCTTACAAATACAGAGCTTCGCTAAAACCTCCGACTTTCATCGTCCACTACTGCGGACGACCGTCCCCCTTATCTTAGCGAAACTCTGTAACGTGGTAGCGGTAACTGGATTTGAACCGGTGACACTTCGGGTATGAACCGAATGCTCTAGCCAACTGAGCTATACCGCCACATATTATGTTTGCACTCGAACAGTGCTTTATTATTATACCCATAGATCCCCCTTTTGTCAACACATATTTTCAAAAAAATTTGCAGTTTTTTGAAGATTTCAGCTTATCAACATAGCTACGACGAAATACTATGTTTTTCTTTCTGTTTTGCAGGGATATTACGAAAAAAAGCACCGCTTCCCTGTGCGGAAAGCGGTGCTTTTTTCAACATTTTTCTGTCCGGTCGTGGAAAACCCGGTGCAGTTTTAGTTCTTCTTATTGGTAGGGACCATGACCTTCAGGCCGCCCATGTACGGCTGCAGCACTTCAGGAATGGTCACGCTGCCATCGGCCTGCAGATGGTTCTCCAGGAAGGCGATCAGCATACGCGGGGGTGCCACGCAGGTGTTGTTCAGGGTGTGAGCCAGATAGGTCTTGCCATCCTTGCCCTTGATGCGGATGCGCAGGCGGCGTGCCTGTGCGTCACCCAGATTGGAGCAGGAGCAGACCTCGAAGTACTTCTGCTGGCGGGGGCTCCAAGCCTCGATATCGCAGCTCTTGACCTTCAGATCAGCCAGATCGCCGGAGCAGCAGTTCAGCTGACGCACGGGGATCTCCATGCTGCGGAACAGCTCCACGGACATCTGCCACAGCTTCTCGTACCAGTCGGCGCTCTCCTCGGGGCGGCAGACCACGATCATCTCCTGCTTCTCGAACTGGTGGATGCGGTAGATGCCGCGTTCCTCGATGCCGTGTGCGCCCTTCTCCTTGCGGAAGCAGGGGCTGTAGGAGGTCAGGGTCAGGGGCATCTTGCTCTCGTCCAGCGTCTGGTCGATGAAGCGGCCGATCATGGTGTGCTCGCTGGTGCCGATGAGGTACAGGTCCTCACCCTCGATCTTGTACATCATAGCGTCCATCTCGGGGAAGGACATGACGCCCTGCACCACGTTGCCGTGCATCATGAAGGGCGGGATGACGTAGGTAAAGCCCTTGTTGATCATAAAGTCGCGGGCGTAGGCCAGCACAGCCTCGTGCAGGCGGGCAATGTTGCCCAGCAGGTAGTAGAAGCCGTTACCGGCCACGCGGCCTGCGGCGTCCATATCGATGCCGTCAAAGCTCTCCATGATTTCGGTGTGGTACGGGATGGGGAAATCCGGCACAACGGGCTCGCCGAAGCGCTGAGCTTCCACGTTATAGGTATCGTCCGGGCCGATGGGCACGCTGGGATCGATCATCTGGGGAATGGAGTACATGATCTCCTGAATGCGGGCAGACAGTGCCTCCTCTTCCTTCTCCAGCTCTGCCATCTTGTCGGCGTCGGCCTTGACGGCGGCGTTGTTGGCATCGATCTGCGCCTGCAGCTCGGCCTTCTGTGCCTCGTCGGTGCACTTCTTCAGCTGGCCGAACAGCGGGCCATTGGCCTTGCTCAGCTTGTTGCGGGCAGCCTTCAGGGCCTCCACTTCCTTCAGGGCTGCGCGGTACTGGGCATCCTTCTCGATGACCTCATCCACCAGCGGCAGCTTTGCATCCTGAAACTTCTTTTTGATGTTTTCCTTGACGGCGTCCGGGTTCTCGCGGACAAATTTGATATCCAGCATGATTGACTCTCCTTAAACTCTATTGGGCTTGCAGCGGTGTGCCTGGGGCTTTCCGCTGCCGTTCAAAGGCGGCAGTTCCCGCCTTGGATCGCATGGTTATTCGGTTTCCATCTGGTACTGTCCCAGCAGGTTTGCAAAGGCGCGCAGCTGCTCGTCGGAGTAAAAATGCACCGTCAGCTTGCCCTTGCCGCCGTGGTAGGCCACATTCACCTCGCTGCCCAGCACCTGCTTCAGGCTCTCCTCCACCTCCACCGGCAATGTGCCGCGGGGTGCGGGTTCGCGGGGCTCCTTGGCGGGCTTTGCCATCTTTTTGCAAAGTGCCTCGGCCTGACGGACGTTCAGCTGGTTGTCCGCGATGATCTGCGCGGCCTCGGCCTGCAGCTCCGGTGTGGGCAAGCCCAGCACCACCTTGGCGTGGCCGGTATTGATAAAGCCGCTCTTCAGCAGTTCCAGCACCGTTTCCGGTAGGTTGAGCAGACGCAGACTGTTGGCCAGCGCACTGCGGCTTTTGCCCAGCTTGCGGGCGGCCTGCTCCTGTGTCAGGTCGCAGCGGGTCATCAGCTCCCGGATGCCGGCAGCTTCTTCCACCGGGTCCAGATCCTCGCGCTGCAAATTTTCCACCAGCGCCAGCTCCATGGCCTGCTCGTCGGACACATCCTTAACGACCACCGGCACCTCGGTAAGCCCCGCCATGCGGGAGGCGCGCCAGCGGCGCTCGCCTGCCACGATGCTGTAGCCGCCCATGGGCCTTGGCCGCACCGCGATGGGCTGCAGCAGGCCGTGCTCGGCAATGCTGGCAGCCAGCTCGCTGAGAGCCTCCTGCTCAAAGGTCTTGCGGGGCTGGTCGGGGTCCGGCTCGATCTCGCGCAGCGGCAGGGTCTCCACCGCTGCGTGCTCTGACTCAAAGACCGGTGCTGCGTCCTCAAACAGACTGTCCAGCCCGCGCCCGAGCCCTCCTTTTCCTCTTGCCATTGTTTATACCTTGTTCCCCCTGTTTTAATCTTCCAGAGCGTTTTTCGCCGGCTCTGCGGCGGGTGCAACCTTTGCACGGGACTTTTTGGGCTCCTGCGGGCGATTGTGCTTGACAAATTCGATCGCCAAGTCCATGTAGGCCTCGCTGCCCTTGCCCTTCGGCTCGTAGAAATTGATAGGCTGGCCGTAGCTGGGCGCTTCCGAAATGCGGATGGAGCGCGGGATGGTGGTCTTGTACACCTTGGAGCCAAAGTACTTCTGCACCTGTTCCACCACCTGCACGGTCAGGTTGTACCGCAGCGAGAACATGGTGAACACCACGCCCTCGATATCCAGATACGGGTTATACTTTTTGCGGATGGTCTTGAGGGTGCTGATAAGCTCCGACAGGCCCTCCAGCGCATAGTACTCGCACTGCACCGGGATCAGCACACTGTCGCAGGCACTCAGGCCGTTGAGGGTGAGCAGATCCAGACTGGGCGGACAGTCGATAAAGATGAAGTCATAGTCCTTCTGCACCTCGGCCAGCGCCTTGCGCAGACGCCCCTCGCGGCCGGGCAGGTCGATCATTTCCAAGCTGGCACCGGCCAGACGGGTGTTGGAGCCGATGACGTCGGTGCGGTACTCGGTGTGCCGGATGGCCTCGGCCGCCGTTGCACGGCCGATGAGCACCTCGTAGGTGCCTGCCTCCACGCTGCGCTTCGGGATGCCGTAGCCGGTGGTGGTGTTGCCCTGCGGGTCAAGGTCCACGATGAGCACTTTTTTGCCCAGCGCCGCTACGCAGGACGAAAGGTTGACGGCGGTGGTGGTTTTGCCCACTCCGCCCTTCTGGTTTGCGATCGCTACAATTTTTGCCACGCGCTTTTCTTCCTCCCGGGGAAAGCTTTGTTCCACATGGAACACGCAGTCGTGTCCGCCGGTTTCCCCGTCCGGCAGACACCTTGGCCTCTAGTATAACACATCCAAATTGTTTTTTGAACCATCTGAAGGGTTTTTCAGCCGGATTTTTAACTTTTCAGGGTGAAAAAGTTAAGAATCCGCACGATTCTGGCTGCAAATAAACGATTTGGAATGGCTTCCGCTTCTTCCGGGTTGCGGCACCCAGCATCCGCATCGTGCCTTGGGCGGCACGCGCGTCTTGCTGGCCGCTGCCCCAACAACTCCTCCCTGTTTCCGCCGCTGGCGGCGGTCGTCGTCGTTGCTAGCCATGTTCAGCGGAAAAATTATTTTTAATTTCGCGTTTGGAGCGACCGCGTTTGCGGAGCGCAGCGTAGCAATAAAAGCCCCAGTGGGGCTTTTAAGCGGCAGAGCGGTCTGCGTTAGCAGATGGAGGGGCTTTGCCCCGACAAGCTCTGCGGAGCGCTCCAAACGCTATTTTCACGGGAGGGGTCGTAACGGGAAACGGCAGCTGCTGCGCTTGCTCCCCCTTGGGGGAGCTGTCGCGCAGCGACTGAGGGGCTACGAATGGAGAAGCGAAAAAAGCGTTAAAGCGATAGCGCCGACTGGCGCAGCGCTAGCTTTTTTGTGCTTCGACTTCTTCTTTAGGTTTGTCAAGGGCGTGCAGCCCTTGACCCGTTGCGGGGTGGGTGGAGTCCAGAGGTAGGGAGGGGGGAGTCGGAACACCCCTCCCTGCCTCTGGCCCAGCGGAGCGTCTTTGCACGCTTGCGACAAACAGAAATCTTCCCCCGCGGAGCGCACACTTTTCCGGTTCTCTTTTGGTGTCAAAAGAGAACACCCCCGGCTACATCCCCTTTCCCCCTCCCCTGTTCCACATGGAACACCTCACTTCTCTGCGGCGGCGGTTGGGATGCGCACGGTGTACTCGATGTAGCCGTCCTTCTCTTCCCGGTGGGCGGTGGCGGGCACACCGTTATCGGTCATCAGACGGATGGCGTGGTCGATGGTGTTGACAAAGATGCGCACGTCCCGCACCATCGAGATGCGGTGTCCGGGCTTGGGCGGGCTGTTCAGTAATTGCTCGATGTAGCTGTCGGTCTGGCGGGCATTCAGGCGGCGTTTGGCGATGGTGATCAGCGCCTCGCTGCGGCGGTTCTCCGGCAGGCGCAGCACCGCGCGGGCGTGGCGCTCGGTAAGGTTGTTGTCCAGCACGAACTGCCGCTGGTCTGCCGTGAGCTGCAGCAGGCGCAGCTTGTTGGCAAAGGTGGGCTGCGCCATACCCAGACGCTTGGCAGCCTCGGCCTGCGTACAGTCCCACAGCACCATCACATCCCGCAGCCCCTGCGCCTGCTCAAAGGGGTTCAGGTCGGCGCGCTGGATATTTTCCAGCAGACCCAGCGCGGCGGTGCGGTCGTCGGCGTAGCTGCACAGGATGGCGGGGATGGTGGTCATCTTTGCCAGCTGGCAGGCGCGCAGCCGCCGCTCCCCCGCCACCAGCTCGTAGCCCTCTGCCGCCTTGCGCACCGTGACCGGCTGAAGCAGACCGTTTTCCCGGATGCTCTGCGCCAGCGCCGTCAGCTCCTGCTCGTCAAAGCTTTTCCGCGCCTGAAACGGGGATGGATGGATCTGGTCGATGGGCAGAGAGAGTAATTTCCCGGACGGTTTCTTGCGTTCAAACATGATGCTGCCCCTTTCTTGCGAAATAAACGGTTGGTTTTTCCACATTTCTCCGGGAAATCGTGGAAAACCTGTTCAGCTTCAGTGTAGCACACAAAGAAAGACCCCGCCAGAAGTTTCGTTCGGCAGGGTCTTACAGGTTGCGTCAGGTTGTGCGTTATTTCAGCGGACTTTTTGCAATTTTACCGCCGTTTCTGGGGTATGCTGTCGGAGTTTGCGAAATCTTTTTGCACAGGATCAAAGTGCGGGTGTCGCCGCCGGGCAGGTGCAAGGTGCGGGTCTCGCGGTACTCGCCGCCCAGCTTTTTGATGGCACCCCGGGCGGCGGTCAGCTCCTCTTCCCCGGATGCGCCCTTCATGGCAAGGAAATTGCCGCCCACCTTTACCAGCGGCAGGCAGTATTCTGCCAGCATGGGCAGGGCTGCCACGGCGCGGGCAGAGGCAAGATCGAACTGCTCCCGCCACACCTTGCGGGCGGCTTCCTCGGCGCGCTCTTTGGCAAACTCCACCCCAGTCAGCCCCAGCTGAGCGCAGGCGTACTTCAAAAACTCCACCCGCTTGCCGGTGGGCTCCATCAGGGTCAGCTCCAGCTCCGGCTTGAAGATCTTGGTCACGATGCCCGGGAAGCCCGCGCCCGCACCCACGTCCACCATGCGCCCGGCCACCTCCGGCTGGCTGGCAAACAGCAGGCTGTCGAGGAAGTGCTTATCCTCAATGCCCTCCGGGTCGGTGATGGCGGTCAGGTTGACCTTCTGGTTGTAGTCTACAAGGATCTGGGCAAAGGCATCCAGCTGGTCCAGCTGGGTGCCGGTGAGGGCAATGTTCCATGTGGAACACTTTTCCTCCAACCGCTGTTTGTCGATCATAGTGTTTTCCTTTCTGTCGGGTAGTCAGGGCAGCGTAATCGTTTATTTTATCGCAACTGCGTATTATTTTTGTTGTTTCCCGGCCAATGCGATGCTCAGCTGCGCCACATCGGAGGGCGAAACACCGGGGATGCGCCCCGCCTGCCCCAGATTGCGGGGACGGATGCGGGCCAGCTTTTCCCGGGCTTCCAGCGTCAGGCCGGTCAGGGCGGCGTACTCAAAATCTTCCGGGATGAGGGTCTTTTCGTGGCGTGCGACCTCGCGGATCATCCGATCCTGCCGGGCGATATAGCCGGCGTACTTGATCTCCGTTTCCAGCCGCTCCGCCAGCATGGGGGTGACGCCCTCCCCCCAGCCGATGATGCCCGCCACCAGCGGATAGCTGATCTCCGGGCGGCGCAGCAGCTCCTCGGCAATGCCGCCCTCGGCGGCGGGCGCAAGACCGGCGGCTTCCATAGCGGCGCGCAGGTCGGCGGTGCGCAGATGCGCTTCGTGCAGGCGGCGGCGCTCGGCTTGCAGGATCTGCTGGGTGTGCTGATACTTTGCCCAGCGGTCCTCCTGCACAAGGCCGTATTCCCTGCCGATAGGGGTCAGGCGCTGGTCGGCGTTGTCCTGCCGCAGGGTCAGCCGGTATTCGCTGCGGCTGGTCATCATGCGGTAGGGGTCCATGACGCCCTTGGTGACAAGGTCGTCCACCAGCGTGCCCAGATAGCTGGTGTGCCGGGGCAGTACCAGCTGCTCTAAGCCCAGCGCGTTGCGGGCGGCGTTCAGACCCGCCAGCAGACCCTGCGCGGCGGCTTCCTCGTAGCCGGAGGTTCCGTTGAACTGTCCTGCCCCGTACAGACCCCGCACCACCTTACTTTCCAGCGTGGCTTCCAGACTGGTGGGGTCTACGCAGTCATACTCGATGGCGTAGGCGGGGCGCATGATCTCCAGATGCTCAAAGCCCCTGATGCTGTGGTAGAAAGCGTTCTGCACATCCTCCGGCAGGCTGCTGGACGCACCCTGTAAATACATTTCCTCGGTGTTCTCGCCGCAGGGCTCTACGAACAGCGGGTGGCGGTCCTTGCCGGAAAAGCGTACCACCTTATCCTCGATGGAGGGGCAGTAGCGCGGGCCGACGCCCTCGATCATACCGCCGTACAGCGGGCTGCGCTGGATATTATCCAGAATGATCTTGTGGGTCTCCGGGTTCGTGTAGGCGATCCAGCATTCTACCTTGTTGTGCATAGGCGCATCGGTCAAAAAGCTGAAGGGCTGCAATTCATTGTCCGGGTCGCCGGGCTGGCATTCCAGCTTGGAAAAATCGATGCTGCGGCGGTGCACCCGGGCGGGCGTGCCGGTTTTGAACCGACGCAGCGGCAGACCGGCGGCTTTCAGACTGTCGGTCAGGGCGTTGGCGGCGTGCATCCCGTCCGGGCCGGAGGCAAACCACGCATCCCCGACAAATATCTTGCCGCCGAGGTTCGTACCGGTGGCCAGCACCACGCACTTGGCGGTGTACTCGCCGTGCAATTGGGTGACAACGCCCTTCACATGGCCGTCCTCGACTTCCAGCGCCACCACCTCGGCCTGATGGATGGCAAGCCCCGGGGTCTGCTCCAGCGCGTGCTTCATGTATTCGTTGTAGCGGCGGCGGTCGGTCTGCACCCGCAGCGCGTGCACGGCGGGGCCTTTGCCCTTGTTCAGCATCCGGCTTTGCAGATAGGTGGCGTCTGCCGCCAGACCCATCACGCCGCCCAGCGCGTCCACCTCCCGCACCAGCGTACCCTTGGCGGTGCCGCCGATGCTGGGGTTGCAGGGCATATTGCCGATGGCGTCCAGACTCATGGTAAAGACAGCCGTTTTTGCGCCCAGCACAGCAGCTGCGTGGGCGGCTTCGATGCCCGCATGGCCGGCGCCAATAACAATGACATCATAATCTCCTAAGTGGTTCATATACTTTCGGGTTTCCTCTAACAAATGATTTAGAATGCGCTCCGCTTCGCTCTGCGCATTTTCAGCGGAAAAATTATTTATAATTTCGCAAATCTGGAAAATCTGCGGATTTTCCAGATTTGCCTTTTCACCGGAGGGGTCGTAACTGGAAACGGCAGCTGCTGCGCTTGCTCCCCCGGGGGAGCTGTCGCGCAGCGACTGAGGGGCTATCAATCGGCAGAGCCGGAAAAAACGGTTAAAAGATCTTCACGCCGAACAGGCGTGAATCTTCAGTTTTTTCCGGTGCAGCCCACTTCTTTGGGGTTAAAAGGGGCGAGCAGCCCCTTTTTCGTGGCTCCAGCGCGTCGAAATCGCTGTGACCTTGCTGTGCTGAACGCACAGCATTTGCTTCGCAAACCGGTCTGCGCCTTGAAAGCCCCACTGGGGCTTTCATGCCTTGCAGGCACCGCCGCACTTTTCTTCTCTTTTGGTGTCAAAAGAGAACATTCCCGCCCTTATTTTCCCACACAGAACCGCTCGAACACCTGTTCGATGACGGCTTCGGAGGCGTTTTCGCCGGTCAGGTCGCAGAGGGCGTCCAGTGCGTCATCCACGCAGACCGAAACGGCATCCAGCCCAAAGCCGCCGGCGGCAGCATCCAGTGCACCGGCTACGGCGTCACGGGCGCGGAGGGCGGCAGAAAGTTGCCGCTGGCCGGACAGGCTGGCGGCGTGGGGGTCGATGTTTCCCGTGCCCAGCAGCCGCGCCACCGCAGCGGCAATGACCTTGCGGCTCCCCTCTTCCCGGCAGCAGACCGGCAGCACCATGGCAAAATACGGGGCGATGAGCTCCGCATCGAACCGGGTGGGCTTGTCCTCCTTGTTGACAAGGGCGATGGCCGGGCGGCCGGCGCAGCGCTGTGCCAGCGCCAAGTCCTCCCGGCTGGGCGGCTCAGAACCGTCAAAGACAGCGAGGATCAACCCGGCTTCTTCCAGCTTTTTCCAGCTGCGGCGGATGCCTTCGGCCTCGATGGCATCCTCAGTCTCCCGCAGACCGGCGGTATCAAAAAGGTTCAGCCGGATATCCCCCAGCTGCACCGCCTGCTCCACCACGTCGCGGGTGGTGCCCGCCACCGGGGTGACGATGGCGCGGTCAAACCCTGCCAGCAGGTTCAGCAAAGTGGATTTGCCCGCGTTGGGGCGTCCCACGATGGCGCAGTCCACGCCCTCGCGCAGCACTGCACCGGCATCGTAGCTGCGGATAAGACCATCCAGCTCCTGCCGCACCGTGCCCAGCACGGTGCGCAGGTGGGCGGGGTCCAGCTCCGGCACGTCCTCCTCCGGAAAGTCCACCCAAGCGGCCAGATGCGCCTGCAGGGCGGTGAGCTGCGCCTTTTGGGCGTTGATCTTTTTTGCCAGCGCGCCGCCCAGCGCGGCGTTGGCCAGCGCGGCCCCCTGCCGCCCGTCCGCTGCGATAAGGTCCATCACTGCCTCGGCCTGCGTCAGACTCAGCTTGCCGTTCAGAAACGCGCGGCGGGTGTACTCGCCGGGGGCGGCAGGCTGCGCACCGGCTGCAAGACAGGCTTCCACCAGCCGCCGCGCTACTGCGCTGCCGCCGTGGCAGGAAAGCTCCACCACGTCCTCGCCGGTATAGCTGTGGGGCGCGCGGAAAAACAGGGCAACGCCCTCGTCAAAGGCCTCTTCCCCATCCGCAAACTTTCCGAACAGTGCGGTGTAGCCCTTGGCCTGCTCCACTTTTTTTGCCGGGTTTGCCGGGCGGAACACCCGGGCAGCCACGGTATAGCTCTCTGCGCCGGACAGGCGCACCACAGCAATGCCGCCCGCCCCGGGGGGCGTTGCGATGGCGGCAATGGTCGTTCCCTGCATACTGCTTCCTTTCCGCGCACCTGCTTTTGCGGGTGCACTGCTTGTGCGCACGGTACGGCAGACCTGCCGCAGCGCACACTTTCTGATTTTACTGTTTATTTTACCACGTTTTTGCGCAAAAAGATACACCCGCCGCGCGGTTTTTCCACATCTTCCAAAATGTTTGTGGAAAAAAGGATTGAAAATGGCCTCCGCTTGTGCTCTGGCCATAATCAGCGGAAAGAATATTTATAATTTCGCAATTCTGGAAAATCTGCGGATTTTCCAGAATTGCTTTTTCACGGAAGGGGTCGTAACCGGCAACGGCATCTGCTGCGCTGCTTTCTGCGAAAGCGCGGCGCAGCGGGGAACGAACCCTCTCCGTCATCGCTGCGCGATGCCACCTCCCCCGAAAGGGGGGAGGTTTTGCTCTACTTACCGCCAGATGGCAAAAAGCTCCCCCTTGGGGGAGCTGTCGCGCAGCGACTGAGGGGCTATAAATGGAGAAGCGAAAAAAGCGTTAAAGCGATAGCGCCGACTGGCGCAGCGCTAGCTTTTTTGTGCTTCGACTTCTTCTTTAGGTTTGTCAAGGGCGTGCAGCCCTTGACCCGTTGCGGGGTGGGTGGAGTCCAGAGGTAGGGAGGGGGGAGTCGGAACACCCCTCCCTGCCTCTGGCCCAGCGGAGCGTCTTTGCACGCTGAAAGCAAGCAGAAACTTCCCCGTGGAGCGTGATACATTCCAAATCTTCCCGGCTGCGGACAAGACAAAAGCGCCCCGCACTTCCGGTGGAAATGCGGGGCGCTGCATGGTTTTGTTTCAAGCTGCAGCTTACAGCTCGATCTTGCCAAAGCTGAAATCTGCAAAGTCGTCCACGCGCTCGGTGCGCTTGGGTGCTACGGGTGCTGCGCTCTCGGCGTCACGGGGGGCGTAGGTGCGCTCCGGCACGCCGGACGGACGCGGGCCGCGGGGTGCACCGCTGCGGCTGCCGCGGTAGCCGCCGTTGCGGTTGCCGTTGTCGCTGCGGCGCTCGCCGCGATAACCGCCGTTGCGGTTGCCGCCGGGGCGACGGCCATTGCTGCGGCCGCCACGGCCACGGCGCTCGCCGTAGGTGTTCTCGGTCTGGGCATCCGGTGCGGTGGAGTAGATGACCACGCGGCGGTCACGGCCCTCGCCCTTGCTCTCGCTGCGCACACCCTCCATCTTGCTGATGGCAGAGTGGATGATGCGGCGCTCGTAGGGGTTCATGGGCTCCATGGCAAAGCTGCGGCCGGTCTTGCGCACCTTGGCGCCAATGCGCTGTGCCAGTGCGGTCAGGTCACTCTCGCGCTTGTCGCGGTAGCCGGCAACGTCCAGACCCAGCTTGATGTAATCGCCTTCCAGACGGTTGGCCACAAGGCTTGCCAGATAGGACAGGCTCTCCATGGTCTCGCCACGGCGGCCGATGAGGGCACCCAGCTTTTCACCGTCCAGACGGATGATGGTAGCCTCTCCCTTCTGCACAGCGCTGAAGGTCACGTTCTCCACGCCCATCAGGGTGATGACCTCCCGCAGATAGTCCACGGCGGCCTTCACCTTGGCGTTCTCCTCGATAACGATGGGCACTTCCACCTCTTCTGCCTCCTCGGCAGTCTCGGCGGTCTGCTCTGCAGCGGGAGTCTGCTCGGCGGCAGGCTCTTCCACAGCGGGGGCCTGCTCGGCCACGGGGGCAGTCTCCTGCACGGGGGCGGCAGTCTCCACAGGCTGCTCTGCCACCTGCTCCACCGGCTTTGCGGGCGCGACGGGGGCATCCGGCTCTTCCACGCTCACGCGCACCTTGGCGGGGGTGGTCTTTAAGCCCAGAAAACCGGTCTTCTGGGGCATTTCCAGCACTTCGTAGCTGACGTTCATATCGTCTGCCTGCACACCCAGCAGGGCACAGGCCTTGGCGCGGGCTTCGTCCACCGTCTTGCCGGTGGATTCCTGTGTACGGATCATAACCGTTTACCTCCCTTGTTACTGATTATCCTGCTTATTCAGCTCGCTCAGCGGCACGGTGCGCTCGTCCTTGTAGCGCTCGGCATCCAGCTGACGGGCATACTCCAGCCGGCGCTTGTTCATCTCGCTGGCGGAAAGGTTCTTTTCCACGGTCTTGCCGGTCTTGGGG
>OGHE01001803.1_pt1 | contig 12568 bp, 8 predicted proteins | sample 1571431 | NCBI WGS metagenome assembly OGHE01 (sample SAMEA2581966, study PRJEB24529) | metagenome | biome: Human gut stool | place: China | collected 2011 | reverse complement strand
AGGAATTGATTTGATGTATTATAATAAACCGTGCTGAAAAATTATATAAATTTATTAATTATATAATAAAAAGTATAACTGGTAATACAAAAAATAAACGGGATGCAATTAAAAAATAAGCAGGATGGGAGCAGCTGTTATGAAAAATGAAGATGATGTTATCGGCAATGAAATAACGGGTGGCGGGAGCAGTTCCAGCGGTCCTTTAAAAAGTCTGCTGGAGGTATGTCCGATCTGCGGCAAGGAATTTTCCTGCAATAAAACCTATCATGTCTATACGGCCCTGGCCGGACGCCGGCGGCAGTATTACTGCAGCTATCACTGCTTTAAACAGCGGCCGAATCCCAAAAATAAATTATAAAACACTAAAACACCGTACATTTTGTACGGTGTTCTTTTATTATGCTGTCGTGCATAGATGACAGGAAGTAGTTTGCAGGATTTGTTGAATGATATTTTTGCAGTGCTTACATATATTCACCCATATGTGGAACCTATAAAGCATGAGCAAGTAAATCAGTATGATTGTCCTGTAGAGGGGTAAAATTATATGATATTACAAAAAAATATTGCTTTTTACAAAAAGCATAACTACAATATTAATTAGATAACGAATAGTTTAGAAAATATTAAATAAAATAATTGTAAAACTTAAATTGATGAGAGAATTTGCAGAAATTTAAAATCATGAGAGAAGTGAAAGCATGAACGCTGACAGTTACGGCCTTAAATTGAACGAACAAAGCAGTGAGCAGACGGTCTATGACTACAATATGCTGATGAGTGCGATGAACGTCAGTGTCAGCAAGCACTTGATGGACGAAAATTTTACCGTAGTCTGGGCTAATGATTATTTTTACTCGCAGACTTTATACACAAAGCAAGAGTATGAAGCAATCTATCATAACAGCTGCCGCAAATATTTTGAGCAGTACCCGGAAGAGTATGAAAAAATGGCGATGGCAGTTGAACAGGCCTTGCTGAAAGGGAAAAGTGGTTATGAATGTATCTGCAGGATGCCGCGTAAAGATGGAAGCTGTTCCTGGATCAAAGTCAGCGGTATGTTCAGCGACCAAAAGGTTAACGATATCCCGGTCATTTACGCTACCTTTATTGATGTTACTGAAGCCGTTGAACAAAAGGAACTGCAGCAGCAGCTGGAAAAACGTTCACAGGAACTGCAGGCGGCACTGCAGGCGGCAGAAGTCGCTAACCGTGAAAAATCTGATTTTCTTTCCCGGATGTCGCATGATATCAGGACGCCGATGAACGCTATTATGGGGATGACAGATATTGCCTCCGCGCATATCGACACTCCGGAAAAGGTACAGGATTGTCTGCGGAAAATCTCGCTTTCGAGTCAGCATCTTCTGGGCCTGATCAATGATGTGCTGGATATGTCGAAGATAGAAAGCGGAAAAATGACTCTGGCGGAAGAAGTGATCGAGCTGCCGGAGGTGATGGATACTATCGTTTCGATCATGCAGAGCAGTGTCAAGGCCAGGCAGCAGCAGTTTGACGTGCGCCTGCGGCATATCAGGCACGAGCAGCTGTGCTGCGATTCGCTGCGTCTGCGGCAGGTACTGATCAATGTGCTTTCCAACGCTTCCAAGTTTACGCCGCCGGGCGGTACCGTCAGTTTCGATATCGAAGAAACGGCGTCAGAAAATGCGGCCAAAGCCTGGTTCAAATTTACAGTCAGGGATACCGGCATCGGAATCAAGCCGGAGTTTTTGAGGGATATTTTTAAACCCTTCACCCGCGAAAAAGACAGCCGGATCGATAAAACTGAAGGCAGTGGTCTGGGGATGGCGATCTCGAAGAAAATCGTCGATTTGATGGGCGGGACGATCGAGGTCAGCAGCGAGGTTGGTACTGGTACTGAATTTACGATCAGGCTGCCGCTGCCGATCAGTGAACTGGAATTGGGCAATTTTAAGTTTCCCGATTTGAAGATCATCGTAGTCGACGATGATGTGATCGTCTGTGAGCATACGACGGAGCTTTTACGGCAGATTGGCATTCGTTCGGACTGGGAAACGTGTGGACAGCGGGCGGTGCAGAAGGTCCTGGCGGCGCATCAGGCGGGTGAGCCTTACGACGCGGTGATATTGGACTGCAGGATGCCGGATCAGGACGGAGTGGAAACGGCGGCGATCATTCGCCGCGCTATCAGCGAACCGCTGCCGATCATTTTGATTTCAGCATATGATTCGGCCGATGTTGAAACGAAGGCGCGTCAGGCGGGTGTCAACGGTTTTATGACGAAGCCTGTTTTTATGTCGACTTTGTGCCGGGCGTTACAGAGATATGTTTTAGGTCAAGCAGCTGCCGATGAACAAAAGAGTAAAACTGATTTCAGCGGTAAACGCTTTTTATTAGTGGAAGATAACGCCTTGAACCGTGAGATAGCGATGGAAATGCTGGAATCTGCCGGCGCTGTGGTAGAAAGTGCCTGTGACGGCGCAGAAGGCGCGGCAAAATTTGCGGCGGCGCCAGCCGGCTATTATGATCTGCTGCTGATGGATGTGCAGATGCCTGTGATGAACGGCTATGAAGCCACGCAGAAGATCCGCGCTTCTGCTAAGTCCGATGCCAGAACCGTGCCGATCGTGGCGATGACGGCCGATGCTTTTGCCGAAGATATCATCGAAGCGAAAAAGGCAGGTATGAACAGCCATTTAGCCAAGCCTTTAAATTTAGCGACGCTGGTGCGTGAAATAAATAAACAGCTGCAGAAGCATTGAAAAAGAGAATAAAAGTTCGGGGACACCGTATGTGTGATTGCATACGGTGTTTTTTTATTTGTTTGAGAAGAAAAGAGGCTGTTGTCTAAGGCTGGCAAGTAAATAATTCAAATAACAAAACCGTCTGCCTGGGCAGGCGGTTTTTTGCAGTTCGGGTACCAGTTGCAAGACTTTCAGATAGGCGTATTCACTTATAACAAAAATGTCTTGCGGGGGGGGACAAATATGGTATTATATCAAAAATAATCTATATAGATACTATTAAGTATAAAGAATAAGAAATTATCAAAACAAGAATTAATTAAAATATTGCGAAAGTAGACAGGATGAGTAAGGTTTTCACCAAGACGTTGCGACCCTCCGTCTTGCTTGAAAATATTTCCCCATAAGTGCCGCTTTGCGAAAAAAGCAGAGCGGCAAACCCAAATACACGCTGCGTTTTAAAGACGCAGCTTTGATGAACGTTTTTAGACAGGGAATACAGTCGCTTCCTTTGTTTAAAATATTATTTCCAAACAACCCTTTATGTATAATCGGGGTCTTGCAATCAGCGTGAAAAATTTACAGAAAGGAGCGGGAAAGGCAAAAGCCAGGGCAATCATTTTCATTAGAAGTCAGGCTGTAACACGCCTGCTGCCCCTGTGCGATAAAAGATAAAAATTTGAAGTAAAAATTGATGATGAAGGAGTGAGACAGTTGTCTAAATCCAAAAGATACCAGTTAGAGAAAAAAATCATAGTTTTTTTGAGCAGCAGTTTGTTTGCGATTTCGGGGTTTTGTGCAGGCGACGTTTATGCCGCGGCTGTTTTTGCGGATGGAACCGGGACCAATTCGACTGTTGCCGGCGTAAATAACAACGCCAGCGGTGAGAATACCAATGCTGTAGGTTATAACAATCATGCTATTTCTGATAACAGCAATGCGATCGGCGCGAATAACCAGGCTTTGGCCGAGGATTCCAATGCCATCGGCAGTAAAAACAACACTTATGCCAATGAATCGAACGCGATCGGCAGCGGCAATATCACTAATGGCATCGGGTCTAATGCTATTGGTAAGGATAATGTGGCCAATGGCTTGGACAGTAACGCTTTTGGTACTGCCAATAAGGCGAATTCGGATAATTCCAATGCTTTCGGTACCGGCAATCTTGCAGATGGGATCAGCACCAGCGCCTTTGGCTATTTGAATAATGTCAGCGGCAATGAATCAGTGGCGTTTGGTTTTACCAATACCATTTCGGCAGCAGAGGCCGTAGCAATGGGACGCAATAATCAGGTGATCGCTACCGGAGGCAGTGCGATCGGTAATAATAATCAGGCAATGGCGATGTATTCTACTGCGATCGGCAATGATAACTATGCGATCGGAGAGAATTCCAGCGCGATCGGGCTCGGCAACAATATTACAGCTAACGATGCTACGGCGCTGGGAAATAAGAATACGGCTTCAGGGATCTCGGCAGGCGCTGTCGGTATCAGCAATACTGCCAGCGGCCATAATGCCCAGGCTTTCGGTTATTTAAACGAAGCTACGGCTCAGGATTCCCAGGCCTTCGGTGCGCAGAACAAAGCGACGGAGCGTTATGCCAGTGCTTTCGGGCATGAAAATGAGGCTAAGGCCTATGCGGGCAGTGCGCTGGGTGTGAAAAACGTGGTTACAGGCGATTTTGGTTCGGCGGTCGGTTATGATAATACGGCTTCCAACTATCTGGCCAACGCCATCGGTACCTCGAATGTGGCTTCCGGCGCCTATGCCAATGCTTACGGTGTGTATAATGAAGCTACTGCCAGCTATGCCAGTGCCTTTGGCTACGGCAATAAGGTCGGCGGCGAGCATGCTATCGCGTCTGGCTACAATAATAATATCGCCGGTAATTTTGCCAGCGCTTTCGGTACGGAGAATACGGTCAGCAATATTCGCAGTGCGGCCGTAGGTTCAAATAATACCGTCAGCGGCGAGATCAGTAATGCTTTTGGCTATAATAATACCGCCAGCGGCAATTATACTAACGCGATCGGCTATAATAACCAGGCGCAGGCTTTTGCCGCTTCGGCGATCGGCTATCAGAACAGGGCTACGGCCAGCGCGGTTTCGGCCAGCGCCGTGGGTCGTTCCAACGAAGTGAGCAACGAATATGCCAATGCTTTCGGTGCTTTGAACAAGGCGTCGGGTTCTTCCTCCAGCGCTTTCGGCGTCAACAATAACGCTTCGGGGTCCTTTGCCAGTGCTCTGGGCTATCAGAACACAACGGCCGGCTATCTCGGCAGTGCTGTGGGCGCCAGCAATAACGCGTCTGCTAATTATGCCAGTGCTTTTGGTTATGGCAATGCGGCCTCGGGCTATGTCGGCAACGCTATCGGCAGTATGAATACGGCTTCCGGCAGTTATGCCAGCGCCGTAGGCTATCAGAATACAGCCAGCGGCGTCAAATCCAATGCTATCGGCAATGAAAATACAGCATCAGAAGAATACACTAATGCTGTCGGCGCCGGCAACAGAGTCAGCGGCTACGCCTCCAGTGCCTTCGGCAACAATAACGAGGTGACTGCTGAATTCGCCAGCGCTTTTGGCCACAGCAATAATATCAGCGGCTATGTTTCCAATGCCCTGGGTTATGATAACGCTGTCAGCGGCGATTATTCAACGGCGGTAGGCCTTTTTAATAATGTAGGCGGCAATTCGTCCTATGCTTTTGGCTATGGCAATAATATTGCTGCTAATTCCAGTTCCGCTGTCGGCAACGGCAATACGATCAGCACCGGAGCTGATGATTCCTTCGCGCTTGGTAACGATACCAGTATCTCGCTGGCTAACAGCGTCGCTTTGGGCAGTAATTCTGCAGCGACGGCGATCAACAGCGTTACTGGCAACAGCAGCTATACTAAATGGGCCGGCGTCAGCGACGTCGTGGGCGTTGTCAGCGTAGGCAGCTCCGGGGCGACCCGTCAGATACAAAATGTAGCGGCAGGGCAGGTCAGCGCAACTTCTACCGATGCCGTCAACGGCAGCCAGCTGTATGAAGTAGCGCAGAAAGCAGCGCAGCAGGCTACTGTTTCGGCAGGCGACAGCAACGTCGTCGTTACGCCTACCACGAACAGCAGCGGCGGCACTGATTATGAAGTGAAGCTGGCTGACGAACTGCAGATCGGTACTGGCGTCAATGTCGACGGCACCGGCGATGGCAAGATAGATGTCGGTAACGGCAATGTGGTCATCGACGGCAGCGACGGCTCGATAACTGCCGGCGGCGTGACGATCAATAAAGATGATGAAGGCACGATAAACGGCCTGACCAATACTACCTGGGACCCGGACAATTATGTATCCGGGCAGGCAGCGACCGAAGACCAGCTGAAAGCGATCCATGATAAAGCTGCGGAAGCGGCCGAGCTGGCAGCTAAGCATACAACTATGGAAGCTGTCGACAACAATATCCTGATCGAAAAAAGCACTAACGCTGACGGCGGCGACCATCACGAACTGAAATTGAATGATGTCGTTGAGATCGGCAGCGGTGCCAATAAAGTCACTATCGACGGTACAAATGGCACTGTCAGCACCGGTAATATCAATATGAACGGCACCAACGGCATGATAACTGCCGATAAGATCACTATCGACGGCGGTTCCGGCACGATCGGCGGTCTGACCAATACTACCTGGGACGCAGATAATTACGTTTCCGGGCAGGCTGCGTCGGAAGATCAGCTGAAAACCGTTTATGATACCGCAGTCAAATATGACGTGGACAGCGGCGGTAATATCAACACCGGTAAAATCACGCTGGAAGGCAGCAGTGGCACTACGATCGGCAATGTAGCGGCAGGCGAAGTCAGCGCTACCTCGATGGACGCCGTCAATGGCAGCCAGCTTTATCAGGTCAAGCAGGACATCAATAATATCAATCAGGATATCACCAAGCTGGGTGACGAGATCGATACGGTCGGCGCGCTGTCAGCAGCGATGGCAGGCCTGCATCCGCGCTTCCAGGACGGTAACAAGGGCGAGCTGGCCATGGCCTACGGCGGCTACGGCGGCAAAAGCGCATTAGCAGTCGGCGGCTTCTACGCCCCCAACGAAAAAGTAATGTTCTCACTGGGGCTGGGCATTTCCGAAGGCGGCAGTAAAATGGGCAACTTCGGCGTCAATTTTGCACTGGACCGCTCTAGAGACCGCAAGGCAGAACCGAGAGATATCATCTATACCCGTAAAGAAGTAGATAATTCTTTAGCGGCGCAGGATGAAAAGATCCAGCTGCTGCTGGCCAAGGTCGAAGAACAAAGCAGAGAAATGGAAAAACAAAGCCGTGAAATCGAATACCTGCGAGCACAGGTAGAAAAGTAAATACAGAAAATACTATACTTGCCCCGGCCTGCAAGGCTGGGGCAAACTTTCTGAGCAGAGGAGCAGTAAGTATGAAAAAGATCTGGAGCTTTATCCTATGTCTGGTCATAAGTCTGACGATGACCAGCGTTTGCCTGGCCAGCGACGGCGCTGACCTGAACAAACAGCAGCAGGCAGTAGTTAAGGTATTTGCCGCCTTAAACGGTCAGAACGGGATGGAATATGCCGGCATACGCCAGCTGATGTCAGCGAAGCTGCAAACAGAGCTGGATGAAAAAACTTTCGGCAGTGTGAAAAATAATCTGCGCCGCAGCTACGGCGAGCAGCGCGAAAACAGGTTCCTGGCCTATCAGCGGTATGCTGACGGCGACCGCCTGGCTTATCTGGCTAAATACAGTAAGGAGAAAGCTCTGCTGTTTATATTCGTTTTCGATAAGCAGAACGATCTAGGGGCGTTTTCCTTTCAGCCCATAGGCGAACAACAGCAGTAACAGTACAGTTTTTCCCGTTTTACAGCATTTAAATAGAAAGCAGCAGCGATATTTTCAGCAGAAAGCTTGCTGCTGCTCATCTGATTTCAAAAAATGATCCCTTTGCCACAGCGGCAGATAAGGGATCATTTTTTGAAATTTTAAATGTAACAGTTATAAAAATTATAAGAATTATAAAAAAGTGCTTAATTGTAATAAAAATATCTTGCAAGGTGCAAAGAAAATATGTTAATATGGCAAAAATAATCCATATAAATAGTATTAAGTATTAAGGTTTATAAATTAATTAAACTAAAATTACTTAAATTATTACGAATGAAAAGACGATGGAGAAAGCAGAGGTCAGCCTAAAAAACAGAACAGCTTTATAAAAAATAGATGCGGGGCAGATTTATTGTTTCAGCATACTATACAAAGCAAGTAACTATTTAAGGAAAAGAGGTGGGGAATTGTCTAAATCCCGAAAAGTTCAGTTAGAGAAAAAAATTATGATTTTTTTAAGCAGCGGTGTCTTTATTTTTTCAGGCCTGTATGCGAGTAATGTGCAGGCGGCGCCCGTTTTTTCCAGTGGCAGTGCTTCTGATTCCACTGTTGCCGGTGTCAATAATACAGCTTCCGCTAATTCCAGCAGTGCTTTTGGTTATTTCAATACTGCCGGGGGCCTGGCATCCAGTGCTTTTGGCTGGAGCAATACTGCCAGCGCCGAAAATGCCAGCGCTTTTGGTTATGTCAACGAGGCGAGCGGCCTGGCGTCCAGCGCGCTCGGTTTCAGGAATAAAGCGGCCAATGAAAATGCCAGCGCTGTCGGTTATGGCAATAATGCCGGCGGTGTAGCGTCAAGTGCTTTTGGTTTCAGCAATGTTGCTAAAGTGGACTATGCCAGTGCTTTTGGCTATAGCAATGAGGCGAGCGGCCTGGCGTCCAGTGCAGTTGGTTTCAGGAATAAAGCGGCCAGTGAGAATGCCAGCGCTGTCGGCTATGGCAATAATGCTAATGCTCTGGCTGCCAGTGCAGTTGGCTACAATAATACAGCCGGCGGCGTAGGTTCCAGTACGATCGGCTATAATAATACGGCTACGAATGAAAATGCCAGTGCTTTTGGTTACGGTAATACTGCCGGGGGCCTGGCGTCCAGCGCTTTTGGTTTCAGCAATACTGCCAGCGGTGATAATGCCAATGCTTTTGGCTATAATAATATTGCCAGCGGTTCCAAGAGCAATGTTTTCGGAACGGGAAATACTGTTTCCGGCAGCAGCAGTACCGCAGTCGGTACTGCTAATGAAGTTGCCGCTGAAAACAGCACTGCTATCGGCAATAACAATACGATCAGCTCCGGTGCAGAAAATTCGGCGGCGCTGGGAAATAATATCAGTATCAGCTTAAAAGACAGTGTAGCTTTGGGAAATAATTCTACAGCGACGGCGATCAACAGCGTTACGGGCAACAGCAGTTATACTAAATGGGCCGGTGTCAGCGATGTCGTGGGCGTTGTCAGCGTAGGCAGCTCCGGGGCGACCCGTCAGATCCAAAACGTAGCGGCAGGGCAGGTCAGCGCAACTTCTACCGATGCCGTCAACGGCAGCCAGCTGTATGAAGTAGCGCAGAAAGCAGCGCAGCAGGCTACTGTTTCGGCAGGCGACAGCAACGTCGTCGTTACGCCTACCACGAACAGCAGCGGCGGCACTGATTATGAAGTGAAGCTGGCTGACGAACTGCAGATCGGTACTGGCGTCAATGTCGACGGCACCGGCGATGGCAAGATAGATGTCGGTAACGGCAATGTGGTCATCGACGGCAGCGACGGTTCGATAACTGCCGGCGGCGTGACGATCAATAAAGATGATGCAGGCACGATCAACGGCCTGACCAATACTACCTGGGACCCGGATAATATCACCAGCGGGCAGGCGGCAACGGAAGACCAGCTGAAAGCGATCTACGATACGGCGGCGGAAGCAGTCGAGCTGGCCGCGCAGCAAAGCTCGGTATCGACAGGCGACAGTAACTTTATCGTCACAAAAACCACTAATGACAGCGGCGGCATCGATCACGAGCTGAAGCTGAATGAAGTAGTCGAGATCGGCAGCGGCGCCAATAAAGTCACTATCGACGGCAATAACGGTACGATCAGTACCGGTAATATCAATATGAACGGTACTAACGGCATGATAACTGCCGATAAGATCACTATCGACGGCGGTGCAGGCACGATCGGCGGTCTGACCAATACTGCCTGGGACGCAGAGAATATCACCAGCGGCCAGGCGGCGACCGAAGACCAGCTGAAAACTGTTTCTGACAGCGCTATCAAATACGATGTGGACAGCGGCGGCACTATCAATAAAAACAAAATCACGCTGGAAGGCAGCAATGGCACCACGATCGGCAATGTAGCGGCGGGCGAAGTCAGCGCCACCTCGATGGACGCCATCAACGGCAGTCAGCTGTATGCAGTACAGCAGGATATAGGCAATATCCACAGAGATATCAATAAGCTGGGTGATGAGATCGATACGGTCGGCGCGCTGTCAGCAGCGATGGCAGGGCTGCATCCGCGCTTCCAGGACGGTAACAAGGGCGAGCTGGCCATGGCTTACGGCGGTTACGGCGGTAAAAGCGCATTAGCAGTCGGCGGCTTCTACGCACCTAATGAAAAAGTAATGTTCTCACTGGGACTGGGTGTTTCTGAAGGCGGCAGCAAAATGGGCAACTTCGGCGTCAACTTTGCGCTGGATCGCTCTAGAGACCGTAAGGCAGAAGCACGAGATATAGTTTATACCCGTAAAGAGGTAGACAGCTCTTTGGCAGCGCAGGATGAAAAAATCAAACTGCTGCTGGCTAAGCTGGAAGAACAAAGCCGGGAAATAGAAGAACTGAAAGCAAAAGTAAACTAACAGCAAAACCCCTGTCTGCTAAGCAGACAGGGGTTTTATTCTGAGGATAGGAGCAGCACAGCACGGCTGATGATCTGCATAAAAGCAGTCAACAAAAAACAATGAAACAGCTTTAAAATTTCAAAAAAATTTACTGGAAATCATCTTTTGAACAGAGTGGAGCTGTTTATATGTTTTAGGTTCAAAAGGCAGCCGCAGCAGGCCTTGACAGGTAATGCGGCTTTTAATCTGGTTTTAATCTTGGCGTTATAAAATAAAGACAAAGCAAAGGCCGGCGACGTAACGGCCGTTAAGGAGGTAAAGGATATGAAAAGAAAATCTATAGCTATGCTGGCAGCAGCTCTCTGCACCTTGGCGATCACAGTTACAGCTTTAGCTGCCGAACTCATCAATGCGGAACAGGCGCGCAGTATTGCTGCTCAATGGGTACCGGCAGGCAGCACACATCTGGTGACTAAGGACGGAAGCTTTGAATTCGTGCCTCATTATGACGTTAAATTCTATGATAATAAAACCAATACCGCCTATGAAATAGAAGTTTTAAGAAACGGCGGCAAGGTAAGAGAGTTTAAAATGGAAGCGCAGACCGTTCTGGGCAGCCCTAAAATCGTCCTTTCAGTAAATGATGTGCAAAATCTGGTCCGGAAGGAATTCCCGAATGCTGTTTTTACTAAAGTAGAATTAGACCGCGGTGACGGGCTTTATGAATATGAAGCAGATTTTTACACGCCGGAGGTACGGGGCGAAATGAAATTCAACCCTGAAACAGGCACTGTTATTGAAAAAGAAATAAAATATACTGTTTTTTATTTGATAAACTTGGATAAACCAAAGAAATATACAATACACAGGCACTACAAATACCTAAAAGCATTATAACTTGTAAAATTGTATTGCCAAAAAATGGCTCAAAATGACTAGCAGGTCCAATAGTGAAACCTTTAGATTCAAGTTTTGCTTTTGTATCTGAAATATATCTCATATTTGTAGCTAATAAAGACATATCACCTTCAGGTTTTTCATAAATACGCATTAAATCTATACGTATATTACGTTCTTCATCAGTATTTGCCCAACGCTCAACAGCTACATCCATTTTCAATTTTGGCTGTTCATCTTTTGGTATAGTATATAATCTAGCGACTTTATAATCTAAACCTCTAGCAATATCATATAAACCATCTTGCGGATAAAATTGCAATTGTGTAACATGTTCAATCATACCAAGAGTGATATCTCTTTCTTTCATCAACCTATCTTTGTGTTCTGAATTATGTTGCAAAGATATAGCATTTATCAATATGCGGCATCATCAAAAATAGTGATTTTACTCTCCGGCATACCGGTTTTCCATTAAATGGATAACGATATTTCAAGCTTGAACTTTTGGCTTCTGTCCTGAATATCCGTGGTAAACAAACCACCGACGGCTTTGGCGCGTTCTTGAATGGTAGTAAGCCCGATGCCCTTTCCCCGCACCTCGTCACCACAGTAGTTTTTACCGTTATTTGAAATTTGCAGAGTCAGCAACTTCCGTTTCAATGTAAGAGTCACATCTATCTCCGTCGCTCCGGAATGTTTCAGGATATTGGACAGCAACTCCTGCATGATGCGATAAACTTCATAAGACACCTCTTCGGGCACTTGGCTCCATTGAATCTCTTCATTTTCCTTACTGAACGCAAGTTGCACCGACGCAGGAAGGGCAAGCCCTTCCACATAGGCCTCCACCGTCTCGGCAAGGGTAGTAACCTGGAACTTAGGCGGCATCAGTTCGTGAGAAATACAGCGTACATCGCTGCGCACCTGCTCCAGCAGAGCCAGAATCTCCCGTTTCGATTCGTCCGTAGGCTGCATGTACTGCATATTCATACCGATACCAAGCAGGTCGTTGCACACACCGTCGTGCAAATCCTTGGCAAGACGCGTACGTTCGCGCTCCAAACCGTCTATATAGCTTTGGGCAAGTTTCAATTCCTCCTCTTTCCTGATGCGCTTACGCCGGAAGACATAATAGGCAGCCAGCAGGAGGAAAGCCGAAAATTTAGTCTATACCATCCCGAGCAGTTCCTTTAAAACGGCTATCTTT
>OGHE01001795.1_pt1 | contig 12646 bp, 10 predicted proteins | sample 1571431 | NCBI WGS metagenome assembly OGHE01 (sample SAMEA2581966, study PRJEB24529) | metagenome | biome: Human gut stool | place: China | collected 2011 | reverse complement strand
ATGCTCGTGAATACAGCAAGTATTCACTCCGCTTTTTGTTTCATCTGACGAAAAAATTGACGACGCATCTGTCGCACAATCTTTGTGCGGTATTGCCTTGGGTCGGGTTCGGGAAATCGGGTTTGGGAAATAACGGGCTGTTTGAGAGGTTTACTTGTGCAACCGGAAAAGATTACACGGGTGACCCCCTCCGCCAGTTTCGCTGGTTTTCCTGCTCTTATTCGCCGATTTTCATGCCGCAGGAAGTGCAGAAGCGGTTGCCGTCGGGGACAGGCTTTCCGCAGTTGGGGCAGGTGCGTTCCGGTGCAGCCGGCTGGGGCGTTTCCGGTACAGGCTCTGCGGCTGCCGGCTGGTCTGTCATTTCGTGACCGCAGCGGGTACAGAAATGATTTTCCTCCGGAACCGGATTGCCGCAGTTGGGGCAAAGCCGTCCCTGCACTTCTGCCGGTGCAGCCTCCGGAGCAGGAGCCGCTGTTTCCGGAGCCGTAACCACTTCCGGTTCTGCGGGCTGTGCCGCCGGTGCTTCTGCGGGAGCAGCTGCCGGTGCAGCCGGTGCGGGAGATACGGGAGCCGTTTCAGTCGGAACCGGCTGGGGGATCGGCTGTTCTGCCGGAGCGGGAGCCGGAGCCGGTGCAGGCGTAGGTGCCGCAGCCACAAAGGGATTTCCGCAGAAGGTGCAGAACATCGCACCAGCCATGCGGGGCTTGCCGCAGTTCGGGCAGCACTCTGCACCAGCCGAAGCCTGTGATGCCTGAGCAGCCGCCTGACGGGCAGCAGCTTCCGCTTCCCGCTGTGCTCTTTCGGCGGCTTCTCTTGCGGCACGTTCTTCTGCAAGCTGTTTGCCCACCGGATTTTCTGCCCCGCACTTGGTGCAGTACAGCACGGTTTCGGGGATCTCTGCCCCGCAGCCCTGACAGATCAGCAGGTGCTTGGTCTTACGGATCTGTTCCCGATATTCTGCGATCTTTTCCTGACTTGCCGCAATGGCAGACAGAAATTCCTGAAATTCCGGTTCCGCATCTGCGGTATGCAGTTCAGCGTACTTCCTGCCCATATTGAGATAGGCGGCGTTGATGTTCTTTTCTTCATCGTTGATCAGACCATTCAGACGAATGGTTTCGGTAGAAGACTTGGTTTTTTCTACAACGGAATGTGCCGTATTGGTGACAGTTTTTCCAAGTTTATCGAAAAAAGACATATGGATTCCTCTCTTTCTTTTAATGTTACAGGCAACAGTGTTTCCGGCGATTCTACAATAACATAGAACAACCTATGATACATTATACTATATTTTTCAGTATCATGCAAGCATTTCTCTGCAATTTTCACAACATTTTCATGTTGCGGCAAGCTGCACCCCCATTTCAGGTGTGAAAAGGGCGGTGTTCCGGCGGCGGATTTTTGCCGGCAAAAATTGCGGAAACACTGCATAAAGCCGTCAGGCAGAATTTATGCAGTGTTTCCGCAATCGTACAAAGGCAATACCGCACAATCTTTGTGCAGTATTGCCCAAGAAAAAACACGACTGCCGGCGAACCAGCTCAAATAATGTTTGTTGATGTATGTTAAAATGTTGAAAACTATGTTGAAAGCATTGTATCATCTGTAGAAATTACGCCGGCAGTTCTCTCTGCACCAGCTGTGCGGCAGGGTAGTAGTGACATAGAATTTCCTGCCAGTCTGCTCCGTCTTTTGCCATAGCATTGGCTCCGTACTGGCTCATGCCCACGCCGTGCCCGTAGCCCTTGGTGGTGAATACCAGCTTGCCGTCCTGCACGTCCACGGAGAACACCGCCGACCGCAGCCCCAGCATCTGCCGCAGTTCCTGACCGGAGCAGGTTTTTCCGCCCACAGTGACTTCCAGAACCGTCCCCGACTGGGAACACGCTCCTACCTGCACCCATTTCGCCATATCCGTGTCCCAGACTGCATCGGGCAGTGCGTCCTGCACAGCCGTCTGAAATTCCTCGCCGGTGAACGATGCGGTTTCCAGATACCGCGGGGCAGAGGTGTCTGCTTCGCTCTCCACTGGAACAAGGTATTCCACCTTGCTGCCCCAGACGGTTTCCGCACTTTCCGTGGTGCCGGCGGACATGGAGCAGAATGCCGCAATGATCGGCGTGCCGTCGTATTCCAGCACATAGGGCAGCACCTCGTCCACGGCGGCGGTGATCTTGGCGTAGGAAGCTTCGAAGTTGTCCCCGTAGTACTGCCGTGCCTGATTTTCCGTGAAGCAAGCCTGATACTGACTGCTGTCGTTGGAAAAATCCGCCCCGCACAGTTCCGAGGTGGGGTGGGACTGTTCCAGCAAATGCTGCCGTTCCGCATATGTATGTGCCGCAACAGCCTGTGCTTTCAGTGCCTCCGGTTCAAAGGTGGCAGGCATCTCTGCACACACCGCCCCGATCACATAATCCCGCACGGAGAGTTCCTCCACTTTGCCGCTGGTGATGTCCAGCATCTGATAGCTTTCACACAGGTCAGCCCGTCCGGCAGGTTCTGCCGTGGTGGAAGTGGCGGTTTCTGCGGGGATCGTGGCAGTTTCTGTGGCGACCGGCGGCTCTGCTGTGTCGGAGGCAGGGGCGGCGAAGCGGGACGGGATCACGGTAAAAAGAAATAATATACCGGTAAAGCCGCCTAAAATCATCAAATATTTTTTCATTGGTGCGATCCGCTTTCCTTTCTTTTGTTTTCTGGTGAATTGGGATTTTGTTCCAATTTTTCTGCCGTACAAAAAAACCGCAAAACGATTGACAGGAGGCGGTTTTTTGTGTATAATATAAGGTAACGATTAAAAAGGAGGCAATCTCTATGACACCGCAACTGATTTACAACCACAGCATCGAGGATTCCGATATTCATAATTTATGTGAAGACCTGGTGCAATATTCCGATATTGCTCCGAAATATTATGAACGCTTCGATGTGAAACGCGGCTTGAGAAATGCAGACGGTTCCGGCGTCATTGCTGGGATTACCCGTATCTGTATGGTACACGGCTACGTGATGAGCGAGGGCGAACGCCAGCCGATCCCCGGCCAGCTCATCTACCGCGGTTATGATATTAACGACCTCATTGAAAATGCAGAACGGGAAGACCGCTATGTGTTTGAGGAAGTCGCATACCTGCTGCTGTTCGGCAGGCTCCCCAACGGGGCAGATCTGGAACGCATGACCCGTTCGCTGGGTGTGCGGCGGGAACTGCCGCCGGGATTTCTGGTGGACTCCATTATGCAGTCCCCGTCCAACAACATCATGAACAAGCTGGCGAGAAGTGTTCTGTCCCTGTATTCCTATTCGGACGTGACAGAAAACACCACCATTGAAGATGAAATGTCCATCGCTCTGGATCTGATCGCCAAGATGCCCATTCTCATGGACGGTGCCTATCAGGCAAAGCGGCACAAGTATGACAACGCCAGCCTGATTATGCACCCGCTGCGTCCGGAGGAAAACACCGCAGAATCTATTCTGTCCCTGATCCGGAACGACCGTTCCTATACCAAGGCAGAGGCACAGCTGCTGGATACCCTGCTGGCACTCCATGCAGACCACGGCGGCGGAAACAACTCCACCTTTGCCTGCCGCGTGGCAACGTCCTCCGGTACAGACCCCTTTGCGGCATATACCTCCGCGATCAACTCCCTCAAGGGACCCCGCCACGGCGGTGCGAACATCAAGGTCATTCAGATGCTGGACGACATCAAGGCACACGTGGCACACTGGGAGAATGAGGGCGAAGTGGCAGACTATCTCACCAAGATCCTCCGGAAGGAAGCCAACGACGGCTCCGGTCTGATCTACGGTATGGGACATGCGGTATATACGCTGTCCGACCCCCGTGCAGTGATCCTGAAGCGGAAAGCAATGGCTCTGGCTGCGGGCAAGGAGATCGAACGGGAGTTCAGACTGCTGGATACGGTTGAAAAGCTGACACCGGAACTGATGAAATCGGTCCGCGGCAATGACAAGGTGGTCTGTGCCAATGTGGACATGTACTCCGGTCTGGTGTATCGCATGCTGGGCATTCCGGACGAGTTGTTCACGCCGCTGTTTGCCACCGCCAGAATGGTGGGCTGGGCGGCACACCGTATGGAAGAGCTCCTCACCGGAAAACGAATTATCCGACCGGCATATAAGGCGATCGCAAAGTCGAAGGAGTACGTTCCGCTATGCGATCGGTAAAGCATTCTATGATGCGGCGGCGGCGGTGGCTGCCAGCCGCATTTTGCCTACTTTGCTGCCTGCTGTTTTCCGGCTGTACGCCGGGGGCGACGGTGGATTCCCTGCTGAAACCGCCCAGCCTGAGCAAGGAACAGCAGCAGATCTATCTGGCACTACAGGACGCAGTGGGCAGTGGCATCACCCTGCAATACCCCAGAGCCGGAGCCAATCTGTCTGCCTTTACGGTAGTCGATCTGGACAACGACGGTGAGGACGAAGCGTTGGTGTTCTATAAGAAAACCAGCCTTACCGCCATGGAAAACGGTCTGCGGCTCAGCGTATTGGATCAGGTGAAGGGGGAGTGGATGTCGGTCTGCGACCGTCCGGCAGACGGCACGGAAGTGGAACGCATCGTCATCTCTCCCATGGGCAGCGAAGATTCCCAGAATCAGATCTTCGTGGGCTACAGCGGCGTAGACCAGTCGGACAAATCCCTGACCGTTTACCGCTACAGCGACAGCGAAATGCAGCAGCTGTTCACTGCCGCATATACCATGTTTGACGTGGCAGATCTGGACGGCGATCAGGCACAGGAACTGCTGGTGCTGGGGAAACTCACCGAAAACACTTCCTCCTCTGCGGCAATGTACCGCCTGCAAAACGGGACGGTAAAGGACAACGGCAAGCTGGATCTGCGGACTGGCTTTACGGATTTCAGTCAGGTGCAGTACGGCAGACTGGAGGACGGCACCACCGGCATCTATATCGACGGTGCCACAGGGCCCTCCTCGCTGCAAACGGAAGTCCTCCACGTACAGGGGGAAACGCTGGCGTATGTGCTCGCCGACAGCGATGTGGTGGCAAAGACCAATCGCTCTGTAGGCTATCTGTCCATGGACTTGGACGAGGACGGCAGCGTGGAGATTCCGGTGCAGGAGCCGTTTCCCGGCTATGGTGCAGATTCCTCCGATCAGGTGCGGCTGACACGCTGGCTGGGCGTTTCCGGCAGCCAGCTGCAGGAGAAAATGCGGGGGTATTTCAGCCTGAATGACGGCTGTATGTTCCTGCTGCCGCAGTCGTGGTACGATAAAGTGACGGCAGTGACGGATACCCTTACGGGAGATATTGTCTTTTGCCGCTATGACGGCGAGATGAACGACCATATGACAGAACTGCTGCGGTACAGCGTGGCACAGGATACGGAATCACAGGAAGAACGGGACACGGAGGGCTATCAGCTGCTCCACACCCGCGGCAAAGCTTCCTATTATATGAAAGCCGCCGAAACCGACGACCCGCTGGCACAGCCGTGGCAGAACCTCATGGTGCGGTTCCGGTTCGTGCAGTGAGTGGCGGGAGCGTGACGGCTGGGCGTTTTTGGTATGGATCAGATTTCACAGAGGATCCCATACATTCCCCAGATCAAACCCAAACAGAGGTGTACCCAAACAGAGGTGTAGAGATGAAACGAATTTTAGTGTGTGAAGATGAAGATGTGATTCGGGACTTTGTCGTCATTAACCTCAAGCGTGCCGGCTATGACGTTTGTGATGTCGGCTGCGGCGAGGACGCACTGCGTGTGTTCGAAGAAGAACACGGCAATTTTGACATTGTCCTGCTGGATATCATGATGCCCGGCATTGACGGCTTTACCGTCTGCAAAAAGCTGCGGGAAAAGAGCTCCACCATCGGCATCATTATGCTGACTGCCAGAACACAGGAAATGGATAAGGTCAGCGGGCTGATGTTCGGGGCGGACGACTATATCACAAAGCCGTTTTCCCCCTCGGAACTGACTGCCAGAGTGGACGCGATCTATCGCCGTGTCTGCATGAGCTTTATCAAGGACGAACAGTCGCCGGTGATCGAAAGCGGCCCATTTACCCTGAATCTGAAAAGCCGCACCGTCACCAAAAACGGCAAGCTGATTGACCTGACACAGGTGGAATACCAGATCATGGAGTATTTCCTCAATAACCAGAATACAGCACTGGATCGTGCCAGCATTCTGAACCATATCTGGGGCGACGGCTATTTCGGCGATGATAAAATTGTCGATGTCAATATCCGCCGCATTCGCATGAAGATCGAAGAAGAACCCAGCAAGCCGCAGTATATCACGACGATCTGGGGTTATGGATATAAGTGGAATGACAAATAAACGCAGACACAGCCCGAAAAAACGTGCCGGAAGTTCGATCACCCGCCGCTGGGTCATCAACAATCTGGGGATCATTGCACTGGTGCTGACAGTGCTGGATTTCGCGTTTATCTACATCATGCAGAATTATTATTATAGTGCTTCTCAGCAGTATCTGAACACGAAGATCAGTTCCGTGACCGGTGTCCTGAGCCGCTATGCACAGGACGCGGACATCAACTTTTCCTCGGAAATGCGGAGCACCATCGAAAACTTTTCCGACAAGGACAAAATGGAACTCATGGCGATCAATTCCCGTGGACGGGTGGCACTGACCTCCTCCGGCTTCACACCGGCGGAGGGTGCCGCCATGCCGGATTATGAAGCCGTCATGGACGGCGGCGACGGCTACTGGGTCGGCAAGCAGGGCGGTGAAACCATTATGGCGGTTTCCGTGGATATTTCCGATATGAACACGGAATACAACGCCATTCGGGTGGTGGCTTCTCTGGAACAGATCCGGAGTACAGTGAATTCCTATGTGTGGGGTGTCAGTGCCTTGTGTGCCGGCGTTCTGCTGCTGCTGGTGGTGACCGGACTGTATTTCATACGCTCCATTGTCCGCCCCATTAAGCAGATCAACGCCACGACCAAGAAATACGCCAAGGGAGATTTTTCTGTCCGCATTCAGGAGAACAGCAGCGACGAGATCGGCGACCTCTGCGTGTCCATTAACCAGATGGCGGACGAACTCTCCAACACGGAGAACATGAAGAACGAGTTCATCTCCTCGGTGTCCCATGAACTGCGGACACCGCTGACGGCGATCAAGGGCTGGGCGGAAACCATGTGCATGGAAGCCGACCCCGACACCGTACAGCGTGGCGTGCATGTCATCGTGAACGAAACCGAACGGCTGTCCGAAATGGTTGAGGAACTGCTGGATTTTTCCCGCATGCAAAGCGGACGGTTCTCGCTCCAGTGTGCCACCATGGACGTGCTGGCGGAACTGGGGGACGCGGTGCTCATCTATACCGAAAAGGCAAAGCGGGAGAATATCCGCATCATCTATCAGGAACCGGAAATGCTGCCCTTTGTCTACGGGGATAAAAACCGTATCCGGCAGGTGTTCATCAACGTCATTGACAACGCCATTAAGTACTCCAATTCCGGCAGCACCATTACCATTAGTGCGGAAGAAGTGGGGAACATGATACAGGTGACGATCACCGACAACGGCGTGGGCATCAGCGAAGCCGACCTGCCCCGCGTCAAGACCAAGTTTTTCAAGGCAAACCACCCCCGCCGCGGCTCCGGCATCGGGCTTGCTGTGGCAGATGAGATCATTACCATGCACGGCGGCAGGCTGGACATCACCAGCGAACTGAACGTGGGAACCAACGTGACCATTACGCTGCCGGTGGAATCTCAGCGTCGGAGCAGTGCGGCAACGTGATACATACAGAAAGGACGAACTATGGCAAAACAACCCAGAGAAAACCCCAAGCACATGACCAAGATCGGCGGACAGGCACTGATCGAGGGCGTGATGATGAAAGGGGCAGACACCGGTGCAATGGCGTGCCGTCTGCCCAACGGCGAGATCGACGTAGAAACGTGGGCGGAGAACAACGGCAAAAATATGCCGTGGTACCGGAAGTGTCCCTTTGTGCGGGGCAGCTTCAACTTCGTTCTGTCCATGAAAGACGGCTATCGCTGCCTGACTAAGTCGGCAGAAAAACAGGTACCGGAGGACGAAGAAGACGACACCGAAGAAATGAACCGCTTTGAAAAATGGCTGGACGAAAAGCTGGGGGATAAGCTGTTCGGCATCATTATGACCATTGGCATGATCGTCGGCATTGCCGTTGCCATTGGTCTGTTTGTATTCCTGCCGAAATTCCTCATCGGGCAGCTGATCTCCCACACCGCTATTCCCGACAACAGCCGCTTTGTGCGGTCGCTGCTGGAGGGCATTATCAAGATCGCGATCTTTTTGGGGTACATGGCGTGTACCGGTCTGATGAAAGATATTCGCCGTACCTATGAATACCACGGGGCAGAACACAAGACCATTGCCTGCTATGAAGCGGGCGAGGAACTGACCGTGGAGAACGTCAAAAAGCACACTCGTTTCCACCCTCGCTGCGGAACCAGTTTTATTTTCATCACCCTGATCGTCAGCATTCTGGTAATGTGCATCGTGCCCGTTTATCAGGTGCTGCCCCGTGTGATCATCAGCATTCTGCTGCTGCCGGTGGTGGTCGGGATCTCCTATGAGTTTATCCGTATCGCCGGCAGAAGCAACAACTGGCTGACTCGTGCCCTGTCGTGGCCCGGTCTGCAGATCCAGCGGATCACCACGCGGGAACCGGACGCATCACAGATCGAGTGTGCCATTGCTGCACTGAAGCCCTGCATTCCGGAGGATATGGAGGACGACAAGTGGTAAATACGCCCCGTGCCGCCATGCAGGCGGTGCAGCAGAAACTGGCAGAAGCGGGACTGGATTCGGTGCAGTTCGAGAGCCGCATTCTGCTGGAAACCGTGCTGGAACTGCCCTATGGGGCACCTCTCCCGCAGCAGCCCCTGACCGGAGCCCAGCAGCAGCGTCTGGCGGAACTGACCGCACGCCGCTGTGCCCATGAACCGTTACAGTATCTCTGCGGCACATGGGAATTCTTCGGGCTGGAGTTTCAGGTGGGAGAGGGTGTGCTGATCCCGCGGCAGGATACCGAAACATTGGTGGAAGCGGTGCTGGAACTGCGAAAGAATGAGCCGTCCACCTGTTTGCTGGATCTTTGCAGCGGCTCCGGCTGTATCCCGTCGGCACTGTCGGTGCACCTGTCCGGTGTCACCGGTGCCGTGCTGGAACTTTCGCCGGAAGCAATGGGATATCTCCGGCAGAACCTGAAACGCCACGCTCCCCAGCTGGAGTGCATCGCCGGGGACGTGCTGCACCCGCCGGCGGAACTGCTGCACCGGCAGTTCCACATCATCACCTGCAACCCGCCCTATCTCACCGCAGCAGATATGGAGCAGCTTCAGCCGGAAGTCGCCCGTGAACCGGAAACCGCCCTGTTCGGCGGCACCGACGGGCTGGACTTCTACCGAAAGCTGACTCCCCTGTGGAAACCGGCACTTCAGCCGACTGGCTGGCTGGTGTATGAGGTGGGAGCAGGACAGGCACCGGACGTGGAAGCGATCTTACAGGAAAACGGCTATGCCCAGGTACACACCGTCCCCGACCTCACAGGCATCGGACGCGTCGTGCTGGGGCAGCGGTAGGAATTTCGGGATATGCAGCGGGGCAATTGGTAACATGATTGACCGTAAGGAGCGAATTCATTCGCTATACCAGATAAAGGACGATAATTTATGGCAAAAGCAGATCTGAAGAAAAAGGTGGTACTGGATATTCCCACCACCGAGGAAGAAAAGAAAAAGGCACTCCAGAGTGCCATTGCACATATCACAAAAGTATACGGTACCGGTGCGATCATGCGGCTGGGGGAGAACAAGGCGAACCTGAATGTGGAAGCCATTCCCACCGGCTCCATGATGCTGGACATGGCTCTGGGCATCGGCGGCGTCCCCCGCGGCCGTATCGTGGAACTGTACGGACCGGAAAGCTCCGGTAAGACCACCGTTGCTCTGCACATTATCGCAGAGGCACAGAAAATGGGCGGCGAAGTGGCGTTTATCGACGTGGAACACGCCCTCGATCCCACCTATGCCGAAGCACTGGGCGTGAACATCGACAACCTGCTGGTTTCCCAGCCGGACAGCGGTGAACAGGCTCTGGAAATTGCCGAAGCACTGGTACGCTCCGGAGCCATTGACGTGCTGGTCGTGGACTCTGTGGCAGCCCTCACCACCAAGGCGGAGATCGACGGCGAAATGGGTGACAGCCACGTGGGACAGCTGGCACGTCTGATGTCCCAGGCAATGCGGAAGCTTACCGCCGTGATCTCCAAGTCCAAGTGCGTGGCGATCTTCATCAATCAGGTGCGGGAAAAGATCGGCGTGATGTACGGCAATCCGGAAACCACTCCCGGCGGCCGTGCCCTGAAATTCTACGCTTCTGTCCGCATGGAAGTCCGCCGCGGCGAACCCATTAAGGACGGCAGCAGCCAGATCGGCAACCGCACCAAGGTGAAGATCAACAAGAATAAGGTTGCTCCGCCGTTCCGCGAAGCCGAGTTCGATATTCTCTACGGACAGGGCATCTCCCGTACCGGCGAGGTCATCGACGTGGCTGTGGAACTGGGCATCGTCAAAAAGGGCGGTGCGTGGTTCAGCTATCAGGATCAGAAGCTGGGACAGGGACGGGAAAACGCCAAGAAAACACTGGAGGACAACCCTGAACTGATGAAGGAGATCGAAGACCAGATTTTGGAACACAAGGACGAACTCATGGCATCGACCAAGAAGAAAAAGAAGAAGTCCAAGCTGGAGGAAGCTGCGGCAAAGGCTGCCGGAGAGAACACCGAGGCACCGGAGGACGGCGGCGAAGTGCTGGAAGCCGAGGGCGAGTTCAACTCGCTGGAGGACGGCGAAAGTCTGGAGATCAGTGCAGAGGACGACTTCGAAGAATTCGATCCGGCGTAAGGTGACGGCACAGCATGACCATTACCACACTGGCTGCCCATAAGGGCAACACCTGGAAACTCGAGCTGGACGACTCCGGCGAACTGTATTTTCTCCACGTTTCTGTGGTACAGCGGTGCGGTCTGCAAAAGGGCATGACGCTGACACCGCAGCAGTGGGAGCAGGTGCAGACTACGGAACTCGCCCGCAAGGCGTACCAGTACGCCTGCTTTCTGCTGGACCGGCGGGGCTATAGCTATCAGGAAATGTTCCGGAAGCTGGAGCCGAAATATCCCCAGTCCGTCTGCTATGCCACAGTAGACCGGCTGGCGAAGTTCGGGCAGATCAATGACCGAGCCTATGCGGAACAGCTGGCACATCACTATGTGGAAGTGAAACACTTCGGGCTGCGGCGGGCACGGCAGGAGATGTACCGGCGGGGACTGCTGGACGAACACATCACCGAGGCACTGGAGCCCTATGAGGACGAGGTGACAGGGGGAATATTGGAGGAACTGGTGGCGGGGAAGTACCGGAAGTATTTTCTGGATCCCGACGACCGCCGGACGATCGAAAAGGGGAAAGCTGCACTGGTACGGCAGGGGTATCGCTTCAGCGAGATCAACGCCGCGGTGCAGGCATTTTTGGAAGAAATGGAAAATGTGGAATAAGGATCTCAAGCAGGAGATTTGGAGGGGTATTATGCAGACAGAAAGAAGGATCGCGAAATGTGCCGTGCTGGCAGCGTTGGTGCTGCTGGGTGGAGCCTGCACCAAAATCGATGCGGTGCGTTCCGACGGCAAACAGACACAGGAAGCCGTTATGGCGGCAGCTTCGGCGGCGGAAGTTTCCACCACAGCCGAAGCCACAACGGCAGCGACAACCGAAACCACAACGACTACCGTGACTACTACAGTGACGACGACTACTGCGGCAGGGCTCTGCCAGCCGTTTATCGATGAGAACGCCAATATTGATCCCTCAAAGCCTATGGTGGCACTGACCTTTGACGACGGTCCGGGGCAGTATACCAACAGCATTCTGGACACGCTGGAAGCCTATCAGGCTCACGCCAGCTTTTTCGTGGTGGGACAGAACATCAACGATGAAACCAGTGCTGTGATGCAGCGTGCCGTGGGGCTGGGCTGTGAGATCGGCAGCCATACGGAAAACCATGCCGATCTGGTCAAGGCAGATGCGAACACGTTCCAGCAGGAGATCCAGCAGGCAGATGACCACATCTTGCAGGCAATCGGACGGTATCCCTATTTTCTCCGTCCGCCCTACGGGGACTTCAACGATGACGTTCGCCGCCACGTGGGGAAACCGCTGGCGTTCTGGTCGGTGGACACCAAAGACTGGAAAACGAGGAACACTGCCAGCACTGTCAGTGCAACCCTGAACAACATCGAGGACGGCGATGTGGTGCTGATGCACGACATCTACGGGGAAACGGCTGCGGCAGTGGCACAGATCGTGCCGTCGCTGGTGCAGCAGGGCTATCAGCTGGTGACCCTTAGCGAGCTGACGTATTATCGGGGCGTGGAAATGGAGAACGGCATGATCGTTTTCAACATGCACCCCGCCAACCCCAACTATAAGCTGCCGCCGGATCCGGACGTACCGGAACCGCAGACCACACCGGCTCCGGAAACGGAAACCACCACGGAAACTGTGGCTGCTGCGGGGCAGTGATGCAGAGGCTAAAGGCAATACCGCACAAAGAGCGTCTGGCAACTTTGCACGCCATCT
>OGHE01001794.1_pt1 | contig 12650 bp, 10 predicted proteins | sample 1571431 | NCBI WGS metagenome assembly OGHE01 (sample SAMEA2581966, study PRJEB24529) | metagenome | biome: Human gut stool | place: China | collected 2011 | reverse complement strand
ATGCATGAAGGGAATTGACTAAACTTAATCCCCCAAGAATTACAACTGAGCCATTTCTACCTTAAATTCGCTTTCCTTCTGGACCCGGATTCTTGCTCCGTAAACCGTACCGAATTCGAACTATTAAACATTCTGCTGAAAAACCTAAAAAAAATCCTGGCAGCATTGACTCACCGCAACACCCATCCTTGGGATGAAGGCATTGCAGAAATCCAAATTTCATGCGGTGCTTATTCCATACAAGACAACTTGAGCAAAGAAAAACGTATGCAGATGAACACCTCTACGGGTAAACACCTACAATTTCTCACCCAAATGGCTGTGAGCAGCCCAGTGTTCAAACTGTTATTCAAGAACTATCACAACCATTATATCCAAGTGGAAAGTTTGGTTAAACAGATGGCTAAAGAAATCAACGAACAGCAACAATAAGAATAGAAGTTGGAGAATCAACAGAGGGGGTACTTTTAGAAAAACACATTATTTTTCAAAATACCCCCTCTAAAATAGGGGTACTTTCAGAAAAAACATATAATTTTGCGCCATCAACCGATAAAAAAATAGACCATTTATGTCAAAAATGCGTTTTTTTGCCTTACAAGAGCTTTCCAACCGGAAACCTCTGGAAGTAACTGCTCCTTCCAACAAACTCTCTGATTATTATGGTAGCCACGTGTTCGACCGCAAGAAGATGCAGGAGTATCTTCCCAAAGAAGCCTACAAAGCTGTAACCGATGCTATCGAAAAAGGTACGCCTATCAGCCGCGAAATAGCAGATTTGATTGCTAACGGCATGAAAAGTTGGGCCAAGTCACTCAACGTCACTCACTACACACACTGGTTCCAGCCTCTGACAGACGGAACAGCCGAGAAACATGACGGTTTTATCGAATTCGGCGAAGACGGCGGAGTAATCGAACGCTTCTCCGGAAAACTACTGATCCAGCAAGAACCGGATGCCTCTTCTTTCCCTAACGGCGGTATCCGCAACACTTTCGAAGCACGAGGATATACAGCCTGGGATGTTTCTTCACCGGCATTCGTGGTAGACACCACTCTTTGTATCCCCACTATCTTCATTTCTTATACAGGTGAAGCACTGGATTACAAAACTCCCTTATTGAAAGCACTTGCCGCCGTAGATAAAGCAGCAACGGAAGTCTGCCAACTATTCGACAAGAACATCACACGCGTATATACCAATTTAGGATGGGAACAGGAATATTTTCTAGTTGACTCTTCCTTATATAATGCACGCCCCGACCTCTGCCTGACAGGACGGACACTGATGGGACACTCTTCCGCCAAAGACCAACAGTTGGAAGACCACTATTTCGGCTCCATCCCTCCACGTGTCACGGCATTTATGAAAGAACTCGAAATTGAGTGTCACAAACTGGGTATTCCTGCCAAAACCCGTCATAACGAAGTAGCCCCCAACCAATTTGAGTTGGCCCCTATCTTCGAAAACTGCAACCTTGCCAACGACCACAACCAACTTGTCATGGATTTGATGAAACGTATTGCAAGGAAACATCACTTCAATGTACTCCTGCACGAGAAACCATACAGCGGAGTAAACGGTTCGGGCAAGCACAACAACTGGTCGCTCTGCACCGACACCGGCATCAACTTGTTCGCCCCCGGAAAGAATCCAAAAGGAAACATGCTATTCCTCACTTTCCTGGTAAACGCCTTAATGATGGTTTATAAAAACCAGGATTTACTGCGTGCCTCCATCATGAGCGCTAGCAACAGCTACCGTTTGGGAGCCAACGAAGCTCCTCCCGCCATTCTCTCCTGCTTCCTGGGTTCACAACTATCGTCCACTCTCGACGAAATTGTCCGCCAGGTAGGAAACGAGAAAATGACACCGGAAGAAAAAACTACTCTTAAATTAGGTATCGGACGTATTCCCGAAATCCTACTGGATACTACCGACCGTAACCGCACCTCTCCTTTCGCATTCACCGGAAACCGTTTCGAATTCCGTGCCGCAGGTTCTTCTTCCAACTGTGCCGCCTCCATGATTGCAATCAATGCCGCCATGGCAAACCAGTTGAACGAATTCCGCGCATCAGTAGAAAAGCTGATGGAAGAAGGAGTAGGCAAAGATGAAGCCATCTTCCGCATACTGAAAGAAACGATTATCGCCTCCGAACCGATTCGTTTTGAGGGCGACGGTTATTCTGAAGAATGGAAACAGGAAGCCGCACGCCGCGGACTGACTAACATCTGCCACGTACCGGAAGCCCTGATGCACTATATTGACAACCAATCCAAATCAGTGCTGATTGGCGAACGTATCTTCAACGAAACCGAATTGAACAGCCGTCTGGAAGTGGAACTGGAGAAATATACCATGAAGGTGCAAATCGAAGGCCGTGTATTGGGCGACCTCGCCATCAATCACATCGTACCGACTGCCGTTGCCTATCAGAACCGATTGCTCGAAAATCTTCGCGGACTGAAAGAAATATTCCCGGCTGAAGAGTACGAAGTGTTGAGTGCCGACCGCAAAGAGCTGATCCGTGAAATTTCACACCGGGTCACTTCCATCAAAGTACTGGTTCGCGAAATGACCGAAGCACGAAAAGTTGCCAACCACATGGAGAACTACAAGGAAAGAGCATTTGCATACGAAGAAAAAGTACGTCCATACCTCGATCAAATCCGCGATCACATCGATCATTTGGAGATGGAAGTGGACGATGAAATATGGCCGTTACCCAAATACAGGGAACTGTTATTTACTAAATAAAATGCCTATAAGATTGCACGAAAGCTCCCACTTTTGTGCAATCTTTTTATAGATTCGTTCATTTTCTCATTTTTTCTTTTTACTTTTGTGCTGTATAACACAGTTTTGTAGCACTCATGGTAAAAATGAATATGTCAGACATCGATATTTCGGAACCGTTATCCGATATGTTAGCTCCTTTAAATAACGAGCAAAAGGAGTTTCTGATGAACAATTATACGATACAAACCTACAAAAAAAATGAAACCATCTACTGCGAAGGGGAAACACCTTCTCATCTGATGTGTCTTATCAGTGGGAAAGTAAAAATCTTCAAAGATGGCGTGGGAGGTAGAAGTCAGATTATTCGCATGATTAAACCACGCGAATACTTTGCTTATCGTGCTTATTTTGCCAAACAAGATTTTGTAACTGCCGCAGCAGCTTTCGAACCCTCTGTTGTTTGTCTGATTCCTATGAATGCTATCTTAACTTTAGTTGCCCAGAATAATGACCTGGCTATGTTTTTTATCCGCCAGCTTTCTATTGATCTCGGCATCTCAGACGAACGCACTGTCAATCTGACACAAAAGCATATCCGCGGACGCTTGGCCGAATCTCTCATCTTCCTGAAAGAAAGCTACGGCTTGGAAGAAGACGGATCTACTTTGAGCATTTATCTTTCACGCGAAGATTTAGCTAATCTCTCTAATATGACTACTTCGAATGCTATCCGCACATTGTCACAGTTCGCTACGGAACGACTGATTACAATCGACGGAAGAAAGATCAAAATCATCGAAGAAGAAAAGCTGAAGAAAATAAGTAAGATTGGATAAGAAAATTCCTGCACCAGTCGCTCCACCCTAAATAGTGAACATACATATAGAAAATATAATTGCAGACATCAGACGTGGTAACAAACAGGCTTTCAAAAAGCTATTTGATGACTACTATCCTATTCTTTGCGTGTTCGCATCCCACTATATTGAAGACAAAGAAGTTTGCAAAGACATTGCGCAAGATGTATTGTTAGCTTATTGGGAACGGAAAGAAGATTTCGACGACATTTTGAAAGTAAAAAGCTTCCTTTATACCGTCACCCGAAATAAATGTCTGAATCACCTAAAACATGAACAATTAGATATTCCTAATTTTTCCGGACAGGAAGAATTCGATAGTGGCTTTGAAGCTGCTATTATCGAACAGGAAACATTCCACATGGTTCGCAAAGCGGTAGAAGAATTGCCTACCCAAATGCGAAATATCATCTTATACTCTATGAAAGGGTTAAAAAACCATGAGATTGCTGACAAATTGCAAATTTCAGAAGACACTGTCCATACGTTAAAGAAATTCGCCTATCGCAAACTTCGCGAAAGCCTCAAAGGCATAAATTACACCTTATTACTATTTTTATGCAAATAAAGTAACTTTTTGATTACCCCGTTTTTTCGATTGGATTGTTTTACTTATATAACAAATCGAAAAAACGATGAATTCATTCAAAGAAAAATTTAAAATTGCAAAAATCTTAGCTTCCTTATTTACTCATTCGTCTACTCCCGAAGAGGAAAAAAACTATCATGCGTGGTTGGATGAAAATCCGGAGCATCAAAAAATAGCCGACCGGATATTAAATAAGGAAACGTATGAAGAAAACAGCCGGTTAATAAAAAGCTTCTCTTCACAAAAGGCATGGGACAGAATCTATCCGCTACTAGGAGGAGAAAAAACATCCGGTTTTCTTTCATGGAAAAGGAGTCTGAAATATGCGGCTCTTCTTTTGCTATTGTTAATACCGATTTCATACCTTATTTATAATTGGGTAGCCGGAGAACCAATCGGTGAAATCACTCCAGGAACCCATGGCGGAGAACTGACTTTAAGTAATGGCAACACCTTCAACCTTTTTGAGAATGTCCTTCCGGAGGGTGCAACTGAAGTGTTCATCATTGACTCCAAAGGGATAAATTATCAAACTCCTGCCAACAAGCCCAAAGTGAAAGAAATCAAAAATACGCTTCGTACACTGCATGGTATGGAATGTCACATTGTCCTTTCGGATGGAACAAAAGTACATCTGAACGCAGAATCACAACTGACTTATCCGATTTGTTTCAGCGATAAGGAACGCATCGTACAGGTTGAAGGTGAAGCCTATTTTGATGTTGCTCCAGATAAAGCACATCCTTTTATCGTGCAAACACCGCACACTTCTATTCGGGTGACAGGAACTTCTTTCAATGTAAGGGCTTATGCGGATGAAGAAGTGGAAAGTACTACACTAATTAGTGGAGCTATAGAGATTAGCAGTGAAAACGAAGATTATGAATTGATTCCAAACCAACATTTCGTATATGACAAAAATAGTCGGGAAAGTACCGTATCTAACGTAAATACAGAATTATACACTTCCTGGGAGTCCGGATCATTCATATTTATGAACGTTCCTCTTGAGAATGTAATGTCATATCTTTCCAAATGGTACGGATTCACATACACTTTTGAAGACGATGCAGCCAGACAGGTACAAATCGGAGCTTATCTCAACCGCTATGCAAACATGAATCCAATTATCGACATGATAATGGAATTAAATATGGTAGACATAAAACAAAGAGAAGGTATACTGCACATTTCTTATAAACAATAACTATTAATACATATTATAACTAACGCATTATGAAAAAACGAACACAATCCTCCTCAAAGGGAGTATCTTATGTAAGCAGAAAATTCGTTAAGTTCTGCCTTTTATGGATATTCTCCCTTTCTTCACTTATGATTCAAGCACAAGACAATCAGCGAATCTCCGTTGATCTGAGAGGCGAAAGCCTGGAATCTACACTTTGGTATTTGCAAAACCGTACAAAATTCATCTTTATGTACGCAACAGAAGATATCGCTAACATAACCGATATCAGCGTAAGGGCAAAAAACAAAACGATCACCGAGATTCTGGATGAATGTCTGGAAGGAACTAACCTGACTTATGAAGTATCAGGTACTGCTATCGTTATTAAGAAAAGAAAGACTAATAAAATCACGATTAGTGGATGGATACGTGATGCAAGCGGTGAAGCACTTCCCGGAGCTACGGTCACTGTCCGAGGTTCAAAGCATGGAGCTATCGCCGGACTAGACGGACATTACACTTTCAATATTCCTGCGCAAGAAGGGTTAATATTAACTTATTCATTCATCGGAATGGAGAAAAAGACTGTAAGATATACAGGAAAGAAAACGATTAATGTCACTCTAAACAGTTCCAGTACTGAAATCGACGAAGTGGTTGTAACCGGTTATCAGAATATTCAACGCCGTGACCTAGTAGGTTCTATTACCACAGTAAAAGCAAAAGATATTTTAATGCCTTCGTATACCACTATTGACCAAATGTTGCAAGGACGTGTAGCAGGTATGATTGTCACCAATACAAGTAGTCGTGTAGGTACTGCCCCGAAAATTCAAATCCGTGGTACCAGTACCTTACTGGGTAATCAAGACCCACTTTGGGTAGTCGACGGCATCATTCAGGAAGACCCCCTGGAATTGAATGCATCTTCTCTCATGACAGAGGACTTGAAAAACATTATCGGTAATCAGATTTCTTGGTTAAATCCTGCTGATATCGAAAGCATTAGTATTTTAAAAGATGCTTCTGCGACCGCTATTTATGGTTCAAAAGCATCGAATGGTGTTATTGAGATCACAACCAAAAAGAATACGACTGATCGTCTAAGTGTCAATTACACCTCTAATTTTGTAATGGGTACGCGTCCCAACTATGGACAGTTTAATTATATGAACTCCAAAGAAAGAGTACTATTCTCACAAGAAGCTTTTAACTGGGGAACACCTTATGGCACAGAACCAATCAAACAAATATATACTTATGAAGGATTATTGAATATGTATCTATCGCACGATATATCTTCTGAAGATTTTCTGGCACAACGCAATGTTCTGGAAACACAAAATACAGACTGGTTCAAACTACTAACCCGCCGTTCTTTTAGCCATAACCATAATATAAGTGTTTCCGGCGGAACAAATAAATACAGTTATGCAGCTTCTATGGGATATTCCAATAGCGAAGGGCAGGAAATAGGAAACGACAGTGAACGTATGACCGGACGCGTTGCCATCACCATACGCCCGGTACAAAAACTAACGATTAATGCAACGATCAACGGTAGCGTAAGTACGAATAACGGTTTTGCCGGAGGAGTCAATCCTATGGGGTATGCTACTACTACCAATCGTTCTATAGACCCTGATGCTTACTATCAAATGAAAGCCTCATACCCATACAATAGCGGAGTCAAATCATTATCATACAATTTCGTAAATGAACGGAATAATAGTGGTTCTAAATCAAAATCAAGTTTCATGTCAGCTTCGCTAGACTTGAAATGGAATATTTTGGACTGGTTAACTTACCAATTTACTGGTGGATATTCCAATAATAACAGCACAAACGAAGCTTGGGAAACTGAACAAACGTTTTATATTGCTGAAACATATCGTGGTTATGATTTCAACTCTGTCTCACCAAACAGTAAAGAGTTTGGAGCAGCCTTACTCCCATTCGGAGGCGAATTATTCACAAATAACGCACAGCAATACTCTTACAACATCCAAAATAAACTGCAATTCAGTAAAGCCTTTAATAATGAGAACCGAATTAATGCTTTAGTAGGTATGGAATTACGTTCTTCCACTAATAAAGGTGTCAGCAATACGGTATGGGGATATGCCCCAGATAGAGGAGAAGTAATAACATTACCAACCACTCCACAAGCTTTTACACCTATTACAGGTTCTAAAGACGAAGGATGGGGGCTTTTAAAAAAGATATATGATGGTGGATGGAGAAAAGTCAATACTACAGACAATTATCTTTCCGTATTCGCCACACTAGCATATTCACTCAAAAACCGATATGTTGTTAATGCAAATATACGTAATGATGCATCCAACCGTTTCGGTCAGGATGCCAATCACCGTATTGATCCTACCTATTCATTCGGTTTCTCCTGGAGAGCTTCAGAAGAGGACTTCATGAGGAAATATGTAAAATGGATAACAACTTTAAACTTCCGCGGCACCTATGGTATTCAAGGAAATGCAGTAACGCGCATTAGTCCGGATTTGATTTTAAATCAGGGGAAAGTGGCAAATCTATACAACAGATATCAGTCTACCATCTCCCAAATCCCAAATCCGAATCTATCATGGGAACGTACCAAATCATGGAATTTCGGTGTAGACCTGGAATTATTCAGTATGTTTTATATGAATTTGGAATATTATACAAGACGCTCCAATGCCATTGTTGAACTGGAATTACCTTATGAATATGGAATAACATCCATGAAACGCAACGGTGGTATTATCCACAACAGAGGTATCGAATACACATTAACTTTTACCCCGATACAGAAACGGGACTATGCATTAAGTGTCAGTTTGAATGCTTCCAAGAACTGGAATGAAGGCGGACATACAGACATTGATGTCAATGCAGCTTCCTTCTTAAGTGGACGTTCAGATATTGTATTAAAAGAAGGATATCCGCTCAGCAGTTTCTGGTCATACTCTTTTGCAGGATTAGACGGAAAAACCGGTGAAGCTTTATTCAATCTTTTGGATATTCCGGAAGAAGAACGTAGCAGACAAATAGATCCGACTACTTATCTGGTATATTCTGGTCAGAAAGAGCCTTATTTCACCGGTGGATTGAGCTTAAGTTTCCGCTATAAATCATTAACTTTAAACACCAGTTTTTCACTTTTACTCGGCAACAAGAAGCGTCTGCCATCACCATACAACCAATTCGCTAGTTCTTATTATATGCCGGATCCATATACAAATATAAACCGCGATTTACTGAACCGTTGGAAAGAACCGGGAGACGAAGCCCATACAATCATTCCTTCTTTACCCAAAGCAGGAATGGCTTATATAGAATTGCCCAACAATGAGAATGTTTATAGCATTCCATTATGGGAACAATCTGACGCTATGGTGGTCAGTGGTTCTTTCTTACGCTGCCGTAACATCGGCCTATCCTGGCAAATGAAACGTGAGTGGTGCGAAAAAATATATATGAAAAATCTATCACTCAACTTTAACATGGATAACATCTTTGTTATCGCCAGCAAACGTTTCAACGGTTTCGACCCGGAAGTTAGCAACAGTGTACTTCCACGGAATTATTCATTAGGTATTAACATTGGTTTCTAAAAAAATAAAAAGATAGACAATGAAAAGAATTATATATATACTAACAGGAATAGTCTTACTATCACTATCCTCTTGCTCAGATTTTCTAGAGCCTAAATCTCAAAGTGAGTACGTTCCCAAAGATGCAAATGCTTTGCAAGAAATGTTAATCGGTTCTGCTTATCCCAAACAGGATAAAAGCAATTTCCTACTACCCTTTCTTAGCTTCTTAGACGATGACATTCAGTTCCACAAAACTGATTATGAATTTAGCATCAACTCTCTAAAAAATATAGAAGCCAAACAAGCTGTTTATACATGGCAACCGGATATGTTTTTCATTATGGAAAGAAATGGTTATCCTCTTCAGAATATCTGGGAAGGATACTATAACTATATCTTAGGCGCAAATGCAGCTCTTGATTATATCGGTGACGTAAATGGTACGGAGGCTGAAAAAAAATTATGTAATAGCCCAATCCCTCGGATTAAGAGCTTTCTATTATTTTATGTTAGTCAATCATTTTGGAGCACCATACAACTATAACAAACAGGCTTTAGGAGTTCCACTCAAACTAGACAGCAACCTGCTACCTGAAGACCAACTATTAATGACACGAAACACCGTTGAGGAAGTATACAACCAAATTGTGGACGATCTGAATGAAGCTGAACGTTTATTCCTTACTTTAAGCAAAGATAAACAATATGAACCGAATTATCTGGTTAGCCTTCCAATGATACAATTGCTGAAGTCCCGCGTCTTTCTCTATATGGAAAACTGGAAAGATGCAGCCATATACGCCAACAAAGTAATAAAAGACTGGTCCTTCGCTTTAGTAGACTTAAATAACCTCCCTTCTCCAACAGTGGCAGAGCCTTATTACAATTTTACATCTTTAAAATCATCTGAGGTTATTTGGTTATATGGAAGCGTTTCAGACTTAACTGTATTCAATGATGAGTCGGTAGAGTATGAGGAAGAAGGTTACTTCGGTAATACCACCACCTATTACCGAGAAGCTTTTATCGCTTCTGATAACTTGATTGAAAGCTTTGAAGATGGAGATTTAAGAAAAGAAAAGTATATAGCAAAAGAGTTCAATAAAGATGATAAAGTTTTCTATGAAGACTCTTATACTACTTTCGGCAAATACAAACTTTCAGCTACAGGTGAACCTAGTGGTTCGGAAAACTTTGCTTTATCCTTCAGACTAGGTGAGGCTTATTTAAATCTAGCAGAAGCAGCTGCCCATAATAATGACGAGAGTACAGCACTATCTGCTTTAAAAACCTTACTGGCTAAACGTTATGAACCCGACAAATTTGTTGAGCCTACCGGATTAACAGGTGATGCGCTCAAAACTTTCATCAAAAATGAAAGAAGAAAAGAACTTTGTTTTGAAGGGCAACGATGGTTTGATCTCCGACGCTACGGAATGCCACAAATTATTCATAGATGGGGAGAACAGGTATATACATTAAAACAGAATGATCCTTCCTATACCATGCCTATACCAGACGCCGTCTTAATTAAAAATAAAAAACTGGAGCAGAATCCTTTAGCTCCAAAACGCGAAAGTTAATAGTATATATCTTATGAATTAAACAAAAGAAATGAATATGAAAAAAATATATATATTATGGGGATTACTTGCTTGTATGGCATTATTCACCTCATGTTATGAAGAAGACACACTGACTCCTACAGAAGGAGGCATTGAATTACGCTTTAAAGTACCTCAAGGAAATAATAGTTGGGACGATGACATCGCCCAAATATACGAAGACTATAATGTATATCTTATTTATAAAGATCTGCAAAGGGCTGATTTTAATCGCAGCTGGACAGGCATATCATATGGTAGTGGCTACGAAGGCCAAGGCTGTGTAAACGACGAAATGACCAATTACTATGTCGAATTTATGAAAAAGCATATCTTTGCATACTTGAATCCGCCGATCACATCTAAAGTTCTGCCTATGTATTGGTATTTGGGATACAATGTCTATAGCAAAAGCGTATTAGAAGTTGGAGGCGTAATCCTAGCAAGCTGGATTGTACCCATACACGAAAATTACGATGGGCTGGATTATTGGTGCACTTGTATGTTTGGAGAAGACAATCCCAGCGATCCTTATTTAATCCCCACAGACAGAGCACTCCTTGACAGACGCCGGAAAATGATATTGGCTCCCGTATTGGAAAAAGCAGTAAAAGCCGGAAACATCATTATACCTGAAGAATTTGAAGTGGGATTCGACCATGTCACTAATCTGATAGCAGGCTTGGGAATGGAAGATGACCCAAACTATTATCTTACCAGAGGATATCCGGGAAGTGTAAACACGTATGTATTCAATAGTATCAGCGAACCAGCCAACAACTCTTATCCTCCAACCAATGAAGAGACTTTTATAGGATATATGCATCTTTCCATGTACTATAACCAAGCACGACTAGCAGAGGTATATCCGGCTGATAAATATCCTTTTCTCACCGAAAAGTTTGCTTTCGTACAGAAATATTTAAAAGATAAATATCAGATCGATCTGGAAGCAATAGCCAACGGACCGGAAGACTGGGATTTACCTTTACCTCCAATACCGGAGACTCCAGATGAAGAATAACAACTCTGATAATGAACTATAAACTCATAATAATGACAAAAGTAAAAAATCTATTATTAACCATATTACTCTTATGCGGTACCACTGTATGGGGAAATAACGGGCTAAGAATATCAGGAAGAATAAAAGTATTAAAGCCAACGACTTTACAAATAAAAGATATGAATGAAGGCGTTGTATTAAGCTGCATCATCGGTACTAATAACACATTCAGTACCGATGAAATAAACATCATTCCTGATGTCTACAAACTCTATTTAGGAGAAACCGAACAGAATATTTATCTGGAAAATAACCCGGTAACAATCAATGGCTACTTCGACGAAAAGAACCCTGAACAAAGTTCGCTTTCATTCACTGGCATCGATCCGTTTCTGACTTTACAAAACTATATGCCAGCAGAAAAAGACCCGGATATAGCAACGATTTCCACTTCCGTCAAAGGAAAACTAACTCCCTCCATGGCATCTGCATTAGCCTATCTGGCAGATGTAAATGATTACCAATCCAACAAAATGCTATTGGACATGATACCGGAACAAGACAGAAAGTCTTTATCTGCCAAATGGCTGGTAAACAGGGTAGAAATCCTCTCCCACCAAATCATTGGTGCAGAATGTCCCGACTTTACTTTCACAGATGCCAACGGAAAAAACGTAAGTCTGAAAGACTTCCGTGGGAAAATTGTCGTACTTGACTTCTGTGCCTCCTGGTGTGGTCCTTGTCGTAAAGAGATGCGTAGTATGCTAACCATATACAATGAATTGAAGGCTGACGATCTGGAATTCATCAGTGTCTCGCTGGATGACAGCGAAGCAAAATGGAAAAAAATGCTGGATGAAGAAAAATTGCCGTGGGTGATGCTATGGGATAAGGCAGGATTCCCTAAAAACAGCAAGACTCCAAGTGCTATCCAGACTGCTTACGGCTTCTACTCCATCCCTTTCCTTGTAGTCATTGACAAAGAAGGCAAACTTGCTGCACGCAACGTTCACCTGTTTTTCAAACTATGGACAGATACAGACTAAAGATTATCGCATTGACAGCA
>OGHE01001793.1_pt1 | contig 12660 bp, 10 predicted proteins | sample 1571431 | NCBI WGS metagenome assembly OGHE01 (sample SAMEA2581966, study PRJEB24529) | metagenome | biome: Human gut stool | place: China | collected 2011 | reverse complement strand
GGTCTGGCAGCGGCGCAGCACCGCCTTGATGCGTGCCACCACCTCTTTGGCGTCAAAGGGCTTTACCATGTAATCGTCCGCGCCAAGCTCCAGCCCCAGCACCTTATCAAAAGTTTCGCCCTTGGCGGTAAGCATCATGACCGGGGTGTTGCCGGCCTTGCGGATGCGGCGGCAGACCTCCAGCCCGTCCATGCGGGGCATCATCACATCCAGCAGCACCATATCGGGCTTGACCTCGTTAAATTTTTCCAGCCCGGCCTCGCCATCGTTGGCCACGGTGACCTGATAGCCCTCCTTGGTCAGGTAAAGGCGCAGCAGCTCGCAGATGTTGGCGTCGTCGTCCACCACAAGGATCTTTTCGTTTGCCATAGGTATTCCTCCCCTTTTATGCAGGTTTATGTATTTGCAGCCCTTCCGGGCGGTGTGACAGCATTTCTCTTTTCTATTATACGGGACAGTTATGACAAAATAAAGAAGGAAGTGTAGTTTTTTTCACATTTCTGCCGCCGCTGCAGCAAAAAGCCCCTTGGCAGCCATACCAAGGGGCTTTTGTTGCGGTTTTTCTGTCGGGTCGGGGTCTACACGCCAAAGGCATCATCCATGCCGCCCAGATGGGGGTCAACGCCAAAGGCATCGTCCATGCCGCCCGGCTGGGGGTCTACGCCAAAGGCATCATCCACGCCGCCCGGCTGGGGGTCTACGCCAAAGGCATCGTCCATGCCGCCCAGCTGGGGGTCAATGCCAAAGGCATCATCCGCGCCGCCCGGCTGGGGGGCAGCGTCTGCACCGCCCGGCTGGGGGGCAGGGGCAGCGCCGCCCGGCTGGGGCTCGCCGTCTACCACAGGCTTCAGGTGTTCGGGCTTTTTCCACTGGGCGTAAAGGTCTACCGTAGCGCCCGCTGCCCAGTCGGTTATGGGCACGCCGTTCACCTCGTAGTTTCTGCCTGTGCCGTCCGGTTCTGTGTTCCAGCCCACAAAAACGTAGCCGCCGCGCTTGAACATACAGTTGCGCAGCACAACATTCTCGTCGGGCTTGTAGGTCACGATCTTTACCGCTTCCACAGTGGGGTCGAGTATGTCCTCCGGCAGGGGGTCGGGGTCAAAACCAAAGTCCTCGTCCATATCCTCCAGCAGGGGGTTGGGATCAAGGTCAAGCGCAAGCTCCTCCATGGGGTCAAAGTTTGCGTGGTAGTGCACAGTCAGGGCTTTCTTCGCCGGGGCTCGGTTCGGGCCGGTGGTGGAGCTCCAAACGGCGTAAAGGACTTTATTATTCTCGTCCGGCCAAGTTTTGACCTTACTGCTCACCGTGGTAACGTCCGGGTTAACGCCATGATCTGGGTCATAAGTAGCCAGCTTGAAAATCTCGTCACCGGGCTTGGGGTCTTTCTTCGTGCTCCAGCCAATAAAGTTTACACCTTGTTTAGTAAGCACCACCTTCGGGAAATGTACGGTATCATCATAGGGCAAAACCCGTTTCGTTTCGCCATTACCAGTAGTACCACCATTGAAGTCAAAGGTCACCATGTCCTTTTTGTACACCACATAAATGGTATCGCCGGTGTAGGTATTGCTCGAGCTGTCACCAAAATAGTGGATACCGGAGTTCTTGCCGGTCAGGTTACCCGTTCCCTCAGTCGTTGTCGGACCTTTATCAGTCGGTCTCTCAAAGCCTACAAACAGATACCCGGTGTTTGGTACAACATTGTAGATACTATACGAACCGCCGTAGTTGCGCATCCACTGGTAATAGGAGATTTTTCCTTCCAGCGTCTGCGGCTTACCGCAGGAATTCAAATCAAATTTGCCGTATTGTTCTGCATCTGTTGCGTTAGAAACCGGGGAGTAAGTGCCATCGTCATTCTTCAGCGCAGGGATAACGTTCAGCAGATAGCGCTTGCGCTTGATTTGGATCGTCACCTCACCGTTCGCGGGCAATGTGGTAAACGTATACTCGTTTTTGAGCTGCCAGACAGCATCCGGCTGGGCAGCAGTGGCAATCTCGGTGGTTTTTGCTTCTATCTTGGCTTGGAGCGCAGTCCACACATCCGCATTCTCGGTTTTGCTCAGCGTCAAGGACGTATTGCCGTAGGCGTAAGCCTTGCCAAGTTCTACGGCAGTGTCAAAGCCGTCGCCGTCCTGATTACTTTCGGGGAACGACTGGTTCGCAGCATCCCATGTTGTCCAGCCTATGTCACGGCCAAATTGCACCTTTACCTTGTAAGGTTTCTTCCAAATGGCGTAAAGCACACGTTTTTGGGGGTCGCCCTTCGGTCTTGTGCTCATTTCGGCAGAGGTGTAGGTTTCCCATTGGACACTGCCAACGCTCGCGTCCGGTTGATAAAGCGGATTCCCTGTGGTATAGGTAGATTTTGTGCTCCACCCGGCAAACTCCATGTCGGCAGGGGCGGTAATTCCCAGTGCATCAGGGGTTTCCAGCGTGCCGGTTTCATCATACGGCATGTTCGTGCGCGGCTTGTTAGCCCCATTGACATCTTCCTTGCCGCCCGTGCCTTGGTTTGCCATATAGGTCAGGCCTTTTTTGTAACAGGGGATGTAGCAATAGCGGACATTCCCGCGCACATCCGTGCCGGTCGGCTCTCCGGTCAGTTCACCCGTGTACACATAGTAGGTGGTATCGCCCTCTTTTGCTCCGCGCTTGGTTTCAGTTTCCTGTTTATTTGCAATGATCTTAACACCACCGTTTGCGCCTGTATCATAGACATAGCCGTTTTTGACATGGTGCAAACCCAGCTTAAAGTGGATGCCATAGGGGAACTGTCCCCAATAGTCATCGCCGTCAGACTGCCAGAACCAGCTCGACCAGTTCGTTCCGTTATCTGCGGACACCTGCATATTCACACAACCGCTGATGCTTCCGCCCTGATTGCCGTTGCTCTCTTCACCACTAACACCAGTGTAATCCGTAGCGCCGTTCACATCCAGCCAGTACCACTTGCGCACAAGGTTCAGGTTGATGGTCTGGGTTTTATTGTTTGCTTGAAAATCCGCTTTCGGGGTCAGGGTGCGTGACAAATCCTCCCAGCAGCGTTCATCTTCTCCGCCATCATTCGCAGGCCGGGTGCGCTTCCATCTATCAGATTCAACAGCAGTTCCCAAAAGATCGCCCCACACACCTGCACAGCCGTACTCCAGAACATAGGTTTCCTTGGGCGCAGAAGTTGTGTCTGTCACGTTTCCGCTTGCATCAACCACATTCACGGCTTGAACGTGCGTCCCGCTGTTTGTAAGCTGCAGCTTCTGCTCATATACGTTGATGGTATAGGTAACGCAATGCTTTACCAAATCAAAGGTAAAGGTAAGCGTATCGGAATAAGTGCCGCTCATGGTGGCTTGGCTGGGGTCTTTCACGTTGACCGAGAAATTGGTAGCAAACTTACGCGCACCTGTGGTGCTGTCATATTTTGGGTCGGTTGAATCGGGTTCACCCGTGCCATAGTGCAGCGTATTATCCTCATAGTACGCTATTGCTGTTCTATTTTCATAATCTTCTGTGGTCAGCGTATAATCCACCTTCGGCGTATCTGCCGCCGCTGCATCGTCATATGCCAGTTTCCATTTATTGTTCGATGCAATGCCGATATTCAGCGTGCGGTACTGCTTCAGCTGTGCGTTGACCGTCAGCTCACCCGTATTCGTCCCGCTTTTCACCTCCACGGTGGTGGGGATGGTAACGGTATAGCCATCGCGTTCAAGGTTGCCGGTAGTGTTCGGCACATCCGCCGCCGTGGTAACATTCGGCTCGTAGGCAAGCACTTCCTGCTCCGGCGTTTCAGCAAGCGCAATTCCACCCACCGCAAGGCACAAAGCCAGCGCAAAGGCAAGGCTTAGCAGTTTTTTTACACAATGCTTCATCGTATCCTCCTTGTGTGGGGTGGTTGTTTTTTGCCGCAAAACCAAAAAAGGGGAGAGGGAACAGCTCCCGTCTCCCCTTTGGGCTTCAGGTATTATTCAGGTTTGGGTGCGGGGTGGGGGGTTAATAAAAGTCACCAACCTCAGACTTAAATGCGACTTTGCCGTTGTAAGTGCCTGCCCGTTCAGCATCAAAAACATCAACCGCAGTGCTCAGTGTAAAGGTCAGAGACTCGCTCCCCGTGTTCGTACCAGAACCAACTTTCAAGACCTCGCTATTTGTGCTATCCAGTATCTTATTACCTATCGAACCACTGTATGGCAAGTTAATGGTAAAGTAAAGCTTTACATCTTCATCGTTTTCCACATAGAATTTGTTCGCATTAGTACCAGTAGTTTCATAAGTAACACCCGAAGCAGCAGTATCAATGCTGATCTTCAATGTCTTGCCGGAAGGAATTACATTCTTGGTCACGCAAACCTTGGGAGCAGTGCCGGAATTGTCATCGGTTGCCTCTGTGCTTTCTGCATCTTTGTCTTTATTAGCAGCGACTGTGCGGGTCTTGCCAACACCTGCGTTTTTGCCAAAGTCGATCTTTGCAGGGATAGACCATGTATAGCTGCTCTCAACCTTGTAAGTCACCTCGGTTGCATTCGGTGCTGTACTGCCATTATTCGATGACTCATTCGACACCGCAAACACCGGGGTCGCGCACATGGACACCGCCAGAGAAGCTGCGAGGAGCATGGCTGCTGCTTTCTTCGTCAATTTCATAATCCTTATTTGGCAATGGGGCCCGCAGCTGACGGTCAGCTTTGGATTTGCCTACTCCTTTCACACCTTATGGTAGTTTATCCCCAATTCAGTTTTTTTATCGTCAACACTGCCGGTTTTGCCCGCTACAGGGGGCTTAACCCACGGTCAGTGTCAGCTTCACGATGCCGCTGTTGGTCTTGGTGGCGCGATCCGAACAATAGGGCTGGCACACCACATAGGCCGGGTATTCGCCGGGGGTAAGGGCGCGGGTCATCTCCATCTTTTGCACATACAGCCCGGGTGCTACAAGGCCGGACTGGAACAGCAGCTCGTCCCCGTCCTCTAAGTACAGCCCAAAGGAGATGTAGTAGCACTCCTCCTTGCCGGTCACGGTAAAGGTGTACTGCTTGCCGTCATCGGCCTGCACGGTCAGGGGCTTTTCGCCCTTATAGTCCTTGATGGCCTCGATGGTGTATACGCCCTCGTCGGTCTTTTGGATATCGAAATAGGCGGGGTCGGCTTCCAGCACCTTGGTCACCTCGGCCTGAATGCCCGCAAGGCGCAGGTAATGGCTCAGCTCTACGGTCTGGCCGCTGTCCACCACCAGCTTTTCCAGCTGGGTGCCGTCAAGGCTTACCCAGTCCTCGTACCACAGGTTCTCGGCGGGGTTATGGAACTCGAACCCTTGGGTGATCTTTTTGGTCTTTGCGGGGATGGTAAAGCCGCCCCAGCCCGGCAGGGTAACATTTTTGCTGCGGTCGATGGGGGTCTCGGGCTTGACGTACTGCGCCTGATACTCCTCCATGGGCAGCGCCGACTGCGCATCGGCTGTGCCGGTGTTTCCGGCAGCAGGTCTGCCGCCCAGTGCGCCGGTTGCCACAATGTAGCCGCCCAGCAGCACCACCAGCGCTGCCAGCACCCCAACCACCAGTTTGTTCATGTTTTTGTTTTCCATGGGCTTCACGCTCCCCTTCTTGCCCCGGCAGTTTTTAGCGCCGGAACATCAAAAAAGGCTGCCCAACCGTGTGGGCAGCCTTGTACATACGAGCAAAAGCGAAGCGTCCCCCAAAAAAGGGTACACCTGTAGCTTTGGACGATTTTCGGCACACGGAGGTTCTCCCCTCCAAACCGAAAGCAACCGGCTGGCATCATCTGGCACATCTCCAGACCTTAGCCCCTATGGCTTTGCGTCCTTACCTTTCGATAAGTTTGCCCAATAAATTGCCCAATATCTTAATTGATATATTAATTTTGTTTTTGACGAAAATATTATAGCATACCCCCCCCCCATGCTGTCAACCGGTTTTGCCGGTGTTTCGTTTATATTTTATGTTGTATTCTTTAATACAACTGTCGAAAACGTTTAAATGCTGGTGTTATTTTGCAGCTTTTCCTTTTTTTGTAAAGTAAGGGGGAAAGTGGGTGGGACACCCTCTCCGTCATCGCTGCGCGATGCCACCTCCCCCGAAGGGGGGAGGTTTATTCGTGCTGACCGGAAGATGGCAAAAAGCTCCCCCTTTCGGGGGAGCTGTCACGGCGTAAGCCGTGACTGAGAGGGTAAGGCTTCTCTCGGGCTTGCATAAACAACGCCTGCATGATACAATAAAGTGTGGTGCGCGGCTGTTTTTGCAAAACGCCCCGCGCAGCGGCAAAGCTATAAAATACACTGTACCATACAGCGGTTCAGCATTTATCTTATTATAAGGAGAAATCACTACTATGAAGCTTGGTATTGTCGGCCTGCCTAACGTGGGCAAGTCCACCCTGTTCAACGCCATTACCTCCACCAAAAACGCGGAGGCCGCAAACTACCCCTTCTGCACCATTGAGCCGAACTCCGGCATCGTGGCTGTGCCGGACAAGCGGCTGGACAAGCTGGCCGAGATCTGGCAGACCAACAAAAAGACCCCTGCCATCGTGGAATTTGTGGATATCGCCGGCCTTGTAAAGGGCGCAAGTCAGGGCGCGGGCCTTGGCAACAAGTTCCTTGGCCATATCCGCGAATGTGACGCCATCGTGCACGTTGTGCGCTGCTTTGATGATGACAACATCATCCATGTGGTGGAGGATGTGACCAAGGCCGAGGCGGTGGACCCCATTGCGGACATTGAAGCCATCGACTACGAGCTGATCCTCTCGGACCTTGAGGTGGTGCAGAACCGCGCCGGACGCATGGCAAAAGCTGCCAAAAGCGGCAACAACAAGGGCGCTGCCGCCGAGGCCGCATGGCTGCAAAAGCTTGCCGACCATCTGAGCACCGGCAAGCCCGCCCGCAGCTTTGATTTTGACCCCGCCGACACCGAGCAGCAGACCGTGCTGCACGAGATGGGCCTGCTGAGCGCAAAGCCGGTGCTGTACGCCTGCAACGTGGGCGAGGACGACCTGATGGAGGGCATCGAGAACAACAAGTACGTGCCGCTGGTTGCCGCCCGCGCCAAGGAGGAGGACGCCCGCTACATTCCCATCTGCGCCAAGACCGAGGAGGATATTGCGGACTACAGCCCCGAGGAAAAGAAGGAGTTTCTGGCCGAGATGGGCATTGAAGCCAGCGGTCTGGATAACCTGATCACCGCCAGCTACGACCTGCTGGGGCTGATCTCCTTTTTGACCGACGGCAAGAAGGAGTGCCGCGCATGGACCATCCGCAAGGGCACCAAGGCCCCGCAGGCTGCCGGTAAGATCCACAGCGACTTCGAGCGCGGCTTCATCCGCGCCAGCGTCATCGGCTATAACGATCTGGAAGCCAACAACTTCGATTACGCCGCCGTGAAGGCCAAGGGCCTGCAGCGCACCGAGGGCAAGGAGTACGTTGTGCATGACGGCGATGTGATCGAGTTTTTGTTTAATGTTTAAGGAGCTTACCATGATCTTTGGTATTATGGGCGCGATGCCCGATGAAGTAGACCAGCTGTGTGCAAAGCTGGAAAATGTCACCGTAGAGCCCTACGGCGGCGTGGAGTACCACAAGGGTACGCTGGCCGGTAAACAGGTGGTGGTGTGCTGCGCCGGTATGGGCAAGGCCAACGCCGCCGCCACCACGCAGGTGCTCATTACCAAGTTTGGCGCGGAGAAGATCATCTTCTCCGGCATTGCGGGCAACATGACCAGCAAGATCGGCATTGGCGATGTGGTCATTGGCAAAACGGTGCTGTACCATGACGCCCAGCTGGATATGATCTGCCAGAACCCGCCGTTCCTGAAGGAGTACACCGGCGACCCGGAGCTGATCGCCGCCGCCGAGGCTGCCTGCGCCGAAGCCGGGGTAAAAGCGCTGGTGGGCAAAATTGCCACCGGTGATCTGTTTGTGGGCGACAGCGAGACCAAAGCCGCAATTGAGGCCAAGTGCGCTCCGGACTGCGTGGAGATGGAGGGCGCGGCGGTAAGCCAGATCGCCGCCAAGAACGATGTGCCCTGCGTCATCCTGCGCGCCATGAGCGACAACGCCGACGAGGACGGCCACGAGGTGCTGGTGGTGAAGAAGTTCTCCATCAGCGAGTATGTTGCCACTGCAACAAAGATCGTGGCAGCCATGGTGGAAAAGCTGTAATTTTTCCCAAAAACAACAACAGCCAGACCGGCACTGCCGGTCTGGCTGTTTTGCGTTTATGTCAGTTTTTGGTCAGGTCTTTGGTGTACAGGGCGCGGGTGGCGTTGAGCACGGCAAGGACCATCACGCCCACGTCCGCAAAGATGGCCGTCCACATTCCGGCAATGCCCAGTGCACCCAGCAGCAGGCACAGTGCCTTGACGCCCAGCGCGAACACGATGTTCTGGTGCACGATGCGCAGGGTGCGGCGGGCAATGCGCATGGCCAGTGCGATCTTTGCGGGGTCGTCGTCCATCAGCACCACGTCTGCGGCCTCGATGGCGGCGTCCGAACCAAGCGCACCCATGGCGATGCCCACATCTGCGCGGGAGAGCACCGGCGCGTCGTTGATGCCGTCCCCCACAAAGGCAAGGTTCTCCTTGGGCTGCTTTGCGGCAAGCAGCGTTTCGATGCGCTCCACCTTGTCGCCGGGCAAAAGACCGGCGTGGTACTCGTCCAGACCCAGCTGCTGCGCCACAGCCTGCGCCACCGGCTGCGCGTCACCGGTCAGCATGACCGTCTTGCGCACGCCGGAGGCCTTCAAAGCGCGGATGGCCTCGGCGCTGTGGGGCTTTACCACGTCTGCGATCAGCAGATAGCCCGCGTAGCTGCCCTCCACGGCAACGTGCACGATGGTGCCCACGCCCTCCACGGCGGGCACGGTCAGCCCCAGCTTTTCCATCAGGCGGGCGTTGCCGGCGGCAACGCTTTTGCCGTCCACCTTTGCGGTCACGCCGTGGCCGCCCAGCTCCTGCACCTCCGTGACCCGGGCGGCATCAATGGGCTTAGCGTAGGCGGCTTTGATGCTCAGGGAGATGGGGTGCTTGGACCAGCTTTCCGCCAGCGCGGCGGCTTCCACCAGTGCGGTGTCGGTCACGCCCTCCGCCGGGTGGATGCCGGTCACCTTAAAGGTGCCCTGCGTCAGGGTGCCGGTCTTATCGAACACCACAACGCCGGTACGGGCAAGCTCTTCCAGATAGGTAGAGCCTTTGACGAGGATGCCGCAGGCGGAGGCACCGCCAATGCCGCCGAAGAAGCTCAGCGGGATGGAGATGACCAGCGCGCAGGGGCAGCTGATGACAAGGAAGGTCAGGGCGCGGTACACCCACTCGCCAAAGCGGGCGGGCTGCCCCATGAGCAGCAGCACCACCGGCGGCAGAAGCGCCAGCGCCAGCGCGCCGTAGCACACGGCGGGGGTGTACACCCGGGCAAAGCGGGTGATAAAGTTTTCCGCCCGGGCTTTTTTCATGCTGGAATTTTCCACAAGGTCGAGGATCTTGGAAACAGTGGACTCGCCAAATTCCTTGGTGGTGCGCACCTTCAAAAGGCCGGTCATGTTCACGCAGCCGCTGATGACCTCGTCCCCGGCGTTCACGTCCCGGGGCAGGCTTTCGCCGGTCAGGGCGGCGGTGTTCAGGGCGGAAGCGCCCTCCACGATGACGCCATCAATGGGCACCCGCTCGCCGGGCTGCACCACGATGACCGTGCCCACCTCGACCTCATCCGGGTCTACCTGCTCCAGCTTGCCGTCTTCGGCCTCGATATTGGCGTAGTCCGGGCGGATATCCATCAGGCTGGCAATGCTCTGGCGGCTCTTGCCCACGGCAACGCTCTGGAACAGCTCGCCGATCTGGTAAAAGATGATAACGGCGCAGCCCTCCACATAATCGCCCAGCGCAAACGCGCCCACGGTGGCAACTGCCATCAGAAAGCACTCGTCAAAGGGCTGACGGTTCTTGATGCCCTTCAGCGCCTTGCGCAGCACGTCCCAGCCCACCACAAGGTAGGGGATGCAGTAGAGCGCCAGCTCCACCGGCATGGGCAAAGGGGGCAAAAGCTTGAGCAGGATCACCAGCGCCACGGCGATCAGGATGCGCTCAAGGGTCTTTTTTTGTTTTTTGTTCATAAGCAACGCTCCTCAGTTTGCGGTGCACCGGATGAAAACCGAGCGGTTTTCCACAGGTTTTTCGACAAAAAATGGGTATTCCACAGTTTTACCCGGGTTTTCCACGCAGTTTTCCGTCAAAAAAGCGCTTTTCAGCGCTTATTTTTCAACTTTCCCACGAAGTATGTTGAAAACCCGGTGGAAATTGTTGAAAAGCGGCGGATTTTTCCACAGAAAAGCTCCCCCGGTCCGTACCGACCGGGAGAGCTTTGCCGCGCATCAGATATCAAAGATCTCGCAGTCGTCCTCTACCTTCTTGCAGGCAGACAGCACGTTTTCCATGGTGGCGTGGGGGTCGGCACCCTCGGCAAACTCCACCTTCATCTTCTGGGTCATAAAGCTGACGGTCGCCTTTTCCACACCGGCAACGGTGTTGGCGGCATCCTCCATCTTCTGGGCGCAGTTGGCGCAGTCCACTTCGATCTTGTAGGTCTTTTTCATAATAAGTACCAGCCTTTCTTTTTGTGCGGGCGGTGTGCCCGGTTATTCTTCGATATGATCCATCCCCATAGAAAGGATGCTGCGCACATGGTCGTCATCCAGTGCGTAGAAAACAGTCTTGCCCTCCCGCCGGAAGCGCACAAGCTTGGAGTCCTTGAGTACCCGCAGCTGGTGGCTGACGGCAGACTGGCTCAGCTGCACGGCGTCCGCGATATCCTGCACACAAAGCTCGCTGTCATGTAAAGCGTACAGAATTTTGATGCGGGTGGAATCGCCAAACACGCGGAACAGGTCTGCCAGCTCGTACAGCACCTCATCGTCCGGCATCTCCACCGGCGGGTTTTCCTTTTCCGGCGCGGTCTGTTCAAGCCCGGTCATGCTGTCCTCTCCCTTCGTTTCGATATATGAGCATCTGTTCATGTGTTCATGATAACACGCAGACTGCGCCCTGTCAAGCACTTTCTGCAAAGATTTTTACATCCCCGCAAAATTGCTGAAAATCGCCGTAAAACGCAAAAAAGATGCAATTTAAATTTGCAAACAGGGTGCAGGTTGGAACTCCCCCAGTCAAAGCCTGACGGCTTTGCCAGCCCCCCTCTGGGAGGGGGCCTTTGGCATGGCGCAAGCCGTGACTGAGGGAGTCCCCGCTGAAAAAATATGCAAAAAATAGTGCATTCCGGCGCGTTTTGTGATATCTTATAAAAGCGTGCGAACACAAATAACACATCTGCGTCCAAAGGACGCATGAAGGAGGAACTGTATATGAAACTGGAAACCGGTATCTGCGGCGAGCAGAGCGTGCGCGTGAGCGCAGAAAATACCGCAAAGACCATGGGCAGCGGCACGCTGGACGTGTTTGCTACCCCTGCACTGGTGGCACTGGCCGAAAAGACCTGCTGGCAGAGCGTTACCCCCGCACTGGAGGCCGGCAGCGGCACCGTTGGCACCAAGCTGGAGCTGGAGCACACCGCCCCCACCCCTGTGGGCATGACCGTGACCTGCCACAGCGAGCTGGTGGCCGTGGAAGGCCGCAAACTGACCTTTAAGGTGACGCTTGCGGACGAGAAGGGCCCTGTAGGCGGCGGCACCCACGAGCGCTTTATCATTTTTGAGGAAAAGTTTGCCGCCAAGGCCGAGGCCAAAAAGGGCTAAGGTGTGTCTGAAAACAAAGAAAACGACGAATATTTCGCAAACACAAGCGGGATTTAAGGCAAATAGCCGCAGGAATCCTTTGTGGATTTCAAGGCTGATTCACGCAAAAGCCCGCTGTGTTTGTAGAAATAGGCTAAATTTTCGACTTTTCAGATACACCCCAGGATTCGCTTTTTTCTGTTTCGCTCAGCCGCAGCGGCGGCGGGTCTGCGTCCAGCAGCTGCTGCTCGGCGCGGGCCTGCGCATCCTGCAAAAGCTGCACGGCCTGCACACTGGCGCGGAACAGTTCAAAGTACATGGCCTTGTAATCCGGCACGGTGCACACCCCCCTTGCGTTTCTGTGGGTAGTCTGCCCCGCAGCCTGCGCCCCGATACGCCGGACGAACCCCGCAGATATCAACACTTATGAGGAGCTTATGAAAAACAAAAACTTATCCTGGGCAGGGGCGCTGTTCGTCTTTGCCCTGCTGCTGTGGTGCACGGCGGTGACCCCCGGCAAGGTGGCCGACCCCGCCACCTACACCTGTGCGGTGTACAGCACCTTCTTTTCCCTGCTGCCGCCGGTCATTGCCATTGTGCTGGCGCTGAACACCAAGGAGGTGTACACCTCGCTGCTGGTGGGCATTGCCTCCGGCGCACTGCTGTATGCCAACGGCAACCTTGAGCTGGCACTGAACACCCTGTTCTTCAACGAGGACGGCGGCATGATCTCCAAGCTGTCGGACTCCGGCAACGTGGGCATTCTGGCCTTTCTGGTGATGCTGGGCATTCTGGTGGCGCTGATGAACAAGGCGGGCGGCTCGGCTGCCTTCGGGCGCTGGGCGTCCACCCACATCCACAGCCGCGCGGGCGCACAGTTTGCCACCCTGCTGCTGGGCGTGATGATCTTTGTGGACGACTACTTCAACTG
>OGHE01001788.1_pt1 | contig 12680 bp, 11 predicted proteins | sample 1571431 | NCBI WGS metagenome assembly OGHE01 (sample SAMEA2581966, study PRJEB24529) | metagenome | biome: Human gut stool | place: China | collected 2011 | reverse complement strand
AGCATACCGTATCCCGCAAAAAAATGCAAGGGCTTTTTGCAAAAATCCGGGAAGAAATTTAAAAATATTCTGCGAGGTCACGGCGGTTTTCGACTTCTTTTTGGAATGCGCGCTCCGGCAAAGCACCGAACGAGAAAGGCAAAACCCCATTTTAAAAGTAATATATACAGACGGCTCCTGTTGCCGAAAACCATAATGAAACTGCAACGAAATTTTTCCTGTTTTAATCGAAATGTAACGAAAGTGAATCGAGGTGCACAATTTTTACAGGTCGTATTGGAACAAAATGCCAAAAATGAAGCGAACGACCCAAAACTTTTGCGTTTTCGCTTGATTTTTAATGCAGAATGCGCTATATTGAAGTTGCGAAAACGATTAAGGAACTTGCGAGAAACATTCCGCAGCTCCTTTCATCGGAAGGAGGCTACAAGATGCCGTCTCTGAAGGATCTGGCAAAAGAGTGCGGCGTATCCGTCGCAACTGTCAGCAAAGCTTTGAACGGCCAGCCGGACATTGCACCGGCCACGCGGGAAAGGATTTCCGCAGCGGCCCGCCGCATGGGCTACCTGCCCAACGCAGCAGCCCGGGCGCTGAAAACCAACCGCACCTACAACTTGGGCGTTCTGTTCGTAGATGAAAAACAGAGCGGCCTGACCCACGAGTACTTCTCCGCAGTGCTGGACAGCTTCAAGGTAGAAGCGGAAAAGCGCGGCTATGATATCACCTTCATCAACCACAACATCAGCGGCAGGTCCATGAGCTATCTGGAGCATTGCCACTACCGGGGTGTGGACGGCGTGGTGATCGCCTGTGTGAACTTTTACGATCCGCAGGTGGTGGAGCTGGTCAACGGCGATGTGCCGGTGGTGACCATCGACCATGTGTTCAATAACCGGATGGCGATCCTCTCGGATAACATGGCGGGCGTAAAGGCTCTGGTACAGCAGGCATGGGCCTGCGGACACCGACGCATCGCCTTTATCCACGGCGAAAAGACCGCCGTTACGGAAAACCGTCTGGCAGGCTTCTATCAGGCCTGCGAGGAGCTGGGGCTGAAGGTGCCGGAGCAGTACGTCCGCTGCGGCGTGTACCACGACGTGAACCGCTGCGCAGAGGAGACCCGGGCACTGCTGGCATTGCCGCAGCGGCCCACCTGCATCATCTTCCCGGACGACTTTTCCGCACTGGGCGGCTACAACGCCCTGACCGAAGCGGGCCTGAGCATCCCGGAAGATATCTCGGTGATGGGATACGATGGCATCTATCTCTCCCGGGTGGTCAAACCCTCGCTGGTCACCTACCAGCAGAACACCAAGGCTCTTGGCAAACTGGCAGCGGATAAGCTGATCGAGCTGATCGAGCATCCGCGTGTGACAGTGCCGGAGCAGATCCGGGTGTCCGGCAAGCTGCTGGACGGCGACTCCGTCCGCATCCTTTAACAATGGCCCACAACTCCCGGCGCGGAGTTTTTGAGAATGACTTTTATTTGATGGAAAACCATGAAGGAGGTTTACCCTTATGAAAAAGATCTCTCGTCGTAATTTCCTGCTCGCTTCCGGTGTCGTGACGATCGGTGCTGCTTTGGCAGCCTGCGGCGGCAGCTCCTCTACCAGCACTGCTGCATCCTCTGCAGCTCCCGCATCCTCTGCAGCCGCTTCTGCCGCTCCCGCTGAGGGCAAGGTGCTGAATATCTGGTGCTGGAACGATGAATTCCAGAGCCGCTTCAACGATTACTACCCCGAGGTCAAGGAGATCGCGGCCGACAAGTCCACCACCACCCTGAAGGATGGCACCACCGTGAAGTGGACCATCAACGCCAACGAGAACAACAACTACCAGAACAAGCTGGACGAGGCTCTGCTGAGCCAGGACTCCGCTGCCGATGATGATAAGATCGACATCTTCCTGATCGAGGCTGACTACGCTCTGAAGTATGTGGACTCCGACTATGTTCTGGATGTCAAGAAGGATATCGGCCTGACCGATTCCGATCTGGCCGGCCAGTACCAGTACACCAAGGACATCGTTTCTGTGGACGGCAGCCAGCGCGGCACCACTTGGCAGGCTACCCCGGGTCTGTTCGCATACCGCCGCAGCATTGCAAAGGACGTGCTGGGCACCGACGACCCCACCGAGGTGCAGAGCTGCCTGTCCGACTGGGATAAGTTCAACGATGTAGCTGCAAAGGCTGCTGCCAAGGGCTACAAGATGCTGTCCGGCTTTGACGATGCTTACCGCACCTTCTCCAATAACGTGTCCGCACCTTGGGTCAGCGGCACTACCGTTACCGTCGATCCCAACCTGATGAAGTGGGTGGATCAGACCAAGGAGTATACCGACAAGGGCTACAACAACAAGTCCAGCCTGTGGGACAGCCAGTGGGCTTCCGATCAGGGCCCCACCGGTAAGGTGTTCGGCTTCTTCTACTCCACTTGGGGCATCAACTTCACCCTGCTGGGCAACTCTCTGGCAACTCCTACCTCTGAAGGCGGCAAGGAAGAAGTTGGCAACGGCATCTACGGCGACTACGCTGTGTGCGAAGGCCCTCAGCCCTACTACTGGGGCGGCACCTGGATCTGCGGCGCAGCCGGCAGCGACAACCTTGAGACCATCAAGGACGTTATGCTGAAGCTGACCTGCGATGAAGCCATCATGAAGCAGATCACCATGGATACGCAGGACTACACCAACAACGAGAAGGCTATGAACGAGATCGCTACCAGCGATTTCAAGTCCGACTTCCTCGGCGGCCAGAACCACATCGCTCTGTTTGCAGAGGCTGCAACCAAGATCGATATGTCCAACGCCGGCCCGTACGATCAGGGTCTGAACGAGAGCTTCCAGACCGCTTTCAAGGATTACTTCACCGGCAACGTGAAGGAGGATGCCGCCAAGGCAAACTTCGAGACCGCCATCAAGGAGAAGTACCCCGAGCTGACCGACGTGGTCTGGCCCGCATAAGTGGTTTTACCCCGAACTGAAAATTGAAGCAAAGGGGCGGGCGGCGTATCTCGCCCGCCCCTTTGGTTTTTTGCTGTGACCCGGCAGGAGGGAGGATCTCATGGGAGAGAAAACAAAGAAGAAAGGGTCGATCAGCTACGCGAAATGGGGCTATATCTTCATTGCGCCGTTCTTTATCATCTTCGCGGTATTCCAGCTGATCCCTCTGGCATCCACCATCTATTACAGCTTTTTTGAGTATTACCGCAGCGGCCTGAAGATCATCGGACCTAATTTTGTGGGTCTGAAAAACTACATCACCCTGTTCGCGACCGATCTGCCCAAGTATTTCAGCAACACGCTGATCCTGTGGATCATCGGCTTTGTCCCGCAGATCATTGTCTCGCTGCTGCTGGCGGCATGGTTCACCGACCTGCGGCTGAAGCTGAAGGGACAGACCTTCTTCAAGACGGTCATCTATATGCCCAACCTGATCATGGCCTCGGCCTTCGCCATGCTGTTCTTCGCCCTGTTCTCGGACAACGGCCCGGTGAACGCGGTGCTGCTGAGCATGGGCTGGATCAAGACCCCCATCAGCTTTCTGAATACCGTGTGGGGCAACCGCGGCCTTGTGGGCCTGATGAACTTCCTGATGTGGTTCGGCAACACCACCATCATGCTGATGGCAGCCATCATGGGTGTAGACCCCACCCTGTACGAGGCGGCTGAGCTGGACGGCTGCACCCCGAACCAGATGTTCTGGAAGATCACCCTGCCGCTCATCCGCCCCATTCTGGTCTATGTGATGATCACCTCTATGATCGGCGGCCTGCAGATGTTCGATGTGCCGCAGATCCTGACCAACGGCAAGGGCGGCCCCGACCGTACCTCCACCACCATGATCATGTACCTGAACAACCACCTGTTCAGCAAGAACTACGGCATGGCCGGTGCGGTGTCTGTGGTGCTGTTCCTTGTGTGTGCAGTGCTGTGCGTCATTGTGTACTTCTCGCTGACCAAGGAGGAGGACGGCCTGACCAAGGCCCAGCGCAAGGAACTGAAGGCAGCCAAAAAGGCTGCTGCCAAAGGAGGGAAATAAGTATGGCACATACGCCTAAAAACCAGTCCGAAAAGGCGATTCTGACCGCCCGTCGTGCATGGTGCTATCTGGTGCTGGTGCTGATCAGCTTTCTGTGCCTGTTCTTCTTCTATGTGCTGGTCATCAATTCCACCCGTACCCACTTCGAGATTCAAAAAGGCTTCTCGCTGATGCCGGGCAAATCCATCGTCACAAACTTTCGCAATGTGCTTACGGATGCCAATATCCCCGTGGTAAGCGGCATCCGCAACAGCCTGCTGGTGTCTGCCTGCTCGGCAGCGCTCAGCGTCTACTTCTCGGCCCTGACGGCCTACGGCATTTACGCTTATAACTTCAAGTTCAAAAAGGCTGCCTTTGCCCTGATCCTGCTCATCATGACCATGCCCACGCAGGTGTCTGCACTGGGCTTTCTGCAGTTGATCTCCAAAATGGGGCTGAAAAACAGCTTCATCCCGCTGATCATCCCCAGCATTGCAGCACCCACCGTGTTCTTCTTCATGAAGCAGTATCTGGATGCCTCCCTTCCCATGGAGATCGTAGAGGCCGCCCGCATTGACGGCGCAGGCGAGTTCTATACCTTTAATAAGATCGTGCTGCCCATCATGAAGCCGGCACTGGCTGTTCAGGCCATCTTCTCCTTCGTGGCCAGCTGGAACAACTACTTCATCCCGGCTCTGGTGCTGGATACCGCCGACAAAAAGACCCTGCCGATCCTGATCGCCCAGCTGCGCAGCGCGGACTTCCTGAAGTTCGATATGGGCAAGGTGTACATGATGGTGGCCATCGCCATTCTGCCGGTCATCATCGTCTACCTGCTGCTGTCCAAGTTCATCGTCCGCGGCGTCGCTCTGGGTGGCGTCAAAGGCTAAAATTGCGACCGCGGCCTGCGGCCGAAACAGGGAGCAATTTTTGGCGCAGCGGTCTGCAAGACGCGAGACCCGCCCAAGGGTCGAAGCGGATGCAGGGCACCGCAAGAGGGTTGCTCAGAATACAGCTTCCGTTCTTCTGTTACAGCATAGCAAAGCCCCTGAGGGACACACCCTCGGGGGCTTTGTGCATGATAAAAACTTAAATCAGGATCCCGTCGCAATGGTCGATCTCGTGCTGGATGATCTGCGCGGTCCAGTCGGTAAAGGTCTTGATGCGGGTCTTGCCGTCCATGGTCTGATACTGCACCTTGATGCTCTGGTAGCGCTTTGCTTTCCGCACGCCTTCCAGCGAAAGACAACCTTCCTCGGCCTCGTACAGACCGGACTTTTTCAGGATGACCGGGTTGAACAGCACCAGATACTCGTCCTCGGCCTCTACTGCGATGATACGCTTGCGCACACCGATCATGTTGGCTGCCATGCCTACGCACCCATCGGCGTGGGCGGTCAGGGTCTCCAGCAAGTCCCGCGCAACAGGAGCATCCTCCGGGGTGGCGGGGGCAGACTTCTGCGCCAGAAACAGAGGGTCGTGCATGATGGGCTGGATCATAGTAAAATCTCCTTTATTCTTCAGTGCGAGTGCGGCTCAGAAACACACCTGCCAGCAGCCCGGCGACAGCCGGAAGCACCCAGCCAAAGCCCAGTGCCGCCAGCGGCAGGGCGTTTGCAAGGGCAGAAAATGCGCCAAGCGGCAGCGCGGCGGCAATGCTCTGCACGGCGGTGCAGCCAATGCACAGCGGGTAGACCCGGCGGTGCTGCTCCAGCCCGGGCACGAAGGAAAGTACGATCAGCATAATGGCCACCGGGTACAGCGCATTGAGTACCGGAACGGACAGGCGCAGGATCTCTGCAAGACCCAGATTTGCGATCAGCATACTGGCAACGGCAAAAAAGGCGGTAAGGGCAGGGTAGGGGATGCGGGGCAGCAGGGTGTGGAAATACTCTCCCACACAGGCGATCAGTCCCACGCAGGTGTTAAAGCAGGCCAGCACAAAGATGGCCGCAAGCAGCACCAGCCCCGCCTTGCCAAACAGTCGCTCGGCCAGCGCGGTCAGCACCTCGGCACCGGTGGCAAGGCCGGGCACGGCGGCACCGGTCAGTGCGCCGGTATGCCCCAGCATGGCGTAAACGGCCAGCAGCAGCACGCCCGCCACAAGGCTGGCACGGATGGCGCTGCGCTGCACATCCTGCTCCCGGTCAACGCCCTGCGCCCGGATGTTCATGGCGATGACTGCGCCAAAGTTCAGCGCCGCAAGGGCGTCCATGGTCTGGTAGCCGTACAGGATGCCCTGTACGACCACGGCGGAACGATACGCCTCGGTGGGCGCACCGTACTGTGCCGCCAGCGGATGCAGCAGACTGCCGCCGAACAGGATCGCGATCAGCACCAGCAGGCAGGGGCAGAGCAGTCTGCCCAGCCAGCGGGTGAGCCTGTCCGGGTGCAGCGAAACCAGAAAAGCCGCCCCGAAAAACAGCGCAGAGTACCCCAGCTGTACCCCGGTGCTGCTGCCCAGCAGCGGGGTGAGCATGGCAAACGAGGTGCTTGCGGTGCGCGGAATGGCCAGACACGGCCCGATGGACAGGTAGATCAGGATCATGAACACCTGTGCGAACACCGGGTGCACCCGCCCGGCCAGCTTATCCAGACCGTCGGCGCGTGCCACCGCGATGACCCCCGCAACGGGCAGTCCCACGGCGCTGATGGCAAGCCCCAGAAAGGCAAGCCAGAAGTTTACCCCTGCCTTTGCACCCAGATCGGGCGGGAAGATCAGGTTGCCCGCCCCGAAAAACATGGAAAACAACGTGAAACCGACAAGCAGCAGCTTGCGGCCCTTGAGCGCTTGTGTCAATATAGTACCCTCTTTTCTGTGCCGGTGCCAAGGCGCACCGCATACTGCTTCCAGTTTACACTGGATGTAAATTCATGTCAAGCGTGCAACAGCTGAATAAAAGTATATACCTGCACAAATCCCCCCGCCGCAGGTGGTGCACAGGTCATTCCCCTTTGCGGGAGGGTATGGTATACTATACCTTATAACAGGAAGTGGAAGAGGGCAGTTTATGAAGCAGAGCAAGCAGTTTTTTTGCCGTCTGCTGGCGGTGGCGTTCTGGCTGGCGGTGTGGCAGGCCGTAGCCATGGCCATCGGGCAGGAGGTGTTTCTGGTATCGCCGGTGCAGGCGCTGCGCACTTTGGTGCAGCTGCTGCCCAAGGCGGATTTCTGGCAGCGGGTGGGCTTCAGCTCCGGGCGCATTCTGCTGGGCTTTGTGCTGGGCGCAGTGGTCAGCGTGGTGCTGGCGGTATGTGCCGCCCGGTGGCGGGCGGCTGATGCGCTGTTTGCCCCGGTGATGCAGCTGGTCAAAGCCACGCCGGTGGCAAGCTTTATCATTCTGGCGCTGGTCTGGGTGCGGGGCAGCGCGCTTTCGGTGCTTATCAGCTTTCTGATGGTGCTGCCGGTGCTGTACGGTGCGGTGCGCACCGGCATTGCGGGGGTGGATGTGCAGCTGCTGGAAATGGCGGCGGTGTTCCGTCTGCCGCCGGGGCGCCGCCTGCGGGCGGTCTGGCTGCCTGCGGTGCTGCCGGCCTTCCGGCAGGGGTGCAGCGTGGCGCTGGGCATCTGCTGGAAAAGCGGCGTGGCGGCCGAAGTCATCGGCCTGCCCAACGGCAGCATCGGTGATGCGCTGTACCGCGCCAAGATCACCCTTGCCACCGGGGAGCTGTTTGCGTGGACCTTTGTTATCATTTTGCTGAGCGCAGGCTTTGAAAAGCTGTTCCTGTTTGCACTGGACAAGGCCGTGGGCGCAGTGCTGGGAGAGGAGGGGGCAAAATGCTGAAGCTTCAACACCTGACAAAGCAGCTGGGCGCAGCGCCGCTCTTCACCGACCTGTGCATGGAGGTGGATGCCCCCGTAGTGCTCTGGGCACCCAGCGGCTGGGGCAAGACCACCCTTCTGCGCATCCTTATGGGGCTGGAAAAGCCCACCGCCGGCAGCGTGCAGGGCGTGGGCCGGGTGGCAGCGGTCTTTCAGGAGGACCGCCTTTGCCCTCAGCTGAACGCGGTGCAAAACGTCACTTTGGTGCTTCCGGGGGCAGAAAACCAGTACAAAGAGCAAATTGAAAACGATTTTCAACAGCTTGGAATGAAGCTTGCGACTTTGCTTTTGCCTGCCCGCAGGCTTTCCGGCGGGCAAAAGCGGCGGGTGGCGCTGCTGCGGGCGCTGTGGGCACCCAGCGACACCCTGCTATTGGACGAGCCCTTTACCGGCATGGACCCGGACACTTTGCAGCGGGCGGCGGCGCTGCTGCGGCAGCGTTGCGCGGGCAAGCCGGTGCTGCTGGCTACCCACGACGAAAGCGCCATCCGCGCCCTTGGCTGGCCGGTGATGGAGCTGGAAAAGCTGGCAAGATAAAAAGCAAGGACGTGTATCCCGCGGGCTGCACGTCCTTGTATTATAGAATATTCTTTATCCGAACAGACTCTTGGTGTTATGAGAGTATACCGATAGGACTAAACCCACACAGATATACAGCATAAGCACCGAGCTGCCACCGGCGGAGTAGAAGGGCAGGGTGACGCCGATGACCGGCAGCACCCGCAGATTCATGCCCACGTTCACCGCGATCTGCGCCATCAGCGCGCCGCCGATGCCGGCGCAGATGTAGCTGCCCAGCAGGTCCTCGCTGCGGGCACCGGTGGCAAAGGTCTTGACCACCAGCGCCAGCAGAACGCCCAGTACCACGCAGCAGCCCACAAAGCCCGCCGCGTTGCCGATCCAGCTGAGGATGAAGTCGTTGTGGGCGTTGGGCACGCTGTAATACCGGCCATCAAATAAGCCGTTGCCGAAGATGCCGCCGGAGCCCAGCGCGATCTCACCGCGCTGCTGCTGGTAGATGATGTTCTTCCACACCGTTTCGCTGGGGGCCCAGCCGGTGGTGTTTTCCGGGTCCAGCACCGCCAGAATGCGGTACCACTGGTACCCCTTGCCGATCTTATCGCTGAAAAAGGCAAAGGCTACCCCCACCGCAGCGCCCGCCGCCGCAAAGGCTGCAAAGATATACTTCCAGCTCAGCCCCGCCGCAAACATCATGCAGCAGCCGATAATGCCGTAGATGATGGCGGTGCCGTCGTCGCCCTGCACATGGATGATGGCAATGGGCACCAGCAGGTGCAGCAGCAGCTTTGCCAGCTCCTTTGGCTCGTTGATGCGGCTGCGCACGTTGTTCAGGTGCATGGCAAAGGTCAGGATAAAGCTGATCTTTGCCAGCTCTGTGGGCTGAAAGGTAAAGCCGCCCAGCTTGTACCAGGAGTAGTTGTCGGTGTCGCCGGCGTTGTAGCCGATGGTCAGCGGGCCAATGGCCACATTGCGGATGACCAGTGTGGGCAGCACCAGACCCCACGTCAGGGCAATGTGCACCGGCCACACCTTTACAAGGCTGCGGTAGTCCACGCAGGAGAGCAGCAGCGCGATCACAATGCCAATGGCGGCAGCGCCCGCCTGCACCAGTGCGCGGCGGTAGTCGCCAATGCCGATGATGGCTCCGGTCACCTCGTCGGTGGCAAAGCCGTTGCCCTGCTTGGCTGCCCACGAGGACAGCGCCAGCACCGCCATGACGCTGCTGAAGATGCACAGCAGCAGATAGATCTTATCGCTGCGCTTGAAATATTGTCGAATGCTATCCAAGGAAAGCACCGCCTTTCATCAGAACAGTCTGCCGGGAAGCACCTGATGGCAGGCAATAAAAACCCAGCATACTGCTATTATACACAAACCCCTGCGCCAATGCAATGCGCCGGGTGTGATGGAATGGTAAAACATTGCCGGGGCGCTTGACAAAGCCCCGGCAGCATCCTACAATGAACCTGTGAGCGTTACCTTGCTCATAACAGCCCCGGCAGCGTGCCGGGGGAGAGGAACGGAAAAGAAAAATGAAACATACAGTTTATCGCCGCCTGCTCAGTGCGGTGTGTGCAATTGCGCTGGCGCTCGCGGCGGTGTGCCCGGCGGTGGCCGCCGCGCCGGAGGATGCCAGCGGCGCTCCGCAGACCCTGACCGCCGCTGAGGTGCGTCAGATGCAGCAGACGGATGCCGCCGTCACCGCCCTGACCGACAGCGCCGCCTACGCCGGAATGTCGGAGGAAGAGCGTCAGACCGCTGCGCTGGCGCAGCTGGATGCACTGGCAGAGCAGGGGCTTGTAAAAAAGGACAGCATCTGTGTGGACGCCGAAAACGGCATGGTGAGTTTTGCCTACAGCTGCGGCGCATGGGGCGGTATTTTGCTTACCGACACCGAGAGCGAGGCGGATGCCGCCCTGCCCGGGCCGGAGATGGAGGATATGCCCGCCCTGCTCACTGCTGAAAACGGTACGGTGGGCAATGCGGTCATCTACTATGCCTTTGATAACGGGGTAAACAGCAACCGCTACCCCTACTATTTTTATATGAAAGACTACTGGAACGGCTCCGGGCTGAACACCCATCTGGATATGATGGTGACCGTATCCGACCTGAAGCGAATGGGCGATTATGACCTTGCCATCCTCAGCGCCCATGGGGCATACTATACCTATGAATATGGCTGGCTGTGGAAAAAGCAGGCCACCGCGCCCATCATCCTGCTGCTGGAACAATCTGATTTCTGGAACGATCTGCGCTACGGCATGGAGCTGCTCAGCCACCGGGTCATCAAGGTGAACGGCTGCTACGCCGTTACCGGAGACTTTTTCACGAACGCCTACCGGGGCGGTAAGCTGAACGGTACCATCGTGCTTTCGGAGACCTGCGAATTCTACGGCCGCAACGGCCATGTGGACACCGCCCTTTCGGATGGGCTGCTTTCCGGCGGGGCAAAGGCTGTGGCTGGCTATGTGAACAACGTGTACAGCGTGTACTCCCGCAGTATGCTGTGGGCGACCGTGAACCGCCTGATCGAGGGCGAGACCCTGCAGCAGGCCATTGATTACAGTCTTGAGGTCTACGGCGAAAACGACATCGTCTGGTATCTCAACCAGAACACCGGGCGGCGTCCGCACCCGGCGGCGTCCTACCCCATCATTCAGGGCGATGGCACTGCCCGGCTCACCGCACCCGGCACGGTGACGAACGGCACGGCAGAGCAGACCCCTGCCGCTGCCTGACCATTGCACTTTTGCACGTTTTATATTATACTTAGGGATGGCAGCATGTCTGTCATCCCTTTTTTGAAACGATGAGGTAACCTTCATGTCAGAATACATCACCCATTCCCGCGCCGAGACGGTGGCGCTGGGCAAGCGGATGGCCGCTGTGCTGGCCCCCGGGGCGCTCATTGCCTTTACCGGCGGTCTGGGCGCGGGCAAGACTGCCTTTACCGAGGGCCTTGCCGAGGGTCTGGGCTGCACCGACCCGGTGTCCAGCCCCACCTTTGCCATCGTGAACTACTACCGCGGCCCGCGCCCGCTGGCGCACTTTGACCTGTACCGCATCTCCACCGAGAACGATCTGTGTGCGGCGGGCTTCTACGATTATCTGGATCAGGGCGCTGTGGTGGCGGCAGAGTGGAGCGAAAACTTTGCCGACCTGCTGGCGCTGGAAAACCCCATCCGGGTGAACATCGACCGTCTGGACGATACCACCCGCAAGATCACCATTGAGGGGGTGACGGTATGAATATTCTGGCCGTGGATACGGCGGGCAAGACCGCCGGTGTGGCCCTGCTGCAGGACGACCGCCTGCTGTACGAGGTGTATCTGGACGGCGGCATGACCCACAGCGAAACGCTGATGCCCATGATCGACACCTGCTTAAAGCTGTGCGGGCTGACCTGCGCACAGATCGACCTGTATGCCGTCAACGCAGGCCCGGGCAGCTTTACCGGCCTGCGCATCGGGCTGGCCGCCGTCAAGGGTCTGGCCTTCCCGCGCGAGACGCTGTGCGCCCCGGTGTCCACGCTGGAAGCACTGGCCGCCGCCCACACCGGCGAGGGCACCGTGCTCTGCGCACTGGACGCCCGCCGCGCACAGGTATACAGTGCGGCTTTTGACCTTGCTACCCACACCCGCCTGCTGGATGATGACGCCCGGGCGGTGACAGATCTGGCTGATTTTGTAGAAAATTGCAAAAAGCCTCTGTTTTTTGTTGGTGATGGCGCAGGTCTGTGCTATAATAAATACAGCAATGTACCGGGTGTGCTGCAAACACCCCCGGCGCTGCGGGGCGGCCGTGCCGCTGCCGTGGCACTTGTGGCAAAGCAGATGGCCGCAGCCGGGCAGGCTGTGCTGCCGGAGGCGCTGCTGCCGGACTACCACCGCCTGAGTCAGGCGGAGCGGGAGCGGGCGGAGCGTCTGGCTGCCGAAGCCGCAGCAAATCATAAAAAAGCGGAACTGTGATTACTCACAGGGAAAGGACGTTTTTCCATGGCAAAACCCATTGCACTTGCCGCCGACCACGGCGGATTTGAACTGAAAGAGGCCGTCAAGGCACATCTGGAGGAGCTTGGTCTGGAGTATATCGACTTTGGCACCCACAGCACCGACAGCGTGGATTACCCCGATATGGCTGTGCCCGCCTGCGACGCAGTGGTGAGCGGCCAGTGCGAAAAGGCACTGCTGTTCTGCGGCACCGGTGTGGGCATCAGCATGGCTGCCAACAAGATCAAGGGCATCCGCGCCTGCTGCTGCTCCGACAGCTTCAGCTGCGAGTATACCCGCCGCCACAACGACGCCAACGCCCTGTGCA
>OGHE01001779.1_pt1 | contig 12728 bp, 12 predicted proteins | sample 1571431 | NCBI WGS metagenome assembly OGHE01 (sample SAMEA2581966, study PRJEB24529) | metagenome | biome: Human gut stool | place: China | collected 2011 | reverse complement strand
TGAATGATACTGGAACACTAAATGCCAGTAATAAAAAGAATACTATTATCAATACTATTGCTGCCTGTATTTCCATACTGCCTCCTTCTGCATATATATGCAATTCTATCTTAGTTCTGTCTTAACGCTTTAATATGTTCTGCTATCTTAAATAATCCATAAATAACCATCAGTACTCCACACACTGGAACACATACATAGTAAATCTGCATTGGAATCTGCATAGCTGGTGATAACTGTCCGCTGCATTAGCAGTAACCATAATTCCTCCAACAATCATAACTGAAACACTTAAAATCATAATAAATGCATCTATTGCTATCTGTGCAATTATTTCATTCTTTGGCTTAAACTTCTTAACGATAAGGTTAATAGCCAGATGGCTGTTCTTTCCATATGCATATGGAACTCCCATCATTGTAAGCCAGATGAGCATATATCTTAATAACTCCTCCGTATACTTACTTGGGTTATGTAAAAGAAATCTTGTAATTACCTGCCAGCAGCATCCAAGTACCATGCCGGCTACAAGCACCTCTAATATTACTTCAACTACTTTATTCAAATATTTCATGCTTTTCTCCTTTCTTCCTTTAATCGTAAGGTGTTATACATCAATCTGCATATTTCTGGATATCATCATATAACTTCTTGTATGCTTCACCCTTATTAAAGAAACTTTCATGTATAGGCTGTACTGCCTCGATAAATGGTGTCTTGTCAATATCTCTATATACATGGACACCCTTGCTTTCTGCCTCTTTTATAGCCTCATCCATCATTCCGTTGTAAAGGCTCTTAAAGTTATCATTTGTTTCCTCAAGTGCTGTTATAAGACTCTGTCTTTGTTTCTCTGTCATCTTATTCCATGTCTTTGTGCTTATTATAAATATATCAGGTGAGAACTGATGCTCAGTATATGTATAAGATTTTACAAGGTCTTCATGTCCATCAACTGTAAGTGCAAGCTCTGTATTCTCAGCACCATCAACAACTCCCTGCTGTAATGAAGCATATGTTTCCGAAGCTGCCATAGGAACCGGAGTTCCACCCATCTTTTCAATCATATCCATCGATGTTGAACTAGGCATTGAACGAATTTTCTTTCCGTTAAGAACTGTTGTATCTGTAACGGCAATATCATCTTTAAGATAGAAGTTTCTTGCACCGTTTGCATAATATCCAACAGCTATATATCCGTCATCCGCCGTGTCATTAAACAATTCCTTAACTGCTTCACTTTTTTCCATTGCATTGTAGTAATGCTCCTGATTTTTAAACAGATAAGGTATTGCAAATATTGCATATCTGTCATCGAACTGGCCTAATGTATTAGAACTTACCTTTGCCATATCAATAATTCCTGCTTTTACCATCTCTATCTCTTCTTTTTCTGTACCAAGAACTCCGCTGGCAAATATCTTAATGTTTACCTCATCACCTGACTCCTGTGCAACATAATCTGAAACCTTAGCTATTGAATCAGCAATTTCTGAACCTGCTGACTGGTTATGTGCAAGCTGGAGCACTAATTTATCAGATGAATTAATGCCTTTAACTTTTATAAATGTAACTACTACAATAATCAGGCATATTGCAACCGCTGCTATACCTATTATTTTCCTGTAAGCTTTCATATGCTTCTCCTTTCCACTAAAAACCCTTTTTATTATCCATAATTATTTATTGAAAACCGCGCGTTTTTCGTGGCTTATTAATAAGCCGTTTCTTATCTTGTAACTGGATTATAGCACCGCAAAATAGTACATTTCTCGAACAATATTGACATAAACATTTGATTTTTTAAATATATTGCTCTATAATTTTATTAGTAATAATATTGAATGTGGGGTTTTGTATGGCTGATAATAAGATCACATTTTTTGGAAAATGTAACGGCATAGCTGTAGAGCAGCTTATCCGTTATGGAAAATTTAATATGAATGTAAAGCATTTTCATAATCAGTATGAACTATTCTATATTATAGAAGGTGAACGTCAGTTCTTCTTTGATAACAAAAGTTATAATGCACATGCTGGCGACCTTGCGATAATTGATACCAACCTTGTCCACACCACATGTTCAATCACGTCTGAGGATAAAGGTTATAACCGTGTTATTATGTACATTGATTATGAAAAAATGTGTGATTTTGATAAAAGATATCCCGGTCTTAATATTGTTGATTTTATTCACAAAAACTATGGTATATATCATCTTGATGAAGACCTGCGTATAGCATTTCTTAATCTTTACAGGGATATACGTCATGAGCTGACAAAGAAAACAAACGGCTATCAGTCACGAATTGAGATAGTTACCCTATACTGGTTATATAAGCTGCTTTCCCTAAAAAAAGAGCAGCACCAGAAGCACCCAGAAATAAATATTGCCAAGAAAAACTCGGCCTCTAATATAAGTGCCTATCTTGAAATGAATTATACTAAAGCGGTTTCTCTTGATACCATCGCAGAGGACCTTTTTATGAGTAAGTATTATATCTGCAGAATTTTTAAAGAGTACACCGGCTTTACCATAACTGAATATATCAACATACTGCGCATCAAGAAAGCTACACAGCTTCTTGAAAACTCTAACCAGAGCATATCCGATGTTGCAACTGAACTTGGTTTTGAGAGTGCATCTTACTTTGAGAGAACATTTAAAAAAATAATGAATGTCACGCCTCTAAAGTATCGGAAAACACACCAATCTGTGACAATCGAACACGAAGAACTCAATACACTTGACGACTCGGATTATATAGACTAATCGTTAAAAAGGGAAGCAGCCATATCACATACACAATACGCTGCTTCCCTTTTATTTAATATATTCCTATTCTTTTATTCCTCCCCCATCTTAGCAAGCTTAGCAGCCTGGTCTGCTGCTATGCAGGCATCGATGATTTCCTGAATATCACCATTCATAATCTTATCAAGCTTATAAAGTGTAAGACCGATTCTGTGGTCTGTTACACGTCCCTGTGGGAAGTTGTAAGTTCTAATCTTCTCAGCCCTGTCACCGGTACCTATCTGGCTTCTTCTTGCATCTGCTTCTGCATCATGTGCCTTCTGTGTTTCAAGGTCATATAACTTGGCTCTTAAGAGTGCAAATGCCTTTTCCTTATTCTGTATCTGTGACTTTTCTGTCTGTGAATAGATAACTATACCTGTTGGATAGTGAGTAAGACGTACTGCTGAGTCAGTTGTGTTGACACACTGTCCACCATTACCTGATGCACGCATAACGTCAATACGGATATCCTTGTCATCTATCTGGATATCAACTTCCTCTGCCTCCGGCATAACTGCCACAGAAGCTGTTGAAGTCTGAATTCTTCCGTTAGATTCTGTTACTGGAATTCTCTGTACTCTGTGTACACCACTTTCGTACTTCATAACAGAGTAAGCACCCTGTCCCTTAACCATGAATTCTACTTCCTTCATACCGCCAATACCAGTTTCATCAGCATTGACAACTTCTATCTTCCAGCCCTTAGAGTCTGCATAATGTGAGTACATACGGAAAAGCTCTGCTGCAAAAAGTGCTGCTTCCTCTCCACCTGCACCGGCTCTGATTTCAACAACGATATCTTTATCATCATTAGGGTCTTTAGGAAGAAGCAATATTTTAAGCTTCTTCTCTAACTCTTCAACCTTCTTCTTAGAGTCAGCAAGTTCTTCCCTTGCCATCTCTAAAAGTTCTTCGTCACTCTCTTCACTTATCATCTGAAGACTGTCTTCTATATTCTGCTTACTTGCCTTATATTCTGTGTAAGCTTCTACTATAGGTGCAAGATTGCTCTGCTCCTTCATATACTTTCTGAACTTTTCCTGATCTGTTACAATATCAGGATTACCAAGTTCTGCTGTTACGTCCTCATAACGGCGTAATGTATCTTCTAATCTATCAAACATGCTCATAGTATTCTGACTCCATTCTATGTTTATCAATCATATCCATTAGTTACATTTACATCAGTTATCAATAATATCTTGCAATAACAACTCTGTCAAGCCCTGCAAGGTCCTTTACAACTCTAATATCATTATATCCACACGACACCAATATATCACTCACATCCTGCGCCTGATTATAACCTATCTCATAGCACAGATAGCCGCCCTTGTTAAGATAATTCACCGCATTACGTGTAATCGCACGATAGAACTTAAGCCCGTCCTCATCGCCATCCAGTGCAAGAAGCGGGTCATGCAGCTTAACCTCATCCGAAAGCTCCCTTATATCCTTTGTAGGAATATATGGAGGATTGGATACTATAACGTCAAACTTAACCCCTGTATCCCGTAATTCTGCAAACATATTACTCTTTACAAACTCTACATATGATACACCATTAAGCTTGCTGTTATACTCAGCTACCTCTATGGCTTTATCTGATATATCAACACCGACCGCACCATACTCATACTCAGCCGTATGTCCTGCTGCCGCAAGTGATATGATTATACAGCCTGAACCTGTACACATATCAAGCACTCTGCTGCTATCCGATGTAAGCTTCATAACCTCATCGACAAGCACCTCTGTATCCTGCCTTGGTATAAGCACATGCTCATTTACCATATACTTTCTTCCATAAAAATATGTATAACCCATTATGTGCTGAAGTGGTACATGATGCGCTCTCTTTGTGACAGCTTCAAGATACCTCTTAAGCGAAACGTCATCTAACTGCTGTGTTGCATCTATAAGATACCTTGTCCTGTCTATACCTGTTATATATAGAAGCAGTTCAAGTGCATCGTAGTCTGCATTATCTATATGTGCATTTGCTAACACTCTTGCACCATATCTTACTGCATCTCTATATGTCTGTATAACAGATATATTATTACTTATGTTATTATACTTCATCATAACTAATGTCTGTCTCTTTCTTTAAACAAAGGCACATCATCGGCACTTATGTCTAAATTTTCATCCTCTGTTTCCATTTCCTCTATCTCAAAGCCTGCTTCAACTTCTTCAACTGTATAATCATCAGATATCTCTGGCTCCGCAACACTTTCCGATGTAACAGCAAATTCACCACCTGCTGCTTTTTCCTCTATGTGTACAGTTTCGTATTCGTCTTCTATCTCAAAGCCCTCAGGAAGTTCATCATCATCGTCCTCTGTATCAGGACTTTCAATGTCCGATTTATTCAAACTTTCGTCATCTGACTTAACTGAACCTTCATCGTCTGACTTTAAGGCTTTCTCGACTTCTTCATTATTATCTAAATCTGCACCTGCTGAGTTCTTTTCTTCCTCAAGACTGCCTACAGATACCTGTGTTTCAGAACTTTCTGGCTCTTTACCATCAGATGTGCTTATATCAGTATTATCATCTGGCTTTTCAGTTCCTTCTGTAGCTGTATTTACAATATCGGCTTTGTTCTCTGAACCTGACTTACCTGATTTCTTTCTGGATTTGCCCGACTTCTTTCTTGATTTACCTGACTTCTTTGGCTCTTTATCACTGGATGTGCTTCCATCAGCTTTATCATCCTTGACAATTTCATCTGCCTTTGCGCCTGCACTCTCGGCATTATCCTTATCAGCACCAGCTTCATCCGCCTTAGCTTCTGTCTTCTTTGCTTCTTCTTTAGCTGCATTTACAACTTCCACATCTGCATCTGTCTTAACCTCAGAACTTGACTTAACTGTGCTGTCTGCATTAGAAGCTGACTTCTGCTCAACGGCTCTTATAGTTTCAGCTATGGCTGTTTCGTGCGCAACCTTCTGTGCATCTATCTTTCTTGTGTTCTTTCCCTTATGTAAAAGTTCTCCATCCATGGCAAGCTTGGCTTCTGACGCAAGCATATCTGCCTCCGGATTAGGTGAGTGGGCATAGTATTCCTCTAAAAATGCTTTCCAGTCAAATACCTCTTCAACTGCTTTTATGGCAACTTCAACCATATCTTCGTCAGGCTCACGCGTAGTAAGCTTCTGAAGCCACATGCCCGGCTTACTGAGCACCATTGTAAAACCATTATCATTCTTTCCTGCCCATCTTATGAATTCATAAGATACTCCAGCGATAACTGGCACAAGAAGAAGTCTTATAACTATCTGTAATGCTGTATTATCTACTCTTATAAATATAAAGAATACAACACTTATAAACATAACTATAAAAAGAAAGCTTGTTCCACATCTTTTGTGGTATCTTGAGCTGTTCATAACATTTTCCGTTGTGAGTCTCGCACCATTTTCTATACAATTAATGCATTTATGCTCTGCCCCGTGGTACATAAATGTCCTCTTTATATCTTTCATAAGCGATATAACAAGCAGATATAATATAAATATGGCAACTCTGACAAGTCCTTCTATAAAGTTAAGAAGAGTCTTTGATGCCACATATCCTTTCACAAGTCTTGAAACGAAATATGGAAGCAGCATAAAAAGTCCGACTGCTATAAATACTGATAATATAACTGTAAATGCCATTAATACGGACTCAAACTTATCCTTAAATAATGACTTTCCTATCTCATCAGCCTTAGTCTTCTTCTGTTCTTCCGGGTCATCATAAAACGATGCTGAATAATTGATGGTTGATATTCCTGTTACAAGAGAGTCTATAAAGCTTACAACACCTCTTATGATAGGATATCCCATCCACTTATGTTTTTCTGTAAGAACCTTGCAGTCCCTTACAGTAACCTCTATGTCATTGTCAGGCTTTCTTACAGCAATAGAATACTTGTCCTTATTGCGCATCATAATCCCCTCAATGACCGCCTGACCTCCTATACCTGATGATTTCATAGTGTATACCTCCTTACCAGTTCGTTGTCAGCATAAAACAATAAGAAACACGGTTTGTGAGTTTTTTATTGTTCTCGAACCCGCTGCCAAAGTCGTATGCTGGCATTGACTTTGGCTCGTTATCCGCGTAAATAAAAAAGTTGAGGTCTTTGACAACCTCAACTTCATGCTCATAACTAGTTATTAACACCATACTTCTTGTTGAACTTATCAATACGTCCACGAGTTGATGTAGCCTTCTGCTGTCCTGTATAGAAAGGATGGCACTTTGAACAGATTTCTACGTGAATTTCTTCCTTTGTTGAACCTGTTACGAATTCATTACCACAGTTACAAACAACCTTTGCCTGATAGTATGCTGGATGTATTCCTTCTCTCATTACTTTCACCTCTTTACAATATCTTTATATGATTTATCCTTATTTCTTTTTATCATTTTGATAAACAGCTTTGTTATTGTATCATAGTGCCTTATATAATGCAAGCACTAATTTTAATTTTTTGTTTTATTTTCTGTGCAAAGGTATTCTTTTTAAGATTACTACACTAAAATATTACACTAAACTCTCTTATTCTTAATTACAGTCTGCACGAATTCTGCATTATTTCTTGTCTTTGTGAACAGGTCAAGTATGCGCTCTGCTGCCTCATCTGTCTTAAGGCTGTTAAGTCCCTTTCTCATAATATCAACTGCCTCAAGTTCTTCCTTAGTAAGAAGAAGATCTTCTCTACGTGTTCCTGACTTAGCTATATCTATCGCTGGGAATACTCTCTTTTCTGATAACTTTCTGTCAAGCACAAGTTCCATATTACCAGTTCCCTTGAACTCCTCAAATACTACGTCATCCATCTTGCTTCCTGTTTCAACAAGTGCTGTTGCAAGTATAGTAAGACTTCCGCCCTCTCTCATATTACGGGCTGCACCAAAAAATCTCTTAGGCATATGAAGCGCTGCCGGGTCAAGACCACCTGATAATGTACGTCCGCTTGCCTGTACTGTAAGGTTATAAGCTCTTGCAAGTCTTGTGATACTGTCAAGAAGTATGATAACATCCTGCTTCTGCTCTACAAGTCTCTTAGCTCTCTCAATAGTCATCTCAGATACTCTTCTGTGTCTTTCTGGAAGCTCATCAAATGTTGAGTAGATAACCTCTACATTATCACCAACTATAGACTCTCTTATATCTGTTACTTCTTCAGGACGTTCATCTATAAGAAGAATCATAAGATGCATTTCTGGATTATTCTTAGTTATTGCATTGGCAATCTGCTTAAGAAGTGTTGTCTTACCTGACTGTGGCTGTTATACAATCATACCTCTCTGTCCCTTGCCGATTGGTGAAATAAGATCTACCATTCTCATAGCAATTGTGTTGGAATTCTTCTCAAGGTGAATTCTTTCATTAGGGAATATAGGTGTAAGTGTTTCAAATGCTCTTCTTCTCTGCGCTACAACAGGACTTAATCCATTAACTGTCTCTAAGAAGTTAATTGCAGAAAACTTCTCATTCTGTGTCTTAGGACGCTTAGGTCCTCTTATTATATCACCTGTCTTTAAGTTAAACTTTCTTATAAGGGATGGTGCAACATACACATCATTTTCTCCCGGAAGGAAGTTTTCACATCTTATAAATCCATATCCTTCCTGAAGTACTTCAAGTATACCATCCGCTATCTCAGCCTCTTCACCATCCTGCTGATTCTGGCTGTACTCTGTCTGTCTGTTACTGTAATCAGTTCTGTTGTCCTGCTGTCTGTTATCATATGAAGTTCTTCCTTCATTCACTGTACCTGCTGGCTGACTATGTCTTTCATAACGTGTTGTTCTTGGTTCTCTTCTTGCTGGTCTTTCCTCACCTGCTGCATTTGCCGTCTTTATTTCCTTTTCACCAGCACTCTTAGCGCTCTCTTCCTGTACTGGAGCGACTTTATAACCATCAGCTCCCTCTGCTTCATTAGCAGCTATTATCGCATCTATAAGTTCACTCTTTCTCATAGTTGAAATGTTTTTAATATGCTTGTCCTTTGCGAATTCCTTTAATACACTCACTGAAAGTGTTTCTAACTTTTCTCTCATTCTGAGACCTCCTGTTATTCTTTAATATGTATGTAACCGTATCAATAACCAGTATATGCGTGTCAGCTGTATAAATCATATTATAACCTGCCATTATAATAACCGGGCAGCTTATATATCTATTTCAATAATGTAACTAATTCACATACAATTTCCTAATATATCCAAAACATAAATACATCCCGATACTACATTACGGATATTCATCTGTACTTATATCGTTAATTATTCTAATCATCCATGATTATAATGCCATCTGGGAAACGATACTGATATATGTATCTTAGATTTCTAATCTATTATACAATATTTTTTCCAGAAATGAAAGACTAATATTGATGATATTTTTAGCTTGTGATATTATAGGATTATTAGGACAATGTCCTTATGCCTTTTTAAGACATTCCGGAGTGATTATTTAAATAAAATGTTATTAATACCTTTTAATCATCTCCATAATTTTAATGTAATTTATTAATGAAAGGAACACATATATCATGACTAATGCAGAAAAAGCTTTACAGCTTCATGAAGAATGGAACGGAAAGTTCGAAACAACTCCTAAGATGAGTATCACTACAAGAGAAGACCTTGCGCTTGCTTATACACCAGGTGTAGCTGAACCTTGCAAGGTTATCGCTAAAGATAAGGAAGCCGCTTATAAGTACACTATCAAGTCTAACACTATAGCTGTAGTATCTGACGGAAGTGCTGTTTTAGGACTTGGCAATATCGGTGCGCATGCTGCTATGCCTGTTATGGAGGGTAAGGCTGTATTATTCAAGTCATTTGGCGGTGTCAACGCTGTGCCTATATGCCTTGATACACAGGACACTGAGGAAATCATCAAGACTGTTGTCAATATAGCTCCTGCATTTGGCGGAATTAACCTTGAGGATATATCTGCTCCTAGATGTTTTGAGATAGAATCCAGATTAAAGGAACTTCTTGATATTCCAGTATTCCATGATGACCAGCACGGTACAGCCATCGTTGTTCTTGCCGGTATCATCAACGGACTTAAGGTTACTGGAAAGACTAAGGAAGAATGTAAGGTCGTTATCAACGGTGCCGGTTCAGCCGGAGTTGCTATCACTAAGCTTCTTCTTACATATGGCTTTAAAAATGTTACTATGTGTGACAAGTCTGGCATCCTTTCTAAAGGCAGTGAAGGTCTTAACTGGATGCAGGAATCTATGATGGACGTAACTAATCTTGAAGGAAAGACAGGTTCTTTAGCTGATGCCCTTGTCGGTGCTGATGTATTTGTTGGTGTTTCAGCTCCTAATATCGTATCTGCTGATATGGTTAAGACTATGAATAAGGATGCCATCATATTTGCAATGGCTAACCCTGTTCCTGAGATTATGCCTGATGTAGCAAAGGCTGCTGGTGCAAGGGTCGTAGGAACAGGCCGTTCAGACTTTCCTAATCAGGTTAATAACGTTATCGCTTTCCCTGGTATATTCAGGGGTGCCTTAGAGGGTCGTGCAACACAGATAACCGAAGAAATGAAGCTTGCTGCTGCATTTGCAATTGCTAATCTTATTCCTGAATCAGAGCTTTCAGACACTAACATCCTTCCTGAAGCTTTCGATCCACAGGTTACAGATGTTGTTGCTAAGGCTGTTATGGACCATATCAAGTAATGCTGCCATATTATTATTCACTTAACGAATACCTGAAAAAAGAATATGGTCATAAGTTATACAAGTTAGCCCTGAACGGTGGGATGTCATGTCCTAATCGTGACGGGCTAATTGATACTAGAGGATGTATATTCTGTAGTGCCGGCGGTTCCGGTGAATTTGCAGGTGGTAAGTCAGGTCTGTCATTTTCTGTTGATGAACAGATAAGCCGTGCCAAAGAGCTTATCTCTGGCAAGTATGATGGCGGTCACTACATAGCTTATTTCCAGTCATTTACAAATACATACGCAGATGTATCTTACCTACGCAGCCTGTATATGCCTGTTATAATGAGGGATGATATTGATATTCTTTCTATAGCAACGCGCCCTGACTGCATAGATAACGATACGCTGATTCTTTTATCTGAGCTTAACCATATAAAGCCTGTCTGGGTGGAGTTAGGACTCCAGACTATACATGAGGATACCGCCAGCCACATAAGACGCGGCTATTCTCTTGACACATTTGATACATGTGTAAGCAGACTAATCAGCATAGGAATACGCCCTATTGTTCATATGATAGTAGGACTTCCTGGAGAAAGTACGTCTGATATATTAGAAACAGCAGATTATATCGCACATTGTGGTGCATCGGGAATTAAAATACAGCTTCTGCACATTTTAAAGGGAACAGACCTATATACCGATTATATTAATGGTGCTTTTAAGGCACTTGAACTAGATGAATACACACGCATCGCAGGACAGATAATATCACTTCTTCCTAAAGATATGGTTGTTCACCGTATCACAGGAGATGGACCTAAGTCCTTACTTGAAGCTCCTATGTGGAGTGCCAACAAGAAGCTGGTTTTAAACACAATGAACCAGTACTTTAAAGATAATAATATCTACCAAGGACGGAATTATATATGAATACAGATTCGACAACTCTATACAAGCTGATGATTTTATATATGTTAAGTAAAGTGAATTTTCCACTTTCTAACGTACAGATATCTACATTTATGCTTGATAATGAATATACTAATTACTTTACATTTCAGGAAACTATCAACTCTCTTGTTGAAGATTCCTTCATACATCAGATGAATTATGAAAACAGCACTCAGTATAAGCTTACGCAGGAGGGTGAGGATACAGTTGCGTTCTTCTACACCAAGATATCTCCGACAATAAGGGATGAAATCGACAGCTATCTTGCAAAAAACAAGTATGAACTTAAGTCTGAGGTTGGTACGACTTCTGATTACTACCGCACCACAAACGGAACTTATGTTGCACATCTTATGGTAAAGGAAGGCAACAGCAACCTTATAGAATTAAGCCTTGATGTACCTTTAGAGGAGCAGGCCAAGGAAATGTGCAGCAAGTGGAAGGACTCAAGTCAGGATATCTACGAGTTCATAATGCAAAGCCTGATGTAACTTAACGGACGGTAACATCATTACAGAACTGGGGGTCTGATTATATGAACAACTCTGTTAAAAAGTTACTTTTTCTCAGCTTACAGGATATATGTTACAACTCAACGGGTTATTTTGAAAAAAGAATATCTGACGAGCTGGCAGCGTGTGGAATAGAGATCACTCATCTAAAGCTGCCAAAGGCTTCTGATATGGCATATGCTATACTGAAGCCTTATTTTGATGCTGATTATGATGCAGTTATGGATATCAACTCAAGAATACCTGTTATGAAGTACAATGATGAATATATACTAGGTCACTTCCACATACCTGTATGGCATTATATTCTTGACCATCCCCTCTATCACTACGAAGCTCTCAGTGCAAAGCTTTATGACTATCGTATAATATGCCTTGATATTCTTCACAAAGAGCTTATAACGGAAAGCTTCCCGGATATAAAGGCAGCTTACACTATTCCGCTTGCCGCTGACAGTTATACGGATACCTACATACAATATGACAATGTATCCTTAGATAACATATCAGATTATTTTAATCGTCCTGATAATCTGATATTTACTGGTACCTATACTGACCCAATTAAGACTTCTCTGTTATACAGCACACAAAATGCTATTGATAACCACCCCCTCTTTACTAATCTTCTTGAAATAGCAGAGCTTTCACAGGAGGAAGTCGTAAGACTTCTTATGGAAAATCATATCATTGATGAAGTCATAAGTCCTATAGAATATCTGTATAATAATTTTCTTATAGATGTATATTTACAGGCCGTCATACG
>OGHE01001777.1_pt1 | contig 12748 bp, 7 predicted proteins | sample 1571431 | NCBI WGS metagenome assembly OGHE01 (sample SAMEA2581966, study PRJEB24529) | metagenome | biome: Human gut stool | place: China | collected 2011 | reverse complement strand
TGGTGGACGATGCCCACAAACAGGGTCAGGCCGTCAGTTCCGGTGATGGCGAACACGAAGGGACGGTTCAGAACAAAGTCCACTTCCTCCTCCGGCGGGGCGGCCTCGCCGCACATCATCATAACGGTATAGGCTGCGGCGGTGACGCCTTCCTCGTCAACGGTCACCCGGGCGGCGTGTTTGGCCTGGGAGAGATAAGCCGCCGTATCGTCAGTCATGGGGGAAAAGTCCGAGACCGCCGGATCAAAGACGTCCGTGATGCCCAGAGCCTTCAGGCTGTCGGCCAGATCCAGATCCGACGCCGTGTCGAACTTCGGCAGAGCGAGGTTGACGATAAGGTATTTGCTCTCCGCGCTCTCGCCGCCACTGAGTAGGAAGTCCATCGTCGGCTCGTCAGCCAGCAGCGCCTCCGGTGCAACGCCCTCGTCCGGCAGCAGGAGCCACATGGCACCGCTGCCCTCCAACCGCTTGGAAACCGCGGAGAAATGGTCGCTCCAGTAATAGGTGTTCGTCCCGCGCTGGCGCATGAAGTCACAGGTCATGTCTCCGCTGTCGGCGTGGAAGGTATCCGGCACGGTGTTGGCTTCGGAGAACTCGCCGTCCCACTTGGCCCGGAAATAGATGGTGGACGCAAGCGCGAGGATCGTTTCCTGATCCATCGTCAGGCCGGAGGCTTGCTCCTTCAAAAGCCCGCCGGTCTGCTGGTCGATCCAGTCCTGAAGCGCCTTGTCAAAAGCGGCGGAGCCCATTTCACCCCGGAAGGACGAGGCGTAATCATACTTTGCCAGCGCGTCCATGGTTTCCTGCTTGAAGCTGATTTTGTCGCTGAGCCACAGGGAGTTGGCCAGAATACTGGTCACTGCGCCGTCATCGCAGTAGTTGGCGTTCCAGACAGCGGCGGCCTCGGCCCGGAGAGCGTTCACATCGCCGCTGCCCAGCAGGGCGAGGATCTGCTCCCGGCTCTCGCCGTCCGTGACCTCCGCCAGCATGGCGAGGGCCATGTAGAGATTGATAGGGGAGCAGACCTTGTTCTCTCCGCTGTTGCCTGTGAGCAGCTGGGGGATGACGGCGCGGAGGTAGCTGTCCAGCGCGTCCGTATAGCCCTCCGGCTGATCCGCCTGCTTTCTGCGGTCTGCCTGCCATGCGTCATAAACCTGATTGAAGCCGTCACTGTCGAAGTCTCCGTTGGGTCTATTGAACTTGGTTTCGTCCGGGTACGGCGCCATTTGGGGATACTGCGGGGCGGCCAGCTGGTATTTGCTGAGGGTTTTGGCCTCGGGCTGCGCGCAGGCGGTCAGGGAAATCAGGCTGACCGCGGCAAGGAGAAGAGCGAAGATCCGTTTCATAAGAAGCACCTCCATCTGAAAAAATGAAAACGACCGTCTATATTGATATAGACGGTCGTTTTTCAAAAAAGTTTCACAAAATGTCAGTTTTCGTACCGGGTCCAGTCGGGGTTCTTCATCAGCTTCGTCCAGGTCTCATAGTTACCGGCCTTGTGCTTGTAATCATGAGAGTTGGTGGCCTCCTGAACCGCCAGATAGAACCAGTCGCCGGGGTTGCAGTCCGGCCAGACGTTCATGCCGGGCAGCAGATCGCTTTCATCCTCGGGGATGCGGTTCAGCACACGATTGATCATGGTCATGGCCTGGGCGCGGGTGATGTAGGTATCAGGGCGGAAGGTTCCGTCCTCAAAGCCCTTGATCCAGCCCAGCTCCGCAGCCCGCTGGATGTACTTCTCCGCCCAGTGGCCCTTGATGTCGGTGAAGGTCTGGGTGCCGCTGCTCTTTCCAGTGTCAAATCGGGCGCAGATGGCGGCGAACTGAGCGCGGGTGATGGGCGCCTTGGGGTCGAAGGTCGTGGTGCTGCGGCCCTGCACGATGCCCAGACCGGTCATGGTGGAGATGGCCGTGTTGGCCCAGTAATCGTCCGCCACGTCGGTGTAGGTGCAGCCGGTCAGCAGGTTGGCATCACGGACGGAGTCCTTCAGCAGGCGGAAGAAGATGGTGGCCACGCCTGCCCGCGTCATGCTGTCATTGGGACGGACTGTACCGTCTGGCCCACCGACGATATAGGCATAGTGGTCATCGGTGAACAGCGCAGGCACTGCGGCCTCGGTATTGTAGACAGTGATCCTGCTGTTTTTGCCTGTATTGGTCGGGTGCTTGCCCCCGCCCAATCGGTAGCCCTCAGGCGGCACGGTCTCGACCCAGTAGTAATCGCCGCTTTGGGAGACCTCTGCCTGTGTCCAGCCGTACCGGTTGGTCTCGTAGACGCCGAGCCTTGTATCGGATCGGGTCCCGACACGCCACAGCTCAAATTTCGCGCCGCTCAGCGGCGTACCGTCCCCGGCATCAAGCTTGGTGAGCCGGAGCGTGTAGCCGGTGTCGTCATCGTCGCCGCTGCTGTTGCGTGTCCACTGCGCGTACAGATGAATATGGTCTGTCACCGTGATCGAAGAGCCGGGGACATGGTGCGTGCCGCTCCCATCGCGCTGAGTGTTCCAGCCGACGAAAGAGTGCCCGTCGCGGACGTAGCCGTTTTCGGATACCACGGCCAGATCTCCGAAGATGTAGCTGCGGCTGTCAACCGTTTCGCCGGAGTCCGCGCCGTTTCTGTGGTAAGTCACGGTATAGGTCTGGGCGGTCATCCTGGTCCGGCAGATGCTGGAGGGGATCACGACAGAGGTGACGGTACTGCCGCTGGATACTTTGCCGCTGATATGGGCGGCGGTGTTCAGAGATTCACCGGCGGCGAAAGCTGCTGCATCCAGAAGACCGGCGCATTTCAACACCATCTTGACGGAGGATTTTCCCGCAATCGCGGCTTTCCAACCGGGCAAGGGGGTGCAGGTGACGGTGACCGTATGGCCGGAGACACTGGCCGTGCCGTCGAGGATGCCGTCACCGTCGAAGGTGTAAAGGCAGTTTCCGCTGTCACCGGTTTTGGCTGCGAGACGGCTGTCCAATTCCACAACAAAGGACATGGCCGGGATATCGGCCGATGCCATGTTCAGCATACCGCGCAGGCTGTCCGACATGGTGTAGGTCACGGTATAGGGGACCTCGTAGGGCGCGGCATCAGAGGTCTTCGCAATTTCTGTAGGGCCTGAGATGCCGACGCTGCCGAAGTCGGTGGTAGGCTGTGCCAGCGCAACCGCGCAGCCGTTCGTATAGCCGTTGGGAAGTGTCAGACGGATGCCGTCGTCAGTAATTTTTGTGCTGTATACCCTGACCTCCGCGCCGGACACCGGTTTACCGTCCGCACCGGTCTCCTGTACCAGCGCGTAGACCGGAAGTGCTTTGTTGAAGGTCAGCCCGCCCACTGTCAGCTCGGCCGCGCCGTCCCGCTGCGCCCAGAAGGTGGCGAGGGGAGCGTTCCAGCCGTTCGCATCAGCCTTGCCGGACAAGGCGGTCACACTCTCTTTGCTGGCGTTGCCCAACTTGATGTCCAAACTGTTCTCCGCGGGGGTGACGGTTGTAGAGTTAATCTGGAAATAGACATTCTGATTGTCAAGTTCTGTGTTCTGTGAGATATACAAATAATGATTGCTGCTGCCGTTGCCCTGGTTGCTTATTGTAATATCATTTTCGGTTCCGGTGGAAGAATCTTTAACATCGGTGGCGTTCATTGTGTTATCACGGATTGTGCCGCCCTGAAGTTCAACTTTGGAATTATTCTTATATTGATAAATTCCGCCGCCGACAGTCTGACTGACATTGCCGGATATTTCGCCGCCGTACATCGTGAACGATGTATTACTGCTGATCATAATACCGCCGCCATTTTTCACTGCGGTATTCCCCTTAACTTCAGCACCTTCGTACATATTTATGACCACTTCACCATGACCCGCGGTCGCAACGCCGCCGCCTCGGCTGCTTGCGTCATTATTGTTGATTTTACCATATATATCAACAATTGCATCTCGTTGAATATAGAGGGTTCCATAGAAGACGCTGTTATGATGAATATTGCTGTCAGCGCCAATCAACAGTGTGCCGAACTTGAACTGTATTGGAGTTTTATTGTTTTTAATGCCAGATATTTCACCGTGAATTGTAATTGTATTGCGGTCTGTACCATAATCATCTTTGTTAACAAGACTCCAAGTGGGATCTTCGTTCGTTTTGATGCCAGCTGCATCGGAATTGCCGAGGAAGGAGCCGGTGGCCATTTCAAAAACTGCTTTATCAACGAAGACCAATACGCCCTCTGTACAATCGGAAATTTTCCCGTTTAAGGTTGCCTTTGCACTGCCGCGCAGGTGAATGGCCGTGCCGTCCTTGCCCTGCCACATAGCGGGATTGCCGATGATGCCGCTGATCGTGCCGCCGACGCTTACGCTGCCACCGTCCGCGTAGACCGCGCGGCCGTTTACATTTTTAATTTCCGCACCATTTTCCATCTCGAAATCGGAACCCTGCAGCCAGACCGCACCGGCGGGGCCGACGGAGCCTGCATCGCCTTTGCTTCGTGTGATCGACGAAGCATCCTCGATCACGCTGCCGGGCTCCATCACCAGCTTGGCTTCGCCAGTGGCGCGTACCGCCGACATGCCGCCGAAGTTCCGCAGCACCGCGCCATCACCCAGCGTGATCGTGGTGGTGACGGTTGCGTTGGAGGCGATGATGGCGTCCTGCACATAAACGAGATTATCGTTGCTGGCAGCGCCGACAGAACCATCACTGACGGCCTGAGCAAACACCGTGCCCTCTTTCTTGCCGGCATCGTCAAAAATGATGTTCGTCAGGGTCAGACCGGCGCCCACGCCGCCGGTGGTCTGAACCTCGACCATGGCGGGGTTGTACCAGCTGCGGGCATTGTCCTGCTGCTGAGCAAAGTTATCGCCGCGTGTAATGGTGCAAGTCGCATCACCAAGGCTGGTAATCGTGAGTGACTTGTTGTAAAAACGTGCGCAGCTTGTCATGTTCAAGTCGCTCATGACATAGATCGTCGCACCGTCCTTTGCCACGTCGACCGCCTTGGCCAGCGTGGCGTAGGGCTTGTCCGCCGAGCCGTCACCGGTCCCATCATTGCCGCTGCTGCTGACATAGACCGCCGTGCCCCCGGCGGCATAGGCCGCTGCCGGAAGGAGTGTGAGACACAGCACAAGTGCCATCAGGGTTGACGAAATCCTTCGTTTCATAAGTTTCTCTCCTCCCTTAAATGTAGGAATATAGAAGAAGTTCAGCCATGGGTTTGTCCCGGCTGAATTTATACCGCGGCGGTGCTGCCGCCCTTGAAGCGGAAGTGAATTGTTTGGCAGTGATGGCCAAAATCCGTCAAAATGCAAAATAAATGCGGGGGGAGGGGGACTGACTATTTGTGTATTTTACCATACGCGAACATGAAAAACAAGGCGTTTGCAGAGTTGACAGACAGAGTTTGCGCTAAGTGAGCTTGTTAAGAAATTGATGATCCGCTGCGGAACCGGGGGTGCCTCCTTACCTATATAGGATACGGGCTGAAAGAGGAAAAAAACAAGCGAACGCGCTCGAATGACCATGCCAGATTTTCTGTACAAACCGTGCCAAAATTGTTGGCTCGTGCGGATAGCTGTCATATAATGGAGAAAAAAGCAGAGAGATCACCATGTTTGTCGAACGATTTGACGCACTGATGAATATTGCTGAATATTGCGGAACTTTCCAACAGCCAGCTGGGACGGGAGATCAGCATGAATCCCTCCCGCATCGGACGGCTGCGCTCCGGTGCACGGCCTCTGCCGAAGCACCACGAGTTTCTGCCCGGGATGTGCGCTTATCTGACAGCGCACCTACCTTGCGGGAATGATCCGGTGAGAAACCGTACAGCGGGGCAGAACTGCCCGATTCTGTAATAGATAAAACCCCCGGATACCTTGCTCCCCTGACAGGGAGGATAAGGTATCCGGGGGTTTTTATTCCTGAGTTTGCAGGCTCTGCATGGCGGTCAACTCTCTTTTCTGCCTGCGGATGTCCTTGCGAAAGAGGGCGTCTGCCATACCAAGCCTGCGCCGGTAGGCAGATAGGCGGGCACTGTTTGGGCAAAGACTTCCAGACCTATGGGGCCGGTGCAGTGACAGACACCGGCACAGGTGATGGAGCTGTGCCGGAAATAGTCTGCCGTCCGGGCAATGCGTTCTGGGTCCGGGGGTACCAGGTGGGTACCGCCGAAAACGGCCTGGATGGGCCGCTCCGGGAAGCGCCGTTCCACTGTGGAGAGAATGTTGCGGATGCCGTTGTGGGCGCATCCGGTGAGTACCACCAGTCCTGCTGGGGTATCCACCACACAGACCTGTTCCTCCGGGAAGGTATCCAGGACAAGGCGGCCATCCGGCCCCTCCATGACCGAGGAGGGATGCACCGCCTCTTCCGGTTCAGGGTCCGGAAAGTTTCCCAGAAGATACACATGCGGAGCGATCTGTATGCAGTCATCTGCCAGACAGCGGAAGCCGGTCAGCCCCTGCTGGAAGAACCAGGATGCCTCCATGGGCGGGCCTACCAGCTCCAGCGTCTGGGAATAGGTTTCCTGCTGAGGCGGGTCGCACCGGTGATCCCACCACTTCCGGATGAAAAAGCCGCTATGGGCATAAATGGGTACGTCCGGCGGAAGGAGCTCCGCCAGGTGCAGAAAACCACCGCAGTGATCCCGGTGGTTGTGACTGAACGCCACGGCAGTGACCCGCCGGAGGTCAATACCCAGCTTCTCCGCGTTCCGCAGGCAGGCGTCCCGCTCCCCGGCGTCGAACAGCAGGCGGGTATCTCCTTCCTCAAGGTAGACGGACAGGCCGAATTCCCCCTCAAGGCCGGGGTACAGAACGGCGTTTTCCGATAAGACAGTCAGCTTCATGGCAGGCTCTTCTCCTTGTCAGTTGTTTAAAAAACGGAGGAAACGCCGGGGCGTCTCCTCCGTTTCTGCGGATACTTTGATAGGTTACTGAACAGCAACGGTGCGCTGGAAGGTATCGATCCAGGCTTCCTTGTTGGCGGTGATGTAGGCCTCGTCAAATTCCTTCAGGGCGTTCATGGACTCGTCGCCGAAGGCCAGATAGGTCTTCAGAGAATCGTCCATGGTGGCGTTCTTGTTCACGGGGGCCTCGTTCATGACCTCAGCGATCTTGTCCTGGGTGTCCTTGCTGATGAGGTATTCCACAAACAGCTGGGCCAGCTCAGGGTTCTTGCAGTTCTTCACCACGTTGGCGGTGGCGGGAGCGGAGAAGGAGCCCTCGGCGGCGTCCACCCAGACCATGTTCAGGCCGCTGTCGGTCAGGCTGGGCATATTGATGTCCATGAACACGGCGATGTTGGCCTCACCGGTGGTGAAGGCGTTGACAACGTCGGAAGAGGTGGAATACCACAGATCGATGTTGTCCTTCTTCTCCTGCATCAGCTCCATGGCGGGGGTCACATCCTCCTGGCTGCCGCCCATGGCCTCGGCCATAGCCACCAGCATGTAGGGGCCGGCGGTGGAGGTCATGTCGGGCAGAGCCACCATGTGCGCATACTGGTCATCAAACAGACCCTCGTAGGAGGTGGGGGCGGGCAGACCGGCCTTCTCCAGAGCGTCGGCATTGTACATGATGCCGTAGCGGCACAGGGAGTAGCAGGGGCCGTAGCCGTCGGCGTTGACAGCGAGGTCATACAGGTCGCCGATGCTGGTGACGATGTTGGTGTCGATCTTTTCAAACAGGCCTGCCTCATTGCCGGTCTGGGCAAAGCTCTTGGTCAGCAGGGCCACATCGGCGGTGGGATCGTTCTGCTCAGCCATCAGCTTGTTGAGACGGTCGCCGTTGCCGCTGGTGGGGTCCACCACGATGGTGCAGTTGTACTTGGACTCAAAGTCGGCGGCCAGGGTCTTGAGACCGGCCTCAGCCCAGCCCCAGGTAGCAACAACCAGCTCGGCACCGCCGAAATCCTGAGTATCGCCAGCTGCTTCGCCGTTTCCGGCGTTATCAGCGGGAGCTTCCTCCTGCTTGCTGCCGCCGCAGGCAGCCAGGCTCAGGGTCATGACCAGAGCCAGCATCAGTGTAAAAATGCGCTTGCTTTTCATTTTGTTTACATCCTCCAGATTTTATTTGATGTCTTTATATACACAGAAATGCTGGGCGGGGAAGTGAAGCAGAACTTCACTGCCCTCCTGCACGTCCGCATATTCGTGGATAGCGGGGTATACCATTTCCTCAAAGCAGCCGGAGACCTCCAGCCGGGTGGTATGACCCTTGTAGGTGGCACTTTTGACGGTGCCCCGGACGGTATTGACACCTTCCTGCTCCGCAGTCCGGATGTTTTCGGAGCGGATGGCCAGAATGCATGCGTCACCCTCAGTCAGCTCCTGGGCGGCCTCTGCCGGGACCTGGAGCGTGTGGGCACCGCAGCGGATCAGGCGCATATCCCCCTCTGCTCCGGCGGCGATGCCGTGAAGAAAGGTGGAAAAGCCCATAAAGTCTGCAATAAAGGGAGAGGCGGGCCTGTCAAAGACCTCCTGGGGCTTGCCGATCTGCAAAATGTGGCCGGCGTTCATAACGATGACCCGGTCTGCCAGAGAGACGGCCTCCTCATGATCGTGGGTCACGATGATGGTGGTGATGCCCAGCTCCTTCTGGATGCGCTTGATCTCCACCTGCATCTCTACCCGGAGCTTGGCGTCCAGGTTGGAGAGGGGCTCATCCAGCAGCAGAATGGAGGGACGGGTCACCAGAGCCCGGGCCAGGGCCACCCGCTGCTGCTGACCGCCGGAGAGCTGCCGGGGATAACGCTTGTCCATGCCGGTAAGCTTTACCAGAGCGAGCATGTGCTCCACCCGCTCACGGATCTCGTTTTTGGGCAGCTTCTGGAGCTTCAGACCAAAGGCCACGTTTTCAAAAACCGTCATGTGGGGGAACAGCGCGTAATTCTGGAAGAAAATGCCGATATTGCGGCGGTAGGGGGGGATAGTGGAAACGTTTTTGCCGTCCACCAGGATCTGCCCGGCGGTGGGTTCAGTAAAGCCGGCAATCATGCGCAGTGTGGTGGTCTTGCCGCAGCCGCTGCCGCCCAGCAGGGCGATCATCTCGCCTTCGGCGGCCTTCAGGTTCATGGAATCCACCGCAGTGAACTCGCCGAATCGCTTGGTCAGTCCCTGTAATTCCAAAGTAGCCATAGTTTACACCTTTCCGTTCTCACTTAACAAACATGTCCAACCCTACAAACTTCTCCATCAGTACGATCAGAACCAGAGATGCCAGGATCAGCAGTGTGGAGATGGCGGCCAGAGTGGGGTCGAAGGTCAGCTCCATATAGTTCATGATGCGGATGGGCAGGGTGATGAACCTCGGGGTGGAGAGCAGGCTGCTCAGGGCCACCTCGTCAAAGGAATACAAAAAAGCCAGCAGCGCACCGGCCATGATGCCGGGCCGGGCCAAGGGAATGGTGATCTTGAAGAACACCTGAATAGGGGTGGCTCCCATGGAGGTGGCCGCATCCTCCAGCGTCCAGTTGAACACATGGAGTACAGACACCGTGTTCCGCACGATGTAGGGCAGAATGATAATGAGATGGCCGATGAAAATGCGCAGCATACCGGGCACACCGCCGATCTGGCTGTAGACCTGCAGCAAAACAAAGGCGAAGGCCACACTGGGCACATACATGGGAGAGGTGTAGTAGTTCAGCAGAGCGTCCTTGCCCTTAAAGCTGTACCGGCAGACGGATAGGGCCGCCGTGACGCCCAGCAGAATATCCGCCGCTGTGGCCAGAATACCGATTTTCAGGCTGTTCACCAGACCATCCATAAAGTGGGTGGAGGAACCGAAAATATTGGCGTACCATTTCAGGGAGAAGCCCTGAGGCGGGAAGGTGATGAGGGCTGTGGGCGTGAAGGAGGCGATGACGATCACCACCAGAGGCGCCAGCAGGAACAGCATCACCAGAATGGCAAAGATCCGGCAGGGCAGATTCACATCTTTTTCGCGCATATCACTTTCCTCCTCCCATACGTTTCATATATCTGGAGGTGCACAGCACCACCGCGATCTGCACCAGCAGGATCACTGCCAGCAGAATATAGCTGATGGCGGAGGCCGCACCCCAGTCAAAATTCACATTGATCTCCTGGACCACCATGGTGGCCATCATCCGGAACTTGGAGCCGCCCAGCAGTTTGGGCGTCACGTAAGAGGTCATGCTCATAGTGAACACCAGAACGCAGCCGGAGATAATGCCCGGCAGGCTCAGAGGGAATACTACCTTGGAAAAGGTCTGCAGAGGAGAGGCACCCAAGCTGTAGGCCGCGTACTCCACGTTAGGGTCAATGCTCTGGAGCACCCCCACCAGAGAGAGGACCATATAGGGCACCAGCAGGTGGATCATACCGATGATGACCGCCGTCTCCGTGTTCAGGATTTTCAGAGGGGCGGAGATGAGCCCCAAGGACTGGAGCAGCTGGTTCAAAAGGCCGTTGGTTCCCAGAATGACCATCCAGCCGTAGGAACGGACCACGGCGCTGACCAAAAAGGGAAACAGGATCACAATCATCATGACCTGCTTCATACGGGACTTGGTCCGGGCCATGTAAAAAGCCGTAGGATAGCCCAGCACCAGGGAGATGGCGGTGGACACCAGGGACACCCGGAGGGTGACCCAGAGAATGTTGCGGTAAAAGGGATCTCCGAAGAAATCCACAAAATCGGAAAAACCGTTTTCATGCAGGGTGTGGACCAGAATGTAGACCATCGGTGCCACGAAGAAAAACAGCAGGGTCAATACGGTGGGCAGTGCCAGCAGCAATGCACGGTGTTTACGTTCCATCCGAACTTATCTCCTTTATCTCGTCAATCAAAGGCAGAAGCCGCTTGTGCAGCGCATCCACCAGACCCCGGTCCGTGCATTTCAGCTCCGGCGAAACCGCCAGCGGCATAAGGGTGAAGAACGTCAGCAAATTTTGATGGTTGAAGCCCATGCGGCGGCAGTCCGACAGGAGCTGTTCCATCTGCTCCAGCAGTACCTCCGGAGGCAGATCACACATCAGTCCCGCCAGAGGCAGCGGGATGAGGGTCAGTACCTTGCCGTTTTCTACGGTGCAGAGCCCACCCTGGGATTCCCGGAGGGTGTTGGCCGCCAGAGCCATATCAGCGTCATTACCGCCATAGACCGTCAGGTTGTGGCAGTCGTGGCCGTAGGTCAGTGCGGCGGCACCGGTGACACCGTCCATGCCCGTCAGCAGGCCGATGCCGTGCTGGTCCCGGCCATAGCGGTTGAATACTGCCATTTTTAAGTAAGGAGCTGTTTTCAGACAGGCAAAGCCGTCTCTTTCAGCTGCCAGGGGCAGGGTCTTCCGGACCCGCTGGGTGCGAATGGAGGCACCATCCTGACCGATCAGATTCACCACGGCGATGCCGCCGGAGAAGCCGGGGCGTACCGGCACCTTGACGGCAAAGTCCGCTTCCGTCACGGGACGGAGATGAACAGAGCTCCGCAGATGGTCCGGGATCTGGTAAGGGGCGGTATGGGGCAGATAGCTGCCGTGGTCCCAGACGATTTCTCCGGCCCGGAGCACCAGTTCCGGTCTGGGATGGCGCAGATCCTGCACCAGCTGCATATCAGCCTCCATGCCGGGGGCGATGCCGCCTGTGTGATACAGCCGCAGCCGGACGGCAGGGTTGATGGTGGCATACCGGATGGCCCGGATGGGGTCAAGACCCAGTTCGATGGCCCGTTCCACCACAAAGTTCAAATGCCCCTGACGCATCAGCCGGGGGAGGGGAACATCGTCCGTTACCAGGCAGATGCGGTCCTGCACCGGTGCATCATTCATGGCCTGGACGATTTCCCGGTTCAGCATGCATTCCTGTACCTGCACCGTGAAGCCCAGAGCCAGCTCCTCCCGGAGCTTTTCAGCAGAGGGAACGGTGTGGTCGCTGTCGACGCCCATGGCCCGGAAGGTCTGCAAGCGGCGGCCGGTGAGGGCGGAGACATGGCCATCCAGAAAAACGCCGTGGTTGGCGGCAGCTTCGATGACGGAGAGCATCCGCTCATCCCCGGCGGCGACGGCGTTGAAATCCATGACCTCGCCTAATCCAGCCACGCCGGGAATATCCAGCAGGGCCTCCATCTCAGCGGGGCCAACATCAAAACCGGAATCCTCCAGACCGGGAGCGGAGGGAATGGTGGAGGGGGCGGTCAGCAGCACCCGCAGGGACAGGGACCGGCAGGCATCTGCCAGACCCCGGACGCCCTCGATGCCAAGGACATTGGCAATTTCATGGGGGTCGGCGCATACCGTGGTTGTGCCGCAGGATAGGGCCACCTGAGCAAAATGCTCCGGCGTCAGCATGCTGCTCTCCAGATGCATGTGAGAATCCACGAAGCCAGGCAGGGCATAAGCGCTGCCGCCGTCCACGGTTCGGCGGCCCTCCGGCGCTTCTTCCGGGCCAAAAACCCCGGCGATATGACCGTTGACAATGCCGATAGATCCGCTTACAATAGAGGCGCTGAACACATTGACGATCTGCACATTGCGGATTACCAGGTCAAAGGGGCGTCTGCCCAGCATAGCTTCGGCGATATCTTTCAGCATAGCGGTGCTCCCCTCCGTTTCGTATGTCAAAAATAAGACATTTTAATGATATCTTTCTGGGGAAAAAAGTCAAGGTCATACCATACCATAATTTTAAACGGGAATTGCGGTTGTTTCATACAAGTTGAACGATCGAAACACCCCTTGAGAATAGGAGTAGTCAACAATCCACGGCCAAAAGGCCATGGGCTTGTAACTGCCCAGTCGTAGT
>OGHE01001760.1_pt1 | contig 12835 bp, 10 predicted proteins | sample 1571431 | NCBI WGS metagenome assembly OGHE01 (sample SAMEA2581966, study PRJEB24529) | metagenome | biome: Human gut stool | place: China | collected 2011 | reverse complement strand
TCTGACGGTGATAAAGGACCGGCAAGGGAAACAATATTTTGTGGATGAGGAAGGGGAGTATTGGAGAAGTTATCTGTTTTGTTTATTGAGAATGCAACCTGTTTTGAAGAGGTAAAAAGTGAGGAAGACTTTTTTCAGAGTGCGCTTGCTTTTGGAATCAGGAGGGTAAAAGGGGATATGTGAAAAGCCATTTCAGTTTGAAAAAAGAAAAGACTCCATAATATAAACTCTTTAAATGCACACACTGTGCAACTGGAAAAACCAGTGAGTTGAGTTTACTTTTATTTGAACTCGCAGTGCAAATCCGTAGGGGAACTATGATTTGCATCTTTATAATAATATACGGGAGGATGCAATAAGCAGGATGGAGAAATGATAACAATCCTGCGGATAATGTGGGAAACCAATGATAATTTAATGGAAATACTTTCGGATAAATATACATTTCGGGAAGTTGTGGAGATATTTACACAGAAATATTACACTGGGAAAAACCAGAGCTTAAAAGAACGTCTTGATGAAATGCGTGTTTCTAATTCAGTGCGGCGTCCAGTTTACAGAACACTTGCTGTTGTAAAAGATATTGAAAAGGCATTTGGAAAGCCAGATAAGATATTTGTAGAAATGACGCGTGGCGGATCAGAAAGGAAAGAGAACAAAAAGCAGAAAACAGCAGATTCTTGAGTTTTACGCTAAATGTAAAGAAGAAGATGTACGGGATTTGAAACAGCAATTAGAATCTATGGGAGAGCGTGTGGACAGTCGTCTCCCGGGCGAGCATCTGTTTCTGTACTTTATGTAGTTTGGAAAATGTGCATACAGTGGAATGCCTATAGAACTGGAAAAGCTCATGTCTGGCTCAAAAGAATATGACATAGATCACATATATCCTCAGGCATATGTAAAGGATGACAGTATTATTAATAACAAAGTATTGGTATTATCAAAGATAAATGGAGGCAAAGGAAAATGTCTGGTGGCACAGTCGGTAATGCAGTTTTCTTCAGAGAATTGTTGGAAAAGCTATATGAAGAAGCTGGAAAAATTTATTGAAAAATTTAAGAAGAATCCCGATTTTATATATGATAAAGAATATGATAAGGTATCTACAGAGGAAAATCAAAAACTTTATGAACTGTATATTGAAAAATTACAGAATACAATTTATAGTAAGCGCGTAAATTCACCAGTACAAATTCTCATGGATGGACAGGAACAGTTTGGAAAATTGAATATTAAAGAACAATGTGTGGTTCTGATGAATATTCAAACAGTATTTGGTCGTATGACAAGTGGCTGTGATTTGTCATTGAGTGGTGGTTCGCCTAATAGCGGTGCAACAGTTAAATTCAGTTCAACAATATCAAATTGGAGAAAAAATTATTCAGATGTCAGAATCATTGATTAGTCATCATCCGGAATATGGGAAAAGCATTCAGAAAATATATTGGAGTTATTATGAGCTGGAGAATTGTAGTAATTGAAAATCAGGCAAAACTGGATTATAAAATGGGATATATGGTCGTTAGAGGATTAGAAACCAAAAGGGTTTTAGATGCGATTAACGACAAAGATTCTGCGGAAATTAAATTTTATAGTATAGTGTGAATTGTTTTGGAGAAGGAGATATGAGTGGGTTTCGGTTTATGAGAATGATAGTTTTCTTTGATCTTCCAACACTGACTAATGAGGATAAACATAATTATAGGAAGTTCCGCAAGGTTTTGATCAAAAATGGTTTTATTATGCTGCAGGAATTTGTGTAGACGATGATTATGACAACCTGGGAGAACAACTGTTGGATTATTTTGAATTAGTTCAGGAATATGATGGAAAAAATTATTTATTCTGGTAAAATTGCGGAGTTATCTTTCAGATGCAGAGATGAATTTATTTCTGCAGAATATAGTAGAAAGAGATATACAGATATTGATACTGGAAAGCAGCGAACATCCAATTCTTGAATGGGAGTGCAGACATATTGTGGATGCAGATTTCTGCATTTTGTGTTAGTATAGAGGAGTAAATATAACTTGCGAAATTGCACAAGTGATTCGCAGATCATTTATTTCAAACATTTGAGGTTTGAGAGTAGTGCAAATTCGTAGGGGAATTAAACGAATTTAAAAGTCGCAATGCGATATTTTTAGTTTGAGAGTAGTGCAAATTCATAGAGAAAATTAGAACAGTAGGTTATCTAAATTAAATGATTTTATAAAAAGAAAGCAGGTGAAACGCAATGAACGTTATATGTTTCCATAACCCAGATGAAGAAAATGGCTATTTAAGTAACTGGTATCTTAGTCATTTCACAGTCAACGGAATAGATTTTTCGTCAATGGAGCAGTTTATGATGTATCAGAAGGCATGTCGCTTTCATGATGAAGAAATAGCTAATAACATACTTCATACAGATAATGTTGCTGAGATTAAGAAATTAGGTCGTAAAGTACATGCCTATGATGAAAATGTCTGGAATGGCATAAGACAGATTATCGTGTATGAGGGATTAAAAGCGAAATTCAGTCAAAACGCAGATTTAAAACGACAACTTGTTAATACAGGTGATGCTGTGTTAGCTGAATGCGCAGTAAGAGATCAAATCTGGGGAATAGGTTTATCCATGGGAGATCCAAACAGGTTTGAGCGAAGCAAATGGAAAGGCAGCAATCTTCTGGGATATGCTTTAATGTTAGTGAGAGAACAGTTATAGACGGAGGAACACAAAACAAATGCACCTTGAGTTAGCCAAAATATTGCGAAATTACGATAGAAAAAATTTATCAAAGGACATCCTTACCGGGCTGATTATTATGGCTGTCTCGATCCCGATTTCCATGGGCTATGCCCAGATTGCGGGGCTGCCGGCGGTTTATGGACTGTACGGATCTGTATTCCCGATCATTTTGTTTGGGCTGTTTTCCACATCACCCCAGTTCATCTTCGGGGTGGATGCAGCACCTGCGGCGTTAGTCGGGGCGGCACTGGTGGAAATGGGAATCCAGAGTGGTTCGAAACAGGCCGTGGCGGTTGTGCCGGTACTCACATTTTTTGTGGCAGTCTGGCTGTTTATATTTGCATTTTTTAAAGCTGGAAAACTGGTAAACTATATTTCCGCACCTGTAATGGGAGGCTTTATCACAGGTATCTGTACCACAATTATTCTCATGCAGGTGCCCAAATTAATGGGTGGAACTGCAGGAACCGGAGAATTGCCGGAGCTGGCAGAGCATATCTGGGCTACATTGGGACAGATCAATCTGCCTTCACTGATCTTAGGTCTGGTTTCTCTGGTCATCCTTCTGGTAATGAAAAAAATCATGCCTAAGTTTCCTATGGTAGTAGTTCTGATGGTGGCAGGTGTATTATTATCCTATTTCGTCCCGATTTCCAACTGGGGAATCCGCACACTGGATGCAGTAGAACCGGGTCTGCCTGTATGGAGTATTCCTGACTTCTCTGCCATCGGTCTGAAGGAAGCAGTTATCTACAGTCTGTCCATTGCTGTAGTGATCATGGCGGAAACCTTACTTGGTGAGAACAGCTTTGCACAGAAAAATGGTTACAGGGTAAATGCCAATCAGGAACTGGTAGCCTTTTCCATGGGAAATCTGGCGGCAGCTCTGACAGGCTGCTGTCCGATCAATGGTTCGGTGTCACGTACCGCTATCAGTGAACAGTACCAGGGAAAAACACAGCTGACAGGAATTGTTGCAGGAATTTCCATGATTTTTGTGCTTCTGGGAGCAACCGGGCTGATTGCTTATCTGCCGGTTCCCATGCTGACTGCAATTGTGATATCCTCACTTCTGGGGGCAACGGAATTTGATCTGGCTGTACGTTTGAGGAAAATCAGCAAAAAGGAATGCCTGATCTACTGGGGCGCATTCTGGGGAGTGCTGATGCTTGGTACCATCAATGGAGTATTGATCGGTATTATTCTCTCTTTTGCAGAGATGATTATCCGTACTGCAAAACCGGCACGATGCTTTCTGGGAGTGCAGCCGGGACACAGGCATTTCGAGGATCTTACGGAAAGCCTGCATAACTGCGAGATTGAGGGCGTGGTGATCTACCGATTCAGCAGCAGCCTGTTTTTTGCAAATATAGATATTTTACAGCAGGATATTGAGAATGTCATTGGACCGGATACCAAAGCAGTAATTCTGGATGCCAGCGGGATTGGCAGTATTGATGTTACGGCTGCGGACAGGCTTGCAATTCTGTACCGTTCTCTGAAGGCAAGAGGAATTCGTTTCTACATAACAGAGCATATCGCTGAGTTGAATGAACAGATGCGTGGACTGGGGCTTGGATTTATGATCGAAGAGGGACGTGTGCGCCGGACCATACATGTTGCATTAAAGGATATGGGAATCCATTATCCTTATCCTTTGAAGGGCAATGTAGATAATGCAGAACGTTCTCCGTTCAGGAAGCGGGTGGACAACAGTGTACAGGAATTTGTCTGGGCTTTTGGTTCTGATTCTGAGGCAGAGATAGAGAAGCAGATTCATCTGCAGATTGAACATTTAAAAGAGAACGGAGATATGCAGGAGCTGCTCCATGGCCAGTGGAATCATATGGACGAACTTGATGCAGATGCATGGATTGAGCATCTGGAAGAGCATATGAAAGAAATTGTAAAGATTTCCGGACAGGATGAACAGGAACTGACTGTACGTTTTGAGAAGCATCGAAAGAAACTCCGGGAACAGATGCTGAAAGAGCATCCGGAGTTGGTGGCGATGTTCGAGGAGCGCAGGCGACTTTTGGATGAGCAGTTAGAGAAAAAATGGCCGGATGTGTATGCACTGGTTTTAAAGCAGCGTGAGAAGGATAACAGGTAAATGAAAAAGTTTAAGTTAAATGTACAGAGATATATCTGCATTTTATTATGCCTTGTTTTATATGTTACTGTGCTTCCCTTTCCTGTATCAGCAGAGGAAGCAAAAACTCGGACAGTCAGAGTAGGCTGGTATGAAGGAACCTATAATACCACAGGAGCAGACGGTCAGAGGAGAGGCTACAGCTACGAATACCAGCAGGCAGTAGCTGCGCATACCGGATGGAAATATGAATATGTGGAGGGAAGCTGGGCAGAACTGATGAGTATGCTGAAAAATGGACAGATCGATCTGCTGGGAGGCATTTCCTATACAGAGGAACGTTCCACTTCCATGCTTTTTTCAGAATTGCCTATGGGAGAAGATAAATATTACCTGTATGTGGATACTTCTAATACAGATATCGCCACTTCAGATCTGACTACATTAAATGGAAAAAGAATCGGAATGCTGCCGAAAGCACTTACTGTCGAAATGTTCCATGAGTGGGAGAAAAGTCATGGAGTGAACACGCAGCAGGTTGATATTACCGGTGCAGATGATGTTCGCCAGAAATTGAAAAATCGTGAAATTGACGGATTTGTTTTAAATGAATCTCCACAGTGGGAAAGAGACAACATTTCACCAGCTCTTCTGATCGGCGGTTCCTATAACTATTTTGCAGTCAGCAAAAAACGCCCGGATCTGAAAGAGGAACTGGATCAGGCAATGCAGAAGATTGAGAGGGAGAATCCTTTTTATACAGACGATCTTTATAAGAGGTATCTCTCCGCAAATTCCCTTGAAACTCTTACGGATGAGGAGCAGAACTGGCTGGAACAGCATGGGACGGTCAGGATTGGATATCTGAAAAATGATGTGGGTGTCAGCTTTGCAGATACAGAGTCAGGGAAACCGGTAGGAATTATTAACGATTATATTAGTCTGGCTTCTGGCTGTCTGGGAGAAAAAAACATAGAATTTCAGCTGACAGGCTTTGATTCTCAGGAGGAAGAGCTGCAGGCATTAAAGGATAGCAGGATTGATATGATCTTTCATATGAACCAGAATCCATATGAAGCTGAGCAGAATGATATTATATTGTCAAATACTGTTTTTGAAGTCAATGTTGCAGTGCTTACAGGCGTTGAGAAGTTTGATGAAAATGGGAAGAACACAGTGGCAGTGAGCAGGGGCAACATGTTGGGAAAGTGGTATATTTCCTTTAATTATCCTTTCTGGAAAATAAAGGAATATGACACATCTGCTGAGGTTGAGAAAGCAGTTCAAAGCGGTGAGGCAGACTGCTTTGTTGTGAAGGCAGGACAGTCATTAAAGACACTGGCCAACAGCAAAATGCGCAGTATTTTTCTTACGAAATCCGGCACTTCCTGCTTTGCAGTCACCAGGGAAAACATAACATTAATGAATATCCTGAATAAAACCATTCAGACCTTGCCTGATTCCAGACTTTCCAGTCAGTTTTGCGTATATGAAAACGCACCTGGCAAGGTTACTCTGGCAGAATACATAAAGGATAATCTGCGGGCAGTTTCCATTTGGTTTGTAAGTGTGGTCTTGATTATTGTATGGATTATAGTTTATCTGCTGATACAAGCGAGAAAAGCCCAGATTCAGGCAGAAAAGGCCAATGCCGCCAAATCAGATTTCCTTTTCAATATGTCTCACGATATCCGGACACCCATGAATGCCCTACTGGGATACAGTGAGCTGATAAAAAGGGAACTGACTGATCCGAAACTTCTGGATTATCAGGAGAAGATGGAACAGTCCGGAAATCTGCTTCTGTCTATTATCAATAATGTGCTGGACATGGCCCGGATCGAAAGCGGTAAGGTGGAACTGGATGAAGATTATGTGAAGATCAGAGATATTTATCAGGGAATTTACAAAATTTTCCAGGCGGAAGCGGAGAAAAAAGGTATTCACCTTAAGATGGAATACGATGTCAAGCATGAGCACGTAATCTGCGATGAGACGAAGAACAGGGAAATTTTCCTCAATCTGATCAGTAATGCGGTAAAATATACAGCTTCAGGGGGAAGAGTTACCATAAGGATCACAGAGCTTGACTGTGACAGGAAAGACTATGTGCGGATACGGACTCAGGTAATTGATACAGGTATCGGAATGAGCGAAGAATTCCTTCCATCTCTCTTTGAGGCTTTTGCCAGGGAACGAAATACAACAGACGGAAAGATTGCGGGAACAGGTCTGGGAATGCCGATTATAAAGAAGTATATTGATATGATGTACGGAACTATTGAAGTAGAAAGTAAGCAGGGAGAAGGAAGTAAATTTACAGTTACCCTGGAATACAGGATTGCTGATAAGAGCTACTATGAACAGGATACGGAAAAATCTTCAGATGTGGATGAAACAGACAGAATCAGCGGAAAACATATTTTGCTTGCCGAGGATAATGATTTGAATGCGGAAATCGCACAGTTTATCCTGGAGGATATGGGACTTATGGTTGATCGTGTTGAGGATGGAGTTCAGTGTGTGTCAAGGATAGAACAGAAACCAGCAGGCACCTATGACCTGATCCTTATGGATATCCAGATGCCGAACATGGACGGCTACAAAGCGACAGAGGTAATCCGAGACTTGGCAGATAAGAGCAAAGCAAATATTCCAATCATTGCCATGACAGCCAATGCCTTTGAGGAAGACAGAAAGAAAGCACTGGCAAAAGGAATGAACGGACATATTGCGAAACCTGTGGATATTGAGAAGATGAGAGAAATTCTGCAGAATACTTTTAAGCGATAATGTGGATTAACTCAGAGTGTGTTTGAAAAATCATTTCTTGTGGAAGGTATTTTCAAACACATTTCAGGCAATCGACAGACTGGGAAGGGAATACAGAAATTAAATGAAAGAAAAAGAATCAATGAGCAGAACAGGAAAAAGGATTGTATGCATGGTCCTAAGTCTGATTCTGACCTGCATCCTGTGTGCGATACCCGCCACAGCAAAAGCTGCGGAGGAAGAAACCACGGAAAGAGTTGTCCGCGTAGGCTCCTTTGAGGACACCTTTAATTATGTCAATGAGAAAGGTGCAAGGAAGGGATATGGATATGAGCTTCTGGAAACTCTGTCCGGCTATACAGGATGGAAGTTTGAGTATGTCACCTGTGACTGGTCCAACTGTTTTGAAAAGCTTATAAACGGTGAATTTGACATTATGGGTGATATTTCCTATACAGAGGAACGCGCAAAGCAGATGCTGTTTTCCGATGAACCTATGGGTGAGGAGAAATATTATCTGTATGCAGATCTTTCAGATACGGATATTTCAGCTTATAATTTCCAGACACTGAATGGAAAACGGATCGGTGTGCTGAAAGGAACCCAGCCGGAAGTCATGCTCACAGAATGGGAGCAGAAATATAACCTGGAAACAACACATGTGAATATAGCCAATAATAATGATGTGAAAAGAAAGCTGGCAGATCATGAAATTGATGCCTTCGTTTCCCTGGAGGAGTCTTTATGGGCTGCCCAGGGGATTTCTACAGTTGTAAATGTGGGAAAATCAGGCATCTATTATGCAATTAACAAGGATCATCCGGAGATCAAAGAAGAACTGGATAATGCCATGCGCAGACTGGAGGATGATAATCCATTTTACCTGGCAGATTTGTATAAGCAGTATTTTTCCCTGGATTATACACCGATTCTTTCCGGTGAGGAGAAAAAATGGCTGAAAGAGCATGGGGCGATCCGCATCGGATTCCTGAAAGATGATACAGGCATCAGCACCATAGAGATGCCTGACGGTAGATTCAGCGGTGCAATGACTGACTATATTCAATATGCAGCAGGCTGTCTGGGAAACCAGAAGCTGGATTTTAAACTGACAGAATATAACAGCTACGAGGAGGAGACTGAAGCCCTGAAATCGGATGAAATTGATATGATCTTTCATTTCAGTCAGAATCCGGACACAGCAGAGGAATACCATTTCGCTTTTACCAATACAGCCTGGACCTATAATCTGATGGCTGTCACCAATAAGACATCTTTTAATGAGAATGAATCAAACCGTATTGCAGTTCCAAAGAATGATCTGCCGTTGAAAGAGCATATTGAGTATTACTATCCTCAGTGGGATGTCGTAGAGTGCGATTCTGTGGATGATGCGGCAAATCTTGTGATAAAGAAGCAGGCAGACGGATTTGTTACAGGAGTTGCTTCTGCGTTGGATTACAGTGAAAAATACAATTTATACAGTCTTCCTCTTTCCAACCCTGAGAAGTCGGCTTTTGCAGTAAAAAGCGGCAACCATTACCTGCTGTCCATACTGAATAAGACGATTAAAGCCATGCCTTCCAATATGCTTACAAGTGCTATCGCCATGTATGAGAGTACACCGGGGAAGGTCACTCTGGCAAAATTTGTAAAGGATAATCTGGCTGTGGTTTTACTGTGCAGTGCAGTGATTATTATGCTGATTCTGATATCAATCCTGGGCTTGCTGAAAAAAGCGCGTCAGGCTGAAGCTGTTGCAAAACAGGCTGCAGATGAAACACAACAACTGAACAAAAAGCTGCAGATTGCTGTGGAAAAGGCAGAGAGTGCGAACCTGGCAAAGACCAATTTCCTGAATAACATGTCACACGATATCCGTATACCTATGAATGTGATCCTGGGATACAACCAGATGCTTGGAAAGAGACTGACAGATCCCAAACTTCTGGATTATCAGAAAAAGATAGAGCAGTCAGGAAATATGCTTTTATCGATTATTAACAATGTGCTTGACATGGCGCGGATTGAGAGCGGCAGGGTAGAATTGGACGAGGATTATGTAAAAATAAGCGGTATGCTGAGAGAATTTTATGATGTTTTCGGAGAGGAAGCACAGCAGAAGGGGATTACTTTTTTGCATGAGAATCATGTGGTACACCAGCATATTATCTGTGACGGCACCAAGATAAGAGAAATTATGATTAATCTTGTCAGCAATGCAATTAAGTATACACCGGACGGTGGTACAGTATCTCTGATAATCACAGAACTTCCGTGCAGCGAAGAAGGATATGTAAGGATTAAAACAGAGGTTACGGATACCGGCATCGGCATGAGCAAAGAATATCTCCCAATCATCTTCGAGTCTTTCAGCCGGGAACGGAATACAACAGCCGGAAAAGTAGGCGGAACCGGACTGGGAATGTCTATTGTGAAAAAGCTGGTCGATATGATGGGCGGAACCATCGAAGTAGAAAGCGAATCCGGGAAAGGAAGCCGTTTTACTGTCATACTTCAGCACAGGATTGCAGATGCAGGATGTTATGAAAAAAGATCAGAGCAAAAAACAGATGATTCAGCAGAAATCCTTAGAGGAAAGCATGTGTTGCTTGCAGAGGATAATGATCTGAACGCAGAGATTGCAACAGCAATTCTGATGACTGCGGGACTGGTAGTTGACAGAGTGGAAGATGGCCTTCAGTGTGTCCGCAAAATCGAACAATCTCCGGCAGGCACCTATGACCTGATCCTTATGGATATCCAGATGCCGAACATGGATGGCTACAAAGCGACAGAGGTAATCCGAGACCTGGCAGATAAGAGCAAAGCAAATATTCCAATCATAGCCATGACAGCCAATGCCTTTGAGGAAGACAGAAAGAAAGCACTGGCAAAAGGAATGAACGGACATATTGCAAAACCTGTTGATGCAGAAAAAGTTGAGAAGACTATTTGTTCGGTTTTAGGCAGCCAGAGTGAACAGTAACGCGACACGTTAAAGTACAGAACAGGTATTCGTTTGTTCTGTACTTTTTTTATATGGGATGATATACTGAAAATATAACCATATTAAACATATTTCAATTTTTGATAAGTGAAATTTGATTAAAACAGGAGAATATTATGGATCATTTTGAATTGCATTCCGAGTACAAGCCAACTGGAGATCAGCCTCAGGCAATTGAACGTCTGGTCAGAGGCTTTAAAGAAGGCAACCAGTTCGAAACTTTACTGGGTGTCACCGGTTCCGGCAAGACATTTACCATGGCGAACGTCATCGCCCAGCTAAATAAACCAACCCTCATCCTCGCCCACAACAAAACTCTCGCGGCGCAGCTCTACGGAGAGATGAAGGAATTCTTCCCTGAGAACGCAGTGGAATATTTTGTTTCCTATTATGACTACTATCAGCCGGAGGCCTATGTCCCGTCTTCAGACACCTATATTGCTAAAGACTCCTCCATCAATGACGAGATTGACAAACTCCGTCTCTCTGCCACAGCCGCAATGTCAGAGCGGAAAGATGTAGTGGTTATTTCCTCTGTTTCCTGTATCTACGGATTGGGCTCCCCTCAGGAATTCTTTGACATGATGATTTCCCTGCGTCCGGGAATGACCAAAGACCGGGATGAGGTAATCCGGGAGCTGATCGACATTCAGTATACCAGAAATGAGATGGACTTCCACCGAAGCACCTTCCGTGTCCGCGGAGATACTCTGGAAATTTTTCCTGCCAACAGCTCCGACACAGCCGTGAGAGTAGAATTTTTCGGAGATGAGATCGACCGTATTTCAGAAATTGATGTACTGACAGGAGAAATCAAATGCCAGCGTTCCCATATCAGCATCTTCCCTGCATCCCACTATGTAGTGCCTGCAGAACAGATCCAGAGAGCAGCGGTAGCAATAGAAGAAGAATTAAAAGAACGCGTAGAGTATTTCAAAAGCGAAGACAAACTTCTGGAAGCTCAGCGAATCTCAGAACGTACCAATTTCGATATTGAAATGATGAAAGAAACCGGATTTTGTTCAGGAATCGAAAATTATTCCAGACATCTGTCAGGATTAAAGCCCGGACAGCCGCCATACACACTGCTGGACTATTTTGGAGATGACTTCTTACTTATTATAGACGAATCTCATATCACAGTACCTCAGGTAGGAGGAATGTACGCCGGTGACCAGAGCCGGAAGCAGACATTGGTGGACTATGGTTTTCGTCTTCCTTCGGCAAAGGACAACCGTCCTTTAAGCTTCGAAGAATTCGAATCCAAACTGGATCAGGTCATGTTTGTATCTGCCACTCCGGGACAATATGAGTATGATCATGAACTCCTCCGTGCAGAACAGATCATCCGTCCAACCGGACTTCTGGATCCGAAAGTAGAAGTCCGCCCCATTGAAGGCCAGATCGATGATCTGATCGGAGAAGTAAACAAAGAAGTGTCAAAGAAACATAAAATCCTGATCACCACGCTCACTAAACGAATGGCAGAAGACCTGACAGAATATATGAAAGAAGTAGGAATCAGAGTCCGTTATCTCCATTCCGATATCGATACCTTAGAACGTGCCCGCATTATCCGTGATATGCGTCTGGATGTCTTTGATGTACTGGTAGGAATCAACCTCCTTCGAGAAGGACTGGACATCCCGGAAATCACCCTGGTAGCAATCCTGGATGCAGACAAAGAAGGTTTCCTCCGTTCCGAAACATCCCTCATCCAGACCATCGGACGAGCTGCCCGAAACAGCGAAGGCCATGTAATCATGTACGCAGACAACATGACCGATTCCATGCACAAAGCCATCACCGAAACCAACCGCCGCCGAACCATCCAGGAAGCCTACAACAAAGAACACGGAATTACTCCGACTACTATCAAAAAAGCAGTCCGCGATCTCATCGCCGTATCCAAAGCAGTAGCTGAAACCGAAGTCCGACTCCAGAAAGACCCAGAGTCCATGACCCGCAAAGAACTCACCAAACTCATCGCCCAGGTAGAAAAACAAATGCGCGCCGCCGCCGCAGACCTCAACTTTGAACAGGCCGCCGAACTCCGCGATAAAATGATCGACCTGAAAAAGAATCTGGATATTTTAGATAAATAGTGCTATACTGAGTCTTTTTCATCTGTGTAATCGAATTTGAAGACAAGCAAGTGATATAGTTATTCTATAGCAATCCTCTAAAATAATGCATCTTAATCCAGCCCATCAGAGTGTGAAAT
>OGHE01001755.1_pt1 | contig 12862 bp, 9 predicted proteins | sample 1571431 | NCBI WGS metagenome assembly OGHE01 (sample SAMEA2581966, study PRJEB24529) | metagenome | biome: Human gut stool | place: China | collected 2011 | reverse complement strand
GCAAAAGTGAAGGTATATAAATCAGGTGCAGCTGAAAAAGGATTTCCGGAAGATGAACTGGTTGCAAGCCTGGACGGAGCGAAAGAAAATTGATAACAGGGAGCGATAATATGAATGGTCAGAAAGATACAGCCGGAAAACAGAATAAAGGTTTTTCACTGATTACTGTAATTATTGCAGTGTCTTTTATCGGAATCCTTGGACTCCTTGTTCTGTATATGGCTCTGAGTAATTTTCAGATGAAAATTACAGATTTAAAGGGAAAAGACAGTTTTTATACTGCTGAGCGTGCAATTGAAGAAATTCGCGTAGGACTTCAGGAGGATGTAGGAAACTCCATGTCAGAGGCATATATCAAGGTTCTGGAAACTTATGATAAAGATGAAAATTCAAAAGATGTTGTTCTTGATAAACAGAGACAGAATGATTTTGTAAATGAATTTATAAAAAAACTGGCAAATCGGTTGAAAAAAGACTCAGATCAAAGCAAATATAATCTGGATTATCTGAAAAAGTATCTTGACATGAAAATCAACGAAAATGAAACTTTGATTGTTACCACACCATCCAATAAAGAACCGGTAATGACAAAAGATAATAAAAATGGAATCTTGTTGAAAAATCTTAAGGTGATTTATGTTGATTCTAAAGGGTATGCATCTGTAATAGAAACAGATATCAGATTAGGAATTCCGAAAGTGCAGTTTCCTACACCATCCACACTCCCGGATCTTATGAATATGATTGTAGTGGCAGGTAAGGGAATTATCTGTGAAGGTGGTAATACCACAATTTCAGGAAGTATTTATTCCGGCATTTTACAGGATATTAATGATAATACGATTTTGGAGAAGAATCCTAATACAAGTATCTGGATTAAATCCGGAGCTAATCTGGACATCCAAAGTGGTGATAAGATTGTCAGTGCCGGAGAGATTTATACGGAGCCGAATGCGTCATTTACCAGCGAAGCGGGTGTAACTCTCTGGGCTCAGGGTGTGAAATTATCATCAGCACAGGTTAATCTTCTGGGAACGACATATCTGTCAGATGATTTAACTATAGAATCAGGAAGCGGCAGCAGGGTTACTGTACAGGGCGAATACTATGGATACGGCTATCCGGAGTCTGCCAGAAGTTCTTTGAATAAATATATGTATGATAATCCACAGAAGAGATGGAGTGATACTGCTTTGAGCAGTTCTATCGTAATCAATGGGAAGAATACCACATTGGATTTGTCAGGTGTGAGAAAAATAATGCTGGCAGGTAGAAGCTACATCGGAACATCAAAAGTAAAGTCTGTTAATGGAGAAAGTAACTCTAATGATGTCATGATGGGAGAAAGTATTACTGTGAAGGGAACACAGCTGGCATATCTTCTTCCATCAGAATTAATAGATGCTTCCAAATTAAAGAATTCTGAAATGGAAATTAAAAATCCGATGTCCTATTCAGATTACGAAAATAGCGGACTGAAACAGATGAATTCTGTTCCTTTGAAAATGGATGCGAAAATGTCAGAACTGGGAAATAAATCTCTGAACGAAATTGGCATAGATTCTGCGAAGCCTGTTCAGAAAGTTTTCTACAGTAATAATGCAGATGAGGGATACGTATATTTTTATCTGAATTTTAAAGACAGTAAGGCATCTTCAGATTTTATGTATGATTATTATATGAATAATTCTACAGTAAAGACAAATCTGGATAAATATTTATCTTTCTATTTCAGTGGTACGAATAGCGGAATCCAGGTAAAGGATATGAAGAATTATATCCGTTATGTTACAAATGGAAACGTTCTCTCTTATGAGGGCGGTGAAGCAACAGAAAACGGAACTACTGCTAAAGGCAATATGGCTGTTGCCACCAGTCCGGAGGTTTCGCAGGCTCTCCTTCAGGAACAGACAAATTATCAGAATATGTGGTATGCATTAAACAGAAAAATGATTACCAGTGTAGACCTTCTGAATAAAGAAGTAAAAGACTCTGACGGATTGGTTCATGATGAAAAAGCAGATAGAGACAGGAATGTCTTTGACAATATGGTCAATGAAAAAGAAATGGTTCAGTTTTTGCAGGAGAAGCATCCGGAAAGTCTTAGGGAAAACTTTACAGCGGATGAGGATGACGGTCTGCAGGCAATCATGGTACATAATGGAGAATCCAGTACCTTTCAAATAAAAAATGACGATGGTACGACGTCGGAAACTACAGTTAGTGGAAAAGATAAGCCATTGGAAATTACTTCTGCTATGGCAGATAAATTACGTCTCGTTGTATGTACCGGTGATGTCATAATTAATCAAGGAGTTCATTTTCAGGGAATTATTATGGCAAAGGGAAGGATTACCCTTGGAGCGGGAGCAAGTCTGGAGTCTGCACCTCTGGAAGCTGCAAGAGTATTTCAGGCTCAGATGAATAAGGCTGAGGGTGAAAATAAGAAAATATCACCAAAGAGTTTCTTCTGGGAGGGTGATAAGTATGTTCTGGGAAATACAAATACCTCAGATGAAACTACGGATACAGGAAGGGTTTCTGATACCTATGATCTGGCTGACTGCGTTACCTATGAGAACTGGAGAAAAGAGTAGTGTTAAAGAAAAAAATGCGTAAATTAAGATCAAACTGTTGTAAAAAGAGAAATACGGGTTTTACTCTTGTTGAGATGGTTATTACTGTATCAATTTTTGCCATTTTGCTTGGGATTATTGTTCCGTCCCTGAACTCGGTACTTGGTTTTCGTGTTCAGCGTGCAACGAATTCCATAACCGCTGCGCTTGATAAAACAAGACGGGAAGCAATGAACAGACTTGTGGGAGAAATGAAACTGGAATATCGTTCTGATGGTTATTATATCACTTATTATCTTGACAGAGGAAAAGACAGTAAATCATCATCCAAAATAAGAAGTGCTGATTCGGAAAAAATTGCTCCTGCCGGAACAAGAATCAGCTATCAGGATAACAATGGGAATACCTATAATTTGTGGGATGGAACTGAGAACAATGGCAGAAGTTCTCTCATTCTCACGTATGACCGCGCAACAGGTGGATTTCTTCCTATTCAGTCAAATGAGTGGGAACAGAATGAAATTTTGGAAGTTCTTGAATCTGGAAATGACATTCCATTGGACAGAGATACCAGTTTGCCATATTGCAGCTCTATTACGGTCAGCGGCGGAATGCGTACCAGAGTGATTACCTTAAATATAAAAACCGGAAAATATTCTGTTAAGGCGAAATAACAAAAACGGTTTCAGTAGAAATCTTGTGAATTTATGATCCTAAAGCTATGAGATAATGTATGAGGAGAATTGATGAATGTTTAGAACACAAAAGGATACAATCAGAAAAGGAATACAGAACAATGCCGGTTTTACTCTGATAGAAATGATTGTTACAGTGGCGATCATTGCAATTTTTTCAGGCGTTGTAGTGACATTGATCGGTACGGGCTCCAATCTGTTCAGAGGTGTATCCGGTAATACAAAATCTCAGATAGATGCTCAGGAGACTTTAAATGCGATAGAAGATTTGATCATAGATGCAAACAGAAGTGTGTATTATGCATATGGTTCAGGAACTGATATGGGAGAGCAGATAAGAAGTGATATTGATGATTCCAATGCGGCTTCCAAAACATTTATTACCTGTAACGAATATGAGAACGGTGATGGAACAAGTCGTTATGTATTTGATGTATTAGACTGGGTGGGAAGTGAAGGAAAACTTTACTACAGCCAACGTCAGTACACAAAGGCAAGCAGCAGTACAGAAGAGAAGGATGAGAATGGAAGTGGAGAAAATCCAGAATCACAGCATATTAAGAATGAGAGAGGAACTTCTGGAGAAAATGCGGAGAATATCGATATTGCAGTTGCAGCAGAAGGTGGCGAAGAGAATCAGACAGGAATTATTTCAGGAAATAGCTCAGATATAGCAAGAGACTCTAAAGAGTTAATTAAGCGTTCTGTATTTGCAGAAGGAATTGAGAATTTTACAGCAGACGTGACAAAGGTAGAGAGCGAGCGTATTGTGCGTTTCCGATTAACTACAGAAAATAATGGAAAGAAAGTTAAAACTCTTCATACGGTTAATCTCAGAAACAGGATTCAGGTTTTAAAACCAGATGATGCGTTTGCAACTGCCGGAAGCACAGATATAAGAATCACGATTGTAGGTGCACCGGATTCTATTGATGCAGGTAATTCTAAAATTCTTTCGTACGATGCAAGCGGACCTATAGATCCGACAACTGTAGTGTGGAAGATTACAGATGGAGCGGATAAAGGTTCTTTCCCTGCTCTGGACCCTACATATGGAAAACTTACAGTCAACAACAATGCTACAGGAACCATCACTGTAACTGTATCTGCCAGGACAGCCGACGGAAAACAGACAGCTACATCTGCACCGGTAACAATTAAGATCAATAATAACAGGATTGTAACAGGAATCGAAACAGAAACAAAGAGTGTTCTGGTTGCTGCAGGATATGATGGTTTGAACTTAAATTCTGAAATTATCTGGAAGTATGTATACAGTGATGGGACAAAAGGAGAAGATAATGTACCTGTAATCTGGACAATGGACAAGCCTGATAATTGCTCATATGCAAGTGTTACTTCTGAGGGTCAGATTTCAGTAGGTTCAGAAGCTGGAACTTCTGATAAAGGTTCGTTTACTGTACGTGCTACAAACAGTGAACATAATGTTTCAAATACAATTACTGTTAAGATTGCCAGAATAGATTTGTCATTGCCGGGAAACAATGCGACATACACAGTAGGTACCAAAAAAGAACTTCACTGTACATATATGGAAGGTGGACAAGTAGTAGAAACCATAGATGGAAATAATACATCAGCTATTGTGAACATCACTACAACAAAAAAACCGGAGAACGCATCCGATTACAATGCTGGAGGAAATTTTGCGGAGAATGATATTGGAACATGGAAAGTTGAGGCAAGTGTCAATGTGTCTGTGCGTAAGTGCTATGGTCCGTTAAGCGTGACAAATGGATTCCGTGTAATCTCTTCTGATACGGGACAGATTATTGCACATGAAAATTTAGGATATGATACAATTGTTGCTGGAAGAACTTATGAATGTGATGGCTATAACAAAAATGATTTTTATTTTTCTACGGCTAATACAAATTTAAATAATGTGAATGTTCAATCAATCACTTGGACGTTGAAAGGAGAACATCCGGGAATTAGTTTTGAACCGGGTGGTGATGCAATCAAACAGAAACTTAAAGTAGCTAAAAATGCTTGCCATGGTTTTACTTTGTGTGCTGATTATGTAGGTGTTATTCGTTATGATAACGGTAATCCAATTACAGTACAACTCCATGCGGAAAGAACCTTTAAAGTGGCAAATGGAATTGAATTAGAATCACTAAGTGGTGATACGGCTTATGTTTACGGACCAAATGAATCAGAAGATTATCTGCTTCAGGTTCTGCTTGATGTTTATGATGTAAATGGGTCTGTATCGAAAATAAAAGTTTCTTCTAATAAAGCTAAAACACTTCAATGGGAGGGCATTGGTTCAGGTAAGGTGAATGCAGATGGAGAAAACTGGAAATTTCATGCATCATCCAATGATGTTGGCAAAACATTAAACATAGTAGCAAAACTGCAATTGTTTGAAAATGTTTATGATACGAAAAACAATTACTATACTGATAATGACAATTTCAGTAAGACGATATCTGTAAAGGTTGTGATGAATTATACTGCTGAGATTATTGCTTCGGATAATAAGCTTTCACTTTTTCCAGGTGAAAGTGCACAATTATATCTCAGATTAAAAAATAAAAAAGGAATATTAAATGCACAGGTAAATTGGAATGTAGATAATAGTTCTGCAATAAAATTTGATAATAATATGAGCTATCAGGATTCAACATTTAATAATACTAAAGAAATTCCAATAAAAATTATTGCAAGCACAGATATTACTCAACCTACAACTGTTACTTTAACTGCAAACTATACTTTGAAGGATGTTGCTAATACAACAGGAACACAGTCTATTCAGCTTACAATCACACCATTGACGCTGATTCTGGCTTCATCTGCAGATCAGATTTATTATGGTGATGATGCTCCGGTGGATATTTCTGCTGATATCGTTGATGCTCAGAATGATCAACATCTAACAGATGCTGATGGTTATATCGTTGAATGGTCTCTGAATTCAACAGTGAATGAAATCTGTGAATTAAATACTAATTCGGGAGCAAATATTAAATTGTCAGTGAAGAAGAATCTGGTTAAAGCTCCGGATAAATCGATACCAGTCACTGTGACTGCTATGGCAAAGAAATCAGGAAGTGTAGTATGTACAGCTTCGAAAGTCATTACAGTGAATCCAAAAATGACAATAGAAAAAGCATACAATTGTCCGGCTGGTTTGGAACAAAAACTTGAATTTAACTCTGAACATGAAAACAAAGAAATCCAAAGTATAAAAACCAGTTATCTGACTTCAACAGGAAATGAGCCAATAGAATGTAAACAGGATGATTTAAAAGTTCTTACTTTTGATTCTGGGGATATGAAAGTTCATATGAATAGTGATGCGCAAAATTTTGCAGAATATAAATATGTAAAGATTTCAGTTGACTTGGGAGATATATTATATGATTTTTATATTTATCCTGTGCAAAATAACGTTTATGATTATGAGTTGAATAAGGGAAGTGGAGCGGCAATTGCTTATGTTCCAACAGATATAGACAGTATCAAAAGACTTTGTTCTTTAGATGGTGACGGATATACTTATAAGTATGCCAGAACAGATAGAGATGGTAAGTATTGTGAACTGAGATATAGTGTTTATTCCAAGACTGGAATTGGATCATTCAATGGAAATTATGTAGATTCATCATCAAATAAATGGTTTATGAGACGCCAGGATAATACGAATGACTGGGTATTTTATCGTCTGGAGGGAAATCACTGGTACCGTTTTCATAATGGCGATAAGAGTGAACAAAATCTGGAAAAAAAAGCTAAAATAACCCGGTTTTATTGGAATTTGAACAACAAAACACATTTATTTGATGACAATGGTAAGGAAACGGCAGAGGTCTTAAACAGCTATTTTTGGAAAAAATGGAAATAGTAATCTTCTTGTGTTGAAGTTGCATTCTATGTTGTGAGAATATGAAAGGATTTTTTTATGAATAAAGAACTTGCAAGAATATTGATTACAGAAGTTTTTAGAAAAGGGAAATTTCCTTGCTGTTATTCTGTAAGTGGAAACTACACTGATGCAGAAATTGATGATTGTATTGATCAACTTATTGATAATAACTACATAACCATATCGACTTATATAATATATAATGGAGATGGTTTTGCTCACCCTTACGAATCAGTAGCTGCTAAAGTTAATGAACAAAAATGTAGTGAATTATTTGATGATTAATCTGACATTGGGGACGCTCCCTGTTGGGAAAATAAGAAAACAAAATTTGCTTCAAAAGTTCTCTAAAAAGTATAAAAATCTAACTGAGCCACAGACTGGCATCCACCCAGTCTGTGGCTTTTTCATACTCCACAATGAAAAGTTCAGGACAAAGAAATAGCTTTTATTATTTAAAGATTCTTAAAAACGGTACTCAGAAGATTAAAGAAAACACAAAGAGTGATGATACAAAAATTATTGTTTTAACTCAAACCAGAGTCTGTAATAAAGTTTTGTTTTCGGATCAGAAAGATTATCCTGCAATAGATCGGTCAGTTTATTCAAACGTTTAATGAGACTGCTTCTATGAATAAAAAGGGCCTGGGCTGTGGGAGTAATGTTCATTTCGTTTTCAAGGTAGACCTGAAGAGTATGCAGATATTCAGTGTTTTTTCTGGCATCATAGGCAATTACACGACGTAATGCCTCTGTAGTCAATAATTCCCTGGAAATTCTGGTGGTACATTCGTGTAACAGGAATGATACGATATTATTCGTAAAAAAATTCAGAGTCTGGGTACTGTTTTGCAGACTATAATCGGCTTGGATAAGACATTCATCCAATTGTTCCAGTCTGGAAAAAGAATTGCTGATGCCTGCACAGTAATTCATACGTTCCAACATATCTTTGAAGGATAAAAAAGTTCTGGAGGAGCCTTCCTGTTTAGGTATTTTCAGCAAACCTATAATATGCTGATGATAAATAGTTGAGGTCAGAATCTGTGGGACAAAGGAGTATAATGCAGCATGCATGTATTCTTTTGGCATACAGGAGGTTTTATTGGTCTCATGAAGTTTAAAACAATATAATTCTTCGTTATCAGACAAGATCAGTTCTTTTTGTTCATTAGGAGTCAGAGGCTGGTGACGAAGAAGTTTTTGAAGAACGTTATTTTCATAAGTATTAGTTGAACTCACGCTGCGAAGGTGTTTCTCAAAAGCAATCTGGAAAACAGAGAAAAAATAATCGGCAAGGGAAAAATCACTGTCGCGAAAAGGGTGCTCTGTTTCTGTAATAGAAATACAGCCGGTAAAATATCCAAGAGGAAACAGGTTGTTACAATAAGAGCGAAAATTATTATCTTTCAATGAAGAAATATAAGGAACGGAAATACGACGTTCCAAATTACAGACATTTTTTATTGACTCAGTCATATTCGGACGCATGGTATGAGGCGTATTATCTATATGGACTTTTCTTTTTCCGTGAGAGTCAGTTTCCCAGACAGTTTCAAAAATAATCGAAAGAGAATGATCAATTACATTAATCTGGTTTTTGAACAGTTCGGCGCCAAGCCGGAGTATATCCTGAATTTCATAATCGGCCTGCTTTTCAAGTTCTTTATGGAGCATAAAATCCCAGTGATCAAAAAAATCATATATATGGCAAATTGCATTAAAGACAGAAGTAAAACTGGAAGAACCATTTATTTGTAACAGAGAAATGCCACTTTCCTGCCAGTTAAAGGGGACAGGAGATCCGACACAGATAAAAGAACATCCACTGACGGGTGTTATGAAAGGAAGAAGTTCTGCACGGAGAAGATAAGTGTTTCCTGTAATTACGGACGTGTCTGCTTCACAGAGAAAAGGACGAGAACATACAAGTTTATCCTGAGCTTCACCATAAAGGCGAGTTTGCAGCTCTGGTGGCAGGTAATCTTTTAATATGGTCAGATTTAAGTTCATGAAAAATCCTCCTTACATGGTGTTAAAATTGATACTGTTTAGTATACCGCAAATGGACACAGAAAAGTGTAAAATTGGATAAAAACGATAAAAAGAATCAAAAATGACACAAATATAAAATAAAGGTGTCATTTTTAATACCGTTATAAAGTGCTTAACTATAAGTTGAAATCAAAAAAGAGAGTACAAATTAATATATATAATGAATGAAAATTCAATTAGCAGAGCCTGTAGTTTGAAAATGAAATCCTATATACTGATGTTATCAGAAAATCTACGTTGCCTTAAAGAAATGGACAACAATAGCTTTTCAAAACGATCGGAAAGAAGGAAAAAGATTATGAGTAAAAAATTAGACCCCCGTATTCCAAAAGATTCCGGAAGCAAATCTCTTACAAACTATGCGGCTTTGTGTTCCCCATGGAATCATCTGGTAGGTTATCAAGAGGCAATGCACTGGTTATCGAGATATAATGCCTCGTTCAGCGCAGCCTGTATGCAGGCATACAGGATTCTCATGCCAGATTACAGAGAAAGGGCACAGGCAATGTGCGAAGCAGCATACCAGAAATTATATTATACAATGAAACAGTATGGAAAACCGCAGATGGCACAGCATAATGTACATCCGTTCTGCAGAGGAAGTTTTGTCGGAGCACTTGTAGGAGATTCGGGCGATGATGCATTGCTTATGTGTGGACGTGTACAGGATTTTGGAACCTATCGTGCAGAAAAAGAACTGGATGTATGTGACTGGGACATTGTAGGCTCTGAGCTATGTCGTGCAACTACACAGTCTCTGGAAGCGAGCAGTCGCGCCTGGTCAGAAGAACTGAGAGCAGGAACACAGCTTGAATTTCATATGGTAGAAGCAAAAGGCTGCGGGGACTGCCATTGCAGGATTGTTGCAGAAAGTCGTGAAAAATATCCGATGCCATCCCATGAACAGTGGGAATGCTTTGGACCGATCGCAACGGAAGATCAGATCAAATACACTAAAGAAGAGGATATGGTTTCTGAATCAATGGTATTTCGTGAGGAAACTAATTATACTTTTGCGAATGGCACTAATATGGAAGATGATTCTAATAGTGTTGCTGGACTTATGAGACGTTCAAATGCAGCAGCAGGATATATTTTCCCTACAATATCGTATCTGCTTCGCCAGGGTAAACTGGATGAAAAAACCGTGGAACACGTATTTCACTGTGTATGTGAAGCTGCAGGAAAAACTGCGTTCGGAGAAAGGACATCAATTGAAGGAATCCGTAAATGGATGGGAACACCGGAAGCAGTGAAAGATGGACGTGTGATGGGCGGATATCTGGAAATGTTTTTTCAGGCAATGGGATTGAAATATGAGGTTGAAGCATTTAACAAAGAAGAAGTTCAGTATATTGTAGATCGTAATAACTTGACTGTATATAATCCGGGAATGGCAGATGCATATGTTGCATACTGGTATGGAATGACCAAGACACTTGTGAATGCACAATGGTCTTTGTGGGAAATCAAAGATGACACTCCGGCAGACAAATTAAGAATCAGAATAGCAAAGAAAATCGATAAGTTCTGTTAGGATATTACGGGAAAAGCGAGGATTGGATATGTATAAGAATATTTATAAATATGATGACATGAAACGCAGAGAGCATATGGCGGTCCGTGAGCATGTAGGCTGGTATCTGTGGACACATCAGTTGGTAGAAGTGCAGGGAGAGGATGCACGGGATTTTCTGGATCTTCTTTGCACAAAGATGATATCAACATTGAAAACAGGAAAGGAGCGATATACAACAATTCTGGATGAGAATGCAGAAATTATTGATGATGTAGTAGTATTTCGATTGGAAGAACAGAAATTCTGGGTATCAACATTATTTGCTGGGAATCTGATCCATTGGATGGCATCACATCAGGGAAATCGGAAGATAACATACAAAGATGTGACAGACCAATATCATATGTATGCTGTACAGGGACCGGATTCTATGGAAATGATCAATAAACTGACCAAAAATCCTATAGATGAACTGAAATTTTTCTCATTTGAAAAGAATCAGATAGAAGAACTCCCTGTCATAATCAATCGTGCCGGATTTACAGGAGAAAAGAAAGGATACGAGATATACGTTGCAGCAGATCAGGCAGACAGAATAGAAGAGCTTTTACACAAAACAGGAGATGCCATGGGAGCAGTGGAAGTAACAGAGTTCCAGGTTATGGCATGGACGCTTCCGACAGAAGCCGGTTTTTATTATATGCGTGATCTTCGTCATACAAATCCTCTGGAAGTTGGAATGGAAAAAGGGATTGGATGGGATAAGGAATTTATTGGTAAAGAAGCTTTACTGAAAATAAAGGAAGAAGTTCCGTTGCGTGAAATGGTTGGTTTTACAGTAGATGAAGCAGATGTTTATATTCAGGGACGACATCTGGGAGGCCCTGGACAGGCCGTACTTGTAGATGGAGAAGAAGTAGGAAGAGTATATAAATTTGTATATAGTTATGTGAAAGATAAAAATATTGGTTATATTCTTGCCAGGAAAAATACACTGAAGCCAGGAGATAAAATTAAGATTAACGGTTACGATGCGGAAATTACAGAAAAATATTTTCTTTAAAGGAGGAATTACTAATGAGATTGGAAAATAAGGTAGCAGTTGTTACAGGTGCATCCTCTGGAATGGGAAAAGCCATAACTACCCGTTTTGTACAGGAAGGTGCAAAAGGTGTTGCTGTAGCAAGAAGAATAGAACGTTTGGAAGAACTGGCAGAGAGCCTAAAAGGTGAACCGGGGGAAATAGAGATTTTTTCAGCAGATATTACATCAGTTGATAAAAATAATGAAATGATTGATTTTGCGGTTGAAAAGTTTGGTCATCTGGATATTCTTGTAAATAATGCGGGAATTATGGACGATATGAGCCCAGTTGGTGACATGACAGATGAAATGTTGGATCGCGTAATGAAAATAAACGGGTATGCACCGATTTATGCAATGCGTAAGGCTGTTCAGGTATTTTTGAAACAGGAAAAAGGCGGAAATATCATTAATGTAACATCTGTTGGTGTAGATCATAATACAGCAGGAGCGGCGTATGCGGCTTCCAAGGCAGCTGTAGCAGCGGTGTCAAGGAATGTAACGTTCCAGTATATGAGCCAGAAAATCAGATGCAATAACATAGCACCGGGAGGAATAAGTACAGAAATATCAAAATCCATGGGAATGCCTAATATGGTCGGATTTGGAAATGTCAAAAAACTTCTGGGAATTGCACCAGAAATGGGAAGTGCAGAAGACATTGCTAATGCGGCACTGTATCTGGCATCAGATGAATCAAAGTATGTAAATGGGGCGGTTATCACGGTTGATGGTGGATGGACCTGTCTGTAAATATTCTGCCCTGTATGTTTGGCACCTGGATGATGTTTCTTGCCAGCATTTGCAATCAGAGAAATCGTAATTCCAGTCAGTGTAAGGTATATTGACAAAAGTGCTTTCTACAGATGCAGCATGTTGGATAAGAAATGTTTGAATATTTCGGATGGATCTGACTTTTTTAAAGATTAAAGATCTTGATATTGGTATCGAAAATATGTTTATTTCTCCGCGGCTTTTCTTCCAGGATGGGAGAGTACCGCGGAGTATTTTTTGAGAAGGAAGTATTGTAGGAGCCCTT
>OGHE01001751.1_pt1 | contig 12871 bp, 10 predicted proteins | sample 1571431 | NCBI WGS metagenome assembly OGHE01 (sample SAMEA2581966, study PRJEB24529) | metagenome | biome: Human gut stool | place: China | collected 2011 | reverse complement strand
GAGAATAATCGGCCCGTTATCCTAACAGAGCTGAAGACGAATGCGGCAAAGAGGAGCATTCCGCTACCTCCACAGCTTCTTGAGGTACTCAAGGAGGCGAAGGAATCTTCTACATCAGATTATGTTATAGCCAATAAGGATGGACAACCTCTCACATACACGCAGTTCAAGCGTCTTTGGACCTATATCACAACACGGACGGCGAAACCTCGAAAGGCAAAGAAGCTTGTCGGAGGAAAGTATGTGAAGTACACCATTTACCCCGTTCTGGGAGAAAAGGCGCGCAACAACGGCAAGGTAGTCTACAGCTTGGACTTTGAAGTGACACCGCATCAGCTTCGGCATACCTATATCACAAACCTGATCTTTGCGTCTGTAGACCCCAAGACAGTTCAATACCTTGCCGGCCATGAAAACAGCAAGATCACTATGGATATCTATGCTAAGGCAAAATACAACCGTCCTAAAGATGTTGCACCTATGCTGGAGCATGTTTTTAATCAGTGGAACGAGGCAACAACGAAGTGAAAGAACGGGGGCGGGCATTGCTTAAGCCCGCCCCCCTTGAAGTAAAAGGAGAATTACAATGGCAAAGAAAAAAGTTATTCCGGAGTACGGCAAAGTCAAGAAGAACGGAACCGAGTATTACAGGACGAGAATTCTGGACGCAGACGGAAAGCAAGTTGATATCTACGGTAAAACATGTGAAGAGGTCTACGATAGAGCACAGGTTGCCTCCAGAGCGGTAGCTGATGCTATTTTCCGCAAGAACAATCCGACTGTAAGAGAATACTGTGAGAAGTGGCTTAAGATGAAATCGGCCACAGTCAGGCCGAACACCCTGGAAGGATACCGAAAGGCTATGGAAAGGCATATTATTGCGCCCATTGGAGATCGGTATATTGATGAAATCACGGCGGATGATTTGAAAATGCTTATGGTTCCTGTCTCGAAAATGTCTAAGGGCCTCTATGGAACAGTCAATATGCTCCTGAAATGCGTTTTCTACTCAGCAGTAGAGAGTGATGTAATTAAGGATAACCCCGCAGCGTGTATCAACCCGCGTGGCGGTAAGGCGAAGAAAGAGAAAGTGGCTCTCACAGATAAGCAGATTGGCACTTTGCTTGATACAATTAAAGACCTCCCCCCTTACCTGTTTGTAATGCTTGGACTGTATGCTGGTCTCAGACGCGAAGAAATTTTAGGTCTGCAGTGGGACTGCGTACATATTGATGAAGACATCCCCTATATTTCGGTTCGCAGAGCATGGAGGTCTGTTAAAAACCGCCCTGAAGTGACAACGCTTCTGAAAACTCCTGCGGCAAAGAGAGACATCCCTATCCCACAGCTTCTTGCTGATTGCTTAAAGGCTGAAAAAGAAAAATCGTCTTCTGATTATGTAATCTCTGACTCAAATGGTGAGCCGCTGTCAGACTCTCAGTTCTGCAGACTATGGCACTACATTACAGTCCGCATGGTTAAGGAAAGAAAAATCTATCGGTATATCAATGGCGAAAAAATCCACCACACCATTTCACCTAAGCTTGGTGAGAGATGCAGAACGGACAAGAGCATCTACTATACACTGGATTTCAATGTGACACCACATCTTCTCAGGCACACTTATATCACGAATCTGATTCATGAAGGTGTTGACCCGAAAACGGTGCAGTACTTGGCCGGACACGAGAATAGCAAGGTGACTATGGACATTTACGCAAAGGTCAAATATAATAAGCCGTGGGAACTGGCTGCGGTAGTAAACGAAGCCTTTCAACCTTCAACAGAATACAGGGAGAACCCTGCTTCTTAGATGGGTTAACTCATAGGGGAAAACGGGAAGTGAGTCTGCGAAAAGCCTTGAAAACACTGGGAAAAATGCAATAATACTGATTCAGTACGGCCTCAAAGCCGCCCGTCGCGCACCTCAGTTCAGCAAGCGCTGATCGAGACTTCAAAATGCCCAAAAACCCTGGAAACTCAACGGTTTCCGGGGTTTTTCTTTTTGTCCTGTTCTGGCTCAACCTGACCCAACCAAATCGTTTTTACCGGGGACAACTCGGGGACAACTCCCCTTTTTTCGTCTTTATGGGACAACTTCGGGGACAACCACGGGAACAACTTTTAGGCATTTGGGGGTAACAATATCGGCGCTTATCCTGCCTATCTCTTTCATTTGAAACGCTTTGTCACAACGTGAAGTAAAGAAAACCGAATAAAACCATCTTGTAGCCCTTGTGGAATCACCTAAGATTTCACAAGGGCTTTTTTGTTTTGTCCGAAAAATTTTTTTGAAGGGCACTCATAAAAACACCCCCTCTAATTCCTTACTTAGTGAAGGGGCTCTTCAAAAACTAACAGAGGTGCCGCTTCATGATCTTTGAAAATTAAATAAACAGGTCATCAAGTACCTTAATCAAACCGATGAGCCGAGCAGCATGTACGCTCCTGCGAGAATCCAGTGTTGTAAATATCGGGTTGCTCCTGATATGGCCTTGAGGACAATGATACTTCCCTACGGGGCTGGCGGAGAACCCGGCAGAGGTGAGACTCCTATGAGATTGTGAAGCACACAGTCGCTTGATGACTTCCTATAGCGCAGAGGGCGTTGAGAACAAATACTGCGCTTTTACATGATCCAGAGCTTAGCTTAATGGGTCGTGAATTCCAAGAAAGGAGGAAAACACATGGAAAACTGTAAGGTGATCGCTATCACGAACCAGAAAGGCGGCGTCGGCAAAACGACTACTACGGTTAATCTCGGCGTGGGCCTTGCAAACACCGGAAATAAGGTTTTGCTGATTGACGCTGACCCGCAAGGGAGCCTCACGGTGAGCCTCGGTGTAAAGAACCCCGACGAGCTGGATGTATCGCTATCTACGCTCATGAAATCGGTCATAGAAAAAGAGCAGCCTCCCGGCAACGCGATCATCGCCCATAATGAAGGCGTTGACCTGCTTCCTTCTAATATTGAACTGTCCGGCATGGAAACGGGCTTGTTCAATGTTATGAGCCGTGAGTACGTTCTGAAATCCTGTATCGAAGGCATGAGAAAGAACTACGACTATATCCTTATCGACTGTATGCCTTCTCTGGGAATGATGACGGTCAATGCGCTTGCTGCGGCTGATAGTGTGATTATTCCATCTCAGCCGAGCTTCCTGTCAACCAAAGGTCTTAACTTGCTTCTGCGCTCGATTGCGAAAATCAAGCGGCAGATCAATCCGAGACTGAGGATCGACGGCATTCTGCTGACGATGGTAGATAACCGCACCAACAATGCAAAGTCGATTATCACATCGCTCCGTTCTTCAGTAGGAGAAAACATCCGCGTGTTCGAGTCTGAAATTCCCTTTTCGGTAAGAGCAGCGGAGTGCAGTCTTTCCGGAGAAAGCATCTTCTCCCACGACAAGAACGGGAAAGTAGCAGCAGCGTATGAGGCACTCACGAAGGAGGTGACAGAGATTGAAGAACGTGCAAAAAATCGACCTGGGCCTGACTGGATACGATGAGTTGTTCGCAAATGACGAGGAACGCAAGGTAAACAAGCTCCCTCGCATTTTCGATATTCCCATCTCGGAGATTGATGATTTTCCCGACCATCCCTTCAAGGTGAAAATTGATGAGGATATGGACCAGCTTGTTCAGAGTATCAAAGAGCGCGGGATCATCACCCCTGTCACACTTCGCCCGAAGGAAGACGGACGCTATGAGATCGTATCTGGCCATCGTCGGAAAAAGGCTTGCGAGCTTGCGGGACTGAACACCGTAAAGGCAGAGGTCCGCGAGATGAGCCGCGACGAGGCCATTATCTTGATGGTTGAATCCAACCTACAGCGTTCCACCATCCTTCCGAGCGAAAAGGCATTTTCGTACAAGATGCGTCTTGAAGCCATGAACAGGCAGGGACAGCGCACAGATTTAACTTCTGTGCCAGTGGCACAGAAGTCCACATCAAGAGAACAGCTCGGCAAAGAAGTCGGTGAAAGCCAAGATCAAGTTCGACGTTATATTCGTCTGACGCAGCTTATCCAACCTTTGCTTGACCTTATTGACGAGGGACGTATTGCGTTCAGACCGGCAGTTGAATTGTCCTACCTCAAAAAGGAGGAGCAGGAAGACTTGCTGGAGGAAATCTCCTATGTGGACGCGACGCCATCCCTTGCCCAGGCAATCAAGATGAAGAGATTCTCCCAGGAAGGTAAGCTCTCCAATGAGGTCATTGAGTCCATCATGAGTGAAGAGAAGCCAAACCAAAAGGAGAAGATCCGAATTAAGTACGAAGATGAAAGACGGTTCATTCCTGACAGCGTTCCGTACAACAAAACCGGTGAGTATATTATGAAAGCGCTTGAGTATTATCACCGGGTACAGGAACGTCAGAAAGACCGAGGTGAAGCAAGATAACCCTCACGCCAAGGGAGTAGTGTACCCTTTGGGAGAAGCTTTGCTGTTTCCCCCTCTCACACTCTCCCCCTGTTTCACCAGCTTACCAGCTCAAAGGAAGAAGAGTAAGGAGATAGGCGTACCTTTGCCTTACAAAACGGATGACCGTACAATGATGGTGAGAAAAATCAAGGAGGCGATCCTATGAGAAAGTCACTTATCATCACGGTTGTCATTGTCCTGCTGTGTTTATGCGGATGCGAAGCCGTTGTAACGGTTCCGGAGAGTCCTGAACTGAGAACAGCAAGCGAACTGCTGCTGACAACGACTGCCGCAGAAGAAAGCACAGATAAGCTGGAATCAACCACCACATCAAGCGTTGAAATAGATGTGCCTGAAAAGAACGAAGAAGAATCAGGAACCCCGACAGAAGATGTTGTCTCTGTGGACAATAAAGCTGACCTGGCAGAGAAGAATGGCCCGGTAAGTTCAGAAAGCACTATCCCTTCTTTTGAGGAAGTAAAAGCGGATAAGCCTTCGGAGCAAACCGAGACTCAACTGTCAGCACCGAGTGAACCACCCAGGGAAACGGAACAGTCCAAGCCTACAGAGCAGCCGGTTGCCACTGAACCCGATGAAGCACCGGCGAACCTCCGGCACCTACGGAGCCAACTGCGATAACCGAACCACCGATCCCTTCTGAGACAGAACCACCGGTGGAGACACAGCCAAAGACCGCATACGATTATGAGTTTGATATCAATGCGATCCGTTCTGACTGCATTGCTATCGGTCAGGGCATGGGCTATACGCTGAACACCTCGCTGACTCCTCAGAACGCCACATGGTGGAATCCGGTGACGGCATCGGAATCCAACCAGGGCAGCTCACTAAAGTCGGCACTGGAACAGTATATTCGCTTCCACACCGTAGAAAACCTCAGTGCCTATGGTCTCGATGAGATCACGGAGTTCAACATCTGCTGCGAATCAATCGGCGGCGGCTCTTACGTCATCTACTTTGTATTCGCATAACATCAAAACACAACAACAAGGACGAAGTCCTCTGCTGAAATAGCGGAGGGCTTTTTCTTTATCAAAAAAATGAAAGGATGAAAAGTCGATATGAATGGTATTACCAAATCCAAGAGCACGAAGCTGCTCTCGGCACTTCTTGCTGTCCTCATGATCGTCGCAATGCTTCCTACAACGGCGTTTGCATGGTCTGTCGAGGAAGGCACGAAGTGTACCTCCACGTATGGAGGTCATTATGTCGGTTCTGATGGAGAAATGTTCTACAGCAAGCCGACCACCACGGCCATCTTCTATAACGATGACGGCAGTTTCTATGTGAAGACCTACAGCTCCGGCAATGCCAAGTACAAATATATGATGATCGACGGCAACGGCAATCAGCATCATGTGTACTGCATTGAGGGCGGTGTGTCCTTCGACTACAGCGACACCTACAATTCCACCAGCGGAAAGAACAGCAAGTATTTTCAGAATCTGCCTATTACCGCGCAGTACGGAATCATGATGGCGCTGATGTACGGCTATCACGAAGGTATGACCAGCCCGATTCCCGGTACGAACAATGATGACTTCGCATTTGCAACACAGTGCATCATCTGGGAGTACCAGCAGCAGCTCCGCACGAGCCCTACCTCCATTGCCTCCAACAACGGCATTGATGCGGATATGTACAACCACACCATCAAGGGCAGACCCGCAGAGCAGTGCTACAACTGGATTCTGGAGCAGATGTCCAAGCACTATGTTGTGCCGAGCTTCTCCTCTCGCAATCAGAGCAACGCACAGACCTACACCATGAAATACGATCAGGCGAATGACAACTACAGCATCACCCTGACCGACACCAACAACACCCTGGCCGATATCAACTTCTCTGCCAGCGGCATTACCGTCACCCGCAGCGGAAACCAGTACACCTTCACCAGCAAGAACATGATTTCCAATGCTGTGATGATCTCGGCGCAGAAGAAGACCAATCTCGGCATGGGCAAAATGCTCATTTGGGGCTGCCCCGGCAAGCAGACAATGGCCTCCGGCGCAGAAGACCCTGTGTTCTTCTACCTCAAACTGAACACAGAGACCTATGGCGTTGGCCACATCGTAAAAACCAGCGAAGACGGCAAAGTCGAGGGTATCAAGTTTAATATCTCCGGCAATGGCGTCAATGAGACGGTTACGACCGGTAAGAACGGTACAGTCGATCTGGATCTGCTTCCCGGCACCTATACCGTTACTGAGCAGACCGATGATAAGTATGAAACGCAGTCCGCGCAGACTGTCACTATCGTCAGCGGCAAGACCTCTACCGTAACCTTCAACAACACCCTGCGCCGCGGCGACCTCAAGGTTACCAAGACCGCAGAAGACGGACTGGTCGAGGGCGTGAAGTTCCATCTCTATGGCACTTCCTACTGCGGCTTGCCTGTGGATGAGTACGCCGTCACCAATGCCAGTGGTATCGCTGTATTTGATGATGCGCTGATCGGCAACGGCTATACCCTCGAGGAAGTCGGCACTCCCGACCGCTATATCGTCCCCGACGATCAGACGGCGGCAATCGAGTGGAACAAAGTCACGAGCAAGAGCTTCGATAACGAGCTTAAGCGCGGCGACCTCAAGGTTACCAAGACTGCGGAGGACGGACTCAACGAAGGTCTGAAGTTCCACCTGTATGGCACCTCCTACAGTGGCATTCCCGTTGATGAGTATGCTGTAACTGACGCCAGCGGCGTTGCGACCTTCAGCAGCATTCTGATCGGCACCGGCTATACGCTCGAGGAAGTGGATACTCCGATCCGTTATGTTGTCCCCGATAAGCAGACCGCAGCCATCGAGTGGAACAAGGTCACGAACAAGAGCTTCGATAACGTGCTCAAGAAATGGAATCTGACCGTTACCAAGCAGGACGTCGAAACCGGCTCTGCTCAGGGCGATGCTTCGCTGGCTGGTGCCAAGTACGGCATCTATAATGGCGACGAGCTGATCGACACCTACGTCACCGACGCAGATGGCAAGTTCACCACTAAGTATTATGTCTGCGGCACCAATTGGTCGATCAAGGAGCTGGACAGCAGCGAGGGCTACCTCGTTACTCCCGGCAACGAAAAGATCGGTGTTGATCCCAAGAACTATACCGCAGAGTACAACAGCGAAGCCATGAAGCAGGACGAGCAGGTCAAGAAAGGCAATATCGCCATCATCAAGCACACCGATGACGGCCAGACGCAGATCGAGACCCCCGAGGAAGGCGCAGAGTTTGCCGTCTATCTCAAGAGTGCAGGCTCTTATGACAATGCCAAGGACTCCGAGCGTGATTACCTGATCTGCGATGAGAACGGCTTTGCTCAGACGAAGGATCTGCCCTACGGCAGATACACCGTCCAGCAGATTAAGGGCTGGGAAGGCCGCGAGCTTCTGAAACCCTTTGACGTGTTTGTCAGCGAGAACGGAGAAACCTACCGCTATCTGATCAACAACGCCAACTTCTACTCCTATGTGAAGGTGGTCAAGATCGACAGCACCACTGGTAAGACCATTCCGGCTTCCGGCATTGGATTCCACATCTACGATCCCTCCGGCAATCAGATTCAGATGACCTTCACGTATCCGACTGTCACTACCATCGACACCTTCTACACGGACGGCGACGGTATGCTGATTACGCCCGAAAAGCTGGAGTACGGAAAGGGGTATTCGCTGGTCGAGGTATCGGCTCCCTATGGATATGTGCTCAACAGCGACCCTGTGTATTTCGACATCACCGAAGATAACTCCACCGAGGAAAACGCTGTAACTGTTGTGATTGTCGAGAAAGAAAACGCGCCCCAGATGGGCGTCATCAATGTAGAGAAGACCGGCGAGTATCTTGCTTCCGTCGTGGATACCAAGGACAGCAAGCGTTTGGTTTATGCTGTCGGCGGTCTGGCAGGTAGCGAGTACACCGTGACCGCAGCGGAGGATATCTACACGCCGGACGGTACTCTCAGATACGGCAAGGATGAGGTCGTCGCAACACTTGTTACCAAGGAAGACGGCAAGGCCGTAACCGAGCCTCTCTTCCTGGGCAGATACCATGTTGTTGAGACGAAAGCACCCTATGGTATGATCCTCAATCCCACCGTTCAGACTGTGGAACTGACCTACGCTGGCCAGGAGGTGGAGATCACCGAGACCTCTACCGGCTTCTACAACGAACGTCAGAAGGTCGAGATTGATCTGAAAAAGGTCATGGAGCAGAACGAGGTCTTCGGCGTTGGCAGCAATGGCGAAATCACCTCAGTCAACTTCGGCCTGTTCGCCGCAGAGGAGATCGTTGCGGCAGATGGCAGCAGCATCCCCGCTGGCTGGGTGCTCGAAGTCGTTGAGTGCGACGAGAACGGCTATGCAGCCTTCAGCACCGACCTTCCCGTTGGTGCAAAAACCTATGTCAAGGAAATCAGCACTGATAAGCACTATGTCCTGTCCGACAAGGAGTACCCCGTGGTATTCGAGTATGCGGGTCAGGAAGTTGCTACTGTTCACATCACCATGAACGAAGGCAATGAAATCCCCAACGAGCTGATCTACGGCACGATTAAGGGCTATAAGGTCAACCGTGAAACCGGCGATAAGATCTCCGGTGCTCTGTTCGGACTCTTCCGTGCGGATGAAACCGGTTTCACAGAGGCAAACACTCTGCTGACTGCTGAATCCGGCGAGGATGGCGTCTTCACCTTTGAGAATGTGGTGTACGGCAGCTATACCGTGCGCGAGCTGCGTCCTGCGGCCGGCTATCTCGAAAACGAGACAGTCTACGCCGTGACTGTGGATGAAGACGGCGACGTAGTTGAGATCACCGTGGTAAACGATCTGATCCCCGAAATCAGTACGACCGCCACCGTTGATGATGAGAAAGAAGTATGTGCCACCGAGGTCTTCACGCTCACCGATACGGTCGAGTACAAGCACCTTGTCCCCGGCAAGGAGTATACCGTCAAGGGCATCCTCATGGATAAGGCCACCGGCGAGCCGTTCCTCCAGAACGGAGGACAGGTCACTTCCGAGGTGACCTTCGTCCCCAAAGCTCCCTCCGGCAGCGTGGAGGTGCTATTCACCTTCGATGCGAAGCTCATTAAGACGGACACGAATATTGTTGTGTTCGAGAGCCTCTACAGCGACAGCAAAGAGCTGACTGTTCATGCGGACATTGAGGACGAGGATCAGACCGTGACCGTCATTGTCCCCGAGATCAAGACCGAGGCTTCTACCGACGGAAAGAAAGAAACGACCATCGGCGGCGAGATCACCATCGAGGATATCGTTTCCTATCACAACCTCACCCCCGGCAAGGAATACGTTGTCAAGGGAACGCTCATGAACAAGACCACCGGTAAGCCCGTGACGGTCAATGACGAGCCAGTGACTGCGGAAGCCGCATTCACACCCGAAACCAGGGACGGCGAGGTCAAGGTAACTTTCACCTTCAATTCCTATGTCATCACCGAAACGACCGATGTTGTTGTGTTCGAGAGCCTCTACCGTGAGGATGTTGAAATCGCAGTTCATGCCGATATCGAGGATGAAGGCCAGTCTGTGAAGGTATATGTCCCCGAGATCAAGACCTCTGCTTCCATCGACGGCAAGAAGGAGATCACCACCGCTGGCAAGGTGACGATTGAGGATGTGGTGTCCTACACCAACCTTATCCCCGGCACCGAGTACACCATCCGTGGCACTCTCATGAATAAGGCGACCGGCGAGGTCTTCACCGTGAACGGCGAGACAATCACCGCAGAAGTGAAGTTTACGCCTAAGGGCAGAAATGGCGAGGTCAAGGTGACGTTCACTTTCGACGCTCACGATCTTACCACCAGCACTAAGGTAGTCGTATTCGAGAGCCTGTATCGTGATGACGTGGAGATTACCACGCATAAGGACATTGAGGACAAGGATCAGACGGTGACGATCACGCCGCCTCCCGATATTCCCAAGACCGGAGATACCACGAATATCCCGCTGTGGGGTGCTCTCACCGGTATTTCTCTCCTGGGGGCTGGCGTAGTGGCGTTCTTCACCTTCAGAAAGAAAAAGGAGGAAAACGGACACGCACGCCAAGATGATTATCGGCATCTGCCTTGTGGTATTCATTGTCGCAGGGCTTATCGTTCTTCGCCTGAAGAACAGAAAGTGATGGACAAGGGCGGCACCCGTCAAAAGGTGCCGCCCGATTCCATAAGGAGGAAAGATTATGGATGAAAAAAGAATGGTCGGAGATTACACCGTCATCAACTCCATGTATATCGGGCACAGAGAGATCATCCTGGGCGAGAACCCGAAAGCAGCCAGCGGAGAGAGATATGTCTGCTGCTATGCCGAGCGAGTGATGTTCTATGAACAGTATCTTGAGGCACAAGTCAGTGATGATTTTGCCGAGATCGTAAAGCTCTATGGAGAACGAGTGACGCAGGCCGCAGACGAGATCATGAAGGAAACGGAAAAGGTAACGTCCGAGATCGGTATGAACGACGAGATTACGGCAAAGGATTGTAAGCCAATTTCGCATGATGACGCTATCGAAGATAAAGTCATCGTGATACGCGGGAATGTGCTTCGCCCTGAGTTCAGACACGCCTCTCACCAACTGATGCTTTGCACAGGAGGCTTCGGCGCACAGAAAAACGCCAGAGGACGAACCTGCTACTGCATCTCCCTCTATAGCGGAAAGCAGACGTCGTTTTATCGCGGTGATGTCCTTGGCGTCATGGATAAGCGTTCCTTGCCTGAGTGGGCAAAGATCGGACTTCAAAACGCCCTTGAAATAAGGCAAAACGAGAAAAGCCATCCCAATGAAAGAGGTGAAGCAAGATGATCGACTATGAAAAGCGAGCCATGATTGAGGCCGAGGATAAATACACCTTCCGTCAGAGTTCTCAGATTTCTTCGCAAACCGGCTTGATCGGTTATCTCCGCGCTGATATGGATACTGACCGAAACGGCTTCTTCAGCTCATGGAACGACTACCGAAAAGACCTTAAAACCGATGAGTTCAAGCAGGAGTTTGACGAGGTTATCAATTCTTTGCGTGAGGAAGGAGATATTCTTCACAACCGGAAGGACCTCGCTTATTACTGCTATACGAATCCGCAGAGTAAAATGCCCACCGAGCAAGACTATTACGGTGTCCGTGTCGATACAGACAAATACACCTATCTGCTGCGCCTGAACCCGAATAAGGGCGAGTACAATCTTTACTGCTACTGCTATGTCAAGGACTGGCTCAATGGGCACATGAAGGATGCGGCAAAAGGCATCCGGTTCATTAACAGCCACTATAAGGAACTGTTCCGCATCCCCGATGGGGGCAAAATCAAGATCCACCTTGCCTGGAATGAAGACCAGGTGCAAACTTGCAGATATATCGACGACTACCACGTTGAGGTTGGCGACAACCTTTACCACATTTGCGAGTTTGCTGAGCGGATGGAACAGAACGGACACACCTATGAGCCTGTTCGCACAGAGCTTCCGGAGCAGTGCTACAGCATTCTTCCCGGTTCCGGAGAAATCATCGTAGTCAAGCGAAATGAAAAAGGCTACTACAATCCCCATATTCCCGCCGCCAGCAAGGAACAAGCACGTGAAATTGTCGATGAGTACAACGGAAAGCTGGGCGTTACCAGAGCCCAAGAGGAAGCTATGAGAACCGGCTCCATGTTCGGCTTTCATGTTCCCGGCGCTGATCCGAAGAACTATGACAAGGACGGTAAGCCCCTGCCCCCGAAGGACAGAGGTGACGCCAGATGAGCGAATACTGTGTCTGCCGCGAAGCAGAGATACCGGAGGGCAGAATGATCTGCCCCACTTGTGAAAAGGACGGGGGTGAAGGAAGTGGAAGACAGACACATCATATGGAGCAACGAAAATCTCGTCCTGGATGACTGGCGCGAAGACTTGCAGGAGCAGTATCCCGACTGTTCCGAAGATGAGCTCTATCGCATCATGTGCGAAACAAACGCAGACTATCTCTCCGACGAGCGTGTGAACCTGAATATCCAGTTATCCCAACCGATCCTTGTGATTGCTGACCTTGGCCTTTGGAACGGACGGCGCATGGGATATAAGGAGATCCCAAGCGGCAATATTCGTGACTGCCTATCCGGAGGATACGATTACACCACCTGGTACGTGGACAAGAAGGGCGACTTCCGTTGTGATGACATTCACCATGATGGCATCAACCACTATCTCTACCGGGTTTACAAGGACGGAGTTTCCGAATATCAAAAGGACCGGCTAAAAGAGAAACTATACGAAGGCACCGCCACAAGATCCGATGTTACGAGGATCACGAGACGCCTCGGTGATGAGATCGGCAAGGTGTATGGCTGGGAGTTTCCGACAAGGCAACCGGATCGAGGTGAAGCCAGATGAGAGTAAACGCTAGGACAGAGCAGTTTGAGGATTTAACAGTT
>OGHE01001736.1_pt1 | contig 13020 bp, 6 predicted proteins | sample 1571431 | NCBI WGS metagenome assembly OGHE01 (sample SAMEA2581966, study PRJEB24529) | metagenome | biome: Human gut stool | place: China | collected 2011 | reverse complement strand
AGCAGGTCATGAAGAGCGGCAACTACGCTCTGGCTGGCCGCCGCATGAAGAAGCGTCAGTTCCGCAACCTGTGGATCTGCCGCATCAACAACGCAGTTCGTCCTCTGGGCATGAACTACTCCACCTTTATGGCTGGCCTGAAGAAGGCAGGCATCGAGCTGAACCGCAAGATGCTGTCCGAGATGGCCATCAACGATCCCCAGAGCTTTGCTGCTCTGGTCGAGACCGTGAAGAACGCCTGATAAAGACCTTGCATCGTGACGCCCGCGCGTATACGCGGGCGTCCGTTTTGTATCCGGGCATTTTTGCGGCCAGGGAAAAAAGGCAAAGGGCAGCGCCCTGCCGCAGAAAATTGCGGCAGACGCTGCCCTTTTTGTATTGTATCCAAAGCAGAACGCATACACACCTGTTCGGGAGGAACTCATGGACGAAAAGATCACCAGCCGGGAAAACGCAAAAGTAAAATACGCCTGCCGCCTTGCTTCCGGCGCGGCATTCCGCCGCACCGAGGGACGCTTTCTGGCTGAAGGGCGCAAGCTGTGCCCGGAGCTTTGCCGCGGCGCAGAGCTGGAGACCCTGTTTTACACCGAAAATGCGCTGGAAAAGTGCCCGGAGCTTGCCGCTTTGCCGGGCGAGCATTATCTGGTAGAGGATCATGTGGCGGATAAGCTGGCAGACGTGGGCACCCATCAGGGCGTGTTCGGGGTGTTCCGCACCCCGGTGCATACTTTGGACGAGGTACGCCCCGGCGGGCGGTATCTGGCGCTGGAGCGGGTGCAGGACCCCGGCAATGTGGGCACTTTGCTGCGCAGCGCCGCCGCCTTTGGCTTTGACGGCGTGATCCTGAGCGAGGGCTGCGCCAGTGTCTACGCCCCCAAGACCCTGCGCGCCTCCATGGGCGCGGCGGTGCGCATCCCGGTCATCGAGACCGGCGCCATGCCCGAGGCTATCGCCCTGCTGCGGCAAAAAGGCATCACCTGCCTTGCGGCGGCGCTGTACCAGTCCCAGCCGCTCAGCGCGGCAAAGGCCGGGTATCCCGGCGGTGTCTGCGTCGTTATCGGCAGCGAGGGACAGGGCCTGACCGATGAGACCATTGCCGCCTGCAACAGCACGGTGCGCATCCCCATGACCGACCGGGTGGAAAGCCTGAACGCCGGGATCGCGGGCAGTATTCTGCTGTGGCATTTCCGGGAGGAGAGCCTGTGACCGGGCAGACCAGCCTGTTCCCGCCGGAGCCCGCACCCGACCCGTTGCTGTGCTGGCTGTGGCTGGCGCAGGTGCTGGGGCCCGCCAGCATCCACGCCGGAAAGGTGCTGGATGCCTTTGGCGGCGCACAGCAGGCTTGGGAGGCACGGGAGACCGAGGAGTTCCGGCAGGCGGCAGGGGATACAGCCTTTAAGCGTGCAGCGCAGCTGGATGCAGAAAGCTGCCACACGCTGGTGATGCAGTGCGATGCGCTGCGGGTGCGCATTCTGCCCTTTGACGACCCGGACTACCCGTTGGCCTTTTCCCGCATCCCGGATATGCCGCTGGTGCTCTACTGCACTGGCGACCCCCGCTGGCTCAACGAGCCCGGGGCGGTGGGCATCGTGGGCAGCCGCAAACCCACCGAATACGGCCTGAACGCAGCGGCGGATATCGGCGGCGAACTGGCAAAAAACGGAGCTATCATCGTCAGCGGTCTGGCCGATGGGCTGGACAGCGCCGGACACCGGGCGGCAGTAAAGAACGACTGTCCCACCATTGCGGTGATGGGCGTGCCCATCGACCGCACCTACCCGGCAGCGAATGCCGCCCTGCGCCAGCAGATCGAGCGCAAGGGCTGCGTCATCAGCGAGTACCCGCCGTACAGTGAACATGTCGGCCCTAACTGCTTTTTGCAGCGCAACCGGCTCATCGCGGCGCTTTCCTCTGCCGTACTGGTGGTGGAAGCGCGGGAAAAAAGCGGTACCATGTCCACCGTTGCCCATGCCGAGCGCTACGGCAAGCCGGTGTACGCCGTGCCGGGCAGCATCTATTCCCCCAGCTCCGCAGGCACGAACGGCCTGCTGCGGGACGGCCGCGCCCGGGCTGTGGCCGGTGCAGCCGACCTGTTGGCGGCGCTGGGGCTGCAGTCCCGGCAGGCGGCACCGGCTGCCGCAAAGCAGCCTGTGCCCCTGAGCGATACCGAGCGCCGGGTGCTGGCCGGCATCGGGCCAAAGCCCGTGGGCATCGAGGAGCTGTGCGTGAGCACCGGCCTGCCCATGTCCACCTTGCTGGGCACCCTGATGAAGCTGGAACTCACCGGCCGGGTGTACAAGCAGCCGGGGCAGCGGTATGTGCTGCGGTAAAATTGTGGAATATTTCCGCTGGTAAAGCACACAACAGCTGTGGTACAATAATATGAGCGAATGACCGTGCATCCCTTTGGGGGCACGTTGCAGATAGAGGAGAAAAGAAGAAATGGCGAAACTGGTTATCGTGGAGTCGCCTGCAAAGGCGAAAACCATCGGCAAATATCTGGGGGATGACTACGAGGTCACCGCCAGCATGGGCCATATCCGCGATCTGCCCGCATCTCAGCTGGGCATCGATGTGGAGCATGGCTATACCCCCCAGTACATCAGCATCAAGGGCAAGGAAAAGCTGATCAAGGAACTGAAGAGCAAGGCCAAACACGCCGACGGCGTGCTGCTGGCAACCGACCCGGACCGCGAGGGAGAGGCCATCAGCTGGCATCTGGCCAACATTCTGGGACTGGACCCCCACGAGCCCAACCGCGTCACCTTTGACGAGATCACCAAAAAGGGCGTGAAGGAGGGCATGTCCCACCCCCGCGCCATTGACGAGGACCTGTTCAACGCCCAGCAGGCACGCCGCGTGCTGGACCGTCTGGTGGGCTACAAGCTCAGCCCGTTTTTGTGGCGCAAGGTGCGCCGCGGTCTGTCCGCAGGCCGTGTGCAGAGCGTGGCAGTGCGCTTGATCGACGACCGGGAAAAGGAGATCGAAAACTTCAAGCCCGATGAATACTGGAACGTGGATGCCACCTTGGGTGCAGGGCACAAGAGCTTTGTGGCACGCCTTGCCACGGATGCCAACGGCAAAAAGCTGCTGCCCAAAAGCGAGGCCGAGGCCCGCGCCATCGAGAAGGGCTTGGAGGGTGCAAATTATGTGGTGAGCGAGCTCAAGCGCGGCAAGCGCGCAAAGCAGCCCACCCCGGCCTTTATCACCAGTACCCTGCAGCAGGAGGCTTCCCGCCGGTTGGGCTTTACGGCCACCCGCACCATGCGCGCCGCCCAGACCCTGTACGAAGGCGTGGACATTGCCGGGCACGGTACCATGGGTCTTATCACCTATATGCGTACCGACAGTCTGCGCATCTCGGACGAGGCTGTGGCCGCCGCCAAGGAGTATATCGCCGGGGCATACGGCGAGGCGTATATCTGCCCTTATAAGCGCACATGGAAGACCAAAAGCGCCACGGCAGCACAGGACGCCCACGAAGCCATCCGTCCCTCTGTGCCCTCCCTGACCCCGGACGAGGTGGACAAGAGCATCAGCGGCGACACCGCAAAGCTGTACCGCATGATCTGGAGCCGCTTTATGGCCAGCCAGATGGCAGACTGCCAGCAGGACACCGTGTCGGTCACCGTCAGCGCGGCGGATTACCACTTCAAGGCCAGCGGCTACACCGTGACCTTTGACGGCTTTACCGCCCTGTACGAGGAAGCCACCGACGAAAAGGAAAAGAAGGAAACGAACCTTCCCCCGCTGGAGCAGGGACAGGTGCTCAAGCTGCGGGAGCTGAAGAGTGAGCAGAAGTTCACCCAGCCGCCCGCCCGCTATACCGAAGCTACCCTCATCAAGGCTCTGGAAGAAAACGGTATCGGCCGCCCCTCCACCTACGCGCCCATCATCACCACCATCATCGACCGCGGCTATGTGGAGCGCGACCAGAAAAAGCTGAAGCCCACCCTGCTGGGCCGTGCTGTGGACGGGCTGATGCTGGAGCAGTTCCCCCACATCGTGGACGTGGACTTCTCTGCCCAGATGGAAAAGAATCTGGATAAGGTGGAAAGCGGCAAGGCCGACTGGCGCAAGACCGTGGACGACTTCTATCAGGGCTTTGAGGCCAGTCTGGAACAGGCCGAAAAGAACATGGAGGGTAAAAAGGTCAAGGTACCGGACGAGCCTTCCAGCGAAGTGTGCGACCTGTGCGGCCGCCCCATGGTCATCAAGGTGGGCAAGTACGGCAAGTTTCTGGCCTGCAGCGGTTTCCCGGAGTGCCGGGGCACCAAGCGCCTTGTCAAGGATACCGGCGGCATCTGCCCCAAGTGCGGCAAGGGCCGTCTGCTGGAGCGCAAAAGCTCCAAGGGCCGCATCTACTACGGCTGTGAGCGCTACCCGGACTGCGACTTTATGACATGGGATATGCCGGTCGCCACCAAGTGCGAAAAGTGCGGCAGCACCCTGTTCCGCAAGGGCGGCAAGCTGTACTGCGCCAAGGAGGGCTGCGGCTTTGAGATGCCGGTGCCCAAAAAGGACTGACAGATAAATGCCTTTCCCCGGACGGGGGGAAGCTTTTAAGAGAATACGCTACACCCTCCCTCTTTGGCAATGACTGAGAGGGTTGGATCAAAGGAAAGACCAAATGAGCGAATATAAAGTAACCATTCTGGGCGCGGGTCTGGCGGGCTGCGAGGCGGCTCTCTGGCTGGCGGGCAAGGGCGTGCAGGTAGAGCTGTACGAGCAGAAGCCCGTCCACTTTTCCCCCGCCCATAAAAGCGAGGGCTTTGCGGAGCTGATCTGCTCCAACAGCCTGAAGGCTGAGCGGCTGGACTCTGCCTCCGGCCTGCTGAAGGAAGAAATGCGCCGCATGGGCAGTCGGCTGCTGACCGCTGCCGAAGAGACCCGCGTGGCCGCCGGCGGTGCGCTGGCAGTGGACCGCGATGCCTTCAGCGCCGCCGTTACCCGCATGGTGGAGCAGTGCGAAAATATTACCGTCCACCGGGAGCAGGTGGAAACGATCGACGAGCGCGCTCCCATTCTGGTGGCTACCGGCCCGCTGACCGACGGTGCGCTGGCCGATGAGATCGGCCGCCTGACCGGGGACGAGCGGCTGCATTTTTACGATGCCGTCGCCCCCATCGTCACCGCCGAAAGCTTGGACTACGGCAAGGTGTTTGCCGCCTCCCGCTACGACCGGGGCGAGGCCGACTACCTGAACTGCCCCTTCAACAAGGCGGAGTACGAGGCATTCCATGCCGCATTGGCCGCCGCCGAGCGCGCCCCCCTGCACGACTTTGACACCGGAGCAGAACAGAGCGCAAAGCCCGACCCGGACGCCCACGGCAAAAAGGCCGATACCGTCACCGTGTACGAGGGCTGTATGCCCATTGAGATCATGGCTGCCCGGGGAGCCGACACCATGCGGTTCGGTCCGCTGCGTCCGGTGGGTCTGGTAGACCCCAACACCGGTCACCGCCCGTGGGCGAACGTGCAGCTGCGCGCGGAAAATAAGGAGCGCACGCTGTATAACATCGTGGGCTTTCAGACCAACCTCAAGTGGGGGGAGCAGAAGCGGGTGTTCAGCATGATCCCCGGGCTGGAAAATGCGGAGTTCGTGCGCTACGGCGTGATGCACCGCAACACCTTTCTGGATGCACCCCGGGTGCTCAGCGCGCAGCTGTGCCTGAAAGAACACCCCAACGTGTTTTTTGCCGGACAGATCACCGGCTTTGAGGGCTATATGGAAAGCGCCGCCTGCGGTCTGCTGGCGGCACGCAGCCTCTACGCCCGCTTGCAGGGCAGGCAGCTGCCCCCGCCGCCCGCCGATACCATGTGCGGCGCGCTGGTGCAGTACCTGACCACCGAGAACAAGAACTTCCAACCCATGGGCGCAAACATGGGCATCCTGCCGCCGCTGCCCGCCGAGACCCGTCCCCGGGACAAGCGGCTGCGTTACATGGCACAGGCCGAGCGCGCTGTTGCCAGCTTCCAGCACTGGCTGGAGGAAACTGCTCTGTAAGGCAAACCACCTGAAAGGAGAAAACAGGTATGAAGATCATTGTGGACATGATGGGCGGCGACAACGCCCCGCTGGCTGTTCTGGAAGGCGCTGCACAGGCCGTTAAGGAGTACAGCGTGCAGCTTATCGGCGTGGGCAACGAGGCGTTGGTGCGTAAAACTGCCGCCGAGCACAACATCCCGCTGGACGGCATCGAACTGGTGAACTGCACCGAGACCATCGAGATGTGCGACGAGCCTGCCCGTGCCATCCGCCAGAAGAAGGATTCCTCCATCGTGGTGGGCCTGAACCTGCTCAAGGAGGGCAAGGGCGATGCCTTTGTCTCTGCCGGCAGCACCGGTGCGCTGCACGTTGGCGCAAGCCTTATCGTGCGTACCCTGCGGGGCGTCAAGCGCCCGGCACTGGCTACCATGGTGCCCGCAAAGCAGCAGGCTTATCTGCTGCTAGACTGCGGTGCCAACGTGGAGTGCCGCCCGGAGATGCTGGCCGCCTTTGCGGTCATGGGCAGCTGCTATGTGAACAAGGTGGAGGGCCGCAAGGACCCCAGCGTGGCACTGGCCAATAACGGCGCCGAGGAGAGCAAGGGCACCCCCGTGCTGCGGGACGCCCACCAGCTGCTCAAGACCACCCCGGGTATCCGCTTTGTGGGCAATATTGAGCCGCGTGATGTGCCCAGCGGTGAGGTGGACGTGGTGGTCTGCGACGGCTTTACCGGAAACGTCATCCTCAAGCTGACTGAGGGTGTGGCAAAAATGCTGCTGGGCATGCTCAAGCAGATGTTCCTTGCAAACCTTGGCGGCAAGCTGGCTTACCTGCTGCTCAAGGGCGGCGTTACCGACCTGAAGCACCAGATGGACAGCGAGGAATACGGCGGCGCACCCTTCCTTGGCGCAAAGCAGCCGGTCATCAAGGCACACGGCTCCTCCAAGGCAAAGGGCATCAAAAACGCCATCCGGCAGGCAAAGATCTGCGTGGAGAACGATTTGTGCGGCACCATGCAGTCTGCACTGGACGAGCTGGCCGCAGCACAGCCGGAGGAATAAAAGGGAGTAAAAACGACCATGAGCCATCAGTTGGAAACCATCATCGGTTACAAATTCAAAAACCCGGAGCTGCTGGAGACCGCGCTTACCCACACCAGCTATGCCAACGAGAGCCGCACCCCGGTCAAGCACAACGAGCGGCTGGAGTTTCTGGGCGACAGCGTTTTGCAGATCGTATCCGCAGACTACCTGTTCCACGCCTACGCCGACCGCCCGGAGGGCGATCTGACCCGCATCCGCGCCAGCCTTGTCAGCGAGGGCGCACTGTTCCAGTTTGCGCAGGAGATCGGCCTTGGCGAGTATCTGCGCCTTGGCCGTGGCGAGGAGCGCTGCGGCGGCCGCACCCGTCCCAGTGTGGTGTCGGATGCCTTCGAGGCTGTTATTGCCGCTTTGTATCTGGACGGCGGCATGGAGGTGGCGCGTAAGTTCATCCTGCCCTTCATCACCGAGGGAAAGCACGCCGAGGCGGACTACAAGACCCGCCTGCAGGAGATCGTGCAGCAGAACCCGGAAGAGCGCCTGAGCTATGTGGTGGAAAGCGAATCCGGCCCGGATCACGACAAGCACTTTGTGGTGGCGGTGCGCTTTAACTCCGACCGCGTGGCGCGGGGCGAGGGACGCAGCAAAAAGGCCGCCGAGCAGTGTGCCGCCAAGGAAGCGCTCAAGCTGCTGGGCGTGATAAAGGAAAAGTAAATGGTATTCAAGGAACTGGAGATCCAGGGCTTTAAGAGCTTTCCCGATAAGGTAAAGATCAGCTTTGATACCGGCGTTACCGGCGTGGTGGGGCCCAACGGCTCCGGCAAGTCCAACCTTTCGGACGCAGTGCGCTGGGTGCTGGGCGAAACCAGCTCCCGCCAGCTGCGCGCTGCCGGCAAGATGGAGGACGTCATCTTCGGCGGCACCCGCAAGCGCAGCCCCATGGGCTTTGCGCAGGTGCGGCTGACGCTGGATAACACCGCCCACACGCTGGATGTGGACGCGGACGAGGTGACCATCGGCCGCAAGTACTACCGCTCCGGCGACAGCGAGTACACCATCAACGGGCAGGTATGCCGCCTGCGGGATGTGTACGAGCTGCTGCTGGATACCGGTATCGGCCGGGACGGCTACTCGGTCATCGGGCAGGGACGCATTGCAGAGATCGTGGCGGCCAAAAGCAGCGAGCGCCGCGAGATCTTTGAAGAGGCCTGCGGCATTGCCAAGTACCGCTACCGCAAGACCGAGGCCGAGCGCCGCTTGGCTGCGGCGGGCGAAAATCTGGAGCGCCTGCGGGATATCCTTGGCGAGCTGGAAAGCCGCGTGGGCCCGCTGGAAAAAGAAAGCGCCAAGGCACAGAAGTTTCTGGAGTTGAGCGCCCAGCGCAAAACGCTGGAAGTGACCCTGTGGACCGACGGGGTGCACCGCGCCCGGGAGGCTGTGCGCCAGCAGGTGCGGGACTACGAGACCGCCCAGACCGACTACGAGCGCTTTGACCGGGAAACCAAGACCGCCGAGCAGGAGGCTGAGGAGATCCGTATGCAGGCACAGCAGCTGACGGTTGCTATCGAGCGCCTGAATGGGGATATCCGCAGCATCACCCAGCAGATCAGCGGCTCGGAAAGCCGCATCGCCGTGCTGGAAAACGATATTCTGCGCAACGATGAGAGCGCGGCTTCTCTGCAGCAGGAGATCGCCGCCGGGCAGCAGGATACTGCCGAAGCGGACGCCGCTTTGCAGCGCCACCGCGCCGTGGCAAAGACCATGGAGGCGGCGGGCGAAAAGCTTGCGGCAGAGATCGAGGCGCTGAACGCCGAGCTTGCCCGGCTGGCAGATGCCAGCACCGCCAGCGGTGCGCGCAAGGACACGGTGCGCACAGAGCTTGCCGACTGCACCGCAAAGCGCACCGAGGCACAGGTGGCACAGGCTGCCGCCGAGGCCGCCGGAGATACCGCCCGGCAGCGTCTGCCCGCGCTGGAACAAAGCGCCCGGGATGCCGCCGCACAGCTGGAGGAAACAAAGCAGGATCTGGCCGATACCGTAAAGTACCGCCAGACGCTGGAAGAAAACGAAAAGCAGCTGGGCAACATCCGCTCCGGTCTGGAGCTCAAGCTGCGCAGCCGCAAGGCCGCGCTGGACGAGGCCGATGCTGCCGAGCAGCGGCTGGGCAGGGAACTGGATGCCGCCCGGCAGCGCCTTTCGGTGCTGCGGGAGCTGGAAAAGAATATGGACGGCTACCAGAACTCGGTGCGTGCGGTCATGCGCGCCGCCGGGGCACGCCGTCTGCGGGGCGTTCTGGGGCCGGTATCCACCATCCTCAAGGTCGAGCCCGGGTGTGAGGTTGCCATCGAAACTGCGCTGGGCGGCGCACTGCAGAACATCGTGGTGGAAAACGAAGCCGCTGCGAAGGCCGCCATTGCCCTGCTGCGCAACGACCATGCAGGCCGCGCCACCTTCCTGCCGCTGGATACCGTGCAGCCCGGCGTGTTCCGGGGGCGGCTGTCCGGCACGGCACGGCTGGCGTCTGCGCTGGTGCAGGCCGACCCCCGGTACGAGAATATCGTTTCAAACCTGCTGGGACGCATCATCGTGGTGGAGGACATCAACGAAGCCTCCCGCGTGGCGCGGGACAACGGCTACCATAACAAGGTGGTCACCATGGACGGACAGGTGATCAATGCAGGCGGCAGCTTTACCGGCGGCAGCGTGCAGCGCAGCGCCGGTCTGTTCACCCGCAAGCAGGAGATGGAGGAGCTGCGCCTGAAGGCCGCCAAGCTGCAAAAGGACTGCCTTGCCGCGCAGGAAAAGACCGACCAGTGCAAGGAGCAGGTGGATGCGCTGCAGGCAGAGCTGACCGCCACTGCCAGCGAGCAGATCACCGCCGCCAACGACCGCGTGCGTGCCGAGGCGGAGCAGAAGCGGCTGGAAGCCGCCGCTGCCCAGCTGGAAACTGCCGTGCAGAATGCGCAGCAGCAGATGGATGCGCTGCAGGCGGCCTTGAACGACAGCCGCGCCAAGGCGGATGCCGCTGCGCTGCAGCAGGCAGAGCTGACGGTGCAGATCGAGCAGCTTACCGCCGAGCTGAGCCGCATCGCAGAGGGCAGCGACAGCTTTCTGACCCAGCAGAACCAGCTGGCACAGGCGCTCAGCGCCAAGCGGCTGGAGCAGGTGACCCGCCGCAAGGACGCAGAGCTGGCCTACAGCCAGATCGCCGCGCTGGAACAGCGTGCCAAGGACGCCGCTGCCCGCCGCACCGCGCTGGAAGAAAGCCTTGCCGCCCTTGCTGCCCGCAGCGAAGCCTGCCGCACCGAGATCGCAGCCATCCGTAAGGCTAAGGCTGACAGCCAGACCACCATTACCCAAAAAGAGCAGGCCATCCGCGAAGCCACCGAAAAGCGGCTTGCCTGCCAGCAGAAGGAAACAGAAACGCTGGCAAAAGCCCGCACCGCTTCCGACAGCCGCGAAGAGATGGGCCGGGAGATGGCACGTCTTGCCGAGCGCAAGGCTGCTGCCGAGACCGAGTACGACCAGACCGTGGCAAAGCTGTGGGACGAGTACCAGCTCTCGGTCAGTCAGGCTGAGCAGCTGTGCGTGGAATTCGACAGTCTGTCCGCTTTGCGGGCACAGGTGGCCGACCTGCGCGGCAAGATCCGCGCCCTTGGCAGCGTGAACGTGAGCGCCATTGAGGAGTACAAGGAGGTCAAAGCCCGCTACGATGATCTGTCCCGTCAGGTGACGGACGTGGAGGAGAGCCGCAACGAGCTGGGCCGCATGATCGCAAAGCTTTCCGCCCAGATGCGGGAGATCTTCACCGACAGTTTCCGTGCCATCAACGAAAACTTCAGCCGCGTATTCACCGAGCTGTTCGGCGGCGGCGAGGCCAGCCTTGTGCTGGAGGACGAAAGCGATGTGCTGGCCTGCGGCATCGGCATCCGGGTGGCCCCGCCGGGCAAGGTGATCAAAAATCTGGAAGCCCTTTCCGGTGGCGAGCAGGCGCTGGTGGCCATCAGCATCTACTTTGCCATTCTGGCGGTGAATCCCGCGCCCTTCTGCATTCTGGACGAGATCGAGGCCGCTTTGGATGATGCTAACGTGGTGCGGTTTGCCCAGTATCTGCGCCGCATCAGCGACAAGACCCAGTTCATCGTCATCACCCACCGCCGCGGCACCATGGAAGCCGCCAACGTGCTGTATGGCGTTACCATGCAGGAGGACGGCGTGTCCAAGCTGCTCAAGCTGGATCTGGAACAGGTTGACGCAACGCTGGTTTCCTGATATAAAATAAAAGAAAATAGATAGGAGGACCACTATGGCGTTCTTCGGATTTGGAAAAAAAGAAAAAGATAAGATGAAAACGGGTCTGGAAAAGACCCGCACCGGTTTCTGGGGCAGCATTATGAACACCCTGACCGGCAGCGTCATCGACGATGAAATGTACGATGAGCTGGAGGAGCAGCTGATCCTTGCCGACGTAGGCGGCGAGGTGGCGGTGCATCTGGTGGATAAGCTCCGCGACCGCGTGGGCGATAAGGGGTTGAAGACCGGCGAACAGGCCGCAGATGCCCTGCGCGACATCATTGCCGAGGAGATGACCCCGGAGGCTGAGATGGCGCTGGACGGCAAGCCCGCCGTCATTCTGGTCATCGGCGTCAACGGCGTGGGCAAGACCACCAGCATTGCAAAGCTGGCCGATTACTATACCCGGCAGGGCAAGCGGGTCATGCTGGCCGCCGGCGACACCTTCCGCGCTGCCGCCAGCGAGCAGCTGGAGATCTGGGCAAAGCGCGCCGGTGTGCCCATCGTCAGCGCGGGCGAGGGCGCAGACCCCGCCGCCGTCATCTTTGATACGGTCAGGTCTGCCACCGCACGCGGCTACGATATGGTCATTGCGGACACCGCGGGCCGCCTGCATAACAAGGCAAACCTGATGGCAGAACTTTCCAAGATCAGCCGCAGCGTCAAAAAGGCAAGCCCGGAGGCAAGCCTTGAGACCCTGCTGGTGCTGGATGCCATCACCGGGCAGAACGCCATCAGTCAGGCCAAGGAGTTCTGCAAGGCTGCCGATGCCACCGGTATCATCCTGACCAAGCTGGACGGCACCGCCAAGGGCGGCTGCGTCGTGGCAGTCAAGCAGCGTCTGGGCCTGCCGGTGCGCTTTATCGGCGTGGGCGAAGGCATCGACGACCTGCTGCCCTTCACCCCGGAGGGCTTTGTGGAAGAGCTGCTCCCCCGGGAATGGAAGCACTAAGGAGGCGCGGAAAATGAAAATTTGTGCAGCCACCGGCAATGCCGGAAAGCTCCGCGAGCTGCGCCGCATTCTGGAAGCGCAGGGACACGAGGTGGTCAGCCAGAAGGAGCTGGGCATCACCCTTGAGCCGGAGGAGACCGGCACTACCTTTGCGGAAAACGCCCTTATCAAGGCCGAGACCATCTGCAAAGCCAGCGGCCTGCCCACCATTGCCGATGACTCCGGCCTGTGCGTAGATGCGCTGGACGGCGCACCCGGCGTGTACAGCGCCCGCTACTGCGGCCACCACGGCGACGACGAAGCCAACAACGATAAGCTCTTGGCTGCCATGCAGGCGGTGCCTGCCGGGCAGCGGGGCGCAAAATTCGTGTCGGCGGTGTGCTTCATCCTGCCGGATGGGCGGCACCTGACCTGCATGGGCGAATGCCCGGGCAGCATCGCCTTTACGCGGCTGTGCGGTGACTACGGTTTTGGCTACGACCCGCTGTTCATCCCCGCCGACTGCGGCGTGGGCAAAACGGACAAGCGCCCCAACACCGAGAACCGCAGCTACGCCCAGCTCACCCCGGACGAAAAGGATGCCATCAGCCACCGCGGCAACGCGCTGGCTGCGCTGGAAAAACAGTTGCCCAGCTTTCTGGGGGAGTGAAGAGGCGCAAACTCAGCTGCGTTTGCCCCGGACGGTTGGTACTTTCTCTGAGGACCGTCCGCTGGGGTGGGACCCTGTTGCCCGCAGGGCAATAGGG
>OGHE01001732.1_pt1 | contig 13054 bp, 10 predicted proteins | sample 1571431 | NCBI WGS metagenome assembly OGHE01 (sample SAMEA2581966, study PRJEB24529) | metagenome | biome: Human gut stool | place: China | collected 2011 | reverse complement strand
TGCCATAGTTACAATGACCTCACTTTTATATATTTTATGGTTTAGCACTCGCGTGCTTTAAGTGCTAAGCATATATTAGCACTCTTACCCGCAAAGTGCAAGTCCTGATTGCCCTTTTTACAAAAAGTTAAAAAACTGTATGTAAAATACAGAAAAAGGCTTTTCAAAGCACATTTTTTGCGCTATCCTAATAACTGTATCTTCATATTTATCATTAGGAGCCTGATGTTATGAAATTTGTAGAACATAAACTTGCCACCGGTGCCATGCTGACCGGCTACCTGCGTGACGAAACCACCGAAATGCCCAGCTACAACACCCGCCCGGCAGTGCTGATCCTGCCCGGCGGCGGCTACCGCTACTGCTCCCCGCGCGAAGCGGACCCTGTTGCCGTCCAGTTTTTGCAGGCCGGCTACCATGTGTTCACCCTGATTTATTCCACCGACCACGCCCCGCTGCTGTGGCAGCCGCTGACCGAAGCCGCGTCCGCCATCCTGTACCTGCGCCGGAATGCGGCGGACCTGCGCATTGCGGCGGATAAGATCACCATCGTTGGCTTTTCTGCCGGTGCCCACCTGGCGGCTTCCACCGCCCTGCTGTGGGATGCAGCTCCCGTGCAGCAGGCCCTTGGTATTACCGGAACCGAAGCCCGCCCCAATGCGGTGGTGCTGGGGTACCCCGTTATCACCAGCGGCAAGTTTGCCCACCGCGGCTCTTTTGAGAACCTGTGCGGCGCGGATGAAGCCCTGCTGCAGACCATGAGCCTGGAAAACCAGGTGCGCCCCGATGTGCCGCCTTTCTTCATCTGGCACACCGTGGAAGATCAGGCTGTACCCGTGGAAAACAGCCTGCTGCTGGCGGGCGCCCTGAAAGAGAACAACGTGCCGTTTGAGCTGCACCTGTTCACCCATGGCGGCCATGGCTCCAGCACCTGCACCAACGAGGTCAACACCCCTAACAAGCATAACAACGCCTGGCTGCCCCTGTGCATGGGCTGGCTGGGGGAGACCCTGGATTTTACCCTGTGATTTGAGCAGCCCCATGAAGAAGCTGTTTTTGTAACCCTATTATTAAGGAGGTTATACCATGAAAATCATGTTTTATGCCCTCCGTCCTTTTGACGAGCAAGCCTATTGTGAGCCATACAGCAAACAGTACGGCATTGATTATGCCTATACCGCAGCGGTCCCCACGCCGGATAACCTGGAACTTGCCAAAGGCTGCGATGCCGTCAGCACCAACCCCTGCCTGATTGCACCGGAATATCTGGAAGCCTGGGCCGCGATGGGGGTCAAATTCCTACCCTGCCGCAGCATTGGCTATGACCATATCCCGCAGCAGAAAGCCAAGGAGCTTGGCATGCGCATCTCCCATTCCTGGTATCCGCCGGCAGGTGTGGCCGATTATGCCATTATGCTGATGCTGATGTGCAACCGCAAAGTGGGCCAGATTCTGCGCCGTGCCGATGCCCAGGATTATTCCTTAAGCGGCAAGATGGGCCGCGATATCACCCGTATGACGGTGGGTGTGATCGGCACCGGCAACATTGGCCGCACTGTGCTGCGCCACTTAAGCGGCTTTGGCTGCAAGCTGTTGGCTTACGACCTGTACCCCAACGATGAAGCCCGCCAGTATGCCGAGTATGTGGATCTGGATACCCTGTACAAGAGCTGTGATGTCATCACCCTGCACACCAACGCCACCGCCGCCAACCGCCATATGATCGATGCCAACGCTATTGCCAAGATGAAAAACGGCGTTGTGCTGATCAACACCGCCCGCGGCACCCTGATTGACCCGGAAGCGCTGATAAACGGGCTGGAAAGCGGCAAGATCGGCGCAGCCGGCCTGGACGTTGTGGAAAATGAGAACGGCCTGTTCTACTTTAACCATATGGGCGATGCGTTGCAGAACCGCGAACTTGCCATGCTGCGCAGCTTCCCGAATGTGATCTTTACCCCGCACACCGCGTTTTATACCGATGTGAACGTGGCCAGCATGGTGGAAAGCGCCTTTAAGGCTGTGCGTGCCATGGCGGATGGCGAGCAGACCCCACTGGAGGTGCGCCTGTGACAGAACCGGGCCGTGCCGAATCTGCCGCTGCGCTGGCCCAGTGCCCGCGGCTGGCGGCAGGGGAGCCATTTGACTTTGTCTGTGCAGGCTGCGGGGACTGCTGCCGTAACCGGCGGGACCTGGTGCTTTCCGGTTATGACCTGTACCGCATTGCCCGCCGCCTGGGCCTGCCCACGCGCTTGACGGCGGATGCCTTTTGCAAGCAGGAGTTTGCCCCGCAGACCCTTTTGCCTGCCGTGGTGCTGCGCCCCAATGCCCGCACAGGCAACTGCCCCTTTTTTGAGGCCGATGCCTGCACCATCCACGCCGCCCGCCCGCTGGCCTGCGCTCTTTACCCGCTGGGCCAGGCCATTGACCCGGCAACAGCCGCCATGGAGTATTACGTGCAGCTTCCATTGTGCGGTGCCCGCGTATCCGCGCAGGAACAGCGCACCCTGCAAAATTACCTGGCCGATGCCGCCATCACTGCCCGCGCCGGGATTGACGCCCGGTGGGCTGTGGTGTGTACCCAGCTTTCGGATAAGCTGCAGCAGGCAGGCGGACGCGAAAACCCGCGCTACCTGCCCGCCGCCCGCCGCATTGCACGCGCCCTGTATTTTGATTATTCCATCCAGGATGATTTTTACCCCCAGTTCAACGCCAACACCCAGGCTCTTTGGCCGCTGCTGGATAAAATGCTGTGAGATCAACCATCAGCGGCTCGGTAAGCGAGACATTGATGTATGCAAGAACAGAAAATAAAATGTATTATGAAGAGGAGGGAAAACTATGGAACCCAAACTGTTATGTGGCCTGCTGCTGACGTTAGTTGGCCTTGTGTTTTCTTCGATCTGCTTTATCTATGCCGTTATGAACCCCTGGAACTATAATGGCATTAACGGCCTGCTGGGCAGCTTTTTGGGTACCCAAACGCTGGTGCCGTTCATCATCTCCACAGCGGCCATGTGCGCGGGGCTCATCCTCTGCTTCTATGTGGCGTTCCACAAGGACAATAAGGATAAATAACCTGAAGCCATAATAAAATCATAAAGCAGCAGCCCCCGCACCGATGATTTTGTGCGCACATCGGTACGGGGGCTGCTGTCTATTATAAAACGGATGTTAAGAAAATGGCTTGTTACAGGTTGGTGTAGCCCATCAGGCTCTTATCCACCTCGGCGGCGGCATCGCGGCCTTCGCGCAGGGCCCAAACAACAAGGCTCTGGCCGCGGCGCATATCGCCGCAGGTAAATACATGGGGCACGTTGGTGGCGTACTTAGTATCGGCAACGGTGCCGCGCTTGGTCAGGTCAACGCCAAACGCTTCGGCCACATAGGGCTGGCAGCCGGTAAAACCGGCGGCAATCAGCACCAGGTCGCACTCGATGGCAAATTCTTCGCCGGTGGGCACCATGGCGCGGCGGCCGGTGGCTTCATCCACCACTTTGCTTTCCAGCTTGGCAATCAGCGCACCGCAAACCTGACCGGCTTCATTCTTATAGAACTCTTTGACCGTGGTCTGGTAAATGCGCGGGTCGGTGCCAAACACGGCAATGGCTTCCTGCTGGCCGTAATCGGTTTTCAGCACCTTGGGCCATTCGGGCCAGGCGTTGGCGGCGGTGCGCTCTGTGGGCGGGCAGGGCATCATTTCCAGCTGGGTCACGCTTGCGCAGCCCTGGCGGATGGCGGTGCCGACACAGTCGTTGCCGGTATCGCCGCCGCCGATGACCAACACCTTTTTGTCCTTGGCACTCACGGCCTTGCCATCGGAAAAGCCGGAATCCAGCAGGCTGCGGGTCACGCTGGTCAGGTAATCCACGGCAAAGTAGATCCCCTGTGCATCGCGCCCCGGGGCGCTGATGTCACGCGCCTGCTTGGCACCGCAGGCCAGCACAACGGCATCGTGTGCATCCAGCACATCCTGGGCAGGGGTGCTGCCGCCAACATCGGCGCAGGTTACAAAGTCAATGCCCTCGGCCTTCATAATGTTCACGCGGCGGTCAATGACCTGCTTTTCCAGCTTCATGTTGGGGATGCCGTACATCAGCAGGCCGCCCACGCGGTCCTCACGCTCGTATACGGTCACTTTGTGGCCGCGCTTGTTCAGGTAATCGGCAACCGCAAGGCCGGCAGGGCCGGCACCTACCACGGCAACGGTTTTGCCGGTGCGGGTCGGGGGCGGGCAGGCGGTCAGCAGGCCGGATTCATAGCCATATTCTACAATGGCGTGCTCGTTCTCCTTTACGGTAACAGGGCTGCCGGTGGTGTAACCGCAGGTGCAGGCAGCTTCGCACAGAGCGGGGCATACCCGGCTGGTAAACTCCGGGAAGCGGTTGGTGGCGCGCAGGCGATGTACAGCCAGATCCCACTTGCCCTGGTAGACCAGGTCGTTCCATTCGGGGATTAGGTTGTTCAGCGGGCAGCCGCTTGCCATGCCGCCAATCATCATGCCAGCCTGGCAGAACGGTACGCCGCAATCCATGCAGCGGGCACCCTGCGCCTGCTGTTCATCCTGCGGCAGCGGGATGTGAAACTCGTTAAAGTTCTGAATGCGTTCTTCGGGCGGCAGCTCCGTGCTGGTCTGCCGGGCAATTTCCATAAATCCTGTCGGTTTTCCCATCGTTTGCGCCTCCCTTATTTGTTAGCAGCGTTCTTCATTGCATAGAACGCTTCGATCTGTGCCTGCTCGCTGTCCTCGCCCTTTTCTTCCATCTGGGCAATCAGGCGCAGCATCTTGTCATAGTCATGGGGCAGGACCTTTTTGAACTTGGGCAGATACTCGCCAAAGTTATCCAGGATTTCCTTGCCGCGGAGGGAGCCGGTAGCTTCCACATGCTCGCGGATCAAATCCTTCAGCAGCGAAACATCATACTTGTGTTCCACCGGCTCCAGGCTGACCATGTCTTTATTGACGCGGGTGTAGAAATCCCAGTCCTCATCCAGCACATAGGCGATGCCGCCGCTCATGCCGGCTGCAAAGTTTTTGCCGGTCTTGCCCAGCACCACCACGGTGCCGCCGGTCATATATTCGCAGCCGTGGTCGCCGACGCCCTCCACAACAGCGGTAGCGCCGGAGTTGCGCACGCAGAAACGCTCGCCAGCCACACCGTTGATGAACGCTTTACCAGCGGTTGCACCGTACAGGGCAACGTTGCCAATGACAATGTTCTCGCTGCGGTCATAGGTGACATCCTTGGGCGGGTAAACGATCAGCTTGCCGCCGGAAAGGCCCTTGCCCATATAGTCGTTGGAATCGCCAACCAGTTCCAAGGTCAGGCCAGCGGGGATAAAGGCACCAAAGCTCTGGCCGCCGTACCCGTTGCAGATCACATGGAAGGTATCTTCCGGCAGGGTGTTGCCAAACTTGCGGGTGATCTCACTGCCAAAAATCGTGCCGAACGCGCGGTCGGTGTTGCCAACTTCCAGTTCAACGGTCATCGGCTTGGGCTCTGCCATGTCAAAGCTCTTCTTGAACTTCTTCATCAGCACGCGCATATCCGGCGTTTTTTCCAGGCCGAAGTTGTAAACATCCTTGGCGTTGAAGTGTACGCTGCTGTTTTCCACCAGCGGGTTTTTCAACAGGGCAGTCAGGTCCATCTCGCTTGCGCGGGAACCAGCCGGGGCATCCTTGACTTTCAGCAGGTCGGTGCGGCCAACCAGTTCATCCACGGTATGCACGCCCAGGCGGGCCATGTATTCGCGCAGATCCTCGGCCATAAAGCGCATAAAGTTGATGATGTATTCCGGCTTGCCCTTAAAGCGCTTGCGCAGCTCGGGGTTCTGGGTGCAGATGCCCATGGGGCAGGTATCCAGGTTGCACACGCGCATCATCACGCAGCCCATGGCAACCAGCGGGCCGGTGCCAAAGCCGAACTCTTCAGCGCCCAGCATGGCGGCAATGGCCACATCGCGGCCGCTCATCAGCTTGCTGTCGGCTTCAATGCGCACGCGGGAGCGCAGGCCGTTCATGATCAGGCTCTGGTGTGCTTCGGCAAGGCCCAGCTCCCACGGCAGGCCCGCATTGTGGATGGAGTTGCGCGGTGCAGCGCCGGTGCCGCCGTCAAAGCCGGAAATCAAAATCACTTCGGCGCCGGCCTTGGCAACGCCGGCGGCAATGGTGCCAACACCGGCTTCGCTGACCAGCTTGACGTTGATGGCAGCCTTGCGGTTGGAGCATTTCAGGTCATAGATCAGCTGGGCCAGGTCCTCAATGGAGTAGATATCATGGTGCGGCGGGGGAGAGATCAGGCCCACGCCGGTGGTGGAGTGGCGGGTCTTGGCGACCCAGGGGTAAACCTTGCCGCCGGGCAGCTGGCCGCCCTCGCCGGGCTTTGCGCCCTGTGCCATCTTGATCTGAATCTCACTGGCGGAAACCAGATACTTGCTGGTCACGCCAAAACGGGCGGATGCCACCTGCTTGATGGCGCTGTTGCGCTCGGTGCCAAAACGGTCTTCGGCTTCGCCGCCTTCGCCGGTGTTGCTCTTGCCGCCGATGCGGTTCATGGCAACGGCCATGCACTCGTGGGCTTCCTCAGAAAGGGCACCATAGCTCATGGCAGCGGTCTTGAAGCGGTGTACGATGGAATCCACGCTTTCCACTTCGTCCAGCGGGATACCGGCGTCAGGATAATTGAAGTCCAGCAGGCTGCGCAGGTGCATGGCATCGCCGCCCTCGGCGTTCACGGCATCGGTATAAGCCTTGAACTTGTTGTAATCGCCGGTCCAGCAGGCCTGCTGCAGCAGGTGGATGGTCAGCGGGTTGTACAGATGATCTTCGGCCAGCTTGCCGCTGCGGAGCTTGTGCTCACCCAGGCTGGTCAGCTCCATGCTGATATCCAGGCCCAGAGGGTCGAATGCCTGCTTGTGGCGGGCTTCCAGGTCGTTCTGGATGTCGCGGATGGTAATGCCGCCCACACGGCTGACGGTGTTGGTAAAGTACTTATCCACTACCTCGTTGCTCAGACCCAGCGCTTCAAAAATCTGGCTGCCCTGGTAGGACTGGATGGTGGAAATGCCCATCTTGGAGGCAATCTTGACGATGCCGGCCAGAACGGCTTTATTGTAGTCGCTCACGGCGGCATAGTAATCTTTGTCCAGCAGACCCTCATTGATCAGCTCGCCGATGGTCTCCTGTGCCAGATAGGGGTTGATGGCGCAGGCACCGTAGCCCAGCAGGGTGGCAAAATCATGAACCTTGCGGGGCTCACCGCTTTCCAGGATCAGGGCCATGGCGGTGCGCTTGCGGGTACGAACCAGATACTTGGAAACTGCGCCCACAGCCAGAAGGCTGGGGATGGCGACATGGTACTCATCAATTTCGCGGTCAGACAAAATCAGGATGTTGGCACCATCGCGGTAGGCGCGGTCCACATCAACGAACAGGCGGTCAATGGCCTTTTCCAGGTCGGTGTTCTTATAGTAGCAGATGGAGATGGTTTCCACCTTAAAGCCGGGAACCTTCATGGCCTTGATCTTCATCAGGTCGGTTTCAGTCAAAATCGGGTTGGTGATTTTCAGCACCTTGCAGTTCTCGGCGTCCTCTTCCAACAGGTTACCCTGTGCGCCAACGTATACGGTGGTGGAGGTCACGATCTTCTCGCGCAGGGCGTCGATGGGCGGGTTGGTGACCTGGGCAAACATCTGCTTGAAATACTCAAACAGCGGGGGATGGGTGTGGCTCAAAACGGCCAGCGGGGTATCGCTGCCCATGGCACCGGCAGGCTCTGCGCCGTTCTTTGCCATCGGCAGGATCATGGTGGAAACATCCTCGTACTGGTAGCCGAATGCTTTCTGCAGCCGCACCAGCTCATCATGCTCGTGGCTGGGTACGCGCTCGTTGGGGATCTTCAGGTCGGCCAGGCTGACCAGGATGCGGTCCAGCCATTCGCCGTAAGGCTCGCGGCTGGCGTAATCGGCTTTCAGGCTTTCGTCGTCCACCAGCTCACCCCTGGCGGTATCCACCAACAGCATTTTGCCGGGGCGCAGGCGGTCCTTGCGCACGATTTCTTCGGCGGGAATATCCAGCACGCCGACCTCACTGGAAAGGATCAGGCGGCCGTCTTTGGTGATATAGTAGCGGCTGGGGCGCAGACCGTTGCGATCCAGCACAGCGCCCATCACATCGCCGTCACTGAACAGGATGGAAGCGGGGCCGTCCCACGGTTCCAGCATGGTGGCGTAATACTGATAGAACGCACGCTTTTTGGGGTCCATACTATGGTTGTTTTCCCACGGTTCGGGGATAGTGACCATAACAGCCAGCGGCAGCTCCATGCCGTTCATAACCATAAACTCCAGCGTGTTATCCAGCATGGCGGAGTCGGAACCACCCTGGTTCACAATGGGCAGAACCTTGGTCATATCCTCTTTCAGGTAGTTGGAACCAATGGTTTCTTCGCGGGCCAGCATGGTATCCACGTTGCCGCGGATGGTGTTGATCTCGCCGTTATGCAGGATAAAGCGGTTGGGGTGGGCGCGGTTCCAGCTGGGTGCCGTGTTGGTAGAAAAACGGCTGTGCACCATGCCGATGGCAGATTCATAATCTTCGCTCTGCAAATCGGGATAGAACAGGCGCAGCTCTTTAACCAGGAACATGCCCTTGTACACAATGGTGCGGCTGGAAAGACTGCACACATAAGTATCCTGGCTGGACTGTTCAAACACGCGGCGGGCAACATAAAGCTTGCGGTCAAAGTCAATGCCGGGCTTTACGCGGGCCGGGCGTTCCACAAATGCCTGCCAGATGCTGGGCATGCAGGAACGTGCCTTGTGGCCCAAAATTTCCGGGCAGGTGGGCACTTCGCGCCAGCCAAGGAAATTGAGCCCCTCTTTTTTGCAGATGATCTCAAACAGCTTTTTGTCCTGGTTGCGGTTCAACTCTTCCTGTGGGAAAAAGAACATGCCAATGCCGTAGTCACGCTCGTTGCCCAGCGTAATGCCGGCTTCTTCGGCAGCTTTTTTGAAGAACTTGTGGCCGATCTGCAGCAGGATACCGACACCATCGCCGGTTTTGCCTTCGGCATCCTTACCGGCACGGTGTTCCAGGTGCTCCACGATCTGCAAAGCATCGTCGATCGTTTTGTGGGTTTTACGGCCCTTGATATCCACAACTGCACCAATGCCGCAGTTATCATGTTCAAACCGCGGATCATACAGCCCGGCGGGGGCCTTGCGCTCTGTAAAGTTTTCCATCCGTTTTTGCTCCTTCCCGTAATTTCCTGCGGGGCCGGGCGGGAACGCACATTTCCCACCTTGGCATAGATACGAAAAAAGACGTTCCCCAACGGGTACACTAACCCGTTTGTGGGAACGTCTTTGTTCGTATATGTACTATACCACACCAGTAGGGAAATGGCAATCATCAAACAAAAGATTTTTATGAAATTAACGCAAAAACCTTATTTGCTTTGCTTTGCAAGGACTAAACTTAATAAAATTAAGCTGCGGCAATAACTGCCGGGCAAAACGGTGTGTTATTTGCCGTTTGCAGCCTGCTGCTCTTTCAAAACAGCCAGGATCTCGGTCAGCAGCTCCTCCTGCGTCGGGGCCTTAGGGGCTTCCGGCTCGGCGGGCTTTTCTTCTTCATGCTTGCCCAGGTCCATGAGCTTGTTCATGGCTTTCAGCATACAGAACAGAACGAATGCCAGAATGATAAAGTTAATGACGGCAGAGATGAATGCACCGATGCCCAGGTTGATGTCAAACGGCAGGTGCAGCACAACATCACTGAAATCTGTCTGGAACAAAATGCCAATGATGGGGTTGATGATGTTGTCCGTCAAAGAAGTGACCAGCGTGGAGAATGCGCCGCCGATGAGAACACCGATGGCCATGTCCATCATGTTGCCTTTCAGGGCAAAAGCTTTGAACTCTTCCAGGAACTTTTTCATAATGTGTTTCCTCCTGTATGGATGAATTTTTCAGGGCCATGCCCCACACAGGCTGCAAACGGGGCATGGGGCCCGGATTCCAAAATAAAAAAGTTACTTCAGCAGCTTGGCTACAGCGTCTGCTGCGCCGTCCAGATAATCCCCGGCAAAGGTTTCAATCATGCCGGCGTCCGCCTCTTTGGCAAATTCGGGGTTCAGCGGCATTTTGGCCAGCACGGGAAGGTTATACTTCTTGCCGGTCTCGTCCACATGGCTGTCGCCAAACACGTTGATATGCTTGCCGCAGTCCGGACAGAGCACATAGCTCATGTTTTCCACAATGCCAAGGATGGGAACCTTCATCATTTCGGCCATCTGTACAGCCTTGCCAACGATCATGCCGACCAGCTCCTGCGGACTGGATACAATAATGATGCCGTCTACCGGCAGGGTCTGGAACACGGTCAGCGGCACATCGCCGGTTCCCGGAGGCATATCGACAAACAAAAAGTCAACGTCGTCCCAGATCACTTCCTGCCAGAACTGCTTGACCGCACCGGCAATCACGGGGCCGCGCCACACAACGGGGGCTTCCTCATCTTCCAGCAGCAGGTTGATGGACATGATCTTGATGCCGGTGTGGCTTTCCACCGGGTTGATGCCGTCCTCGGTGCCCATGGCCGGGCCATGAACGCCGAACAATTTGGGGATGGAAGGGCCGGTAATGTCAGCATCCAGCACGCCGACCTTGTAGCCTTTGCGGCGCATGGAAACAGCCATCATGGCGCTGGTCATGCTTTTGCCAACGCCGCCCTTGCCGGAAACAACGCCGATCACTTTTTTGATGTGGCTTTTTGCGTGCGGCGGTTCATGCTGCGGCGCACGGCTGGAACAGTCAGCGTGGCAGTTGCTGCAATCGTGGGTACATGCTTCACTCATGTGGGTATAGCTCCTTTTATCTGTGCCGGGCGGGGCGCTGCAACTGCCCCGCTTCGGCACCGTTCTCCGTTTTGCGGCATGGGCCGCACTTTATTAGTGTACCGCGTCAGAGCACAAAATGCAAGTACTATCAAAACGAATAGCACGCCAAACCAGCAAAAATGTCCGAATTGTATGGGTGATACTTCTTCATAGAACCCTGCCATAAACCGCAGCAATGCAGAATATACTGGCTTTATACGGGCAAAGGGGGCGGCAAAAACGGCACTGCGGGGGAAAACCTATCTGAAAAATGCAGCACTGCTGACAGTGGCGGGCTTTGCGCTGCGGGCGCTGGGCATGGTGTTCCGGGTGTTTGTGGCTGCGCGCCTGGGGCCGGAGGGCATGGGCCTGTACCAGCTGATCTTATCCGTCTATATGGTGTTTGTTTCGCTGGCTTCGGCGGGCATCAATGTGGCGTCCACACGGCTGGGTGCGCAGTGCCTGACCCGTGGGCGCGGCATGGCCCCGACGCTGCGCAGCCTTGCGGCAACAGCGGCCGTATTGGGCACCGCCGCCATGCTGGCGCAGCTGGCGCTGGCGGACCCTTTGGCCCGCTTTGCCCTGCATGATTCCCGCGCGGAGCTGGGGCTGTGTACGCTGGCCCCCAGCCTGCCGTTTATTGCGGCGGCCGGGGCGCTGCGGGGGTGCTTTTTGGCGCGGCGAAGGGTGGAACCGAATATCATTGCCCAACTGGTGGAGCAGACCGTGCGGATGGCCGTGGCCGCATTGGCGCTGGTAAAGCTGGCCCACTGGGGCGCGGCTTACGCTTGCTGTGCGGTGCTCATCGGCAATACTGTCAGCGAGGCGGTCTCCTGCGGCATTATGACGCTGTTTGTCCGGCAGGAACCGAGCTTCCGCCCATGCGCCGATGACCCGCCCCGCGGCTATACCAGCCGGGAGCTGTGGGAAATTGTGCTGCCCGTGACCGGCAGCCGGTTGGTGGCCAGCGTTTTGCAGGCAGGGGAAAGCGTGCTGATCCCCGCCTGTCTTGCCGCTTACCTTGGCACCCGCGCCGAAGCCGTGGCGCAGTATGGCTCCTTAAAAGGCATGGCACTGCCGCTTATCTTTTTTCCGTTCTCGGTGCTGGCGGCACTTTCCGGCCTGCTGATGCCGGAGATCACCCGTGCCCACACCGCCCGGGATACCGCTGCCCTGCGCCGCCTTGTGCGGCTTGCCATGGGGTTGACGGGTGGGTTCTCGCTGTTGGTGGGGGCCGCGCTGGTGCTGTTTGGCAAGGATGCCGCCATTTTGCTCTATCACGATGCCCAGGCGGGCCGCTATGTGCAGGTACTGGGCTTTGTGGCGCCCTTTATGTACCTGGAAAGCATGGTGGATGCGATCTTAAAAGGCATGGGGGAGCAGCTGGCAACCTTCCGCTATTCGGTGCTGGATTCCATTTTGCGCATTGCAGGCATTTTGTGGCTGATGCCGCAATACGGTATGCCGGGCTTTCTGGCGGTCATGACAGCCTCTAACCTGCTGACCTGCGGGCTGAATACGGGGAGAATGGTGAGGCAATTAAGGAGGGAGGAAGTCGGAACCGAGAGGGAAATTAGGAATTAGAAATGAGAAATTGGGCGGAGAGGAGCCGGGAAAAAATGTCGTAGCTACGTTCGCCGCGACTGGTTTGTTCGATCACATAGGGAATGATGCTCATATATGTTTACTCCTTGATTTCTTTTGGTTTCATACAAAACAGGTGAATGCCAAGCGCCGCATTGAAGCCTGTTGCAGCAAACACGCTGAAACGCTCGACCACGCCGAAATACTCGGCAGGGACGATTTTCATACCCATTGCGCCCACAAGCATCATGGCCAATGCGACAGCGGCGCAGACACCATAAGAACGACAGTTTTTGCTCTTGGCTCCTGCGACGATGATCATGGTCAGTGATACGATGGACAGCAGCACCACCAAAGCGGTTGTGACCATGTGCATCACATCCTGAAAGGCCCCGGCATAGCCGCTGCTACTGAGCGGGAACATCCGATACCCGACCGCCGAGATCCACTCCATGATGGCGAACAGATAAATGCCCGAACGGAGCAGCTTGGTTTTCTGTCCTTGGATGCCGATACAGACGACGGTCGCGCAAACGACCTCGCACGCATTGTAAAGGGCGCTCAGCTGATTCCAGAGTGCCAGCGATGGC